>Ga0306926_10003091_pt1 | contig 17143 bp, 17 predicted proteins | sample flu12Cox44000178_FD_203759 | JGI IMG/M metagenome (GOLD analysis project Ga0306926, IMG submission 203759) | Lab enrichment of tropical soil microbial communities from Luquillo Experimental Forest, Puerto Rico - flux8day.12C.oxic.44.000.178 (v2)... | ecosystem: Environmental > Terrestrial >... | reverse complement strand
GGCAGCATTTCCGCCGTCAAGATGGCGGCGATCAGTTCGCGGTCGGCCATTTGGGATCTCCCGTTACTCCACATCAGAGTGGTAACGCCGATTGCATTGTGTCCGTCGCGAGTTTGGCCTGGCGTCGAATTAGTGGCAGAACACCTGGAGTCGGCGCGAGTTCGGCGCCGTCGGCAAGGCCTAGGACTGGCACGGGGAAAACCGGGCCAAGCGTGGGGTGTCACAAGAAAATCCTGGCACAGCTCGGGAGCTAACGATGCAACCTTTCTGGCTTTTGGTAGCAACAATAGCAATTGGCAATGGCCGTATCGATGCTACAGCCATAGCAGAATTTAAGACCCACGAAGAATGTCAAGCCGCGGGAGATTTACGGCTTCAGACGATTAATAAAGACGAACATATAGTCTGCTTTCACGTCGATCAGACGTATAAGCGGGTCACTAGACAAGGTTTGTGGATATGGAATTGAAGCAGCGCGATCGGGAGCGCATTCTTGAAGAACTCGCACCGCGCGAAGGCCTCAGGCCTTAGTTGACCGGTAGACAGGTACGGGGAAAACCGGGGTCGGGCGAGGCGTCACGAGAAAATCCTGGGTTAGTTCCGGGGGCAACCTCGCACACGGGCGCGAGCCTTCTTCCTTCGCCGACGGGCATTCGCCACAGCGTCGGGTTTCCCCAAAGGGGTGCGATACTTTCGTGGAGATGAATAAACCGGCGCGACCGCAGCGATTCGCAATTATTTGTCAATAACATCGAGGGGCGCCCCCTCGCCTGTGCCGCCGGCTCTAACGCATATCAAACGGCCCTTTGACGACCTAGACGGTTTCTGTAAATCGATCAGAATCCATCTGGCAACGGGCTGGACCACATGAACAGTCGCCTCGTTTTTATCGTACTATCGTTGCTTGCCTATGCCCCAATTGATGATGCACTCGCCGGTCACGGAAGCAGCAGCCAATCCGGGAACGTTCACTCAGTTCCACGCCATGCCACCTCGTTGCATCACGGCGCCCGAGGAGCTGACAGCAGCAACGGGACTTACCATTCAGAGTTGCTGCGTAGCAGGTCCGAATGGCGGCAAAGTCAACGCGGTAGGACCGGACCGTCGCCGATTCAAACGGCCGCGCAGTGAGGACTGACGACAGTCTCAGCGCATCCTCTCTCGCATCCTCTCTTAAGAAGGACCGACGCGTTGGGGTTACGAGGTGATGCAGGCAAGGCTGAGGTATGACGGATGCGGCGGCCAGAATTGGAGGCGCGGGCTCCGCGCTCGCCTTCGCAGGCGACGAGCCGGCTGTTGGCAATGGCGCTCCGAAAGTGTAGCGGGGCAAGATAGGCGAGCACAGCGCCGGGTCGAACTCACCAAGATGCGGCTGCAACCGTACGGGGAAAACCGGGGGCCCGGGGGAGGGGTAGCAAGAAAATGGTGCCCCCTTCGAAAACTGCGCCCATTTTTTGAAAGAACACGTGCGCCGCGCCGAGATACGGGGAGATCGCACGCTCACTTGCTGGAAACTTCGCGATCGTAGGCGCGCCAGTTGACGCCGAGCTGACCGGCGAGCATGCGTTCGACCCTCGAAGCGAACTTGTGCTCCTTGTGGTACGGCGCATTGGGGTCCTCTCCCGGTTCGCTGTCGTCGCCCGGCTTACGTCGGCGCTCGTAGGCTCGGTCAAATCGATCTACGGCGACTTGCGATATGCCCGCCTGTTTGCACAGGTAAGCCTCGATCGCTTCGTGCATGCCGACCAGGAACTCGTAGCGCTGGTCGCTCATCCGCGAGACGAAGATATGCAAGCCATCGGGTTTGAGCTGCCAATCGCCCGCTGTCGGGTAACGTTGGTGGTCGACCGTCTCGATGACTATTTTCAGCGGCCGGTGATCCCGATGATGAGGCCCGGCATTTGCCGACGTCGCCACGAGCGCCAGCGCGGCCGCAAGGGCTGTCTCTCTTAGCTTCATTTCGGCTTTTTACCGCACTTCGGAGAGCTGGTGGCGGCTCTATGCCGGCAGGGCAATCGACCGGCCGAACTCGCCGAGATGCGGCTACAACGGTACGGGGGAAAACGCGATCGCGCGACGAGGTCCATGAGAAAATCAGGGTCCGCCTCGGAAACTGCCGCGATTTCTGGGAATATTTGGAGGCCACGCAGACCACCCGTCCCGGAATCCCAAGACACCAGGCGAAAAGAGCCTGACCGCGCCTGCCAGCGGTCACTCGCGCGATCGTCAAGCGGGTTGAAGGGTTCGACCCTTGGCGGGGCCGCTCGTTTGGGTCGTAGGCAACGGCAGGTTATGCCCACACTGCAGTCATTGCCTAAAGGCATCGCGAGGTCTCAGTCGGGTGGAAACCGGTCCTTCGCCGGCCCGCGTCGGGGCGACCGGGTTGCGCCGAAATCGCCCATTCGTGCTAGCAAGGTCGGATGGACAGGTGATCAAATAGTAGCAGCCGCACGGACGGCAGTTGCCACCTGGGCGATGCAACGCAGAAACCCCTTGACGATCAACGTCCAGGCACAGCCGGCGGTCCGAACTCATTCGGCTGGCTTAACAGGGCACCATCCCGGATGTTCCTTACCGGCGCTTTCTTGAAATAAATCCCCGTAAGCGCCACCAAACCGCTTGCCGTTTGTGATTATTGAGCGAGGTCAGCTAGCAAGGTTCTGTCAGCCTCGGTCATGACTGCCATGTCTTCAGACATACCACCTCGCCCTGGTCGATCAGCACTTCATGATGGCCGAAACCCTCGGTTACCTAACCTTGGCCTGCTCCCGAAATTCAAGCGCCGGTGTGCACCGACCTCGGTCTCGCCACTGAGCAGCGGGCCGCAATGGACAAAATGAGACATTACCCACTGTCGCATGTGACCGAACCGAGGCCCGCCCAAGGTCGACCCCGTCGGGGGTGTCCACTCCATCACCCGACGTCAAAGGAAAGGGCTCCCCCTCGGGTCGGCCCCTTGCTCTTGCGTGCTCGTCCGGTGGTACGCTTCCTCCGCACTATCAAAGATACGCCAGGAGGGCGGCTGACCCCTATTGCCCCGGCAAAGGCGGGACGTTGACACCCGTCACATTTGGAACCGGAACGACCCCTTTGCCATCCGGCGAGTTCGCCGAGCAGGTTGTACTCTCTAAGTTAAAACCCACTTCCGTCGAAGTCCCGCGCGCACTCGAAATCTCGCCAGCTTGCAGCGCATAGCCTGTCCCGAGCATGGGGATGGCAAACCAATTCGGCGATCCGGCAAGCTTGAATTCATAGCAACCGTGTCCGGCATGAACCGCAGTGACGGTTCCATGCTCAGCCCTGGCTTGCCCGATACCGAGGATAGCTGCGACGCTGACCGATGCGATAAACACTCGTCTCATGATAGGTCCCATATTTGCCTGTCACACCAAGCGCTACACCGAGCGGGCGTTACGCTAGAGAGCAGGATGCAGGACAAGAGGATAGTCCCAGTGCCGGTTCCTGCTCGGAGCTTGGTTTGGAATGCCAAGCTCTGTCCGATGCTACGTGCCGACCGTCAAAAGAGAGTTAGCGTCCTCGCTCGTCTGGCTTGGGCCCTCGGCTCTTCTGGAGCGCCACGGGAGCCGCCCGGCGAAGCTGCCGAGGGCTTGCCGTCGACCGAGACGTGGGAATTCAAAGCGGCTGTGGCGGAAGCCGCGACAGCCGCGCTCATCAAGGCAATGCCGCGGATCATCGTCGAAGCGGTGACCGGTCACACGTCGTAAGCTGCCCGCGGCCGGTCGCTCGACAGCTAGAGCCCATCGGCGAAGCTCGGGCTCGACCTATCCGATTTCACACGGCCAACCGGGGACCGTCGAGGGTCCGCAACGGGTGGATTGCCGACCTTCACCGCGCGCTTTTCAGACGACAAGATTGCGCCGTAAGCAGCCGTCCGGGCCGACCGCGATCATATCGGGCGAGGGCACCCGGCCAGCGTAGAAGGAAGCTTTACGGGAGCCCGTCGCCGGACTCATTCCGTGATTTTTACGAACCCTTCCTGAACGAGCTGTGTCGTTCTCGCCATGGCATCCGTGTTGATCTTGATATCGGGTAGCAGATCACCGTTTCCCCAGTTGTGAGCTTTGGCAGTCGCGCCGCACAACTCGACCTTTACGCCGCGCTTCATTAGGTCGCCGACGAGTTCCTTGTAGGGATTACCAGTGTTGATCTTGCGGTCGGCATTGTACGAATCGTCGTGCAACGTCACGTGACCCGCATTCGTGTGAAAAACCGCGATCACTTCGGCCCTGGCGCCCCAGTCAGCGATATCGTTCTCGATCAATTGCATGTGGAAGATCGAAGCCGGCAGATCCCCTTCGAACGTCAGCGCGCCGATGCTGAAGACCAGCTTCACTTCGGCCAGCCGTACCGGGATATCGATATGGAGCGGTTTTGCGATAGCCGACATGTCCACATTCCTTTCCGATCTGGAGTTTTCACGCGGCTTGCATGCGCGCGACCACTTCGTCGGTCGACCACACAGCGTGGGCAAGAAATTGGTAGTTGATTATCGCGGCCTGATAGCCGTCGCCCCAGACCGGATGCCGGGGTCCGGCGGTTGCGTCCTTGACCACTGCGATCTCGAAGCCCTGTTCCAGCAGCTCGCGCAGATGGGATTCGACGCACATATTCGCCAGCATGCCGCCGAGGATCACCTTACCGATGCCGTGCTTGCGCAATTGCAGAACGAGGTCGTTGGTTTGCGGGCCGAAGACTTTGTGCGGGCTGACGACGATCGTCTTGCCGTCCTCGATATAGGGCTTGAAGCGATCAACCCAGTCCGCGCCCGAGTTGGCGAACCCCGTCAGGGTTAGCGGGCCGCTCCGCGCAAAGACATGATGCTCGAACTCATCGGCCTCGAGCGGGCCGTCGAACTTCCAATGGGTGTCGGTCGGGTAAAAATAATGGGGAGATATGAAGACGTTGTATCCGTTGTCTTTTGCCGATTTGAATATGCGCTCCATGTTCTCACGTGTCTTGTTTTCAACAACACTTGTCCCGACGGCATCCCAGGCCGCTCCGTGTTCGCTCCAGCACATCGTTCTGCGGGTCGATGAAGACGACTGCGGTGTCGGCCTTTTGCACAGTCATGCCGGACGGCTGGTCTGTCATTTTGCGGACTCCTGAATAGGGTTACGGAGGCGCATTGGCGCGTAGTGAGCAGGCTGTTAGCTGCGGATGAAGGCGAGGAGGTCCTGGCTGATCACATCGGCGTTGGTAGTGAGCAAGCCGTGTGGGAGGCCGGGGTAGATCTTCAACGTGCTGTGCTTGAGGAGCTTGTCCGAAAGCAGAGAAGCATTCTTGTGCGGAACGATCTGATCGTCGTCTCCCTGCATGACGAGCGTGGGTACCTCGATGCTTTTCAGATCCTCTGTGAAGTCCGTTTCGGAGAACGCCTTGATACCGTCATAGTGGGCTTTGGCCCCGCCCATCATGCCTTGGCGCCACCAGTTTGCGATCACACCTTCCAGCGGCTTGGCGCCCGGCCGATTGAACCCGTAGAAAGGACCGGAGGCGAGGTCGCGATAGAACTGGGCGCGGTTGGCGGCCAGGCTGTTGCGGAGTCCGTCGAATACCTCGATCGGCAAGCCGCCTGGGTTGCTCGACGTCTTCACCATGATCGGCGGTACGGCCGCCATCAGCACGGCCTTGGCGACGCGGCCCTTGCCGTGTCGTGCAACGTAACGGGCTACTTCGCCGCCGCCGGTGGAGTGGCCGATGTGGACGGCATCGCGGAGATCCAGGTGTTCGATAACTGCGGCCGCGTCGGCGACGTAGTGGTCCATGTCGTGGCCGTCCGACACCTGGCTCGAGCGTCCGTGGCCGCGGCGATCGATTCCCACAACCCGGTAGCCGTGGTGGACAAAGAACAGCATTTGAGTATCCCAGTCATCGGAACTGAGCGGCCACCCGTGATGGAAGACGATGGGTTGCCCATGGCCCCAGTCTTTATAGAAGATCTCAACGCCGTCCTTGGTTGTGATCGTGCTCATGGTCTTCGTTCCTTTGCTTCGGTTGAAAGGAAGGATTGCCCCTCGGGTAAATTTACGGTGAGCAAAGAGTCACGACGCTTTGCGTACCTCACTGACGATTTCGTTGGCGGTCTATCCCGGAATTGCGGGCTGCCGCCCTTAGTTGCTGTCGGCCAATCCCGATAGCGGCATCCAGAACAAAATTAATCCGGTTAAAGTGGGTTTACCACCCGCCGGAAACCCCTGCGTTGGCGATCGGCAACAACCGGTTTGGGGCATGAAGAGCCATTGCCGGCGCGAAGACTGAGTGGCCGTTGTGGGTCGATCCTTGCCGCTGGGTCACCGCCCTGCGAACGGCCGGAAGCGGGCGCACAGGCGCCATGAGACAAGCAGTAAGCAGGGATGGGCCGTTCACCCGTCAGAGACTGACCACTAATGGACCCGGACGGGCGGAATCTCGTTCGAGAGCTGCTCGACCGCGGCCACGATCCGGCGCCAAGTAGCGGCTTCTTCCAGCCGCACCCGGGCCGCTGCAGCATTGCCCAGCGTCATCGGCGGCCCGCGATAGGGCTTTATCGAGACCGCTCCGCCGAGCTGGCGAAGACGCATATCATTCGAACACCTCGTCGGCGCACAGAAACTCCGTGTGCGGAACCGTCAGTCCGAGCGCCTTGGCGGTCTTTAGATTGATCACCAGCTCGAATTTGGCCGGCTGCTCGACCGGCAGATCGCTGGACTTGGAAGTGTGCACGTGGCTGCACCTCAGCGATAGCCGTAAGGGCGATATGGGTTGTAGCCGGGAGTAGTTGTCGTATAGCCGCCCATCCCGTTCGGGTTGATATAGGTAGTCCACGGGCTAGCACCCGGCGTGGTGGCGGTATAGCCGCCCATCCCGTTCGGGTTGACATAGGTGGTCCATGGGCTAGCCCCCGGTGTGGTGATGGTGTACCCGCCCATCCCGTTCGGATTGGTGTAAGTGGTGAATTGTGCTTTGGCCGGGTGCCCGACAAACAGAACAACAGCGGCGGCGATTGCGGTATACTTAATGGTGGGCATGACCTGAACTCCTGTACAGCTCGGTTGTGTCAAGGGCGGCCACGGCGCGGCACAACGCTGCAGGTAAGGCAGCTCCCGGGAGCCCCGCTTGATAATCCCGGCCAAAAACTTGATATCTCGCGTCGCGTCAGCGCTCGCTCGGGGAAAACGGAGCGCCGGCAAGGAGAGGGAGAAACCCGGCTCCGAATCCCTGCACGATTTTTAGGAGTCGGTTCGGTTACTCGGGGAACTCGCGCCAGCGATCACCGTCCTAACCTCCTCCCAGGACCGGGACGGCAAGCGGGGGGAGTGCCAGCCCTTGAACCGGTCGAACAACTCGTCGGACATCGCCGCGGCGAGAGCGTGCCATCCCTCGCTCTGCACGGCGAGCAGCGCGGATAGCAGCTCGGCGCTCTCGCCGGGGCGCTCCGGGGCGCTACCGGGCCGGATTTCTGAGCCTCGGTACCGGCGCGGCCGAGATGGCCCCTGGAAGCAACCCGCGCGTTGCTACAGAGGCGTTCCGAAGCTCATCCAGGGTAAGCGTCCCGGCGGCGATCGCCTCGGCCACTCATCGGCGCCCCGCCGCATCGAAAGCTCGACGGCAAGCCGGGCGGCAGAACACCTGCGGCTTACCGCCATCGCGGCGGGGTGTGAATTTCTTTCCGCACCATCCACAAATCGAACGGATTACCTCGTTCACGGCTCAAACCCGGCCGGCGGATCGAGCCCGAGCGCCTGCAAGCCGGCGGTCGCCTCGCGGCGCCAGCGCTCGCCGAACCGCAACACGCAGTCGAGCCCGTCGAGATGCACCCGGTTGCCGTCCGCGAGGTCGAGCGCCGTGCGTCCGCCAATCGGCGACCTACACCCGGCGCATTGCCAGGCGGGCGACCGCGCGCCGTGTATGCGGTGCCAGCGGAGTTGTATCTCGCCCCAGGCGAGCGCCGCGGCCTCGGCCGAAGGGTGAAACGCGCTCCAATATTCCACAGCCTCTCGGTGGCGGGCGCGCCACTCTCCCGCAAGTGCGGCGATGACCGCGGGCTTATGCACGAGCAGCAGCAATGCGACGGGTTCGGCGCATCTCGGCCCGCGGATCACCAGCTTGTCGCCCTCTGCGACGACCCTGAGTCCCGCACTGCGGGCGCGGCGGAGCAGCGTCACTCCGTCCATACCGCCTCCTCGGGATCGCGCCCAACCCCCTCGCCGGTATCGTCGCGCCGCCACAACTCGCGCGGACCGCGGTCGAGGTAGTATCCTAATTTGACTTGAAGCCGTTCATCGCCCAAAACAGACAGGCGCCGATAACTAGAATGGCGAGCGGAACGCCAAAAACCACTACATGAGTAGGCCAAGCAGATTCCCAGGCATAGGGATCTCGACCGTACCCGTGGCATCCCCACCAAACCGACAGCGCGCCGAAGGCGCACCTAACGTTCTCGCTCCATCCAACGACAATGATCCAAATTACCGAAAGCACGAGCCAAAGACGCAGCAGGCCGCGTTGCCAGTTCATCGGTTAGCACGCTGTTCGGCGATGATTACGAAAGCAGCGGCGCCATCCGCGGGGCCACAGCAAGGCCGCTTGCAAGGCCCCGGACACCTTCATTGCTTTACCTTCAATCGGATCGGTCATTTGACCCGACTGACGGCGCCGGAAAATTCCAGAGCCCGCGGGCGGGGGCCGAGGTCTTCCCGACAGACCCGCGATTTTCAGGGTTATCTGCGACGATCCAGCCACTTGATCAGCATGTGGCCCCCCAGGGCGACGAGCACAATGAGACCAACAAGACCGATCGCCGAGGCCATCAGATTGATCGGAATAATCAGCCAGTTGAGCCAGCCGGTGGCGACTGCGTACCAGAGAGGAGCGGGAGGCCAACAACCGTCAGGGCGACGCCCGCGATTGTCCAGGTGATTTCTGAAAGGCGACTTTCGGGAACGACCTCCATTTCGCCAGTCACTTTATTACGTCGTAGGCGATCATACCTCATTTCTGACAGGATCGGAGAAGGGCCGGCAGTAAGAGACGGAGCCACGTGGCGGCGCTGTGACCTAAGGGTATTCCGATAAATGGTCCATCTTGCACAGTCGCCTGCAGACGCACAAACGTGCGCCATGCCTGAGGGAGTAAACTACAATCTGTCACGACAAGCGAGCTTCCAGAGATTTATCGATCCGCTCAAAAACCTCGTCGGGCAGCGCTGCGGCAAGATCGGGCCACGCGTCGCCCGGCAGGTCGAGCAGCGCCACCAAGAGTCGGTGGAGCAATTCGCTGGCCTAGTCCGGGCTCGCCGCTGCTGGCGCGACAGGGGCTCGCTTCCGAGGCTCGGATACCAGCGCAGGCGAGCTGCCGCTTGCGACGAGCGTGCACGCTGCGGGATCGCCACTCCTAATTTGATCGACGGTCAGGGCGCCGGCGGCAACAGCACGCGCGGCCCACCGGCGCAGCGCGGACCAGAACGACACCCGATGAGCCGCGGAACAGAAGCGCTTCGGCGAGCCGCCGCGGCGTGATCGGAACGGACGCCCGCACCACAGGCATGCCGGGGCCGTCTCGATCGATCTCTTCATTCCGGCTGCATGCACGACGGCGGATGTAGTCCCGACGCCCGCAGTCCGGCAGACGCCTCGCTGCGCCAGCGCTCTCCGAAGGTGAGTAAGCAATCGAGCTTATCGAGATGCACCCGGTTGCCGTCTGCGAGCGTCAACGTCGGCATTCCTCCGATCGGCTCGCCACACCCGGCGCACTGCCATTCCAGCGACCGCCTGCCGTGTAGCCGATGCCAGCGGTCCTCGAGTTCGCCCCAGGCGAGCTGCTCGGCTTCGTCGGCAGGGTGCAGCGAGCCCCAACGGGCGACCGCTTCGCGATGGCGAGCGCGCCAATCGGCCGCGAGTGCGGCCATGACCGCCGGCTTGTACACGGCGAGCAATCTAACCACGGGTTCGGCCCGGGGCGGCCCCCGCACGACGAGTTTGTCGCCGGCGATCGCGACAGCAAGCCCGGCCTCGTGCGCACGCGCAAGCAGCCTCAAAGGGTCCATTCAGCCGTCTCCTGGTCGCTGCCAGAAGATGGATGCATCCGACCGTCATTACCATCACGACCATCACCCGCCGCGGATTTGGCGGGGTTCCACGTGACGGTATCGATGACGGTGGCGGCGTCATCCGACATCCGACCGTCATCTCCGGGCCCGGCATTTACCTGGGCTGGTGACAGTGATGACGGTGATGACGGTCGGTTGCCCCTTCTTTCTGCGGTGATCGTGATCGGCCGTCCCTTTGCTTGTCGCTCCTCGAAAACGATGGAGATCCCGGCCCGGCGCAGGCTCGGCGCCACTCGTCGGAGCCGGCCGGAGAGCGCTCGCGGCGTCCCCGGCCAGTTCTTCGTTGTTTTGGCGGCGGGCTCGCCGGCTATTGCGACCAGCTTCGGCAGCAGCTCTTTTGCCGTCCCGGTCCAGGTCGAGCGGTCTGCCATCAGCGAGCGCACGGCCGTCGCTACCAGGTCGGCCTCGATGACGGCCTCGTCCATCTCCGCTCGATTTTCGCTGTATGCGCCAAGGAATGCGCCCGACTTCCCCAGAGCGCCTTCGCATGCCGTGGCCCAGATCGCGAAGTCCGCCATGCGCGGCAGCCGATCGAGTTGCGTTGTCGCTAGGTGCCCCAATCCATGTGCTACCGCATCGAGGAGAGCCCCGAGGATGCGCGGCTTCGCCATCTCGAACTCCGCTGAGATCTCCCGCTCCGGTCGGCGATGCTCCTCGGGGATCGGATCGAGCCGGACAGGCATCGAGCGGTCGGCCAGGTCGCCGCGCGTTGCCACATCATCGATGCCCGTCAAGATGATCGGTCGCATCGCCTCAAGCAGCACCTCGTCGGTGTTGGTGTAAAGTTCCCGAGTAGCGAACCCTCCGCCCGTGCTGAGCCGACAAAGGGCGTCCGAGAGCCATGGCGGCAGCGACGACACGTTGTCGATCACGACGACGTGGCCGTTGGTCGCGGCGATGAACAGGTCCCTCTCGTCTCGCGGCAATGTGCGCAGCGGCGCTGTATTGGGGTCCGTCAGCGAGCGCAGCAGCACCGCGAGGCTCGACTTTGCTGAACCTTGCTCGCCAGTCAGCGGCAACACGGGATAAGGGCCGCGATCCCGCAATGCGGCAAGCAGCCATGCAGTGATCAACACGAAGTCCTGTTCATTTCGCACATTGATCAGCCGTCGCAACTCGGCAAGCGATCCGCCGCCGACTGGCACCGGCAATGGCTGCATTCCGGCAGCGCGTCGGAACCGGGCTGGCGGATCGTTGATGATTCGCCACCCGTCGGCATCGATCTCGACGGCGCGCCACTCCGCATCGGCGAGATCGAGATAGAGTTTTTGATCGAGTCCGGCGACGCGCAAATGAACAGCCCGTTCGGGCGCGTCGAAATGCGCCTTAGCCTCTATAATTCCAAGCGCCGATTGCATGGCATCATTGTTCGGTGCTCCGTTTGTCCGCTCGTAATAGCGATGGGCCAGCCAGCGTCGAAATCCCTTACTGCGGACCGGCCAGCTCTCGCGATGTCTGGAAACCATGACATCGGCATAGGCAGTGCCGTCCGGCGTATGAAACAGCTCGGCCGTGGCAGCGAGTTCGATCAGAACATCAGCTTGTTTTCGCCCTTTGGTGGCCTCCTCGGCATCATCGCCGAGCGAATCCCAAATCCGGCCTAACCCACGTCCACCGTCGCGGTCGCCTTTCGCAATCACCCATTCTCGGATGCCGGGGTCGGAGTGTAATCGTAAGGCGTCACACATCTGCTCATAAGTCATTCCCGCTCTGCGCAGAGCACGTCCCACACGGAATGCACGTGCCGACCGGGAATTGTCTGTCCCGTCCGATCGCTTGCTGCTGCCCCTGCGTCTGGCATGCGGGACCAGATTGGCCAGGCGTCGCAAAGCAGTACTATCGAGCCGTGCCGGCTCCTGCGGCAGCAGCCCAAACCGCTGGTTCGTGACGGTAAAAAAACGAAATGCGCAATAAATTTCGATCGCTGGCCCATGATCGCCACCGTCCTCGCCAGGCACAGATCTCCTAGTTCCCCAGTTGGTCGCTGGTACCCCGATAGAGGTAAGAAAGGCACGCACATCGTCGGCAGCCACAAACGCAAATAATTTGATGCCTTTGCCCGAAGGTGATGTCTCGCCGTAGGTAGAGGCGGTCTTTATAATTTCGACGGCCCATGGCGCGAGCCGCCGCTGTCCGTCGAGGCAACTGTCGAGATCAAAGCCGATCAGATATGTGCCGTCGCCAATGTCGCCGAGCTGAATGCCGATACCGCCGCCCAAGCCATTTTCGATGGCCTCGGCCAGATCTAAGGCCTCGTCTTGGGTAATCCAGGTAGAGGGATCGTCGGCCTTGGCGAGGCGGCGGTCTTGCCCAAAGGGGATCTTCGTAAGCTTCCGGGTTTCTTCCTCGCCTCGCCACTCATTGTGCCAGGCCACCCAGCGAGGGGCGTCGGCCAATGCGCCGAGCGCACAGGCGCACTCGGCCGGGCTCATTTCTGCACCTTGCAGCGTTGACGCTCAATCAAATCAAGATAAGATTTGATAATAATCAATCGCCTCACCCCAATGTGGACGGATTGTAATTCGCCAGCATCTAGTAATTCGTAGATCCGGCTGCGCGATATTCCCGAAATTCTTCTGAATTCTGGAATAGTCGTGGTTATTGGGATCGTCGGAGGCGCGGTCAGTGACGCTTCGCCGCCGCTGACGCGAAACGTTCCGTCAACTCGGACATGCTTTGGGGTGCCCATATGATTATCCGCCGCTCCGTTGTCGGATCACGGCGGACAGTTACAGTGCGGCGCTCAGCTAGGTCTTTCTGTAAAAAGGTCGGGGTGCGAAGCTAGGTTGTAGGGAACGATGCTCGACGCACCCAACTCCACAGCTCAAGTTCATCTTCGATCGTCAGGCCATTGGGGCATTCCGCCGCAGCCAGTGCCCAAATATTCGTCGAACTGCTTTGTGGTGATTTTCTGGCCCTCGATTGTCGGGGGCTCAATGTAGGGCTGAGCCCATTCCTCTCGCAGAGCGAGTTCCAGCCTGACCGTTTCCTTCCACTCCGGATGCCGGTTGTAGAATATGTCCCGAACGTCTTGCGGACTCCTGCCGTGACGCCGCGCTACGGCCTGGATGGCCTTGGTTTTGTTACCATGCCCTGGCCCGAGCGCATCCAGCTCTTTCAGTACCGCAAGGTAGACAACTAACCCATTGCTGAGCCGATCGCGCGGCCGTCCGGGCGGAAGCCTCAGTTTCGGCAGTTTCCCCCCATTCATGCGAATCAGACGCTCGACAAAGAAGCGCGCATCAACGCGGAGTGTGTCGAGTGCGCGGGCCCTCTTGGCCTCACAGTAAAGACGGACCAGCTCGGCGCAGGCGAGGTCGCGGGCCCGTGCGGCATCCCGCGCCTTCCGAGGGTCCGGCGTATCATCGATTTCACGACCCGCGAACCGAGCGTCGCGCACATCAAGCACGTTCGGCCGGCCTTCAAGCTCACGTGCGGTCGGTCGCGCATCCCGCAGCAGGGAGCTAATCAACGGTTCGGGCTTGAAGCTCTTGCGCGTTTTGATGGAACTGACCTTCTTACTTTACAGTCCCGATCGCATCAGGATTATCCGGTAGTGAGGTTACCGCCGCGCTGATCGGCACGACGCGGCCCGCGACCAATGGAGCAGCGCAGAACTTCGCCCATGCGTCCATCAGTTGGCGGCGCTTCTGGAATAGGTCGCCGCGGCGATAGGCGCGCTCGACCGAATCGGAGACGGTATGCGCCAACGCCATCTCGGCGACTTCGGACGGGAAGCCGGTGCGCTCTGCCGCCCAATCGCGGAAGCTAGACCGGAAGCCGTGCACGGTGAGATCGCCGCGCCCCATCCGGCGCAAGGTCATCATCATCGCCATGTTGCTGATCGGTCGGCCGTCCCGGCCACCAGGGAAAACATAATCGCCCTGGCGCGCCGGTCGCAAATTCTCGAGGATCGCCAGTGCCGCATCCGACAACGGAACCCGGTGCTTCTTGCCCGCCTTCATGCGCTCGGCGGGTACCGTCCACAACCGTTCTGCTATGTCGAATTCTTCCCACCGGACGCCGATCGCCTCGCCGGTGCGTGCCGCGGTCAAGATCGCAAATTGGAGCGCCCGAGCGCCGAAGCCCTCTTGCCGGTGCAGTTCGGTCATGAAGGCACCGATCTCGCGATAGGGCAGTGCCGCATGGTGCTCGACGCGGCGAACCTTTGTCTTCTTGGGCAAGAGCTTGTCGAGGTGGCCGCGCCAGCGTGCCGGGTTCTCGCCCTGGCGGTAGCCGCGCGCCGTCGCCCAATCGAGGATGCTTTCGACGCGGCCGCGCACCCGGCTCGCCGTCTCCGGTTTCTCTGTCCAAATCGGTTCGATCGCCTTGGTGACCAGCGCGGTATCAATTGCCTGGACGGGAAGGGCACCGAACACGGGGTAGACATAGGCGCCCAGCGTACCCTCCCAGGCCGTCAGGCTCTTTGGCGAACGCCATCCAGCCTTGTGCGAGGCGATGTAGGCGTCGGAGCAGGCACGAAACGTCATCGCCTTGGCCGCGTCAAGCTTCGCCTGCATCTGCGCCGCCTTGCGCGCGGCGAGGGGATCAACCCCGTCGAGCCGATGCTCCCGATTGCGGCGTGCCTTCGTGCGTGCCTCGGCGAGCCCGACCGTATGAAACGGGCCCAATCCCATTTCGTAGAGCTTGCTTCCGACCTTGTAGCGGAAGACCCACGATTTCGCGCCACTCGCACTGACTTGCAGATAGAGCCCCCCGCCGTCGCTGTAGTAGCCGCGCCGCGTCGCATTCTTCACGGTCGCCTGCGTCAGCTTTCCGATCACCCGCATCATCACCCATCTTTCAACCCATCTTTTATCCTTGGATAGTGATGGACACGGTCGGACGTGTCAACACACGGTGAGCCTATTGAGCAAACGTTATACGGGCTTTGGTGGATATTAACGGACGGCGGTGGATGGGCGGTCAACGGAAGAGGCAGGAGTCGAACCTACCGAGGACACCGAGCGCCCTCCAACGGATTTGAAGTCCGCGCGAGCCACCGGGCCCGATACTCTTCCAAGACGCACAATGCCCGAGCGCTTGGGTTATTGAAAGACCTCCCGGACCCATTTTTCGTCTCGGATCGCGAGTTTTCCATTTTTTGTTTTTCTTGCGGTTCTGGGCGAAGCGCGACAACTGCTCGGCAGCGGCAATCATCTATTCGCGGCCGAAGTTCGGGTCCCGCTCTTTTCGGCGCGTGCGATTTGGCCGAAATCGGGCCTGGCATTGATGGTATTTGGTTGCCTGCCACTCCGACCAAACCGAAGATCGCATCCACGGATTTGCATATCGGAAGATGTCGGTTCGACATGACACGGCTGAGCTACGTCCACGGCGCGAGCGACACGCCATTCATCGGCGATACAATTGGCGTCCATTTCGACGGGATTGCCGAACGCTTTGCAGAGCGTGATGCCTTAATCGTCAGGCACCAGCAGGTCCGCTGGACATATCGAGAGCTGAAGGAACAGGTCGACGCCTTCGCCGGCGGGCTTTTGGCGCTCGGGCTCAAACGCGGCGACCGCGTTGGCGTGTGGTCGCCGAACAATGCCGAGTGGGTGATCGCCCAATTCGCCACGGCCAAGGCCGGACTGATCCTCGTCAACATCAACCCGGCCTACCGTCTGGCCGAACTCGAATACGCGCTGAACAAAGCCGGCTGTGTTGCTCTGATCACCACCACGCAGTTCAAAACCAGCAACTACCTCGGGATGCTGGGCGAACTCGCCCCTGAGCTCGCCTGTGCGTCGGCGGGTAATCTCCACGCGGCGCGGCTACCCGAATTGCGGCTGGTCATTGCCATCGGTGCCGATGCCGCCCGCGGCACGGTGCGGTTCGCCGATGTTTGCCATCTCGCCGGTGATCCCGAGAGGCATCGGCTCGCGGCACTTGCCGAAGAGCTGCAATTCGACAACCCCATCAACATCCAGTTCACCAGCGGCACGACCGGCTTCCCTAAGGGCGCCACGCTCAGCCACCACAATATTCTGAACAACGGCTTGTTCATTGCCCGGGCTATGAAGCTGACCGAGTACGATCGGGTCTGCATACCGGTACCTCTCTATCATTGCTTTGGCATGGTGATCGGCAATCTCGGCTGCCTGACTCACGGAGCAGCAATGGTCTATCCGGGCGAAGGTTTCGACCCTCTGGCCACGCTTGAAGCGATCGCCGAGGAACTTTGCACAGCGGTTTACGGTGTGCCGACGATGTTCATCGCCGAGATGGACCACCCTGACTTCGCGAAATTCGATCTCAGCTCACTGCGTACCGGCATGATGGCCGGGAGCCCTTGTCCGATCGAGGTCATGAAGCGCGCCTGCAGCTCGATGCACCTCTCCGAGATCTTCATCGGCTATGGCATGACCGAAACGAGCCCGGCGAGCTTTGCCTCGGCGACCGATGACAGCTTGGAGCGGCGCGTATCGACCGTCGGGCGGGTGTTGCCGCATGTCGAGGCCAAAGTCGTCGATGCCGAAGGCAGGATCTTGCCGCGCGGCACGGCCGGTGAATTGCTGACGCGCGGCTACCTGGTCATGCTCGGCTATTGGAACGACGAGGAGAAGACCCGCGAGGCGATTGATGCAGCCGGGTGGATGCGTACCGGCGACCTCGCGACGATCGATGCCGAGGGCTATTGCAACATCGTCGGCCGGATCAAGGACATGGTGATCCGCGGCGGTGAGAACGTCTATCCGCGGGAGATCGAAGAGTTTCTCTACCGGCATCCCAAGATCCAGGATGTGCAGGTGATCGGCGTTCCGGATAGACGCTACGGCGAGGAGCTCTGCGCCTGGGTGCGCCTCCGTGATGGCGAGAGCGCGACAGCCGAGGAGATCCGCGCCTTCTGCCACGGCCAGATCGCCCATTACAAGGTGCCGCGCTATGTCAAATTCGTCGACGGCTTCCCGATGACCGTGACCGGCAAAATCCAGAAGTTTCTAATGCGCCAGCAGATGATCGACGAGCTCGGCCTTAGCCTGCAGGAAACCGCGTGATGACCAGGATCGCCTCCGTCGCGACCCATATGAT
>Ga0306926_10003090_pt1 | contig 17144 bp, 30 predicted proteins | sample flu12Cox44000178_FD_203759 | JGI IMG/M metagenome (GOLD analysis project Ga0306926, IMG submission 203759) | Lab enrichment of tropical soil microbial communities from Luquillo Experimental Forest, Puerto Rico - flux8day.12C.oxic.44.000.178 (v2)... | ecosystem: Environmental > Terrestrial >... | reverse complement strand
TCCACTGCGACATCGAAACTTCCACCCTAACATGTTTTTTCACTTTGTAAACGAACTATGAACTTGGGATGACCCCGCTTCGCGGCTACCGCAACTTGTAAACTTTTTCTGGCCCACGGCGACATGTAAACTTTTTCTAAACATCTCACTAGCTATCGGTCGGCTATCGACTACTGGCTACTGCTGCGACTTCAACGACGACTACGACTACGACTGACCTACGACATTGGCTCGGTTATATAGACGGGGGATTATACCCCGCGACCTAGCGCGTATGCGGGTTCCCAGTGTGCCACCCAGTGGATAATCACTCGGTTATACCCCCGCTATCTACTACGAAGACTACCCGTATACTACCCTGACCCATAAACCACTGCTTATGGTCTATCAATGCGCACTGTAGGCGACACGGCCATGTACGATACAGACCCGCGAGCCACAGGGCCACTAGAGCCACCGCCAGAAACCACCGACACTATCTCACGACCCGCCAGTTATATGTAAAATTTTTCGGCCAGCTATATGTAAAATTTTTTCAGGGCCAGTTATCTGTAAAATTTTTCTAAACTGGCGACTGGCGAAATTTTTTTCGGCTCGACGGCTGCGGGCCAACAGGCTGTTCACTTTCAAGGGTACTTTCAAGGTCGATCCTATCTCACACTATCCCAAGATATCCTATTCCTGTATACGGTGTAGTCTTATACTGTAGAGCTTATTCCCACTGAAAGGGCGATAGACCCCGATGAACAAGACCACCGTATATGATACACATAGAAGCAGGCAGACTATTTCTATGCACGTATTCTACACACGGCAAAAACTCACAGGCGGCTTATGTGAGTAACGTACTCTCTATGACAGTAGCTACCTCTGCTTGTCGTTTTTCCCTCACCTCCCCAGCGATAGCTTTGAGGACATTGATCTGGTCGGTATTCAACTCCCGCATATCGAAGATAATCTCAAACTGTGGCGGTATCCCCGATGCCGTCACTTGCACGATTTCGGTCTTGTTGATTTCCTTCCACTCAGGCAGGTATTTTTCAGCCAGCTTAATCAACATCTGGTTATCTAACCGATGCTCGTACATAGGATTACCGTCTTTATCGGTCATCACCTTCCCCGCGTTTTTCATCACCCTCGGAGTACCGACAAAGGTTCTTTTAGCTATCTCAGAGCGAATATAATCCAGAAACCGCGCTAACGCCTCATCTAAATCTTCCTGCGTGATATACCCATCTTTGACCCACGACAAATACGTATGCCGAGTGATACCCCCAGCATCCAATGCCGCCTGAATGATATTCGTCTTACTCATCGCATCCAAGAAACGATGCTTAATAAGCTCGCGTTGACTAGGGTCAATCGGGCCGAACTTCCTATTGCGTGTGGCATCCTCAGCCTCAATCGCTGGCCCCTTATACGGACTATCGCCCACAACCTAATCCTTTCTGCCCCACTATAGTCAAAAACTCAGACCGCAATTCGTGATTATCTCGAAACTGCCCCAGCATCACCGACGTGACCATAACAGCAGGCGTCTTAATGCCCCGCATCATCATACAGAGGTGCTGCCCCGACACAACTACCGCCACATCTGGCGACTGCACGGCTTTTTCGACAGTTTCGGCAATCTGCTGCGTTAACCGCTCCTGTAGCTGTAACTGGTGTGCGTAGTTCTGCGCAATACGAGCGAACTTCGACAATCCCAGCACTTTTTCGTGTGTCAAATACCCGATAGCCACATCGCACCAAAACGGCAACAAATGATGCTCGCACAGGCTGAAAATAGGAATATCCTTGACAACCACTAGCTGGTCAGCCCTCACAGCCTCAAACGTGGTATCGCTATTTTCAGGCAAGTACCCCAGGAATTCTTGATAAAACCGCGCAACCCGCTCAGGCGTGTCTCTCAAGCCCTCGCGTGTCGAGTCTTCACCAAGCTCCTCTAATAAAATTTTTACGATTGCCGCGATCTTTACGGTGTCCAATGAAAAAATTCTTTACAAGTCCCACCTTATAAAAATTTTCTGACAGTCACCAGCGTATTTTTTTCGCCCTCTCGATGCTTCACCCAGGTATACGGAAAGTCTTGAGATAACCGCTTCATGAGCGGAGTAAAATTTTCTTCACCTGCGAGATGCGGGTGCCATTCAAAGACGATCTGTTCGATGTCAGCGTAGCCTTCTACCGCCATCAGGATTTCAAATTCGAGTCCCTCAACGTCCAACTTGATGCTATTGGCGTGAGATAAGTCCAACACTGTCCGTATATCCAGACATCCCACATAGACCGTGCGCTCATAGGGCGGTTTATCGACTAAACTATGCCAACTGGTCTTACCCTGCCCGTACACATGCAATCTACGGCCTCTCGTTTGCGTCCCCACGACAGCAGCCAGGTAACAGCGCGTATTGTCAAGCCGCCGAATGTTCTGCATCAGCAACCCAAAGTTTTCATGTTCAGGTTCAAAGCAATATACCCCCGCCACATACGGAGCGATCTGCACCGCAAATGCACCAATATGCGCTCCGATATCTAACCACACATCCTCTCGCGCTATCCTGATATGCTCACCATACTGCTGATTATCCGCATTTTCGGCCAGGATGTATTCATCCTCAGTGGCCGCTCGATACTGCATTAGACACCTCGCTTATTCCCATGAACCAGCACTTGAAGCTGAGGCAGCACAATAGCGTCATACCAGTGATCTTTCAAGACCTTATCTTGGAGGTTTCCCAGGTCTTCAAGCAGTTCACCGCGTGATACCACACTTTCGTGTGCCTCGACGTTACACACCTGCAAATAGAACGGTGCATCAGGATACAATCCATACAATCGCCTTGCCCACTCATAATCCGTATCATTGGCAATCACGACCTTCAGGCAATACGGTATAGCTACTTTTTCTGCCGCGAGTATCCAGCGTTCTAACTGGATGCTATTGAACTCCATATCCGAACTCGGCGGCTTGGGACTCAGCGTGATTGAATTCAACAACGTCGCCCACTGTGGAAACACCGTTCCCTGCGTCTCAATCGTCACATGGTGATTATGCGTCTGCAATAACGAGATAACCGCGCCCAGGTTCTTCTGCATGGCCGGATTGCCACCAGATAACGTCACCATGATATCTTCACCAGCAATCTCTTCGACAGCTATAAAGATTTCCATTGGCGTCATCGGTTTCCACTCACTGGAATACTCAGGTAGCACCGCATACAGCGTATCGCACCAGGAACAGCGATAGTCACAGCCACCAGTACGAATAAAAACCGTTGCTTTCCCGATGTGCATTCCTTCGCCCTGCGTAGCCTTAAAAATTTCTGACACCAGCACAATTTTTTCTTTTACTAAATGAATAGCCATACCCTTACCTTACGGAACCTGCCTATACTATAGACATATAAGCGCGACCCGTCACGTTATGCACGACTTTGACGTTTTAACCTGTTCCATTTATTTGCCTACTCACATGGCACTCACAGGCGGTATAGTTGTGCATGTGTATTGATACGTTGATTGAACTACAGGCCGTTACAATCAATGCGTACGATGATTAAAACCTTATTCTGTATCACTCAGTGTACGTCACCCACGTTTTTGCCGTTTCTGAGACCTTAACAGTGACTTTGAACTCCGCCCAGGTCGTCTTGACGATCTGATAGAAAAAATGGGCGATATTTTCAGCCGTAGGCTGCGCTACCAACCCATTCAAGTGTCTGTGGTCTACGTAGTCAGCAATATAATCGCCAAACTCGCCCAAATCCGTAAAATCCACCACCATACCATTGCCGTCCAACTGGTCAGACTCAAGCTCAACGACCACACGATAACTATGCCCATGCATCCGAGTACATTTGCTTTCGTAAGGCAGATGCAGCAGATGCGATGCTTCAAAATGGAATTCCTTGCTAATTGTATACATGCCCCATACTTCTGTACAACAGTAACGCATCCAGCACTCGCCGCACCCTCACAGGGCTATACTGGTCAAAATGCCCCAACTCAATCGCCTCTAACATCGCTGACTCATTGACTTGGAGTAGTTCATCAGGAAAATCCAACTCAGGAAAAACATCCTCCCAGGCAAGTCCCATCGTCGCAAACAGCGACCACTTCAGGAAACATGCCTGACATTTCCCACATTGCCCCAGCGTGTTACCAAAGCAGGTGCGGGAATGCCTCATCCTATCTACATCCCGCTCCTGCCAGTACCTCACGATATCTCTTTTTTCGAGTCCCAGCAAGGGCTGCACAATATGCACATCTTGCCCCATTAAGGTCAACATCGTCTGGATGTCGTTCAGAAACCGTTTGCTCTTATCTCCACCCAGCGCAGGCGACTCACCCAGCGTATTGCCAAACCATATTTCGCCCCATTGCCCAGCTTCTTCTAGCACTCGCGCAGCCTCTAAGATGATAATGGCATTGCGCCCACTTAAAATGTAGTCATGGTAGCTGATAGGTAACTGCAATTCATAGATTTCCAGCATAACGCCCGCATCTGCAAAGAGCTTTTTACAGGTTGCGATTTCTGCCCAGGCATAGCTTTGCTTCAAGTCAAAGTACATAAGACGATACCTGCAACGTGACTCTTTCGCCATCTGCGCTAGTGTCAGACTATCCATGCCACCTGATACTGGAATAGCCACGACACACGTTTCATCTAACTGGTGGCTATACCCAGCTTCAGACACCTCGCGGATATTTTTCGCAAACGAACTTTCCAACCGCTCAGAAACCAGGTCGTGATAATAGGTCAACCGATGTTTTTCAAACTCGGTCGTCATTTCCCAGGCACGTTCAATAGATTTCATTTCTGTCCCTCCTGACACGCACATCCATCGCCACGGTGTAGGCTGCTAGATGCCGTGCTTTTGCATACTGTTCGGTTTGACGATAGGTATATTCCTCGCTTAATGCCCCCATCGGATAGCCATCAACATAATGCGTGATCTGTCCAAAGCGTAGCCCCTCTAGCCAACTGGTGGCGTCAGCCGACTGTAGCGGGTAGGCATTAAACCAATGGTGATTTCTTGTACCCAACACATGAACCCACAAATACGGGTATTTCCGCGCTCGCTCATAGAGCGTTGCCAGTATACGCATTCGTATCGGCTCCGATGCCTGCCCCATGTTTCCACAACATACGCGGTCATATCGCTCTGCCAAATAATCGAAATAATCATAGTCATCAACGGCTGGATGATACACAGGAATAGGCTTCAGCCCATACCCCTCTAGCAGCTTTCTAGTGGCTGTTTTTTCAGCAGGGCTACCAATGTCAATTTCAACATAGCCCCACAGATCGTTTTCAAAGTATTGCACAAATTGCACATACTTTCGCACCAGTGCCTCAAAGTCAGCAAACGTAGACGGCGATTTCTTACGTACTTCGCCGAACGGCTCATCGGTATCATGCTTGCGAATGTAGTCGTTCACAAAGCCATACACACCAGAGTCCAGCATGAGCGTTTGGCCTAAGTCCTGCGTCACATGACGCACAGAAGCAAGTCCTGTCGGCGTGAGTGAGACCTCTGTGAGCGAAACCAGGATGTACTTATACAGGTTGTGAAAGTCTACGCTTGCCATAAGCCTGTCCACCACGAACAGGATAAAACCATCCTGTCTCCTGAAACGCCCACCACCAGTATGTATCACACCGTCAGGTATCTCACTCAACGTCACTGTCACTGGCCTCCTCTAAAACGCCCTCAACATGTTTATACAAGTCGATAGATGCCCCTTCATGGACTTCTGCATAGCGATCTAACATATGCCCAACAATGTAGCTATCTGGCTGCACACAAAACAACATATGCTCGCGCTCAATGTTTGCCATCATGGACAAAGGGCCAGCAAACGTGAGTAAGAGCATATCAGGTTGCGACACGTCTAAGGCCATCTTTAACCAGGCTGCCCAATCCCTAAACGGGTTCGCACACACAATATAATGCACCCGATCTCCATACTGGATACGAAAGATATCCCCAGGCGAGACCATATGGCGTGGCTCGCCAATAGTGATTTTCAGAACATCCAGCAACATGCCTTTCGTGGTGTCAACTACTCGCCCCTCTTCCATTTCCAAACTGCCGAGTAGTTCCTCATACATGGTCTTATTGAAGCCCAGGCTCTCTAAACTGAAGCCCTGGCTTTTTTGACTTTCGAGTAGTTCTAATAATTGCTGGGTACTGTCTTCGGCACCACGCTGTGTCTCATTGTCAGCAACCAAGTACCCGCGTATCTGGTCGTCAGACCAATCTTCAGGCACCAGGCTGACCCAGGCAGTACCCCACTTAGCGAGGTCTTTCTTTGCCAACAACTCAAGCGCATCTAGCCCACCTTCACCAGCAACCAGTGTCAGTTTATCCTCACGCATCTGCACAACCAACGGCTTGCGCTGTCCAAAGCGTTCATAGGATGCAGCAATACGCTCAACCTGCGTGCGTGGATGCGAGCGATAATTTTGCGGGTTCCTGTATATCTGGCTAATGTCAACTTCTAACTGGACAGGAATTTTTTTTTCTAACTTGGCATTTTCAAAATCTATCATGTGGTTTCATGCCCCAGCAGCATGAAAATTGTTGCCACAATTAACCCAATTGTCAGAAGCAGCCACAAGATACTACGCCAGTTTAACTGACCCCAGTTATCAACCCGTGTTACCGCAAACACGATCAAAAAGACCATGATTGACAGATAAAAAATCGGCATAAATTTTTCCGATCAGTCCCACCTGCGAAAAAATTTTTACCAGATGCCCCACGAACGCGCAATAAGCTGTGGCTGTGACGGGTCGTTGACCAGTTTCGGGCCACCCTTGACTGCCTCAAGCGCATACGTCAAAAACTGATTGCGATGTAACGTTGCCTGCGCACCAGGGGCAGCACCGTTGGCAATCGTCGCATACGAGCCTGGTACGACCACCGCAATCGCAAAGGCTACAGGCATAAGCGCAGTGCCTACATCGTAGACTTCACCAGTGAGGTATTGATGCAAATGTAAATGGTCAGGCGAAAGCGTCACCGTCGAAGTAAACGTAGCGGTTGTGCCGACTGCTGGTACTACAAGCTGCTCAGGTCTGTCGCGGCTGACCGCCTCACGCTTCTGCGTTTCCTGTTCATGGATACCACGTTCGAGTGCGTCCACTTCCTGTTTTAGCTGTTTTTCCTGTGCATGTTGCCCATGTTTTTCATCTTTGTCAGGCATAAAAAATTCCTAACTCCGTCCCACCCTGAAAAAAATTAACTCACGCCCCACGACGGAGCAATAAGCTGCCCGTCATAGGCTATATCTGCCCACATATAGTAATGCGTCGTCATCTCATCACTCGACGGCGAGCCTGTACTCACGGTGACAAGCCCATCGGCTGCCAATAAATCGGCCAACTCCTGTGGCATGAGTGGCAACCCGATAGCGTACTGATCGCCGTTCGTATATTGATGCGTGTGCAAATGGTCTGGACTCGCAAGTACATCTTGGGTAAACGTCACCATTTGCCCCGTTGCATCCCAGGGCTGGGAACCGACACGCTCCTGCCAGGGCTTAAATAACCCGTACGGCTCTTGCAATACATGTTCTTCGCTCATTAGAATATCCCCCATGACGGACTATACACCTGCCCAGCATAGGCCACACTCGCCCACTGGACTTGGTGTAACGCTCGCGCTGTATTCGACGGGACACCAGTCTGAATAGTGATAAGCCCCGCCGCCTGTAACTGCGTTGCCAACCCTGCTGGCATCAACGACGAGCCAATCAGAAACCGATCTCCACTCACGTAGGCAATCACATTCAAATGGTCAGGGCTGGCGTTCACATTTTGCGACAGGATTGCCACCTGCTCGGTGCCTAGCCACATATTGAAGCGTCCACTCGCATTGCCGTTATGTAGCGGCATCTTTTAGCACTCCTGAAAAAAATTATTCGACTGGTGCTGGCTGCACAGAAAAAATTATGTCCTCTTTGTCACCACTCTCAGCATACGCAATGGCAATAGCCTGATCTCGCGGATAGCCTGCTCGAATTAACCGCGCAATATTTTCACTCAACGTCAAGCCTTCGCCACCATAACTAGGGGCTGGCTTCATAGCTTTTTTCTTATTGCGCTCACGCGCAGCAATACGCATGGCCTGCTGTGGCGTTATCTTTGGGTCTTTATTCAACTCGCGTAAGCGAGTGCTAGAGGCAGGAGTAACCCGCTTTTTCACGTATGTCTCCTGTCTCCAATCCCCTGCATAATAACCTTCACGTGGTCACGCAAGTTCAGCCGAAAGCTGCCATCCCCATCAGGGCCATCAATTGCCCAGGCACGACTCCACCTGTCCTCAGTCCAGTAACCACGCTCACTCGCAAATTCTACCTGTACCATACGGTCAAACAAGGGCTGGCCCTTGAGCGAGACATGCAAGAGCGAGCCACCATCGTGTTTTTCTTCCAGAAAATCTTCATCATCTGGCTCAGACCCGTCCTCTTTGTCCTTGCGATCTTTGAAAAATTTTCGTACCACAGGCTTGTCCTTTGTCCCACCTGCGCTGATAGGATGATACCGCATGTAGATTTCATCGGCATCTAACCCAGGTTCCCAGGCCATCTTAAGTCCTGGCTCCCAACTCATTCTTCAATAAGTCCAATACCATAACCAAACTCCGTATGCGTCTTAATCCGATGGCAACACGCGCACAGCATATGATTTCAGGCAGCTTGTAAAGTGGCTTCAGACACTATTAACTGCCTTAAGTCACGTCTATCCAGTCGATTGACCCGTCTCTCTTGTTGTACTTCATCTGCCCACTCTCAAAGTTCTGCACCGCATAAGGCGCAGTATCACTATCAAACGGGTACTCCTCAGACGTGACTGCACCCAGGTATTTATTCTGGTTCAACAGCAACTCGCGCCACTTGTTGAAAATACCAGTATCCCGCCTGGGCGTCGGTACTTGTTGATCTGCTGGCCGACCCTGGTTCATCCGCACATAGAACGCTTCCCACATGCGAATAACCATCTCGTTCGTATGGCTGCCCCAGTCCATGTAGTTCCCTTTACTTGTCCCACCTGAACCGTTCACAGCATCCATAACAGCTTGCATTGATGTGCTGCTGTTGGAATAGTAGGGCGTGCCTGGACACATCCTACGATTATGCGGCGCAATACAGCGATGCATAATCACCCCACCGTTCCCATCTGCCCAGTCGTGACTGGTTTCGTAGTCATTCCACCATTCGTAGTATTTATCTGTTGGAATACCCTCTTGCTGGCAGACAGTCTTAATGAGGTACACTAAAGCGTCGAACTGGGCCTGTGGCATCTCGCCATTATTGCCTGTATCTGGATTGATACATTCGACGCTGATCGTGTGGACATTTAAGTTAGCGTTTGGCAAGAACGGCGCATGGCCGCTCTCAAGACAGCAGTTCGCACACGCGCCATCGTAGTGCTGTACAAACTGCCAGATATCCCCAGCCCGCGCATTGGCATTGTCATATCGCTCTATCCCATAATGGCTATTGCTGCCCACACCACACTGCGATAGCCAGTAGTTATAGAGTGATTGCAGGTTCGGCGTGCCGCCCGTAAAATGGACGACAAACCACGTCGTGCTGTTCTGATTGATAAACGTGCAATCCCGCGATATAAACTTTGGAGTGATACTTGGCAAAAACCCACTCGCAGACATCCCACCTGCGAACTACCGTTGCCGATACAACCTACCTGAAATAAATGACAATACAGCAGACAACGCTGCCAGCCCCGTTAGAAAATCATACACATAGTTCGTCTGTGTAAACACAATCAAACCAAAATACAGCAAAAAAATTAATATGGCTAGACCAAGAAAAATTTTCCAACTCACGGGCAATACTCATTTTTTTAGCCCACCTCTGACTCAGAAAAATTTTCTGCACCAAGCCTTCCCATAGCACTATACCCCTGACGTTGCGTATTCCAAATCTGGATGCGACCAATCGCGTTGTACCACACCCGCAAAGGGCCAGTATACACAGACACCGCATCAAAAGACGGATTACAGGTACTTGTCCCGTCTTCATGCCAGGCACTTGCCCACCCGCCATGCGTGGGGCAGGTATAATCCCACGGTAACTCAGGCTCTATCCACCCATTGTACTCATCAGGCACAGGCGGAGTCGCTTCCCCGCCATAGATAACTCGCGTGATATGCACAACCCCGTTCGGGCCATGCGCCCGCAAATTATAATGCCCACCGACCTCAATAATCATACACTTGGAGCAACAGAAGGCGCATCCTGCACCAAGTCAGCCTGATTATACAAGTTATCAGGCGCAAGCGGTGCAAAGTGCAAATCCTGCCCTGATACATAAAACATAGAGTTACCGTCTGAACCTGATGCAAGCGCACCTTCGCCTAAACCCAAGTCACCCTTGCCAAATAAATAGATGGCAACCATCGCTCCGCCCATATTCGCTTGGAGCTTGTTTGCCATCTCATTGATCTCAGCAAATGTGGCCGCACTCATGCGCACACCAGTTTTGCCAGGATATGCACCAGGCGGGAGTTCTTTCACAGTAGCCATAGGTCTACTCTGCTTTCTGTCCCACCTCTCAATTGTACTAGAAAATTTTTTTTACCTTGTCAGGCGCAGCCTCGGAAATTCCCTGTTCGGCGTAAGCGGCACAAGCACATCGACAATCTCCCACAATCCAGACGATGCGCCCGACGAAATCTTAACCTCACCCTGAATATTCGTGCTGAGTTCTTTGGTCGTCGGGTCTTGTGTCACCGTCAGGTATTGACCAGACGCAGGCGTGAGATCAACCGCACTTGAAACAGCACCACTCACATACAGTGTCGCCGTCTGCTCGTACGCTGCCTCTATTTGCGTCTTTTTCGTCGCAATAGCATCATTGCTGACGTTTGTCATGCGTACGCCAGTCTGTCCGTCACGTTCGATTGCTGTTGTTGCCATAGGTTCCCACCTTTCAGTCTATTTCAATTGCTGGGTAGCCATGAAACTCCCGCACCCGCCTATCACCTTTATGCCGATGCTCGCGTTTATTGGAGTTAGCTACCTGGCTATCACCGACAGCCCCTTGCATGAACTGTATCATCTCAGTCTCAAGAGCTTCCCTGGCTGCCCGATCTAACGGAGCCACAAAACTCGCCAGGATGCCACCTCTACGCCGATTACTCACATCTTCACGGTCGCCCGTGCTTTCGACGTAGTAGCCGTCCTCACCATGCCTGATATTGATCTTAGGTTCATCAGGACTATATTTTCGCTTCGCCACTATGCCCACCTTTCTAAAAGTATAACACAACGAGGGCTAAAATGCCCTGTTTTAGACAATCCGCGTTTTTTGCCTACTGTACGTTGATTTTACCCACTTTATTTTTACAGGTATATTGATACGTTTACGACGTTTCACAGGCACGTAGGCTCATCGTACGAATAAATTCTACCACTCCTACCCACACTATATTATGACGGAGTATTTCGACCGAATGACTGCTGCTTTCCAAACTCCGACATGCGCTGATAGTTCGCTCTATATTCTGGCGTCATCCAGGTAAAGCGTTTCACCAGCACAGGATGCCCGTCAGAATATTCTTTCACCTCACACCGCTCTAGCACCCAGCCTTTTAAGGCCATCTCTTCCATCCAGAGACATCGCCGCTTATGGCTGGGGCCGACACGGTGTGCAAAGAATAACCCTTCAGTCGCAAAGTTATAGTCACACACCGTGCATAAAATCTTGCGTACTTTCATTTCCTGCCATCAAATGACCGTAGTTCACTCGCCTCAGCCCAACCATCGCGTACCCATATCCGCCTGTACCATCTCCGCGAGTCGCGTTTGACCCCAGGCGGAAACTTGCCAAAGTCCGTACAATACTGCTTCATGGCAACAGACTCCTCATCGCTACGCCTGGCGTGTTCGACGCCTTCATGCCAACCCCACTTTTGATGCAGAGCTTCCATCGTCGCAAGTTGCCCTGTATTGTACTCCCCACTCGCCACTTCCTCAGCTATAAAGGGCTTTCGCTTTCGCTGCCTTCTTCCTCGGTTGCAGGCACATCGTACTCAATCTTCGCCACATTGCCATTCGGCGAAGTAGCCACTAATTGCCCGTCTATAGTTAGCTGCATAATAGCCGTCTTCACGGTACTCACCTCTAACCCGTTCTTCCGCGCGATCTGTTCAGCACTGATCTGTGGATTAGCAGCCCGTTCTTTGCCAACCAGTTCCATCGTCGCTACACCGAGCTTCTGTGAGGGCTGCTTTGCTGTTGATAGAACAAGCGGCCTCGCCTCGACAGGCTGCTTTTGAAAGGCTGGCGTCTCAGACGGTTGCGCCACTGTATGCAACACCTCGTCTATCTTTTGCTGCGTTTGCTGCTGCGAACTCGCAATTTTTTCTTCCAGTGTTGACTCACGATGCACAGGCTTAGGCGGTTGCGGGAGTGATTGCGGTACTTCATGCTGCACATCGCGTATCACAATTTGCGGAGTAGGCTTATCTATCAACACCTGTTGCCCTGTCAGCATGGCCTCGGTCATGCGCTTAAAGCCCAGGTTCGATGCCTTTTGCCACTCACGATATAGATTGAAAAAAGCCATCTCCTCTTCAGCCTCTAACTGCTCGCGCTGCTTGCGTATGGTTTCCTGCACAGAGTATTCTTTATCTGTCACCAGGAACACAATTGCAAATTCCATCAAGATAGGAAACGCCGCACGTATAAAGGCGATAAAATGGATATCCACAGGCAGCACTAACAAGGCTTTTGTGATTGTATCTATATCCACCGTCGCCACCGTCAGCGCAGTATAGATGTAAAGATACTGGAATAACAGACTCCCACACGACGCCAGGATAGCAAAGGCCAACGTCCAGCGAAACGCCTCTTTCTGCTTGCGCTCATAGCGATTAGCGGCCACAAAGATTAAGGCAATCGTCCCAAAGCTATAGGCAAAGCCACCCAACCAGGCAAGTTTGACCTGCCAGGGCGCACCAAGTGTAAGTACCTGAAAGCCAGCAAAGAACATAGCGTCACCAATACCAATCACAATCCAGATGACCACAGCCAGGATTGATGCGGCACCTTTGACCCACCAGCCACGAATACGACTGGATAACGTAGGCGCACGCTCTAGCGGTGGCAACTTGAACTCTTCATCCTCATCAGCAATTTCGTCCCTGTCTGTATAGCTTGAATGCTGTGGCTGACGCGGCTCCTCTGGCAGAATAAAATATCCGCGCTTATCATCCCAACCGAGACCAAGATTAGCTACATCTTCGTCTTCCATTCTGTCTAACTCGCGGCTGGTGATTTCAGAGCCGTCATTAAACTGAAACACCTGTATCTTTTGCGGCTGCGCTTTTTTTTTACCTATGCTACCAATCCAATCTCTTACTTTCATTTCTTGTCTCCCATTATCTCCTGTACGATTTCTTCAAACCTGCCACTCACAACACCTATTTCGTCGGTATCTTTTGCCATTCCAATCTTGTATCTCTTTATACCATGTTCAACTGCCTGCGCGACTAATGCTCTGACAACCTGTTCTTGAGTAGGGCCATATTTCTTATCCAACTCCTGCTGTTGCTCAAGTGATAACTGTACATACCGTTCTTCAACAAATAGCACCAGTTCAATTAAAAAGACAGCCAAGCGGTCGGCTGTCTCTCGTATAATTTTTTGCTGGTACTCTGGAGTGTTATTCCTTTCTGCCATGTCCACCCACCTGCTCACGATAGCCATTGTGCTGATACTGCATATCCCATTTCCTCTGTTTCTGATAATTCCGCACCATCTTACGAATATGATACGTCTTAATCGGATGCAGCAGAAACGCCCACAACATCCTACGTCTCACATATTTTTCCCTACGTAACAACTCCTGTTTATTTTTAGCCATCCCGTCTCCTGTGCATCTGATCTTGATGACGATGCCTGATAATCTCTTGCGTACTATCTTGATGACCCTTCACGACCTGAGCCGCTATCACGGCGTCTGTCACGATGTTATTCGCCACGGTCGTTGTGACAGGATTAATGATACCTAAACGACCAACACAGTTAAGGCCGTTGGCTGAGAGCGTAAATTGCAGCCGTTGCGCCAGGAACGTAAAGAGTGAGTTAGCAACATCTGGCACAGGGCTGGCAGCAGCAACAGTGAATGGCTTATCGGTATTCAACCTGGTCAACGCCACTTCGACGATATGCCGACAATACACACCAGTTGAAGCTGGATGTAGCGTATTCACAGGCATCTGGTCAACACCTGCACGATAGCCATTTGTCTGCGCTAAGTTCGGGTCTCCATTTACCAGCACGAACGGGTCTCCCGCAGGCACAAGAGCTACAGGGTCAGCCTGAAACGCTGCTGCTTGGAGTTCGTTCAACGGTAACGCGGGAGCCAGAGCATTATTATTCGCAAGGTCAGGAGCCATAAACGGCGTGCAGCCAAGTGCTTTATCAACCGCTACCAATAAACGCTCATCGCTAGGGTTCTTTGCAAGAGTCATCCCCAACGTCGCTCTATTGGCCGCCGTATCCTGGGCAAATTGCCCACCAGCCGTTACCAGATAAGTGACAGGCGTATTGTCCGATTGATCTTGGTCAACGATACTAAAATCACGCACAGTCGGACACGGCAAGTTATCTTTGCCCATGCCCAGCGCAGGAATAGTGATGCCCGCCTGATTGACGGCTTGGAAAAATGCTGGGGCGTTACAATACGCAAATTGTACAAACCCCTGAACACAAGATGCTGCGCCATCCCCAGTCAGCATAAGGTTATTGCCATTAAAACCGAACCAAAGTGCAACAACCGCGTTTGCTGGGAACACAGGAGCGGTTGGAGCAATAGCAGGTGCTACACCCTGATCGGTCACTAACGGATTATAGATCGAAATAGACTTGGTAGCTGGGTCAAATACTGCACCCTGCACAAAGGCTTGTGTATTCGCATCGGCCTCGCTACACGGTGGCTCTAACTGATACGGAGTCGCTAACCCTGTGGCAGTAAGCGGATTAGCAGGAACAATGAGTGTGCAATCACCAGCCGCAGCGCGAACTGGTTTCAACATCCCACGATCTAGGTGCGAAGCAGCGAACGCCACTCCAACCAAAACCAGTGACAATGCCAGTAACGCAAGCAAAATTTTTTTCATATCCTGGGGCCTTTCTACTCAGAAGACAGACCCACCCAGGATGATATTACCAGACAAAATTTTTTAACCTGCTCATACAGGTACTTTCTTACCACACGAAAAAAGCGCAGGTTCGAGCTTGCGCTTCTTTCGTTGTAGCAGAGGCGACAAAAGGCGGCAGTTAGGAACCCGCAATACCTCTCTATCGCACTTCTAGTATATCACATCTGGCTACTCAGAATTATCTTCTTCAACCACAACTACTCCCTCAATAGACTCCACTTCACCCAGCATCGTATTGCCAGGAAAAACAATACCACTTGGGCCTTGTACACCTTCTTCTGTAACCACCCACCCTTCTTCCTCAATCACGTCAGGGTGCTTAACCCCGCCATAGGTACGAACTAGCAACTCACGCAACGTAAGCGGTGTCTCATGCGTACGATAGATAGCCATATACTCCTGTAGCATAAAGTCAAACACCTCTTCAGGCAAATCCGACTTACTCAAGAGTGCAAGCACATCAGCCGAAAATGCCAGCAAAAACCCTTCAGCCTTTGCATGAAACCCTGCTGGCTCAGTGAGTATAAAGCGCACAAACTGAATGTCGGCCATCGCCTTATCTTTAATCGCATGTAGCACCTTTTGAAAGCTGTCATAGTAGCGATTGCGTTTGTCATCAGGCGTAGCCTTTGCAATAAAGCGCGTCCACGCCTCATAATCACCTATCTGCTTCCGACTCATGCTCATGCCTCTTCGTCTGGTTCATCAACCAACTCCAATTTAACGAACTCACGCTCATCATCCTGAGCCATAAACTCAGTAACCACACCATGCATCGCAACATAATCACAATGTAACGGGCCTTTTATGCCCTGAGCTTCCTCTTGTTGTAAATCTTGCGCCAACATCACCATTAAATGATATAGCTGACGCTTTCGTATCACGACCACTTCACTCATGTTCGTGCCTCCTCATTTGCCTCAGCATCCATACCGCGCATATGCCTCACTACCTCACGTATCTGCGTCGCTTTGCGCAATGGCAACCCCTGAAGCAAGGCTTCAAAGTATTGTTCATCCAATTCGATCTCCCGCATCATCCAATCAAAGGAATAGAGCGGGTGCGGATTAGACTCATCGCGTTTCGGTTCCATAGTTCACCTCGCAGACCTCAGTACCCACCACCAGACCACGATAAGCCCTGGCTTTACGTGCATACCGATCATCACGTACGAACTGCGACCTCGTTTCGTGCCGCCAACAATACATATCACCAGAGTACCGCCACTGTAGCGGATAACGTTCGAGCCAAGCATAGGTCAACCGCCTGTAGCACTGATTGCACAATGTATCGCTGTACATCTTTGGGACATCTATGGCCTCTAGTTCTTGGTCATAAAACAAGAACTCGCACACAGCATTGCTACCCCTGAAACGAACCTGATACAGTGCTTCACCCACATCATCGAACGCTGGCTCATCTTCTTCACTACGATACACAGCAGAGATAACAAAGGTGCGAGTTGCTACAGCATGGTAGTTATCATTATCTCTACCAAATGCCGATAACCGAACGGTATCCCCAGGGGCAAACGACTCCTGTAACTCTTCGTAGTGCTGTTTCATTTCCCTGCCTCACGATAATAGGCCACACGATCTTGATACAGCACAGCCTTTGCAACTGTTTCTGAATTAGCCATCTAACGCCTCCTCATCTGCCTCGGTTGTGCTGTAGATTTCGTTCAACCCCTGCTGTGACTTAAGCACTACGTTCGCAAGTGTCTGCTGCTCATCTGTTGCCAACTGCGTAAAGGGCAATTGCCGCTTAAAATTGATAAAATGATTTTCACCTTTTTCTAGCGCACGCTGCAACTGTCGGATGTCTGCCAACGTTAACTCAGACCATACCTCACGTGCCATAAGCAACGCTATCTGACTAGTCATCTTTACCTATCCCCTCTGGCTGCTCATGCTGAATATAGACAGCCATAATATCTTCATG
>Ga0306926_10003088_pt1 | contig 17154 bp, 15 predicted proteins | sample flu12Cox44000178_FD_203759 | JGI IMG/M metagenome (GOLD analysis project Ga0306926, IMG submission 203759) | Lab enrichment of tropical soil microbial communities from Luquillo Experimental Forest, Puerto Rico - flux8day.12C.oxic.44.000.178 (v2)... | ecosystem: Environmental > Terrestrial >... | reverse complement strand
TCATCCTGAGGAGCGCACGTGACTTAGACGCGTGCCTTCGATAGCCGCGGCGGCGTTCTTATCTACTAAGAACGGCGGCCGAAGGCCGCCTATGCTCCTCAGAGTGACGTGAGTGGGGGGGCGACGGCGCTTTTGGCAGAGCTTACCGCTGCTTCGCGACCGCCGTCGTGCTTCCGGTCGCGCCGGGATCCATCTCCGCGCCGTTGGGCGCGTAAACGAGGGCGTCGCGCAGCGGACCGAGCCCGACCGTGATGCCGACGAGTGCGGCATGGATAACGTTGCGCAGCGCATGCGTGAAGTAAAGGTCGCTTTTAATCAAGCCGTTTTAGCCGCGCGGTAAGCCGCGGGCGGTATAGGCGCACCCCTTGACGTTCCCTAAAAGAGGACCACTCAATGTCGATGCTCGTGCGGGTCGGCCTTGCCGCCCTTGTTTCTTTGGTCGTCGTCTCCAATGCGACGGCGCAGAAGGTGAAGCCGCAAAATCAGGTGAAGCCGCTCAGCGCGAAAGAGAAGCTCTATTTCGACTGCGCTTGGGTGAACACCGGCGGGCCGTCCGGCGGCGACAGCGGCGGCGGCAGCGATTAAGTCAGAGATCAGATGTCAGAGATCAGACAGTCTGTCATCTGACATCCGTCATCTGTCATCCGACTTTCCCATCGGCGCCGCGCCGGAGCACCATGCCGGGCGTGGCGCCGGTGTGCGCGGCGTTCTCGACCACCAGCATGCCGTTGACGATGACGCTCGTGCGCGCGCCGGTCGGATAGCGGTGCGGGTCGGCGTAGGTCGCCTGATCGCGAAAATCGTCCGGATCGAACAGCGTCACGTCCGCTCGGAATCCTTCCTTGAGCAGGCCGCGGTCGGCAAGCTTGAGCGCCCCTGCCGGGCCGCCGGTCATCTTATAGATGGCCTGCTCCAGCGGGATCAGCCGCTCGTCGCCGACGTAGCGGGAGATCACGCGTGGAAAGGTGCCATAGAAGCGCGGGTGCGGCAGGCCTTGAGCCACGACGCCGTAGGTCCCGACGCAATTGCCGTCCGAGCCGACCAGCGCGGTTTTCGAGCGCACGATGCTGCGGATGTCGTCTTCGGAAATCGACGTGATCAGCACGCGCGTCGCGCCGTCGTCGGCGATCAGGTGATCGCATATCTGGTCGATCGGATCGAAACCGGCCGCGGCAGCGAGCGCGGCGATCGTCTTTCCCGCGGTCTCCGGTCGGCGCGGCGAGATCGAGATTTGCACCGCCTCCCATGACGGGATGCGGCCCCAGTTGTTCAAGCCGTCGCGGGCGATTTCGTCGGCGATCCCCGCGCGGGTCTGCGGCGCTGCGAGCCGCACCAGCATGGCCGCGTTGCCGCCGACCTGCAACCACGGCGGCAGCAGATTCTTGAGCGGATTGGCGCCCGCCGCGTAAGGGTAGGCGTCGCAATCGATGTCGCAGCCGTCGCCGCGCGCCGCGGCGATGCGGTCGAGCACCGCCGCCGCCTTGCCCCAGTTGTCGACGCCGGAGCACTTCAGGTGCACGATCTCGACGTGGATCGGGAAGGCGCGCGCGATCGCGATCGCCTCGTCGACCGCCTCCATCACTTTGTTCGCTTCGTCGCGGATGTGGGTGAAGTAGGCGGCGCCGCGATCCGCGAGCACGGCGGCGAATGCGCGCATCTCGTCGGGCTGCGCGAAGCTGCCGGGCGGCGTGAACAGGCCTGACGACATGCCGAGAGCGCCGGCCGCGAGCCCATTCTCGAGCAGTGCGATCATTTGCTCGAGCTCGGTCGGCGTCGGTGCGCGGTCTTCGAGCCCCATCGTCATCAGGCGCAAGGTGTTGTGCCCGACTAGCATGCCGGTGTTCACCGATACGGCCGGGAACGTGTCGAGATAGTGCGAAAAGCTCGTCTCACGAAATGGCAGCCACGGGGCGCCGCCGCTGAGATAATCCGCGAGGATTTTCGTCTTGCCGGGCAGCACCGGCGCGACCGAGAAGCCGCAGTGGCCGATGATCTCGGTGGTTACGCCCTGGCGGACCTTGCTCTCCGCCTTCCGATTGATCGGCAGCACGAAGTCGGAGTGGGTCTTGATGTCGATGAAGCCGGGCGTCACCGTAAGGCCGCCGGCGTCGATGATTTTCTCCGCATCGCCCTTGAGCGAGGGTCCGATCGCAACGGTGCGGCCGCCGCCAATGGCCAGATCCCCGCGCATGCCTTCGGCGCCGCTGCCGTCGATCAGCGTCCCCCCGCGAATTAAAATGTCCCACGTCATAGAGTCGGCCTCGTCATGCCCCGCGAAAGCGGGGCATCCAGTAAACACCGTACTGCGTTTTGTTTGAAAGTCCTGTAATTACTGGATCGCCCGCTTTCGCGGGCTATGACGAGAGCTGTGATTTACTGACTCTCCCGTTCCGGGGCCTGCAGCGTCACGCCGCCGTCGACCACGAGCGTGTGGCCGGTGATGTAGCGCGCATGGTCGGACAAGAGGAACCGCACCGCGTAGCCGATGTCCCAGCCGGTGCCCTCGACCGCCAACGCCGAGGCGCGGCGGCGCTGCTCGCGCGCCCCGTCACTCATGCCGCGCCCGTAGACCATGGGCGTATAGACGGGACCGGGCGCGACGCAGTTGACGCGGATGCCCTCTTTGGCGTGGTCGACCGCCATGGCGCGGGTGAGCCCGATGACCGCGGCCTTGGTGGTCGTATAGGCGGTGAGCCCACGCGGGCGTAGCGCCGAGATCGAGGAAATATTCACGATCGCGCCGCGCCCGGCGCTCTTCACCATCGCCGGGATCGCGTGCTTGGCCACGAGAAACATCGTCTCGACGTTGACCTGCATGAGCCGACGCCAGTTGTCGGGCTTTTCGTCGACGACGCTGCCGCGGCTGCCGATGCCGACGTTGTTGTCGAGGAAATCGAGCCGGCCGTAGCGTGCGAGCGCGGCTTCGACCGTCCCCTTGGCCTGGGCCTCGTCGATAAGGTCCGCCGCATGCGCGGCGGCGGTGCCGCCTTCCGCCGCGATCATTTCAACCGTGCGCTCGGCGAGCTTAACGTCGCGGTCGACGATGAGCACCTTAGTGCCGGCACGCGCGAGCAGGATCGACGCGGCGCGGCCGTTGCCGATGCCGTCGCCGGCGGCGCCGCCGCCGGTGACGATGGCGACACGCCCGGCAAGCCCGGCATCATCTTCAGGGATCAGGGATCGGGGATCAGGCATCACCGAGGTCCATCTGATGCCTGATCACTGATCCCTGATTCCTGATCTCGGCGGCCCCATCAGCGCCGGCTGGAACAGCACCGCCGCCGCCATGGTGCACACGAGCGCGAGCGCCATCAGCTTGCCCATGCTCGAGGTTCCAGGGTGGCTCGAGAACCAGAGCGAGCCGAATGCGGTCGCCGTGGTCATGGCGGAAAACACCACCGCGCGGGTGAGGCTCGATTGCAGCAGCGCGGTTTTTCCCGTGCGCCACGCCATGATGTAATAAACCTTGAACGCGACGCCAACGCCGAGCAGGAGCGGCAGCGCGATGATGTTGGCGAAGTTGAGCGGCAGGTTGAGCACGACGCACAACTCGAGCGTCACGGCGCCCGCGACGATCAGCGGCACCAGCGTCAGCAGTACGTCGGCGGCGCGACGCAAGGTGATGAACAGCAACAGCGCGATGGCGGCGAGCGCGAACACGCCCGACTGGACGAACGCGTGCACCACCGTGATACCGGCCTCGTAGAGCAGGACGGCGGAGCCGGTGGCGTTGGGCGCGACCGCGCTGACCGCGGTGACGAAGTTGCGCAGAGTTTCGGTGTTGTTGGGATCGCCCTTGGGCAGCACCTGGATGCGCGCGCGGCCGTCCCGGGTGAGCCACTCGTCGCGAAGTTCGGGCGGAATATCTTCGACCGTGACCGGCTCGGGCTTTAACTCGCCGCGCAGCTGATCGAGCGAGAATTTGAGCGGTTCGGAGAGCGCCGCCGCGAAGCGCGCGCGCGTTGCCGCGTCGCCCTGGGCGAGCCGCGTTAGCAGCCCGCCGAGGCGCCGGGCTGCATCGGCGCCGGGACCGGTGTTGTTACCGGCGACCTTGTTCAGTTGTCCGGCGCCGGTCGTGAGCGCTTCGACAAGGTCCGCGTCGCTCGGCGGCGGCTCGACCTTCTCGGGGTTGAGCGAGGGGTCGATCTCGTTTGCGGCCGCGGCGATCATCTTGATCTTCTCGTCCTGGTCGGTCGGCACGAGATTCGTCAACGTGGTCGCCTGGGCGACCTGCGGCAGCGCGGCGAGGCGTTGCGCTTGCGCGTCGGCGGTCTTGAGATCGGGCGCGAGGATGTCGATGGCGCCCTGGCCGGCACGCGGGTCCTTGGCCAATTCCAGGTAGGTCGCGACCGACGGCACCTTGTCGCTTCGCAAGTGCAGCGGGTTGAAGTCGAACGGCAGGTAGAGCAACAGCGGGGAGGCGAGCAGCACGACCGCCGCAGTGCCGGCGACCACTGCGATCCGATGGCGCTCGAGGAAACGGTCGACCGGGGCGAGCCAGGCAAACCCCATCGGATGCGGCTCGGCCGGCGGATTGAGCACGGCGAGCAACGCGGGCAGCAAGGTGATGCTGGTGGCGAAGGCGATCAGCATGCCCATGCCGGCGATCTGGCCGAGTTCGGACAGCCCGCGGTAGGCGGTGGGCAGGAACGAAGCGAAGCCGACCGCGGTCGCGATAGCGGCGAGCGCGAGCGGGCCGCCGGCCTTGAGCGCGGAACTGCGCAACGCCTCGCCCAGGTCGGGATGATCGTGCCGTTCGGCGCGGTAGCGCACGGAAAACTGGATGCCGAAGTCGACGCCGAGCCCGACAAACAGCACGAAGAAAGCAACCGAGATCACGTTGAAAGCGCCGACCACGGCGAGGCCGGCCGCCGCCGAAATGGCGAGCCCGGCGAACAGGCTCACCGCGCAGGCGAAGATGATGCGGAACGAGCGCAGCGCGAGCCACAGGATGACCAGCACGGCGAGCAGCGTGAGCGCCGCGTTGAGCTCGGCGTTGTGTTTGATGGTGCCGAACTCGTCGTCCTCCATGGGAATGCGCCCGGTCAGCCGTACCTGCGCCTGATAGTCGCGGTCGAGCTTGAGGTCGGAGACGATCGTCTCGATCGCCTCGGTGGCGGCGAGGCCGGGCTGGAGCGCGGTGAAGTCAAGCACCGGGGCGACCAGCAGGAAACGGCGCGTGTCGTTGGGCGTCGGCGGTTTGCCGGTCGCGAGCGCGCGCCAGGAGAAACTCGCCGGCCGGCCGTCGACGGCGTCCTGCGCGGTGTCGGCGCCCGCGTTCATCACGCGCGTCGTATCGTCGAGCTTCAGCTCGCCGCGCTGCACGCCGGCAAGCGTGAGCCACAGCGCGTCGAGCACGCCGCGCAAGCTCGGATCCGCCGCGAGCGTGCCGATCAGCGCATCGGCGCGTGTGATCCCGTCTGTTGCCTTGGCGACCTCGTCGCGCGGCAGGAACAACAGGCCGTTCTTCGCGAAGAATTCGCCGCCGCCTGGCTGGCTCACCGCGCGGAACTGCTCGGGCCGTGCTTTGAGCGCCGGCGCGAGCTTGTCGGCCGCCTGTTCGGTCGCCTCGGGGGTCGGCGCGTCCACCACCACGATGATTCCCCACTGGGGAAAATTCTTCATGTAGTCGGCGGCGTTCTTTGCCCACGGCACGTCGTGGGAAATCAGCTCGTTGACGTCGGTCTTGATGGCGAAATGGCGCTTGGCATAGACGGCCGAGCCGACCGCGAGCGCGAGCACGAGCGCGATGACCAGCCGCGGCAGCCGCGCGGAGAAGCCGACGATGCGGACGATCAGCGATCTCACCATGCGCTCATTGGTCGCCGGTTGCGCGCGCTTCGCCGCAGGCAAAGGAGAGTGCATCATGACAACCTATCGGCCGGGAATCGGTCAGAACGACCTTGCGCCGCCGCGGCAGCGGGGATTCCAATATTTCAACGGGCGGGTCATTCGCACGAGCGTCGTCATGGCGGAATTCCGTCGTCCCTACAAGCACTTACGGCCCCCGGGGTGCAGGCGCCACGTCCCCTTGCGCGTTGCCCCAAGGTGGCCAAATTTCCCTTCCACAAAACGCCCGGCTTGTTCCACAAAACGTCCGGCTTGTCGATACGCGGTGAGGCCCCATGACTATTGCGAATATCAGGCTCGCAGGCGCCGTCAAAATGGCGGCGGCCATTCTTGTAGCGCTGGCGTTCGGCGCCAATGCCGCGCCCGGCGCGTCGAGCGAAACGTTGCGTTTTGCCATCATGCGTAACGGCGATCAGATCGGTACGCACACGGTGGAAATCAACCGCGGCCCGAAAGAGACCTCGGTCAACATGTCGACCGACCTCAACGTGAAGGTGATGTTCATCACCGCCTATCACCTGCAATTCACGACCAGGGAAAAGTGGGTGGGCGGCAAGCTCGTCGCGCTCAATGCCGAGAGCGACGACAACGGCACCAAGCACAAGGTCAGCGCCTCCCTCAAACCGAACGGCCTCGAGGTCGAGGCCGACGGCAAGACCAGCACGGTCGACAAGAACATCATTCCGGCGACGCTGTGGAATCCGGAAGTGGTCAAGCGCTCGCAGGTGCTCGACCCCAAGGACGGTGAGATTGTGCCGATCATCGTGAGCGATCAGGGCGTCGAGGAACTCACCATCGACGGGCGCACCGTCAAGACGCGCCATTACATTCTTAAGAGCAAGTTCCAGCAGGACGTCTGGTACGACGAGAAGGGCCGCCTGGTGCAGTCGAGCCTGGTCGCGCCCGACAACTCGGTGATTTTGTACAAACCGATGTAGGTTGTAGGGCGCATTGGCGGCGAAGCCGCGTAACGCGCCGTTAAAGTATAGAAGGCGCAATGCGGCCTACGGCCTATTGCGCCCTACATGGCACTCTCTAACATCGCCGATTGCCCGCAGGCGTGCGGGAAACGCGTGAGGGAGCCATGATCCACGTCCGCGAACCCTTACTCAAACCCGTTCCCATCAGCGAATTGCATCCGACCCAGATCACCGTCGGCATGCGCGAGGTCAAGTCCAAGCGCAAGCGCTGGCGGCGCGAGAGCAACAAGAAGGGCGCTGAATTCCTCGGCAAGCACATGATCCCCACGGTGCTCGGGCCGGACAAGATTCACTACGTCACCGATCATCACCACCTCGCACGCGCGCTGCACGACGAAGGCGTCGAGGAAGTGTTGTGTACGGTCGTGCACAATTTTAGCAAGCTCGACCGCGAGACGTTCTGGTTCAATCTCGACAACCGCGGCCTGACGCATCCGTTCGACGACGAAGGACGTCGCCGCGGCTACAAGGACATACCGGATCACGTAGCGAAGCTCGTCGACGATCCATACCGTTCGCTCGCCGGCGAACTGCGCCGCGCCGGCGGCTACGCCAAGGACACGACGCCGTTTTCCGAGTTCCTGTGGGCGGATTTCCTGCGCGGCCGCATCAAGCGCAAGATCGTCGACAACGACTTCGACAACGCGATGGAAAAGGCGCTCCAGCTCGCCGAAAGCGAAGCGGCGAATTATCTGCCCGGCTGGTGCGGCCCGGTGCCGGAGGAGTGAGAACGCTTTCCCCGGATGCGGCGAAGCGTGAAGCGGAGCGGAACGGTGCGCCGCTGATCCGGGGTCCACGCCTTTGGCCCCTGGCCCCCGGGATCTGCAGCGCATCACTTTGTGCTGCGCTGCGCCCGGGGAACGCAGTCACAACGGAACCAAGATCCCATCGAGCGGCGCGTCGCAGTTGAGCAAATCGACGCGCTTCCAGGCGATGCGCAGGTTGCCGTCAAGCTGCACCAGGCGGTGGAGCGCGGTGCCGCCGAACAATCGCTGCGAGTCGCGGCGGTTTTCCAGCACGATGAGTTTCGAGCGCACCGTGCAGGCGGAACGGTCCGGTGACGCTTCCTCCAGGGTCACGTTGCCGACGATGCGGCTGGTGCGCGAGCGCGGTTCCTGGGAATAGATGCGCGGGCTCGCCAGCCGCCGCACGCGTGTTTCGAGCAGGCGGCGGTCGTCGTAGATGAGCGACACCGTGTCGAACGGGCTCTTCTGCTCCGACTCGGTCGGGATCCAGTACCAGGCGTCCTCGGTGAACAGCGCGAGCCACTCGTCGAAACGCCCGTCATCGAGCAGACGTGCTTCGTGCATGAGGAACTGTTCGCAGCGCGCGACGTCGAGCAACGCGGGCTTGAGCCTGCGCGGCGCCGGCGCGCGCTTGCGCCGGTCGCGCAGCGCCGCTGCGCGCTTCATGCCGCCGCCCGCGCGGCGCGCCCATCGGTCATATAGGCGCGCCAAGCGTCGAGCATGTTGCGGATGTAGACCTCGCTGGTCGAGTTTTTGCCGCGGCGGCCGCCGTGCGCGTCGGGCACGTCGCTTGCGAACCCACGGCCGACCTGGAGCCACTCGGTGCCTTCGCTCGATAGCCCGATGCCGATGCGATTATAGATTTCGAGATCGTCGGTGAGCACCAGCGAGCCGGTGCCGTTGACCGTGTTGGCGAAGCTGATGGTGTTGCGGAACATGCGCTCGGGCGCGCCTTTGAGGCGGAACGTGTAAGCATGCACGACGGTGCGGTCGACCGCGATCGGATGCACCACGCGCAGCTGCTGGAAGCCGCTCATGAACGAGAGGTTCGGATAGATGATGCTGTTCCAGCGCCGCACCGCGAGCACTTCGTCGGCGCGTGCCTTGCCTTGCTTTGCTTCGAGCGCGGCGATGTAGTCGCGGAACACCGGATCGTTCATGGCCGCGACGAGCTTGGCGTCATCGTGATAGTCGCCCAGGAAGCCGTGGCCGTTGGGGTAGGTCCAGATGCCGACCTGCGACTCCCAAAACGAGTGGGGTGCTCCGTTCTGGCGCATCTGGCGCAGCGCGATCTCGCCGGTGCCGTCGGAATGGACCGCGTCCGACTGTTGCTGCGCCGCATCGATCGACGAGCGGTGGGTGAACAGCGGGTGGGCGGCGTCGCAAAGGTTTTCGAAATAGAGCTTCCAGTTGCCATCGTAAGTATGTTTGAACACGCCGCCGGCGACTTCGATTTCGCCGTCGGGCGCGCGGTCGACCATGTCGTCGAGCGACGTCGCCATGTAGCCGAGCGCGTCGGAGAGATCCGGTCCGTCCGGCGCTTCGCTTGCGAACACGAACCCGCGGTAGCTCTCGACGCGCGGCACTTGCAGCATCGATGTCTTCGGATCGGCGGCATCGAACTCGCGCGGATAACCATGCTGGAGCGGCACCGCCTTGAGCCGGCCGTCGAGATGATAAGTCCAGCCGTGATAGCAGCACTGGAATTCCGGCGCGTTGCCTTGCTCGAGCGCGACCACCATGGCGCCGCGGTGGGCGCACTGGTTGTGGATCACGCGCACCTTGCCGTCGGCGCCGCGCACCAGGATCACCGGCTTGCGGCCGATGCGGGTGCAGAAATAGTCGCCGGGATTTTTTACCTGGCTCTCATGTCCGACGTAGATCCATGCGCTGCCGAAGATGCGCGCCATCTCCAGCTCGAAGATCGCCGGATCCGTATAGACGCGCCGGTGCACCCGGCCGGGCTCGATCATTTGCGCCAGTTCAGCTTCGCTCACGCTCATCTCGCTCCTCCGCAACGCATTCTGGCGGATGTTTGATCTCGCTGTCGAGGGGAGGATACACCGACCTCGTCATCGCCCGCGAAAGCGGACGATCCAGTAACCACAGGATCATCAAACAAAACTGCGGTCCGTGTTTACTGGATGCCGCTTTTGCGGGTATGACGAGTCAGAGGAGTATCAACGCATAACGCGGGAGAGAATCTCGCCGAGCTGCTCGATCTGGTAGGGCTTGGGCAGCATCGGCCGGTCCTTAAACTCGGGCGGGATGACGCGTTCGCCATAGCCGGTGGTGAACACGAACGGTTTGCCGCGGCGCGCGAGCGTGGCCGCCACGCTCTCGACCGTCTGGCCCTGAAGGTTCACGTCGAGTAACGCCACGTCGAACTCGCCGCCTTCGGCGAGCCCCGCCGCTTCCTCGACCGAGGCGGCGAGCCCGGCGACCCGGTGACCGAGCTCGGTCACCATGTCCTCGACCAAGGTCATGATCATGGCCTCGTCCTCGACCACGAGAACGCGCAGCCCGCCTTCGCCCTGGAGCTTCGCCCCTTCAGCCATGTCGCGGGCTCCGAGAACGCCAAGACGAGCCGCGAGATCGGGCGGCTGCGTCGCCGACTGGTACGATCGTAATTCGGCCAAGGCCCAGCCTCCTGTCGAGGCCGACCGCCACCGGGCGCGCCCCGATCGATGTCGCTTGGAAGGGCAAAATCCCACCACGCCAGTCGGGCAAAGCTATGGCGTCGGTACGCGATCGGATCGGCGCGTGCAAGAAAAAAGCCCCGGTTCGGGCGCTTTTGGCGCGGCACGGACCGGGGCGTTACTTGCCGGACGCGGGGGGAAGGGGGGATGGGGGCTGCGTCCGACAACGAATGAACGTGGGCGCCCGGGTTCGGTTCCGCATTTTTTGAGAAAATTTTGCGGTGACGGCGACGCAGGCCCGGAGGACGGACGACCGACGACAGAGGACGGATCCTCGTTGGCCCCATTTCCCCCTTTTCTGTCGTCTGTCGTTCGTTGTCCTGAGCTTATACTTGCGCCAAACCCCACAACGGCAACAGGAGGAGACCCATGGATCCGACGAGGCGCAGCATGGTGGCGACCGGTGGGGCGGCGCTCGCGGTGGCGGCGGCGAACCCACAGGCGTTCGGGCGGTATCCCGACCCGGCCGTCGAGGTGCTTGACCCGAGCTTTGCCAAGTATCGGCTCTTCAACGCGGCGCTCGAGCGACTCGCGACCGGCATGCGCTGGAGCGAGGGGCCGGTATGGTTCGGGGACGGCCGCTACGTCCTGTGGAGCGACATCCCCAACAACCGGATCATGCGCTGGGACGAGGAAACCGGCCGCGTGAGCGAGTTTCGCAGGCCCTCGAACTATGCCAACGGCAACACCCGCGACCGCCAGGGGCGCCTCGTCACCTGCGAGCACGGCGGCCGGCGCGTAGTGCGCACCGAATACGACGGCTCGATCACCGTCATTCTCGACAAGTTCGACGGCAAGCCGCTCAACTCGCCCAACGACGTGGTCGTCAAATCGGACGGATCGATCTGGTTCACCGATCCGCCGTTCGGGATCGGCGGCAATTACGAAGGCCACCAGGCGACGCCGGAACTGCCGATGAACGTTTACCGCGTCGCTCCGGACGGCCAGGCGAGCGTGGTGGCGGAGAACCTGCGCGGTCCGAACGGGCTCGCCTTCTCGCCCGACGAGACCAAGATCTACATCGTGGAATCGCGCGCCATGCCCAATCGGCTGATCCTCGTCTTCGATGTGGTCGACGGCACCAAGCTCGCCAACGGACGCACCTTCATCGACGCCGGCCCGGGGACGCCCGATGGTTTCCGCGTCGACGTCGACGGGAACCTGTGGTGTGGCTGGGGTATGGGCACCGAGGAGCTCGACGGCGTGGTGATTTACAACCCGGCCGGCAAGATCATCGGCCGCATCAAGCTTCCCGAGCGCTGCGCCAACGTTTGCTTCGGCGGCCTCAAGCGCAACCGGCTGTTCATGGCGGCGAGCCAGTCGCTCTATGCGCTTTACGTCGGCACCCAGGGCGCGCCGGGCGGATAAGCTTCGGCCGCGGCCGAAATGATCGCCCTGCCGGGCTCTATTGTCTCGGCATGACCGTTTACGTTTGCGACCGCACAAAATCCATTGCCACCACGCCTCACATCGGGCGCGCGTTCGATTACGCCCTGCCGGTCGTCTTCGTCCTCTTTTGGGCGTCTGGTTTCGTGGTGCCGCGCGCGTTCAAGCCTTACGTCGAGCCGTTCGCCTTCATCGCCGCGCGTAACGCCGGCGCGGCGATCGTGCTGGTGCTGCTTGCGCTGGCGCTGTGCAGTTCTTGGCCCAAGATGCGTGCCGATCGCCCCGGACTGATCTGGACGGGCGTGCTGCTGCAGGGTTTTTCCTGATGGGCGGGTACTGGGCGATCGTGAAGGGCCTTCCGGTCGGCGTCGCCGCACTCACGGCGACCGCAACAACGGCGATGCGTCGGAACATCAGCGAAGTCCTTTTCATAGATGACGGAGGACAGACGACGGACGGCCGAAAGTCAACTCCGGTTCAGACACCCCGATCTCTGTCGTCTGTCCTCCATCCTCTGGAAACGCAAACCCCGGCCGAAGCCGGGGTTCGCACTAATTTCCTTCGCGGTTAACTAACGCTGCGGGTTCTGCCCGCCTTGACTGCCCTGCTGACCGCCCTGACCGGGCTTCTGGGTCTGCTGGCCGGGCTTCTGTTGTCCGCCCTGCTGCCCGCCCTGCTGGCCGCCTTGGCCCGGTTGCTGCGACTGTTGGCCCGGCCGTTGGGACGGGTTCTGAGTGTTCTGGTTCATGGGAGCGCTCCTCGTATCCCTCGTGCGGGAAGAGGAACGCCCCGCGAGCCGGCATGGTTCCGCATTGATGGTATCTGGGTGCCTCGCGACGTCGGAAATCGGTCTATTTGGGCGGGCGGCTGTCGTGACAGACCCGGGAACCGGGTTTGAACGGATTTTCGAACGACGAATACCAGTCGCCGCACCGGTCGCAGCCTGCAACAAGCAGGCCGAGCGCCAGGATGGCAAAGAGGATCCCTGTGGTCCGCACCGTCGCACCCCTGAATAGGGGCGGGATCATACTTCAATTTGCGGCAGGCGCGTGGCTGCCACGGCAGGCGCATGGCTGCCACGGTCCCGGCGTAATGGATTGCTTGAAGCTGTTCGACCGCGTGCCTAGCATTCGCGCGTGGCCAGATGACGATAGAGCGGGGAGTATTTCATGCGGACCTTGATGGTTGTGGCAATTGCGGCGGCGCTCGCCGGACCGGCGTACGCCCAGGGGCTGCCGCCGATCGGCATTCCCATGGGCGGAGACAAGCCGGAGAAGCCGGTCGATCCGGTCAAGGAAAACGAATACCGCTCGGCAATCGGCGGGATGCCGACCCCAAAGGCCGCCGATCCGTGGGGCGGCGTACGCGAGTCGAAGCCCGCCTCCGCCGCGCCGGCGAAGAAGACGACGACGGCCGCCAACAAGAACGCGTCCGGAGCGAAGAAGAATCCCGCCACCGGGAAAACAACCGACGCGCCGAAGAAGACGAACTAAAACAAATAATATTTGTAGGGTGGGCTACTGTAAGCGCGCGCAGCGCGCGTGCCCAAGCAGTGCGACATTCCAAGTTCGTAGGTTGCCGACTAACGTGGCTACTCAGCGCGGGCAGATCTGTACCACGCAACGATGGTGCACGCAGGCCCAATGCGCACAGGCGCTGTGACCATCGCACCGTCTGCAGATGTGCGGCAACAACCCATGGCATTGTGATGCCTTACGGCACCATTGACCCTTTGCCGCCTCCGCCGGAGTAGCGGAACCGGCCAATACGCTCAGCCCTACCACGCCAGCGAATGCAGGCGACGTGCAGCCCGCAAAGAGCTCGACATGGAGTCCTCCCGTTGGCTCAATGAGGAGGACATAATCGAACAAGCGGCGCCCACGGTGCAAGGTTTGCACGCAAAGTACCGGCCCACCATCAAAGCTTGAGCAGCTGTGAAGCCGTCAGCCGGACGAAAGGTCGTGAACGCATCCAGGACAGCCCCCGGGCCCGAAACCGGCTTGAAATATTGCGTCACCGGCCGGGATGCTGGGCCGGACGCGCGGGGTTCCGATTGCGCTTGACTCCAGAACATAAATAGAACATCGTTCCCGTTCTGTCCGATAGAGGGAGGATGGGTCATGGTTCGGGCCGTTGCACAAGAAGCCGCCGCGTTGACGTCGCTCGCGCTGTTCATCGGAATGCTGGCGATCTGGGCGCAAGTCTTTGCGTTCCAATGATTTTCAACCGAAGTCTTCCGGGTGATGTCGGGTTTTGTCCAGCGGTGCCAGCGCCTGTAAGTTGCTGTTAATTCCACGCGCCAACGCGGAGCGTTCGAACTGGCCAGCGCGGCGCAAAACGCTTTGGTTGTTTGCAAATCGTTGCTGGTTCAGCGGTGTGGCGGCCTGGGACGTGCGGACACCGCGCGGCGCTGCTCGTAACAGGTTTATCGCCACGCACTAAGCGAGGCTAGGTTGTGCTAGTGCAAAACGAACCCATTTGCTGCTGCGCAGCACGAGGGGAGCGCGATGGAAATCGCCCGGGCGCCTGTAAATCCCTGTTTATTTTCGCACGCGGACGCCACCTGTTGGCCTCGGGCGCTCGGCACAAGCTTGCAGATCGTTGCTGATTCCGCGTTTTCATCCGCTCACGGAACCTGTGCGTAGTGGGGAGAGCCGCGTCCCGGCCGATGGACACCGCGGGCCTTGCCGCCCACGATCTCGTCTCGTCGAATCAGGAGAGCGGCATTGAGCGGTCCAGGCTTCGTGCACCTGCACGTGCACTCGTCCTATTCGCTGCTCGAGGGGGCGCTGCCGATCGCGCGGCTTGCCGAACTCGCCAAGGGCGACCGGCAGCCCGCGCTCGCGCTCACCGACACGGACAACATGTTCGGCGCGCTCGAGTTTTCCGACAAGCTCGCGAGTGCCGGCATCCAGCCGATCGTCGGCTGCGCGCTCGCCGTCGATTTCGCCGACCACGAGACGGCCCCGCGTAGCGGCCAGCCGTTGCCGCTGCCGCACCTCGTGCTCATCGCCGCGCGCGAGGAGGGCTACCGCAACCTGATGCGGCTGACCTCGCGCGCTTTCCTGGACGTGCCACCCGGCGCGTCGGCGCACGTGCGCATCGACGCGCTCGAGGAATGCGCCCGCGGGCTGATCGCGCTTACCGGCGGGCCGTCCGGGCCGCTGGACGCTACCATCGCGGCCGGTCAGGGGGAGCTTGCCGCGGCGCGCTGCGGGCGCCTCGCCGATATGTTTGCCGACCGCCTCTACGTCGAGCTGCAGCGCCACGGCCGGGCCGAGCGGCGCAGCGAGCCGGTACTCATCGAGCTCGCCTACGCCAAGGGCCTGCCGCTCGTCGCCACCAACGAGCCCTATTTCGCGCAGCGCGAGGACTACGAAGCTCACGACGCGCTCGTCTGCATCGCCGAGGGACGCCTGCTTGCGGAGACCGACCGGCGCCAGCTCACCTCGGAGCATTACTTCAAGAGCCGTGCCGAAATGGCGGCGCAATTCGCCGACCTCCCCGAGGCGCTCGCCGCCACGGTGGACATCGCGCGGCGCTGCGTCTTCCGGCCGCAAACGCGCAAGCCGATCCTGCCCCGCTTCTCCGTCGGCGACGCTGCCGTCGACGAACCGGCGGAGTTGCGCCGGCGCGCGAGCGTAGGCCTCGATCGGCGCATCGCCGCGCACTGGCTTGCGCCCGGCCACACGGTCGAGAGCTATCGCGAGCGCCTCGGGTTCGAACTCGGCGTGATCGAGCGAATGACCTACGCCGGCTATTTCCTCATCGTCGCCGACTTCATCCAATGGGCGAAAGAAAAAGGCATCCCGGTCGGCCCGGGGCGCGGCTCGGGCGCAGGCTCCCTCGTCGCCTATTCGCTCACCATCACCGATCTCGATCCGATCCGCTTCGGTCTGCTGTTCGAGCGCTTCCTCAATCCCGAGCGCGTGTCGATGCCCGACTTTGACATCGACTTCTGCCAGGAGCGGCGCGACGAAGTGATCGCCTACGTGCAGGAGCGCTACGGCCGCGATCAGGTGGCACAGATCATCACCTTCGGCACGCTCCAAGCGCGCGGCGTGCTGCGAGACGTAGGCCGCGTGCTCGAAATGCCGTACGGGCAGGTCGACAAGCTCACCAAGCTGGTGCCGAACAACCCCGCCGCGCCGGTGACGCTCTCGCGCGCGATCGCCGACGAGCCGCGCCTGCAGGCCGCGCGCGACGCGGAACCGGTGGTGCGGCGCGCCTTTGAAATCGCCCGGCGGCTCGAAGGGCTGCATCGCCATGCCTCGACCCACGCGGCCGGCATCGTCATCGGCGACCGGCCGCTCTCGGAACTGGTGCCGCTTTATCGCGATCCCAAATCCGGCCTGCCGGTAACCCAGTTCAACATGAAATGGGTCGAGCTCGCCGGCCTCGTGAAATTCGACTTCCTCGGACTGACGACGCTCTCCGTCCTCGACACGGCCGCCAAGCTCGTCAAAAAGCGCGGCGTCGACATCGACCTCTCGCGCATCCCGCTCGACGATTCGAAGAGTTATCAGATGATGGCGCGCGGCGAGGTGGTCGGCGTCTTCCAGGTGGAAAGTCAGGGCATGCGGCGCGCGCTCGTCGAAATGCGGCCGGACCGTTTCGAGGACATTATCGCGCTCGTCGCGCTCTACCGCCCGGGCCCGATGGCAAACATCCCGACCTATTGCCTGCGCAAGCACGGGCTCGAGCGACCCGACTATATCCATCCCAAGCTCGAGCCGATCCTCAAAGAAACCTACGGCGTCATCATCTATCAGGAACAGGTGATGCAGATCGCGCAGCTGCTCGCCGGTTACTCGCTCGGCGAGGCCGACCTGTTGCGCCGCGCCATGGGCAAGAAGATCCGCAAGGAAATGGAGGCGCAGCGTGAGCGCTTCGTCTCCGGCGCGGTCGCCCGCGGCATCGAGAAAGGCCAGGCCGACGCGATCTTCGAGTTGTTGGCGCGCTTTGCCGACTACGGCTTCAACAAGAGCCACGCTGCGGCGTATGCGCTCGTCGCCTATCAGACCGCCTATATGAAGGCGAACTATCCGGCCGAGTTCATCGCTTCGTCGATGACCTTCGCCATGGGCAACACCGACAAGCTCGCGGAATTTCGCGGCGAGGCGCAGCGGTTAGGGCTCAAGGTCGAGCCCCCGTCGATCAACCGCTCGGGCATCACCTTCACGGTCGAGGGCACCACCATTCATTACGCGCTCGCGGCGCTGCGAGGGGTCGGAAGGGCGGCGGTCGAGGCGATCGTTGAAACGCGTGCCTCGGGCTCCTTCCGCGACCTCGCCGATTTCGCCTCGCGCATCAACCCGCGCGCGGTCAACAAGCGCGTGATCGAGAGCCTCGCGGCGGCGGGCGCCTTCGATGGGATCGAGTGGAATCGCGCCAGCGTTTACGCCGGCGCCGACCGCATCCTTGCCGCCGCCCAGCGCCTGCATGAAGCGGCCTCCATGGGACAGAACGAACTCTTCGGCGCGGCAACCACGC
>Ga0306926_10003087_pt1 | contig 17155 bp, 18 predicted proteins | sample flu12Cox44000178_FD_203759 | JGI IMG/M metagenome (GOLD analysis project Ga0306926, IMG submission 203759) | Lab enrichment of tropical soil microbial communities from Luquillo Experimental Forest, Puerto Rico - flux8day.12C.oxic.44.000.178 (v2)... | ecosystem: Environmental > Terrestrial >... | reverse complement strand
GAGAAGGCAATGCGGCTCTGCGAAGCGGCGTTCGGCCAGCTTGCCGTCTTTGAGGAGGGGAAATTCCGGACCGCCGCGACGCGCGGCATGCCGGCGGCTTTTGCCGAATATCGGCGCCGCAACCCGGCGGATTACGGTCCCGGGACACAGCCTGCACGCCTTCTCGCCGGAGAGCGCATCATCCACGTCACCGATCTGAAGACCGAGGACGTCTACAAGGCTGGCGATCCCAACCGCCGAGCGCTGGTCGATCTCGGCGGTGTGCGCAGTTCACTAATGGTTCCGCTGGTGCGCGACGATGCGATGCTCGGGTTCATCAACATTTACCGACAGGAGCCGCGGCCGTTTAGCGACAAGCAGATCGCGCTACTGCAAAATTTCGCGGCTCAAGCGGTGATCGCGATCGATAATGCTCGCCTGTTGAACGAAATCCGCCAGCGCCAAGCCGAATTGCGCGTCACCTTCGACAATATGGACGATGGGGTAGCGATGTTCGACGGCGAGTTGCGGCTGGCCGCCTGGAACCTCAATTTCCAGCGGATCCTCGATCTGCCCGACGCATTTCTGGCAGAGCGGCCGAGCTATCAGGATTATGCGCGCTATCTTGCCGAGCGCGGCGAATACGGTGCGGTCGATGTCGAGGCCGAAGTGCGCCGGCTGTCGGGGCTGGTCGGGACCCAGGGCTCCGTCGAGCGCACCCGGCCGGACGGCCGGGTCATCGAGGTGCGTTACAATGCGGTGCCGGGCGGCGGTTTTGTGTTGATTTATGGCGACATCACCGAACGCAAGAAAGCCGAAGCGGAAATCCGCGCGGCGCGCGACACCGCCGAGACCGCACTGGGCGAGCTGAAGGCGGCGCAGGCCAATTTGATCCATGCCGAGAAGATGGCCTCTCTCGGCCAGCTGACCGCGGGAATCGCCCACGAGATCAAGAACCCGCTCAACTTTGTCAACAACTTCGCCGGCCTCTCGGTCGAGTTGCTCGACGAGTTGACGGCCGCGGCGGCACCGGGCATCGCGGCACTTGACGACGACACCCGCGCCGAGATCGACGAGACCGTCGGGATGCTGACCGGCAATCTCGAAAAGATCGCCGAGCATGGCCGCCGCGCCGACGGGATCGTCAAGAGCATGCTATTGCATTCGCGCGGCGGCAGCGGCGATCGGCAGGCGACCGATATCAATGGGCTGGTCGATGAGGCGCTCAACCTCGCCTATCACGGCGCCCGCGCCCAGGACCAGAACTTCAACATCACCATGGAGCGCGAGCTCGATCGCAGCCTCGCGCCGATCGAGGTCGTCCCGCAGGATGTGACACGAGTCTTCCTCAATCTGTTCGGCAACGGCTTCTACGCCACGAGCAAGCGTTGCAACAAGGCGATAGAACCGAATTTCAAGCCGAGTCTCAAAGTGACGACTCGCGATCTCCGCGAGGCCGTGGAGATCCGCGTGCGCGACAACGGCACCGGAATTCCGCCAGAATTGCGCGACAAGCTGTTCCAACCGTTCTTCACGACCAAGCCGACCGGTGAGGGCACCGGGCTCGGCCTCTCGATCAGCTATGACATTATCACGCAACAGCATGGCGGAACGATCGAGGTCGACAGCATGTTCGGCGAGTTCACCGAATTCACAATCCGCCTGCCGCGGTCGCTGCGGGCGGGAACAACAGGGATGACTTAATGAGCTTCAGCATCTTGATTGTCGACGATGAGCCCGATGTCGCCGAAATGTTTCGTCAGCGCTTTCGCCGCGAGGCGCGACAGGGCATTTATGTGCTGCACTTTGCCGCTTCGGGCGAGGAAGCGCTCGACAAGCTGGCGGACGGGGTCCGGCCCGAGCTGATCGTCATCCTGTCGGACATCAACATGCCTGGAATGGACGGGCTGAGCCTGTTGCGCGAAATCAAGACGCGGCGCCCCGATCTGCCGGTCGTGATGGTGACCGCCTATGGCGACGAGGAACGCCGGCGCCAGGCGGAAGCAGCGGGCGCGCTCCAGTTTCTAACCAAGCCGGTCGATTTCGACCTGCTCAAGGAAGAGCTGCGCCGGCTGCCGGGCGCCGCGGCATGAGACCAGCCTCAACAATGGGGCGGTGAAACGGTGAGATTTCTTCTCCCGCGCTGCCTCGCTGCCTCGTTGGTGGTTGCGTCGCTGGCGTTCGCAGCGGCTCCGCCGGCCGACGAAGATACGGTGATCGCGCAAAACCTGGCAGAAATGCTGCGGGACGCGCGCACGGTCGTCTCCAACAATCAGGATCTGATCAACAATCCTGAGCTCGGCGACAAGCATCTGAACGGTCAGGTGGTGCTGGACCAGACCGTCAAGCTCTATCAGAAGGCGACCGGTCGCGATCCCGCGACCATCGACCCGAACTCGCGTCAAGGACGGCTCTTGCGCGCGATGATGGCTGCAATCGCCGCCGTGACCGATGACAATCAGGCGACGATCAACGAGAAGGGGACGGGGTTCAAGGGGTTCATCCCGGCCGTGTTCGCCCGTCTCGTCTGTGAGGACTTTAATCAGCGGGCAAAAGCGGAGGCGGAGGTGAAGGTGACCGCACCCCCCGAGCTGGTGCGCAACCGCAAGGCGCGGCCGGATGCCTGGGAGGCCGACATCATGAAGACAAAGCTGCTCGCCGCAGCGTGGCCCAAGGGGCAATCTTATTCCGCCATCGTCGACGTCGACGGGCATCCCGCGTTCCGGATCATGGTTCCCGAATACTACGTGGGCTCCTGCCTCGTCTGTCACGGTTCGCCCAAAGGCGAAATGGACGTCACCGGCTATCCGAAGGAGGGCGGGAAGGTGGGCGACCTCGGGGCGGCCATCAGCATCACGCTCTATCACTGAGGCGGCGGGGCGGTGGCGGGAGCGTGATCATGGCCGGACTGACGATCCGGATGCGGCTGATCCTACTGACGGCTGCCGGACTTTTGGTGCTGGTGGCGACGAATTTCTACCTGACTCGCGCGCTCGGTGACAATTCGGCCGGCATGGTCAAGGCGGCCGGCCTGCTCGCAGGCATCGAACAGGCCGACAGCGCGCAGATCGCGTTTGGCGAAATGCGCTACTGGATGACCGACTTGGCGGTCAGCCAGCTGACGTTGTCGGAACGGAATGCCCAGGCAGCCAAGGCGCGCATGGAGCAGCATCTCGACAAGCTCGCGGCTTGGAACCCGCAACGCATTGCCGCAGTGCGCAGCGAGCTGGCTCAATACGACCAATTTGCCGACAAGGCGGTCGATGAATACACCAACGACCGCCGGGTGATCGGCAATTCGCTGCTCGCCCAGGCGCGTCAGCACAGCCTCGCTGTCGATCAGCTGCTCGCCTCGATCGTCGCCGACCTGACCGACGAGGCCGTCGCCGCGCGCCAGAAAGCCATGGCCGAAGCCGCCGCAGCGACCCGGCTGTCACAGATCGTCGTGGCCGCCGCTGTGCTCGTCGGCATACTTCTGACCTTTCTGTTACTCCGCGCGATCGTCGTGCCGTTGCGCCGGCTGATCGAGGCGATGGATGGCCTCAACACCGGCAATGTCGACGTGGCGATCCCGAAGGCGGGAGCCGACGAGATCGGCGCCGTGGCGCTGACCCTCGGGAGGTTTCGCGACACCCTCAAGGAACAAAACCGGCGCGAGCGCGAGCTGCGCGCCGCTCACGACGAGCTGAAGGCCACCCAGGCCAGCTTGATTCACGCCGAAAAAATGGCGTCATTGGGCCAGCTCACCGCCGGCATCGCCCACGAAATCAAGAACCCTCTCAATTTCGTCAATAATTTCGCCGCCTTGTCGGTCGAATTGCTCAACGAGCTCAAACAGACGGTGCGGCCGGCGCTCGCCGCGCTTCGCGGGGATAAGCGCGCCGAGGCCGACGAGGTGGTCGATATGCTGACCGGCAACCTCGAAAAGATCGCCGAGCACGGCAAGCGCGCCGACGGCATCGTCAAGAGCATGCTGGCGCATTCGCGCGGCGGCAGCGGCGAGCGCCAGAGCGCCGATTTGAACGCGCTGCTCGATGAAACCCTCAACCTCGCCTACCACGGCGCCCGCGCCCAGGATCCCAATTTCAACATCACGATCGAGCGCGATTTCGATCGCAAGATCGCGCCGATCGAGATGGTGCCGCAGGACATCAGCCGTGTGCTGCTGAACTTGTTCGGCAACGGCTTTTATGCCACCGATAAACGTCGCCGCGAGGCGGCTGACGCGACGTTTCAGCCGGTGCTAAAGGTCGCGACGCGCGACCTCGGCAACCAGGTCGAGATAAGGGTGCGGGATAACGGCACTGGCATCCCGCCCGAATTCCGCGACAAGCTGTTTCAGCCGTTCTTCACGACCAAGCCGACCGGGGAGGGTACCGGGCTCGGCTTGTCGATCAGCTATGATATTGTCACCCAGCAGCACGGCGGCACGATCACCGTCGACAGCCGGGAGGGCGAGTTCACCAAGTTCACGATCCGCCTCCCGCGCTCCCGGCAGGCGGCAACGGCGGCGACACAGGTATGAGCAGCAAGATACTCGCCGTCGATGACGAGCCCGATTTCGAGCTGTTGCTGACACAACGTTTCCGTCGCCAGATCCGCGAGGGCGAATTCGTCTTCCGCTTTGCCGGTCACGGCGAGGAGGCGCTGGCGGCGCTGGCGGCCGAGCCCGACATCGATCTCTTGCTGCTCGACATCAACATGCCGGTCATGGACGGGCTGACCCTGCTCGCCCGGCTGCGCGAGCAGCAATCTGCAGTTCGCGCGATCATCGTCTCGGCCTATGGCGACATGACAAATCTGCGCACCGCAATGAACCGCGGCGCCTTCGATTTCGTCACCAAGCCGGTCGATCTCAACGATCTCGAGATCACGATCCGCAAGACCCTCGATGACATTGGCAAACTACGCGAGATCGAACGCCAGCGCGCCGCTGCCGAGCGCGCGCGCAACAATCTGTCGCGCTATTTCTCGCCGAACCTCGTCGAGATGCTGGCCGAGCGCGACGAGCCCTTGGGCGCGGTACGCCGGCAGACCATCGCGGTGTTGTTCGCCGACATTGTCGGGTTCACGAGCACGGCCGAGCTCATGGCTCCCGAGGCGGTGTTGCGGATGTTGCGGGAGTATCACGAGCGGATGACGGCACCGATCTTCGCCTGCGGCGGCACCATCGATAAATACATCGGCGATGAGATCTTTGCTGTTTTCGGCGTGCCGGACGCGAGCGCCGCTGACGCCCCCAACGCGCTCAAATGCGCTAATATGATGCTGGCGGCGCTCGAATGCTGGAACGAGGAACGCGAAGCAAAAGGTGAGCCGCGATTGGCGATCGGCATCGGCCTCAATTACGGGCCTGCAGTGCTCGGCGATGTCGGCAGCGAGCACAGCTTCTCGTTCACAGTGATCGGCGACACGGTAAACACGGCAAGCCGCTTGCAGCGGCTGACCCGCAGCCTCGAAACCCCGCTCGTCGTCGGCGACGCGCTGGTCGATGCCGTCAATTCGGGACCCACCGATGGCGGCGCGGCACTGGCGAGCGAGTTGCAAGACCGGGGCGAGCAGGCGCTCAGAGGCCGGGCCGGAGCGGTCCGCATTTGGACACGCTAGCGCCGTGGCATGCGATTGGCGTTACTGGCGAGCCGTCATGCGATCAACCACTACACTGGCGGGCGCCTTCGTCTGGTCGGCGGTCTCATGCCTGTCGTCAGCCGCTTTTGCCGCCGACCAGTCGAGCCTCGGTCTGCCGGAGGTGACCGTCACCGCACCGCCGATCACCCCCTCGTGGAAGAAATGGAGCCCCTATTCCTCCAATTCGCGGGTCGAGGAAGATAAATGGCCGGACATACCGTGCAGTAGCTCGAAGATAAGCTCGGGCGCGGCCAGCACTTGCAAGACCGGTCCGCTCTTGGGTCACGAAGGCATGGGGTTGCCGAGCGGCAATCTATCGATCGACGCATCGAATTGCCTGATGGGTCACGACCTGGTCATTACCAATCTGGGCAATCTCGCCATCGAAGCCGATGTCATCGCGGTCGATCCATATTACGTCAGCGCCACCGGCAGTCAGCACAAGGGATGTTATGCCCAATCCCACTACAGCGATCTGCGCGAAGATTTCCCGGATATGAACCAAATGACCAGAAGGGGCAGCGGCTGGCGTGATTTTGTCGAGAAAGGTGATTTGAGCACGATGGCGTTTTTGGTCGGGTCGAACGATTGCCGAGCGCTCGAGAAGCGCGGGCCGACCTGGCTTGGGGGTCATGTTTATGTGATCCACGCAAGCGTCTGCCGCAAGGACGGACACGCGATCGAAGCGGCGGACATCGATTTTGCACTGCGTTCTCTGCTGGTGCGAGAATACGAAGCGCGCGGCAACCTGCGCGCTCCTCCCCAGTAGGGGCGTCGCCTGTCATCCTGTCGCCCAGTACGGCTAACCGGAAATCAATCTCGCTATGTCAGAAGGTTGTTCGTAATTGCCGGGGAAGCGCCCGCGTCACCGGGCCTATGCTTTGCGGGGCCTACGACGGCGTAAGCTTGGGGACCGCCGACCCCGGACCGTCGTGTGCGAAGCCCGTGGGCAGCAGGCCGAGGTCGTAACGGTTGTTCCCGAACCCACTCCCCGCCTACGCGGGGACAGGCTTCGTAGGGCTGACGTACTCCTTAATAGTCCCTCGCTTCATGTCAGACAGGACACTAAGATGACGGCCCCACATCAAGGCTTCATGCGGGAGAACAGTCATGGCAAATCCATTTGTGCATGTCGAACTCGCCACCACTGATCTCGACAAGTCGAAGTCGTTCTACCAGTCGCTGTTCAGCTGGCAGCTGCAAGAGATGGATATGGGCGGCGGCGTGAGCTACACGATGATCAATGTCGGCGAAGGTACCGGCGGCGGCATGATGAAGCACCCGGTTCCCGGTGCGCCGTCGGCATGGCTGGCCTACGCGCTCGTCGACGACGTCAAGGCCGCGACGGCCAAAGCAAAGTCGCTCGGCGCAACGGTCATGCGCGATGTCACCGAGGTACCGAACGCGGGTTCATTCTCGATCATCATTGATCCGACCGGTGCAGCGCTCGGGCTGTGGCAGCCAAAGGCCAAGTGATGACGAGATGGCTGGGCATTCGGTCACCATCGCGGCCACTAACGGCAGCAGCTTAAACGCCTACCTCGCGGTTCCCGAAGCGGGAAGCGGCCCCGGGCTGGTGCTGTTCCCGGCGGGCTCAGGAGCCGATCGGGACGCGCGGGAGGCCGCCGATCTCTATGCCGCCGAGGGCTATGTCGTACTGCGTTCAGACGTCGAGCTTGATGCGGCAGGCGCTGCGGACATTACCGCCGCCGTGGCGGCATTGCGCGGGCGCCGCGAATGCACCGGAAAAGTGGGCGCGCTTGGCTTTGGCCGGGGCGGCAAGCTCGCCTATGCGGCTGCCGCTTCGGCCGGTGTCGATTGCGCAATCGCCTATTACGGCAGCGGGATCGAGGATGCTCTCGACCTCGCTCCGGGCATCCGTTGTCCGCTCGCCATGCATTTTGCCGAGAACGATCCGCACCTGTCTGCGGAGACGGTTGCGCGGATCAGGGCTGCTTTTGCAGCTTCTCCCGACATCGCGATTTACGTGTATGCGGGCGTTTCCTCGGGGTTCGCTGAGTTAGCCAACGCGAAATACGACAAGCCGGCGGCGCGTCTGGCTCATTCGCGCTCGATTGCGTTGTTGCGCGGCGCGATCGGGCCGCATTACGACCTAGAGGCGCTGTGGGAAAAGCACACGCTCTACGAATTTGGCACGCGCGACGTTGCGGCGACGATGCGGACAATGGTGGCCGAGCCCTATGTCAACCACATCCCGGTCATGACCGGCGGTGTCGGCGGGGAAGAGCTCGCCCGCTTCTACGCCCACCATTTCATCCCGAAATGCCCTGCCGACTTCAAGCTGACCCCGATTTCGCGCACGGTTGGCGCCGACCGCCTCGTCGACGAGATGCTGGTCTCGTTCACGCACGATGTCGAGATTGATTGGATGCTCCCGGGCGTGCCGCCGACCGGCAAATATGTCGAGGTGCCGACAATCGCGATCGTCAACTTCCGCGGCGACAAACTCTATCACGAGCACATCTACTGGGATCAGGCGAGCGTGCTCGTACAGATCGGGCTGCTCGACCCTGCCGGTCTGCCGGTCGCCGGCGTCGAGACGGCCAAGAAATTGATCGACGAGACGCGCCCGTCAAACACGCTGATGAAACGCTGGTCGGAGAGTGCGGGAACCCGGCCCGGGTGCTCCGGTTCGTGAGGCCGCGGGTCAGCTCTGCAGTAATAGCGGGATCAGCGCGTCGGGATCGGACAGCATCGGGTAGTGACCGGCGTCGAGCTCGAGGTATTTGCCGTTGAGCTTTTCGGCGGTGCGGCGCTGGTGCCCCTCGGGCGGGTTGGCGCTGCGGCGACAACGGATCACCGTCGCTGGCCAAGCCTGGTTCCAGAAGCTCTTCAGCTGAACCGGCTCTTCCATCGCGGCGACGGGGTGGGGGGTGTAGCGCGCCAGCGCCCAGGCGCGTAAGGTCGGGGCGAGACCGGCGAACATGCGGCCTTCGGCGTCCTCGCGCGACGGTCCGGCGGCGAGTGCCGTGGTAACCCGCGGGGTGGAGCGATTGACGATCTCGCCGATGCGCTCGCCGTCGAGAAGCGCCAAGGCGTCGATGAAAATCAGACGGGCGATCCGCTCGCGTGCCAATTCGGCGGCGCGGCACAACACAATACCGCCACTGCTGGTGCCAGCCAGCACGACATCGCGCAGATCTTCATAGAACATCAGCTCGGCGATGTCGGCCGCGTGCGTCGCGGTGGTGATGGCGGGCCGCAGCGAATGGCGCCGCTCGGCGCAACCGTCGAGCGAAGGGGCATAGACGAGGTGCCCGGCGGCTCTGAGGCGTTCCGCGGTCGGCTGCCAAATCCAGCCGCCCTGATAAGCTCCATGGATCAGCACAAATGTCGTCACTGGCTCATTCCTTCTCTCTCGGTTTCGTGGCCGGATGGCGATCAGCGGCGGCAAAGAGCGCAGTGGCCCGAGCCGGCGAGCTTGGCTAGGCTCAGGCAGAACTTAAAGCGCCGCGATTGAGGCAGGATCATGGAATTCGGCATGTTTCACGAGTTTCCGTCGCTCCCGGGCCGGACGGATGGAGAGGCGTTCGACGAAGCGATGGAGCAGGTCGATGCCGCAGAACGCTGGGGGCTCGATGTGATGTGGCTCGCCGAGCTCCATTTCGAGCCGCGCAGGTCATTGCTCTCCGCACCACTCAGCATCGCCAGCGCGATCGCCGCGCGTACCCGGCGGATCAAGATCGGCATCGCCGTTCAGGTATTGCCGCTGTGCCATCCATTGCGGCTCGCCGAGGAAGCCGCTACCGTGGATCAGTTAAGTCATGGACGGCTGATCTTCGGGGTCGGCCGCAGCGGGGTGGCGCAGACCTACGAGGCGTATGGCGTGTCTTATGCCGAGAGCCGCGAGCGCTTTCGGGAGATCCTCGACATTGTCGAGCGGGCCTGGACCGAGCCGAGCTTCTCCTACGAGGGCGCCTACCACAGCTTCAAGGATGTCGCGGTGGTCCCCAAGCCCTATCAGAGGCCGACCCCGCCAATCCGCATCGCCGCCAGCACTCCCGACACCTTCCCGGCGATCGGCCGGCGCGGAGCGCCGATCTTCGCCTCGGTGCGCCACACATCTTGGACCGCCCTGGCCGGGCAGATCCGCAGCTATCACGAGGCCTGGGAGGCGGCGGGCCATCCCGGCAAAGGTGAGGTCTTTGTCTCGGCGCCGACTTACATCGCCGAGACCGGCGAGCGCGCCCGCTCCGAGCCCCGCGAAAGCATCATGCATTTCTACCAGGAACAGGCAAATCTGCTGGAAGGCGCGGCAAAGCTTGTCGACCCGGAGACCGCCGCCCGGCGCATGCGGCGGGTCGAGCAGCTGCGCAACATCGATTACGACGAGGCCTTGCGCGCCAATGCCCTGGTCGGCAGCCCCGACAAGATCGCCGAAAAGCTGCGGTCATTGCAGGCCGAGTTTGGCCTATGCGGGATCCTCGCTGAGCTCAATTGCGGCGGACTAATCCCGCATGACCGGGTGCTGACGGCAATGCGCCTGCTGTGCGAAGCGGTCAAGCCCCGATTCGCCGCCTGACCCGCTATTCGGCGGCCTGCGCTTCGATGGCGGCCTCGGGAAGCATCCCGAGCGCGCGTTTGTAGAGGTCGAGAAGGCTTTCTTCTTCGTCGACATCCGCCTTGTCCATCCTGCGCAGCTTGATGATCTGACGCATGATCTTGGGCTCGAACCCGCTGCCCTTGGCCTCGGCGTAGACTTCCTTGATGTCACCGCTGAGCCCGCGCTTTTCCTCCTCGAGCCGTTCGACCCGCTCGATAAAGGATTTCAGACGCTCGACCGCGACACCCCCGACATCCGGCATGGTCCCCCTCTTCCCCCGACAATGCTGCCCCCGCAGCAAGGGCGCGGAACATAGCGGCGGGTCACGGCCGGCGCAAGCCAGCCCGGCGCTCGGCGGACGTCAGCGCTTCTGCGAGGCGGCGAAGGCAGCCTTCTGCTCGGCGCTCGCCTCCTTCTGGTATTTCGCCTGCCATTCGTCATAGGGCATGCCATAAACGATTTCGCGCGACTGCGGGTCCGACAGCGGGATACTGCGCTGCTCGGCCTCCTCGCGGTACCACCGCGAGAGGCAATTGCGGCAAAAGCCCGCCAGATTCATCATGTCGATGTTTTGAACATCGGTCCGCTCGCGCAAATGCGCGACGAGCCGCCGGAAGGCCGCAGCTTCGAGCTCGGTCCGGGTCTTGTCGTCCATCGCCCTCTCCTCCTTGCTTGTCGGATCCTATGTAGCGCCCGGATCGTTCCGATTGAAGCGCTACCGGCCCTGCGCCGCGGCGCGACGGCGAATCTCGTCCATCGTCAAATCTTCCTTGCGCGTGGCGAAAAACCAGCGATAGCCAAACGGATCCTCGATCCCGCCGACGCGGTCACCGTAAAACTGATCGGCCACCGGCCGGACGAGCTTTGCTCCCGCCGCGACGGCGCGTTCGACCGCGGCGTCGACGTCGGCAACATAGAGATGGATCGAGACCGGCGAACCGCCGATGGTCTTTGGACTGAGCGCCTGAAGCTCGGGGTGCTCATCGGCCAGCATGATGCGGGAATCGCCGATCTTGATCTCGGCATGGTGCACTTTGCCACCCGGATCCTCCATCCGCATGACCTCATCGGCGCCAAGCGCTTTCTTGTAGAATGCGATGGCGTCGCTGGCGCTATTCAAGATCAGATAGGGCGTCACGCTATGGTAGCCCTGGGGAATCGGTTTTGCCGCTGCCGCCATGTCGGCCTCCTCGGTGTCGTCCCCCGGCTGGCCACATCTATACACCTATTACGGTTTCGGCGATTAGCCAGTCGGCGACGCCGATGATCAAGCCGCGCCTTGCGCGTTCGTGTCGCGCGGTGGTGACCGCGGCGGGAGAGTGAGCGTGGACATTGCGGCCTGGCTCCACAGCCTCGGCATGCAGCAATACGAAGCGGCGTTTCGCGACAACGCGATCGACGAAAGGGTACTGCCGAACCTGACCGCCGAGGATCTCAAGGATCTCGGCGTTAGCTTGGTCGGGCACCGCCGCCGGCTGCTCGATGCGGTGACGCCTGCCTCAGCGGATGCGCCAACATCCGCCCCTGCCGAGCGCAGACAGCTGACGGTAGTGTTCTGCGATCTGGTCGGCTCGACCGAGCTCTCGGCGCAGCTCGACCCCGAGGATTTGCGCGAGGTCATCGCCGCTTATCACCGGGCCGTCGCCGATGTCGTCAGGAGCTTCGATGGGTTTGTTGCCAAATACATGGCGACGGGGTTCTGGTCTATTTCGGCTATCCGAGCGCCCATGAGGACGACGCCGAGCGCCCGGTCTGCGCCGGGCTAGGTGTCATCGACGGCGCCTAAGCGGCTAGCAATGGTCGGTTGGCTCGGTCCGAGCGCCCAAGCGGCGGTCCGCATTGGGACCTCCCGGGCAACGGCGACGCGGCTCCAACGGCTCCGGCTCAGGCGACACCCGCGAGTACGTCCCGCTGTTCGGCAAACAGCACCTTGATCCAGTCGATGACCGCGCGCACGCAGGCGGCGCGGCGCAGGTCACGATGAACGATGATCCAGTATTCGGCAGCAATTTCGGGGATCGGCGGTGTCAGCCGCTCGAGAAGGGGATGGCCGTCGCCGACATAGCAAGGCAGTACGCCGCGGCCGGTGCCGGCGCGGATCGCTTCCAAGTGCATCAGCATCGATGAGGCACGCAGCGCCACCGGCTTTCCGGTCTCCTCTACCTGCCGCTGAACCCAGCGCGCCGGCGCATAATGCGCTTGCTCCTCGGTATAGGTGACCCACGCATCGGGATCCGCGCCGCGACGCCGGTAGACGGCGCAGGCGAAGGCGCCGGCCTTGGAGATATAGAAGTCGCCGCTTTCCGGCGGCTGGTGGCGCAGCGCCATATCGGCTTCGCGCCGCGTGAGGTTTGCCGTCTGGCCCGACTCGGAAACCAGTTCCAAGGTGATGCCGGACGGCAGCGCTGTCGTTATCGGTCCCGAGAGACAGCGAGCCAGAAACCCGGCGGCACACTCGCCGGTCGATACCCGCACCGTGCCGCTCAACGCCGGCGAGGCCGCCGCGCGCCGCCGCTCCAATGTCAGCACCGCATCCTCGACGCTCTCGGCCGCCGGAACCAGCTGCTCGCCGGCGGCGCTGAGGCGCAGGCCCTCGGGCAGGCGTTCGAACAAGATCGGCCCGCCAAAAGTGGCCTCGAACGCCGCTAATCGGCGGGCGATGGTCGGTTGGCTCAGCCCGAGCGCGCGCCCGGCGGCGCGCATCGATCCCTCGCGGGCGATGGCGAGGAACACGCGCACGTCGTCCCAGTCCATCGCCCCGCGACTGGGTCGCGACGGACGAGTCGCCCGCTGATGTCGCATCACGCGCCCGGCAATCATCAATCCGTCGAGAGCAGCCATGACATGTTCCTTTGTGGCTCCAGGTGCCGAGTTCAGACGGTAATTCGTACCATCAAACTAGGTGCCACGAAAACGTTCCACCGGTCTCCAAAAACGAGGATCACTGCGATGAACCCGTGGCGCTACTCTTCGTGACCAACTGCGTGTGACGAGTAGGCGACGTCAACATGACCCTGGCGCATGGCACAGACCGGCTGGAATCGGCGCGCCTTATGCTGCGGCGGGTCGCGCCGGAGGACCTGCCGTTCTTCACGCGCCTCCATGCACTCCCCGAAGTGGCACGGCATCTTTATCCCACCGGCCGGCCGCGCTCGCCCGGAGAGACGGCCGCATGGTTGCGATACACGCTGGCGAGCTATGAGCAGCTCGCGCTCGGCTATCTCGCGGTCCTGCGCAAGGAAGATGGAGCGCTGATCGGGCGCTGTGGTCTGATGGACCTCGTTGTCGAGTACTCGGCACCCGAGCACGAGATTCCGAGAGGATGGTTCGGGCGCGAGGATGCCCCCGCCGGCGTCGCGCTGACATTCGAGTGTGAACTCGGCTATACGTTCGATTCAGCACTCTGGGGCCAGGGTTTCGCGACCGAAGCGGCGCGTTGCGTTCGCGACTACGCACGCGACGTACTGCGATGGCCGTACGCGATCTCGGCTATTTTGCCCCGGAACGCGCGGTCGCGGCGCGTCGCCGAACGGTTGGGCGCGCGACCAGATGGCCAATGCACGTAGTCGGTGCGAAGTGCGATCGCTACCTATGGCCGCTCGCGATTGGCGACGAGATTAGGCTCCAGCCGGCATCCACGAAACGGGGGTGAGCCGTACAGGCGAGTAGCAAATGGAGAGAGAAATGGAAAGCAGAGCGCCCAGCATCATCGATCTCGACGCAGAACTCGCAAAGCTGACGATGTTCCGTGGGCTGACCCCGACAACGACGCGTGCGGAGCGCCGGGGCAGCGCGACGCTATTGGGCCCTTATCGCGACGGTATCCTCTTCGCCGGTAAGAACGCGGGGACAAGCCATTGGGAAGACCATGCCGAGGACGAGCTGGTACACGTTCTCGACGGCACGCAGATCCTCGACATCGTATGCGACGACGGTCCGCCCAAGTCCTTCGAGGTTCTCGCCGGAATGATCGCTATCGTTCCAAAGGGCACGTGGCACCGGTTTCGCTCCGCGGAGGGCGGGACGACCTGGAGCGCGACACTTCCTGGCGACCACATCGAGCTCGACGTCGACGACCCGCGGACGGCAGAGCCAAAGAGGTTCATGCCGAGCGGAATCCCCAGAATCGTCGATCTCAACGCCGAACTCGCGAAGCTGACGATGTTCGGTGGGCGGACCCCGCAATCGACGATGGCGGATCGCAGGGGCAGCGGCGCGCACTTGGCTTCCTACCGCGACGGCGGCCTCTTCGCCACCAAGTTCGCAGGGAAAGGTCATTGGGAATCCCATCTCGCCGGCGACGAGCTGATCCACATCCTCGACGGCACTGCGACTCTGGAAATCGTTTGCGATGACGGGCCGCCCAGGTCTTTCGTGCTCCGCGCGGGCATGATCGCTGTCAACCCGCAGGGTGCTTGGCACCGCTTTCACTCCTCGGAGGGTGTCACCTTGATGACCGCCACACCCGCTCCCAGCGAGGTCATCGAGCTCGATGTCGACGACCCGCGGACGGTCGAGCGTTAGCCGGCATGAGCCATCGCCATGAGGTCGAACGAGCTCCGAGCCCAACAGAAAAGAACAGAAATTAGCGACAGCGGCGCAAGGGATTGTGGTAGTTGTTGACGGATACGCCGACGCGGCAAGCCGCAGTCGGAAATGGCTCGACCGGCGCGGCCGATCTATAGCGGTGATCCGCAACCGTGCTTTGACACCGGCGCGGTCGGGATGAAGACCGGCACCTCACACGTTCAGCCGCTGCATTTGTCCTATCGGATAGCGAGTACCGGACGCGGCACCAGGCGGTACGATGCGGTCGGTTTCCGCGAGATCCTCTGCGGTGAGCACAATCTCCGCGGCGCGCACATTCTCCTCGAGGTGCTTGCGCGATTTCGCCCCAGGTATCGGTACGATGAAAGCTCTCGCGCGCGAGCCCTGCGCCATTGGCCAAGCGATGGCGAGCTGGGCCAACGTGGCATTCTTCCGCTGCGCGATGGCCTCCAGCGCCTGGCGCAGCGAGAGGTTCTTCTCGACATTGGCGCTCTGAAACCGAGGCAGATGCGCGCGAATGTCGTCCGTTGCCATTTCCTCTAGCTTGGGAGCGTGGGCGCTCAGCATCCCGCGCCCGAGCACGCCATAGGCCATCATCGCCACGCCAAGCTCCTTGCAGGCGTCGATTTGGCCCTGCTCTTCCCCATCACGCGAGAACAACGAATACTCCATCTGAAGGGAAGCGAGCGGATGCATGGCGTTGCCCCGCCGGAGCGAGGTGGCCGAGCACTCCGAGAGCGAGATGAAACGGGTCTTGCCCTCCTTGACGAGCTCGGCCATTCCGCCGACGCTTTCCTCGACCGGGACATTCGGATCGACGCGCGACATGCAAAAGACGTCGAGCGTCTCGATACCGAGATTTTTCAGACTCTGCTCGCAGGTTTGCTGCAGATAACGCGGGTCGCCGCCACCGCGCACGGGGTCCGGGCCGCCGTCGCGTGGACTGCCGCTCTTCGAATGAATAACCACCTCGCGCCTGCGCCCGCGGATCGCCTCTCCAATCAAGCGATGATTGTGGCCGTTGCCGTAGCTGGCCGAGGTGTCGAGAAGATTGACGCCGAGATCGAGCGCGCGGCGAATGGTGGCGATCGATTCCGCGTCCTCGGCTGGCCCATAGGCGCCCGACATGCCATAGCAGCCGAGACCGATGATCGATACTGCGAGATCAGTGTTGCCGAATTTGTGGCGTTCCATAAACGAACCCTGTGCTTACCGGCATTATATCTCGTCCAAGAGACCCTCAGGGTGCTTCTTCGCTTCTTCGGCCTTCTTGGCCGCGATCTCGGTTCTGATAGCCCGCTCCGTTCGCTTTTTGAACTCGGAAATGACCTCCTCGTCGGACTTGCTGAAGGCGGGCATCGGGGGGTTGCTGGTGGAGCACCGGCTCACTGATCGACACGCTCGACGATGTCGGTCAGCTGCTTTATCGCCCGGAGGTCGGTCGACGCCGATTTGTTGACGAGCTGCTCGATCACCAGCTCACGCTTGGTGACCCGGCGCCGCCGGCCGTCTTCTTTGACATAGGCCTTTTCGTCGAGCGCCTGGCTCAACAAAGTCGCAAAGTTCTTCGAGCCCTTCGGCCGGCTTTTCGGATTGCCGGATCGGCCCTTCTGAAAGCCGGCGTGGCGCGGGGGCTTGCCACGCCCGATCTCGTAATTTCACTTTGTTCACGGACATCGCATTCTCATATAGCAACGATTCAAGAAATTAGCAACTTAGAAAATCTATTATAGCAACACCTCTTTCCCTGCCGTTTCCCTGCCGCGCTTTCGATTATCGCCGAGCGCCACTCCCAAGATCATGATTTCCATGATTTTTTTACCGCGGGCACAGCTCCGAAAAATTTTTTCCCGCAGTTTCCCTGTGCGGCAGGGAAACGAGGGTAGCGCCAGTAGCGCTTTATAACCCCAGCGCGGTCTCGGCAATCAACCAGCCGACGACGGCGGATAGCGCCTCGTTCCTTGTTGCGCCGTCGGCGAGGGCACGGTCAAAGACCGCGAGCTGGCGGTGGGCGCTGGTGCCGCGGGCGAGGATCTCGCGGGCATGCGATATCTCCTCGAGGCAGCCGAAATGGCGCGCGTCCGGGTCGACCAGCGCCAACATTTCGTCGAGCAGCTCGGCATAGGGGAAGATCGCGCCGCGGCCAAAATCGACCAGACCCTGGTCGAAGCCGTAGCGTTGCGCGCGCCAACGGTTCTCGTCTATCAGCATGCGCGCATAAATGCGCCAGCGCTGGTTGTCGCGCTTCAGCCGCCACAGCATGCGCAGCAGACAGCGGAACAACGCCGCGATCGACAACGCGTCGTCGAGCGTCGTGCAGCTATCGGTGATGCGCATTTCGAGCGTCGGAAAGCGCGCGCTCGGCCGCAGATCCCACCACAGCTTGGTGGCGTCCTCGATCAGTGCGGCACCGACGAGGATGTCGACATGGCGCCG
>Ga0306926_10003086_pt1 | contig 17155 bp, 16 predicted proteins | sample flu12Cox44000178_FD_203759 | JGI IMG/M metagenome (GOLD analysis project Ga0306926, IMG submission 203759) | Lab enrichment of tropical soil microbial communities from Luquillo Experimental Forest, Puerto Rico - flux8day.12C.oxic.44.000.178 (v2)... | ecosystem: Environmental > Terrestrial >... | reverse complement strand
CTTCATGCGATAAAAATGATCCAGCGGCAAGCGTCCCTTACCCACCGGATAAGCCTTTTCAATGGCCTTCATCACGTAGGCCTTGGCCAGCGTCGTCGCTTCCAGTAACGATCTTCCGGCGGCAAGCTGCGCGGTAATCGCCGAGGCAAACGTGCACCCCGTGCCGTGCGTATGTTCCAGTTTCAGTTTCTCGCCGCCCAACTGGTGCATTTCGTTTCCGTCGAACAGGACGTCCACGGCCTTTTCCATATGGCCGCCTTTCACGATCACCGCCCGCGCGCCCATCTCCGCAATTTTTCGCGCCGCGGTTTCCATGTCGCCGACTTCCTTGATGGTCACTCCAGACAGTATCTCTGCCTCCGGCACGTTCGGCGTGATCACGCTGGATCGCTTCAGAAGCTCCGTGGCCACGAACTTGATTCCACCGGCATCGAGCAGCTCCGAATCGCTCGAAGACTTCATCACCGGATCGTGAACGACGTGCACAAATTTGTGGGCATCCAGAAACTCCGCCACCACCACGGCGTTCCCGCGGTTGCCCAGCATCCCGATCTTTACCGCCGCGATTTCGCAATCCTTCGTCAGTACGTCCAACTGCTCCCGCAATTCCGCGCTCGGCGTGTTATGCACAGCCTCCACACCCTGCGTGTTCTGCACCGTCAGCGAGGTAATCGCCGCCACGCCAAAGCAGCCGTGCGCAGCAAACGTTTTCAGATCCGCGCCGACGCCGGCTCCGCAGCTCGGATCAAACCCCGCAATGGTGAGCAGAATCGGAGGAGCAATGATCCCGTGTCCGTGAAGATGGCTCATGAGCTTTGGTTTTCCGCCTCGTTCCGTGACGAAAATGGCCGGTCACGCTCCGCTCGTGTGAAATCCACTGCTTCACACCGCGAAACGCCCGGCACCTGCGAATGTACGCGCCCTGAATTCACTCTGCAAGGAAATTTTCACACACCTAGCTGTAACTAAGGCTGTTGAGCCAAAGATTTCTTAATTGTTGCTTGAAGTTCTTGAAAGAAAAATCTCACACCGGAAGGTGCGAGCGACACTTCATGGAAAAAGCCCGCGAACAAGCGTGGCTTCTGACACGCGACCCACGGCAAGCACCATCGCCCCCGCCCGCGGCGGCACGTGATGCTTTCTCATCGCGTCCACCATGTCATGGAACGCGCGCACCATGATCTTCTGCAGCCGCACATTCACTTCGTCGGAATCCCAGAGCAACCCTTCCTGGTTCTGCACCCATTCGAAGTAACTCACCGTGACGCCGCCCGCATTCGCTAGAATGTCCGGCAGAACGGTGATCCCGCGCCGCGCCAGAATTTCATCCGCGTGTGGCGTGGTCGGCCCATTCGCCGCTTCCGCCACGATGCGCGCCTTCACGGCTTCGGCGTTCTGCAGCGTGATCACATTTTCAAGCGCCGCCGGAATCAGGATGTCGCACTTCAGGGTCAGCAGATCCTCATTCGAGATGCGCGAAGCCCCCGGCATGCCCACAACCGTTCCGGAGCGCTCCTTGTACCGGAAAGCTTTCAGAGGATCGATCCCGCGCGAATTCGTAACCCCTCCGCGCGTATCGCTCAGCGCAATAATTTTTGCTTTCTTATCGGCCAGCAGCCTCGCCGCGGTCGCGCCTGCATTCCCGAATCCCTGGATCGCCACCGTCGCGCCGCGCAACGAGATTTTCTTCATCTTGCAGGCCTCTTCCACCACATACACGAGCCCCTGCGCCGTTGCTTCCGCTCTCCCAAGTGATCCGCCAATCGAAATCGGCTTGCCCGTCACCACTCCCGGCACCGTGTGGCCCACCATCATGGAATAGGTATCCATGATCCACGCCATCGTCTGCGCATCCGTATACACGTCCGGCGCAGGAATATCCTTGTCCGGCCCGATCACGGGCAGAATCTCGCTCGCGAACCGCCTCGTCAGGCGCTCCAGTTCGCCCTTGGACATCCGCTTCGGATCGCAAATCACGCCGCCCTTCGCACCGCCGAACGGCACATTCACCACCGCCGTCTTCCACGTCATCCACGCCGCCAGAGCCTTCACTTCATCCAGCGTCACGTTGGGATGGAAGCGAATCCCGCCCTTGCCCGGCCCGCGCGCAATATTGTGCTGAACGCGAAAGCCTGTCAGCACTTTCACCTGCCCGTTATCCATCTTCGTCGGCAGAGACACTTCCAGGATGCGCTTGGGAGTCCGCAGCACTTGCCGAAGTCCGAGATCCAGTTTCAAGACTTCCGCCGCCATATCAAACTGAATCTGCGCGATGCGGAACGGATTGAGTTCCTCGCGCGGTGCGATGCGCGGCACCATGGGAGGAGCACCCGCGGGGCGGGTCGGAATTGTAGGTTTTGCGACCGTGGCCATCAGCTTCGGTCCTTTCCGATTCGCTGGATTTATCAAGCGCCTGCTTTTTAAACCACTTCACCCTGTATGTTGCAGGGTTTACGAAACTCTTTCGGCTACGCGTTTGCAGCGAGCTTCCGCGATTCCTTGATGTATTTATCGCGGCAGGCGGCGGAACAAAAATGCAACAGTTCGTCCTCTTGGCGTAGCGGTAGCGCGAGTGTCTCCGCTAGATGCATCCCGCAAACGGGATCGCGCACCAGTTTTCGACCAAGTTCATCGCCCGGCACGTCAACGTACGGCTGCGATCTCCCTACCTCGCGCCCCATGCGCTGTACCAAGCGGCGCAAGAGTGCAGCGCTCCAGGAAACCACCAGCAGCCAGAACAAGTACCTAAGAATGTTTGCGAGAAATGTCATCTATAGTTATGCAATTGGTCGCTACGACCCACGCGGCCTTCTAACCCTCTTGGCAGCGTTGAGGTGAGTCTATGCAGGGCTCTACGGCGAGTCAAACAAAAAGCTGTGAATTCAAGGGCTTGCGCACCCCAGACGTCTTCCCTTGGACCACCCATTGCGGGCCTAGGAATCATTTTAAACAACAGAAAATACATGGGTTAGTCACGCAGACGGCTTCCGATAGGAGCTATTTGCACGCTGGGATGCGGTCAACCCCCATATACGGCCGCAGCACTTCAGGAATCAGAATCGAACCATCGGCCTGCTGGTAATTTTCAACCACGGCGATCCAGGTGCGACCTACGGCCAGCCCGGAACCATTCAACGTGTGTACAAATTCGCTCTTGCCCCCTGCCTTCGGCTTGAAGCGTATGCCGGCCCGTCGGGCCTGAAAGGCCTCGCAATTCGAGCACGACGAAATTTCGCGGAACTCGTTCCCCGACGGCAGCCACACTTCCAGGTCATAGGTCTTGGCTGAAGCAAAGCCCATGTCGCCCGTGCAGAGCAACACCGTGCGGTAGTGCAAGCACAGCTTCTGCAGAATTGCTTCCGCGTTACGCACCAGCGCTTCGTGCTCTTCGTGGCTCTTTTCCGGATGCGTGAATTTGAAGAGCTCCACTTTTTGAAACTGGTGCTGCCTCAAAATGCCTCGCGTATCTTTTCCCGCCGCACCGGCCTCCGAGCGGAAACACGACGTCCAGGCCGTGACGTGGATCGGCAACTGGTCTTCGGTCAACTTGGTATCCCGATACAGGTTGTGCAATTCCACTTCGGACGTCGGTGTAAGCCAGAAATCCGTGCCTTCCAGCTTGAAAAGCTCCGCAGCGAATTTCGGCAGCTGGCCCGCGCTCATCAGCGAAGCCGTATTCACCAGGAACGGCGGCAAAATTTCCGTATACCCATGTTCACGTGTGTGCACGTCGAGAAAAAAATTCGCCAATGCCCGTTCGAGCCGCGCTCCCCAGCCCTTGTATACTGCGAAGCGCGCACCGGTAATCCGCGTGGCCGCCTCCAGATCAAGGATCCCCGCGCGTTCGCCCACTTCCCAGTGCGGCCGCGGCTGAAAATCGAATTTCGGATGTGTTCCCCAGCGCCGCACTTCCTGGTTATCCTCCGCGCCGTGGCCCACCGGCACGCTTGAGTGCGGAATATTCGGGATCGTCAGCAGCAGTTCGCGCTGGTGGGCGTCAAGCTCCGCGACGCGCTCATCGGCTTGCTTGATGCGCTCGGAAACCTGCTTCATCTGCGCCAAGAGAGCATCGGCGCTCTGCTTTTCCTTCTTGAGGCGCGCAATTTCATCGCTGGCCTTGTTGCGTTGCGCCTTGCGCTGCTCGTTTTCCGTAATAAGTTCGCGGCGTTCCTTGTCCAAGGCGCGAAAACCGTCAAGGTCCAGCGTGAGGTTGCGATTCTTTGCCATCTCGGCGAAGATGTCGAGATGTTCCCGGAAATAGCTCAGATCATGCATGGCCATAGAAGAATAGCGTAGCCAGGAGCCAGGTCAAAGCCGCAGGCGCTCGTGCCAGCGCTCCAGACGAAGGTGACGACCGCGGTACTATCGGGCCATACCGAAAGTCCCAATCCCAAGTACTGCTGAGAATGAACCTCTCAGCCCAGTGACTCGGCAACTCCTTTTCCCCACAATCGCCTACGTTGTCGGAAGTGCAGTGCGGCTCTGGGAAGTGGGCGGATATGATCATCACGATGTTGCTCCTGTGTGTCGTTCTTCTGCTCGCGAGCGCAGTTGAACGGCCTGCCCCTCCGGAGAAATAACGAACTGAACTTCAGGCACGTTCCTCCATCCCCCACGCCCGAGCGGCCGGCACCCCCACCGGCCGCTCATTTTCCTAGAACGCACTGCCGGAATGCGGGAACCAACGCGTGTCTTTGCAGGAAGAACCAAGTGGCTGGAAAAAAATGAAGGGGGCCGGTGCAAGCCCCCTTCTTAAGTGATTCGACCCCCCAATAACCTGTAACTCAGTCGAGGTTGAGTTACGGCCACCCCGGGAAGCCAATCTCATGAATTAGCTAGATAAGATGCACGCGCTTTGCCAAGGCAGAAATCCAGAGGTTGTCTCGTGTTTCATATTGATAACGAAGAGCTTAAACACAAATTTGACAAGATTGTGCAACTCGCGCCGCCGATAATCTACAAAATCCCACATAGTCGTAAAAGATTCCTACAGTCTTTGGGAGTCTAAGCCGGTTCGCACTCCAACCGATTAAAAGTCCGGGGATTGCAATATCGTTATTGCGAATTTTTCACCCACCAATCGCAGAGCGTAGCGCTTGCGCAATGGATTGCGAAAATCGTTGTACGTCTGCATCGTATTCCGCTTCAACCATGACTCGCGCCAGCGGCTCTGTTCCTGAATAACGAAGCACGACACGTCCATTCTCGCCGAGCGTTGCTTGCGCCTCCGCAAGCGCCTTCGCGACTGCAGGGAGCGACTCGAGCGGCGGTTTGGACTTCACCTTCACGTTCACAATCACCTGCGGATAGTCCTTCAAACCCTCGATGAGCGTTTGCAGCGAGCCTTTCAGTGCGACCAGCGAAGCAATCTTAACCGCCGTAAGCAAGCCGTCTCCCGCAGGACTATCATCCAGGAAAATGACGTGGCCCGATTGCTCTCCACCCAGATTGTTCCCCGACTTCACCATTTCTTCGAGAACGTAACGGTCGCCAACGGCGGCTCGGGCCAGCGTGATCCCTTCTTTGGCCAGAACTCGCTCAAGCCCCAAATTGGACATCGCTGTGGCCACCACGCGGCGGTTCTTCAGCACCTTGTGCGAGTCCAAGTAGCGTGCGACGGCCAGCAGAACACCGTCTCCATTCACGATCCGGCCGCTTCCGCAGACGAAAAGCGCCCGGTCTGCGTCGCCATCAAACGCCACACCCAGAGTCGCTTTTTCCTCCGCGACCCTCTTCTGCAGTCCCTCCAAGTGCAGCGACCCGCAACCGGCGTTGATATTGCGTCCATCCGGGGTCACCCCCATCGCCACGACATCCGCGCCCAGCGCTCGAAACAGTTCCGGCCCCAGTTGATAAGCCGCTCCATTCGCGCAGTCCAGCACGATGCGAAACCCTAGCAGATTCGCGCCTTCCAAGACGTGCCTGCGGAGAAAATCGAGATACTCCAAATGCAGCGCATGATTGGCAGCCAGCGCAGGACGAGCGCTGGGCACGGTCTCCGCCCGCAATTTCAGAATCTCCGCTTCGATCTCTTCCTCGGCGGCATCCGGAAATTTCATGCCCGCATGGGAAAACAGTTTTACGCCATTGTCGTGATAAGGATTGTGAGACGCGGAAATGACCACGCCGGCCTGAAAATCATTCTCGCGCACCAGGCAGGCAATGCCGGGCGTCGTGATGACACCGGCAAAGGTCGCGCTCGCGCCCGCCTTTTCCAGCCCTGCGGCCAGAACGGCGGCAATGTGGGGCCCTGATTCCCGCGTGTCCATGCCGATCAAAGCATGCGCGGCACCCAATTCGCGGCGCATGTAGCTGCCAAGCGCGCGTCCCGTCGCGTACAGCGTCGGATCGTCGAGCGGCGGCATTCCTGGAACGCCACGAATTCCATCTGTACCAAAGAGTTCTTTTGCCATCAGTTCGCGCGGGGCTTCGCTGGGCGGCCGGCCAGACGGCAGTCTAGCACACAGGCAAACCGCCTTCGCGCTTTTGCACTTGCAAAGTTTGTCTTGGAAGCAGGAGAGAAGCGAATCGTTAAAAACCCGTGACATTCCCGACGCGTTGCGCGCCCTAAACCGCTCGAGTGTGCTACCGTGGGAGCGAAAGAGGTGTGGGGTGTCCTCTACGGAAACGCCACCGACCGTGCTTCGGATTTCCGGTTCTTCGTCCAGCCTCCAGATTGTTGCGGCTGCGATCATTCTTCTCTTCATCTACTACGCCGCCGGCGTGGTTATCACCCTGCTCCTTTCCGTCCTCATTGCTTATTTCCTGGACCCGGCCGTCGAGTTACTCGAACGCTTCCGCGTTCCGCGAACGATGGGCGCTTTGCTCATGGTTCTTATTTTGATCGCTGTCATCATCGCGGTGGGCTACGGTATGTGGTTGCGCACTTCCGATTTCGCCGCGGACTGGCCGAAGTACCGCAGCATCCTGCGGGAAGCAACCTGGTCCGTGCAAGGCAAGATCAACAGCTTGGAGGGGAACGTTTCCGATCTCACCGCTCCCGGGGGAACACCAAAGCCCGCCGAAGCCGTCGCCGATAGCGGCAGCGTTCATTCGTTGCTCGTGCGCGGTATCGGTTCGCTCTATGCGCTGGTGCTGGAAGGCACGTTTGTTCCGTTTCTGGTTTTCTTCATGCTTGCGGGAAAGCGCGAGGTTTGGCATGGCACCCTGCAGTTGTTCCCGGTCGGAAAACGTACCCAGGTAAAGGAAACCCTCGAGGATCTTCGCGACGTTTTGCGCGATTATCTTGTTGGCATGACGGTGGTCTCCCTCGTCGTGATCGCCTGCAGCAGCATCTTTTTTCTCGCTCTCGGCCTGGATTATCCCGTTCTCGCCGGAATGGTTTCCGGCCTGTTCAACATGGTGCCCTATATTGGCGCCGTGCTTGCCTGGCTGCCAGCCTTCATCCTGGCCATCGTAAAATGGAAAGCCATTAGCCACTTTGCTTTGATTGCTTTTGTCCTGACCAGCATCCACGTCGTGGCGCAAAATTTGATCGCCCCTCAGTTGGTCGGCCGTCAGGTGCGCCTTAACGCCGTGGCCATTACCATCGCGCTGCTCTTCTGGGGTTGGGTCTGGGGTGGCATGGGACTGATCCTGGCGATTCCCATCACCGCTGCCCTTCGCGTGATTTGCGATCATACCGAATCCTGGAAGCCCGTCGGGCGCTGGCTGAGTGCCTGAGCTCCGGGAATCCCAAGGCAGGACTCTTGCGCCTTACCGCTCTTCGCCGCGCCGCTCTGTTCTCTTTCGTTGCATTTTTCCTTGCTAGCGCTCCCGCTTGGGCCTGGGGTTGCAAGGGCCACCAGACCGTAGCGCTGATTGCGGAAAAATATCTCACTCCCGAAGCGCGCCAGTTTGTGAACGAGCTTCTTAGCGAGAATCCCATCGATCCGCAACTCAAACGCTATTGCGGCTCCTTCCCTCGTGACGCTCTCGCGGACGCTTCCACCTGGCCCGACGACGTCCGCAATGAACTCAAGAACGGGCCGTGGCACTACATTGATATTCCCCGCGGCGCGGCTCGCCAACCCTTGAGCGAATTTTGCGGACCGGAGAGCTGTGTCACGAACGCAATCACGGTCCAATTAGGGATCCTCAAGGACAAGAACGCGGACACGCGCAAACGCGCCGAAGCCCTGCGTTACGTTGTCCACTTTACCGGGGATCTCCACATGCCTCTTCACGCTTCGACGAACAACGACGAGGGCGGCAACTGCGTCCCTCTTCGTTACTTCCGCCGGCGACCGCACGAGCATCAGATTTCCTTCTCGCCCAATCTTCACGCTCTTTGGGACACCGCCATCCCCGAGCGCGACATGGAAGGCGCGGACCCCGCCGAATACGCTCAAACACTCGAGGAACTCTTTGGCGGGCAGGTCGAAAAATGGCAGCAGACGGGGATTCATGTGGAAGAGTGGGCCTGGGAAAGCCATGCGCTTGCCGAAACCGTCGCTTATGGCCAACTCACCCCAAAAATTCCCATTGAAATTCCCCGTCCCGTGAACTCTTGCACGGATGCAAACCACATCGGTGAGCGCATGCTGCAGTTGCACCTGGCCGCCGCTCAACCGTATCAGAATGCCGCCGCACCCGTGGCCGAAGAACAACTGGCAAAAGCAGGCGTTCGCCTGGCGCTCCTCCTGAACGACGCCGCCAAATCCGGAGCAAACACAAACTAGAAGCGCTATCTCGCAAGCAGTTCTCGGGAAGGCAAATCACATAACCAACCCACACCCACCCGCCCACGAGTCGTCCCCAGAGCCGCGTGATTTGCGGCGCGAAGAACTTCAACGGAAACACAGGCACGGCCCAAACGTGGGAACTCCGAGCTAAAGTTTTCCCTGCGGCTTTTCCTCCAACGGCGCCACCCCCAGCGACTTGATAAAACTCACCAATTGCCACCGTTGCGGCTCAGGCAACTTGGACCACACCGGCATGCCTTTACGGACAACTCCATTCGACAAGACCCAGAAGAGCGCGCCGGGCGTAGCTTCTTGCACCTCTGCAGCCCGCAGGCTCGGCCCTTTCTTGCCCCCCTGCGCCGTTGCCCCGTGACACTCCGCGCAGTGTTCTTCAAAAAGAATCCGCCCGGCTGACACGGCATCGGGATCCTTTTCCAACGGATTCTGTTTCGCGCGGCTCTTCTCGGGGACCTTGGCCAGTTCGGCGAATGCGGATTCCTTTCCCTGGCGTGTGTCCTGTGGTCCCGCAGCCACTCCGAATCCCGCTGACAAGAGCAAGCTAACCCCGACGGACTTGTAGAGTTTCATTCGTGGCCCCCCCTGAACAACCCCTCGACCATGCGTCCGAAACCTGAGATCTCTCGCGACACTCCAAAGCGAAACAGGAACTGGTGACTGTTGCCATTTAGACCAAAGGTCGGTGCGACCTTGATCGCCCAACCCGAAGGAAGATTCCAAGCGATCCCGGGCGCCAGATACTGGGAAGTTTCGTGCAGGCCGAAGCTGTACCGGTCACCCAATCCACCATACATCTCTACGCCACCTATGAAGTGCTGCGCGCAAAATGTGCAGCGATGCGCCGCCGCTTTCAACGCCAACGGCCGGCTGACCCCCATTGCGTATCCGAACTCCCAGGGATGGTTGGACAGGTTTTTTGCGGCCAGCGTATTTTGCGCAAAATTCCAGCCCTTATAGTTGCGGGAAAGGATGAGTTTCAGCTCCACTTCCTTGATGTGTTCCTGACTCGCCACCGCGTTGGGCACCAGGAAATCAGCTTCGACATCGTGCCCCTCCACTTCCTTCAGGATCTTGTCCGCCCCATTCTTGTCCTCGAATTCCACGTAAAGCACCGGATTGATGAAGTGTTCTCGGTTTAATGGACGAAAACGATTTTCCCAACGAAAACCTGTAAACAAAGTGCTCTGATCGTAGGTGGTCTGCGCGTCGACATAGAACTCCGTCGTCCACCAAGCCGTGGCACCGTATTCGATCTCTGTCCAAAAGGCATGAAACCCCGGACCTCCGCGCTGTATTCCGAAGGTTGAGAAGTATTCGATTTCCAGGCTCCCAGGCTCCTCGAGGTAGTGGTCATACGTAACGATGTAAGGGTTTTCCTGGGCATGCGCTTGACCTCCTGTCAGAAGACAAGCCGAGACAAAGAAGAGTGCACAGCAGAGGCGTAAGTAACGGCAATCAAACAAGTAGAATCTCCAAAAAGAAAGATAATTTAAGCGATAGCCAGCCGATATTTATGCAATTTACTTGCAACTAGTGGCCGTACTCCGTCTCAACTCAGACTAACCTAGTCCCATATGATATGCAAATGGTTTGCAACTGGAATACCGGGGTTCCCTACCAAGCCGCGTACGACGGCCTCGCCGCTCTGGCGAATTATCGCGAATTTTTCTCCAGCCTCGAACGGGACCTCTGGCGCGCAAAAGCTGCCGGTGTAAACTAACGCGTGGCTCTTTGCACTAGGAGGCCTTGTGAACAAGCACGCGTGGACCCTCGCCCTTTTTGAGGAAGGCTTTTCCAAGAAAACCTGGCACGGCCCCAATCTGAAGCAGTCGCTCAAGGGTGTTTCCGCAAAACAAGCCGCCTGGCGACCAGCTTCCGGCCGCCACAATATTTGGGAGTTCACGCTGCACGCCGCTTACTGGAAATATGCCGTCCGCCGCAGGATCGAAGGCGGCAAGCGCAGTTCATTCGTTTTGAAGGGAAGCGATTTCTTCGCGCGGCCGGAGAAGGGCAGGTCCACCGAGGAGGCCTGGCATGCCGATCAGCGGCTACTCCTCGACGAACACCGCGCCCTCGCACAATCCATCCGCCGCGTGCTCAAGACGCCGCGCGCTACAAAACTTCTGCCAATGCTGTACGGCATTGCGTTTCATGACGTCTATCACGCAGGCCAAATCCGTTTGCTTCGCCGCTTGCAGGAACGCTGAACACCACTTACATCTGCCGCATTTCCGTCACCACGGCCGTCGGATCCGCCGCGTCTTGAAAGAGCCGGATAGCCGCCACGCCGCACGCCCCGGCGGCAAGACACGCCCCTGCGTTCTCCAACGTGACGCCGCCAATCGCCAGCACTGGTAACGATACACTCTGGCACACTCGTTCCAATTCTCCCAACCCTTGCGGGGTACCGTATCCCGATTTCGACGGGGTTGCGAAAACTGGTCCAAAAATAAGGTAGTCGGCGCCCGCTTTTTGTGCCTCCATCGCCGCCTCCAGTGAGTGCGTCGAAACTCCAACATGAAAGTCACTTTGCAGATTCCGCTCCTGCACAAGCCGCCGCACTTCGTTGACGGGCAGTCCAGCCTCTCCTAGATGCACGCCGCCTGCGTCGGCTGCCATCGCAACGTCCAATCGATCGTTCACCACCACGCGGCATGCGCGGGGGACAAGGCGAAGCGCCTCAGCGACGAGCTCAGCCATTTCCCGCCCCGACATGTCTTTCTCGCGGATCTGGACCCAATCCACGCCCGCCCGGCCGACGGCTTCGATTTTATCAAGCAGTAGGCAGCTATGCCCTTTTCCCGAAGACCCCTTCAGCGACTTCCGGTCCGTCACATAACACAGCAGCGGCCTACGAATTGGATTGCGGAGGGACACGGGCGGGCTCGGAACCGGAATTGAAGAATCCAAATGCCACGAAGATGTCGAGCACGCCGATTCCGCTCACCATTCCCCGCGTGGACGGGTGCAGAACGATGGGAATCAGCCACGGCACATGGCTCAGGAAGTAGTTCTGCTCCCAGAAAGCGGACCATGGCAGATAGAGCAGCAGTGCTCCCAATTCAAACAACAACACAACCGTCATCGCGCGAAGAATCCGGTTCATCGAGGAATGCGGAACCCCTGCTTCCCATTATACCTGCGGTCAGCGTGTGGGTTTCTGGAGCGAGCTGATGCGATCCGCAACGTCGCGGTAATCAATATTCACCGCATAGACCTGAGAGAAGCTTTTGAGCGCTGCTTCCAGTTCGCCTGCCGACTCCTGGGCCACTCCCAAATCATACCGCAAGGCGAGTTTACTTTCTGAGTCGATGCCGGGTGTGAGCAACGCGCGCTCGTACCAGATGGCCGCGATACTCGGCTGACCCTTTTCCATGAACGCCAGCCCCAGCAGGGTGCAGCATTGCATCGCGTAACGAAACGCCTTCCCGCGATCGTTCGCCTTGGCCACCTTCTGGAATTCGCCGATGGCCTCCTCGAGCAAGCCCATCTCGCGGAACGCGATTCCCAGGTTGTAGTGGGTTTCCAGATCCTCGTCCTCGGCGCCCATTTCGCCCAGTTCGGCGCGGAATTCCTCGAAAACTTCCTTCAGCGGCCCGGATTCGCCATTGAATCCCGCCGGCGCCTCGGCCTTTACGGATTCCGGGGCAGCCGCCAGCGCTCCTGCGGTCGAGGGCGTTACCTCTTCGATCCCTAATTGGTCGATCTCCTTTGCCAGACCCGCCAGGAATTCGTCCGACGTGAATTCGTTCCCCCTCTTTGTGGCAGCTGCCGGCACCTTTTCATAGTGCTCGGGTTCCGGAATAGCCGGAAGATTCGGCGGTGGACCCAGCATTTCATGCGGGGGCACGACCGGTTCCGGCTCCAGGATCAGTTCGAAGTCTTGATCCAGCTCAAATTCCGGTTCCGGCGCGGGAGCCTCGGACAAGGCCGCTTGCGGAACTTCCAGCGCGGGCTCCGGACCCTCCGCAGCTACTTCGCTGTGTTCCGGCAAGGGCAAGGCCGTTAATTCCTCATCGGGAAGCAGGGTTTTGGCATGCGCTGGTATTCCCTCGGGCTTGTCAACACTGGGTAAGGGCAATTCCGTCGAGATCTTCGCGAACGGGCTGGTGTGTTCTTCCGCCTGAATCGGCGCGGCGCTTTGCGCCGTTGGTTTCTCTTCGACAACAAATTCCGGGAGATCGAACTCCTCGGCAGGAGCCTCGGTTTTTGCCGGAGCAGGCGTGTCCGCCTTTGCCGCAGGTTCCTTCGTTTCTTCGAGGAGCGCAGCCCATTCAGAGGAGAGATCCACTTCTTCCGTGGATTCTGCGGCTGGCTGCGCTATTTCTGTTTGTGGCTGTTCCTCAACAATTTCGACTTCCGCAGCATGTCCGGTCTCCACCGGGGGCGGTTTTTCCACGACCGGGCTAGCTTCCGCGTGAGCCACGGAAACTTCCGTGGCCTGCTCAGGAACCTCGACGGAGAATCCTTCCACGCCTTCCACTACCGCTTCGGCAATGCCTTCCTCAACGGGCACCGTCTCCACTGGCTGCGGCATGGATGCTGCCACCGCGGTAGCAATCTCCTCGTCCGTCAGTCCGGCGGCGCGCTGGAATCTACGCCGCAGCTCGCCGAACCTTTCGCTGCTGCGCGCGTCTCCTCGCTCCGCGTGAATGTGCTCGAGTTGGGCTGCAAGCTCGGCCGTGCGCCGGTCGTCCCCAGCGCCGAGAACAAAATCCAAAAGCTTTTCGAGTGTAGGCGTGTGCGTCGGGGCGCGCCGCAGGATCGCTTCCAACAGCCCGATGGCTTTTTGTGTCAGCCCGTAGCTCGCAAAGAGGTCCACGTCCGTGAGCGACTGGGCAATAAACTTCTGCGTTTCCTCGTCTAGCTCCGGTTCGGAAGGCTGGGCCGCGTTCGTTTCTGCCTTCACTTGCGGGGTCTCAGCAAACTCGGGCCGCAGCTTGGGTGCTGATGGTTCCGGTAGTTCGGCCACCAGCGTTTCGTTCACGACGGAAGTCTTCGGCTCGACAATGGGTTCCGGGGCCCCGCCGAGTCCCATCCTACGCTCGACATCGTTCAATTTCCGCTTCGCCGAATCGCTTTCCGGCTCGCGGTCCACCAGTTGCTGCAACACCTCTTTGGCGCGTTCGAGCTTTCCAGCCGCTGCCAGCGCATCGCCCAGATTGGCCAGGGCATCCGGTAAACGGAAGGAATCGCTCGTCCGGCCGTAGGTGTCCACCAGCCACTCGAGGGGTTCCAGCCTGCCCGGCAGACGAGACGCCAACTCGTTCAGCAAATGCGCGACGCCGTCATGCTCCCCGGCGTCAATCATCGGGATGCGGATGCGCGAAAGCGCGGACATAGCCCGCTCGCCCTGCCCCGATTCCAGCAGCGCTTCCGTCACCTTCTGCGTGGCCGTAAAATTCTTTTCGTCCGAGGAGAAAATCCTCAGCGCCAGCGCGGTGGATTCGTCCCATTTCGAATTTTTCAGGTACAGATCCAGCAGCAGTTCCGCCGGCTCCCCGCCCTTCTCCAGAGCCGGCACCTTTTCCAGGATCTGCGCCGCCTGAGTCATATTCCCCGCTGAGGAAAAGGCTCGGGCTTTGACGATCAATGCATCCACATGCTTTGGATTGAGGTGCAGCGCCTTGTCCGCCAGCTTCTCGCATTCCTGCTGGTCGCCGCGGGCCAGCGCGCGCTGCGCCGCGGAAACGTAACTCTCCAGCGCCTCGCCCGATTGCCCCATAGCCTGATACAAATCCGCCAGCCGGATTTGAATCCGTAGGTTGTCCGGCTCGGCCTGCAGGAGCTTCTTCAGTAAGGCAATCGCTTCCGGCTGCTTGCCGTTCTTCAGGTGGAGTTCTGCGAGCTGCAGGAAGAGCGGCCTGGCTTCGCTCATCACGCCCTGCTGCACGTAAAGGTCGGCCAGCTTCTCGAGCGGCCGGATTTCCTCCGGCGCGAGTTTCGCGATGCGCTTGTACACGGCGATCGCTTTGGTCAGAAACCCGTCGCTCACGAAGAGCTGCGCCAGCCGTTCAAAGTAATCGATGGCCTGGAAGGTCTCGCCCTGGCGGATATACAGCTCGCCCACGGTCATCAGGGTCACTTGATCCCGCGGCTCAAATTTCAGGATCTGTTGATAATCCGCGATGGCTTGGGCCACCTTGCCCTGGTTCAGCAGCTTTTGTGCGGATTCAACGAATTTGCTCTTGTTGTAGGCCATGCGCGAAAAGCGACAGCTTCCCCACGAAAAAGCCGTCGCGACTTTCTCCTCAGTGCGTTGCGGCACTCTGCCTACAACGCTACATTTTCACGCTACAGCCCGGATGGGAAGGCGTCAATCAAACCGGAATTGGTTGTGAGCAGGCAGTTATCCCCGTAGCAGATACGATAACTTGCAGAGAACAAATGGCGAAGATTTCTTCAGCTTTCGATAGGCCAGATTTCCAGTGGCAAGGCCTCCTGGACGGCGCCGACAGCCCAGCAGTCCGACTCCCGCACTGGCGCAAAGGAATGCCGATGATACGGCGTCGGCCCGTGTTGCCGTAGCGCTTCCAGATGGTCCGCCGTCGCGTATCCCTTATGCCGCGCCAGGCCGTATTGCGGGTAGACCGCATCCCATTCTGCCATGCGCGCGTCGCGGTGTGTCTTGGCCAGAATCGAAGCCGCGGCGATGGACACGCTTCGCGCATCGCCCTTGATCAGCGACTTCTGCTCCACCAGGACGTCCAGTTGCATCGCGTCAATCAGCAGGTAATCCGGCCGCAAAGTGAGTTGCTCCAGCGCCGCGGCCATGGCTTGCCGGCTCGCCTGGTAAATGTTCCAGGCGTCAATTCTTTGCGCGTCGATTTCCGCCACGGCCCAGGCCAGCGCGTGTTCCCGGATTCTTTCCGCCAGTTCGCCACGCCGCTCCGCCGCAAGTTTCTTGGAATCGTCCAGTCCTACAATGCGACGTTTGGGATTGAGAATCACGGCAGCAGCGACGACGGGCCCGAACAGCGCGCCGCGCCCGGCTTCATCGAGGCCCGCAATGCGGGTCCAGCCGAGCTTCCGCGCCGCTCGCTCGAAACGGGAAGAGCAGAGTCGCTTCATGAAAGGACTTATCCCGGGCAGTTTACCACGTGCTGTTTCATCCTCCACCGTTATTGCAAGGCTCTAGCCGAGCAAAGCACCGTTACAAAAGAAAAAGGGACAGGCACGATGACCTGTCCCTCACAAAACACTTTGCTGTGGCGTCTTACGCCTTGGCTGTTTCGGCACCGGGGGTTCCTTCGTGGCCGGCGCGCTTGATGCGGGCAGCCTTGCCCCTCAGGTCGCGCAAGTAGTAGAGCCGCGCGCGGCGCACGCTGCCTTTGCCAACCACATCAATCGAGGAGATCGTCGGCGAATGCAACGGGAAAATGCGTTCCACGCCCGTGCCAAAGCTCACCCGGCGCACGGTAAACGTCGCGCTGCTTGCCCGGCCCTTCTTCGAAATCACCACGCCCTCGAACGCCTGGATGCGTTCTTTCACCTTTTCGCCTTCGCCTTCCAGCAGACGCACGTTGACCCGCACCGTATCCCCGGGGCGAAACTCAGGGAGGTCCTTGCGCAATTGCGCTTCATGCAACTTACGAATTACCGGATTCATTTTCTGTATCCCTGCAGACCCACTCAGGTGGGGCTAGCACTTCCAAGACAAACTACTATTATAGCCAAACGCCTCCTTCTTGCCTAGCCGTTTTCCCCCAGCAAATCCGGCCGGTTGCGGCGGGTCTTTTCGGCTGCTTGCTGCCTGCGCCACTTGGCCACTTCCGCGTGATGCCCACCGATGAGCACCTGCGGCACCTTCCAGCCACGGTATTCGGTGGGCCGGGTGTAATGCGGAAAGTCTAAAACCAAGTGGCGCGTGGCGAGTGACGACTTACAAGAAGAAGTCGGCTCGTGGAAGCCTGAGGCAAGATCATTATCCGAAAACGCGCTGAACGATTCATTTTCCGTGGACGCTTCATTCCCCACCGCGCCCGGCAGGAGCCGTGTGATCGCATCCACTACGATCGCGGCGGGCAATTCTCCTCCACTCAACACATAATCCCCGACGGAAAGTTCTTCGGTCGCCAGGTGTTCCGCCACGCGTTCATCCACGCCTTCGTACCGCCCGCAAATCAGAATCATTCGTTCCAGCTTTGCGTAGCGCCTGGCAGTTTCTTGCGTAAACACGCGGCCCGCCGCCGACAGGAGCACGATAGCCGTCCCCGCTTCTGGCGCCACCCGCTTCTCCGAGTCTCCCATGCTGTGCCCTAGCAGCTTCTCCACGGCTTCAAACAGCGGCTCCGGCTTCAACACCATGCCTTCGCCGCCGCCGAACGGACGGTCGTCCACCGTGCGGTGCCGATCTTTCGTGAATTCGCGCAGGTCCTGCACGTGGACCTGTATGATTCCCGCCTCCTTCGCGCGCCGCACAATGCCGTGGTCCAGCGGCCCGGCAAAAAACT
>Ga0306926_10003085_pt1 | contig 17157 bp, 21 predicted proteins | sample flu12Cox44000178_FD_203759 | JGI IMG/M metagenome (GOLD analysis project Ga0306926, IMG submission 203759) | Lab enrichment of tropical soil microbial communities from Luquillo Experimental Forest, Puerto Rico - flux8day.12C.oxic.44.000.178 (v2)... | ecosystem: Environmental > Terrestrial >... | reverse complement strand
CGACGGCTTCCAGCTCATGCTTCCTTCTCCCAACGACGTGGTTCGAGTCACGGCTTGCGCCGATTCTAGCGCGCCTGTGCGCTGCTTTTGCCAGACCCTTTCGCTATTGTTGCGGATTGACTGGCGAATCCAGACACCAACTGTCGAAATCAGCGTTTACACAAGCTTGCGCCGTTTGTTCGCCTTTTTCGGGGGTCTGAGCGCAATTGCGATTCCTATCCAGTGGCGGACAACGGCTCGGAGAAGGACTGGACTGCCAATGACTCGTCGTCGTTGATCTCGAGAATTTTGTCGAGGCGAGTGATGTGCAACACCTCGAGGACCATGGGCGCCGGGCTCAACAGCTTGAGGTCACCCCCCTCGCGTCGCAGGCTGGTAACGCTGCGCACGAGGTCTCCAATTCCGGAACTGTCGATGTATCTCACGTCCTTCAGGTTAAGCAGAATCTTTTTTTGACCTTTCTTGGCAAGCTCACGAATGACATCCCCGAGTATTAGGCCACTTCCCGGGCCGAAAGCGAGCGCTTCTCCTACACTGATGCGCCCGCCGAGATCAAGTATCGTGACATCTCCCTGCTGACGATTCTTGTATTCCAGCATAGAATTCCTCCAGGCGTTGGTCTGGTGCTCGACCTATCCGCTCCTGCCCTGATTGAGGCGACAATTGTAACCAATTTCACGGCATTGCCCGCATCGATAAAACTCGGCTCGCCGAATCTGGAAACTGGTTCCTGAGCTGCCAGAAGTAAAGATTTATTCGCACCCATGTTCTCAGCACACAGCGACTTGATCCCGCTCGTTCAAGAGGGCAGTAATGCACGGTCGAGTCCGCCTTAGTACTTACAAGAAGATTCTGTCTGCAATCGCAGATTACAAGCAAGAAAAAGAGGAATCGGGAAAGTCCGGATTCGCGAGCCAGCAATGTCAAATCGATTTGAAGGGTACACGGTACACGGTGCACACATCCAAACGACATATGCCCTATTGTGATCCGGCTCCGAGAGCAGCGGGGACAGGATAAGGTCCCAGATTCAACCGGCGGAGGAATTCTTGAAATCGTGGATCGGAACGACAACCATCGAACAGGGGATCGACCGCCAGCTGAGTCATTTCTTCTTCGCGGTTTTGGTACCCCTTTGCGAACCACTTCATGGCATCGTCGTTCTGGCCCATGGCACAATATACGGCCGCTAGGTCAGTCCCGGCGAAGTAGCCGTGTTTCGAGGCTAAGAACCGTGCGATGGCGGCTTTCGCGACGTCCTTTTTGCCTGAAAGCGCCGTGGCGTGAGTCGACAGCATCAACATTTTAGGACTGCTATCGGAGAGGGCGACTGCGTTCTGGAAGCTATCCAAGGCCTTGCGAAACTCATGTTCTTGCTCGAAGACTTTCCCTTGAATCGCATAGCTTTCTGGGAAGTGTGTGTCCAACTCTAGAGTGCTACTCACCACCGCGCCAGCGCGAACCATGTCTCTTCCCCAGTAGAGGATCTCGCTGCGAGTTTCATTGATGACCAACGAGAGCGGGTCTAGTGAGTAAGCCTTGTCAATCTCGGCTAGTGCGTCACGTTGGCGTCCCATCACAGCCAGATGGATTGCGTACCAGTGATGAGCCGTGGGATAGTTCGGGTCGAGTTCTAAGGCTCGTTGAAATTCTTTCTCTCCACCTGCCCAATCCCACTCGTAGTTGACTTTAACCTGTCCGAGCAGCGCATGTGCCTCCGCGAGGGAATCATCGAGTTGCAGGGCCTTCTCGGCGGCATCACGCGCTCGAGGATAGGCTTCTGAAGGAGGCGGTCCTCCGCGATAACTTATCACTGCGTACGCGTCTCCCAGAGCCGCATAGGCAGGAGCAAAGTCGGGGGCAAGCTTGATCGCTTGCTGATAGTAATCGATCGACCTCATCAAGTACGCGAGTGTTCGCCGATTCCAGAAGTAACGGCCGCGCAGATACGCGTCATACGCCTGAGGGCTGATGTTTTGTTTGGAGCGACGTTTCGATCGAGCTGGCTCCAACTCGGCGGCGATCTGGTGGGCGATGTCTTCTGCCACCTCATCCTGCATCGCAAGCAGATCTCTGGACTTGCGCTTGTAACTCTGCGCCCACAAATGACGATCGTTGCGAGCGTCCAGTAGCTGCGCGGTGATCCGAAGATCGCCATGTGAGGCCAGAACTGAGCCCTCTACCGCAGCATCGATGTTGAGCTCTCGTGCAATATCCGGCAAGGATTTCCTCACCCCTTGATATCGCATTGTCGAGGTACGGGAAATCACGCGAACCGAGGTCAAGCGCGCCAGGTCTGTGATCAGCTGATCGGTCATCCCATCGACGAGATATTGCTGCTCGGGATCGTCCGACAGGTTTGCCATGGGAAGGACCACAATGGAACGAATGTGCCCCGCAGGCGGAGTCGAACCAGATCTCTCACTTTTGATTAGTCGAAAGGTTGCGTAAGCGATCGCCCCGGCAGTCAGCAGACCTATGATGAGCCAGGTAAATCCGTGACGACTCCCGTCCTGAACTGAAGCACTAGATTCTCTTGGGGCGATACCTATCTGTGTCTCTGCCGGGACCTCTTTAAAAGTAGGTTCTGGGCCTGTCGATTCACGAGACCCTGTATCGGCAGTTCCAAGCGTCACCAAAACGGGTGTATCCAAAGTAGCTGAATCGCCCTTCGCAGATGGAGCTGCGATCGCTTCCTGTTTTTCCGCCATTTGCTCTGGCAGTGTTACGTTGTGCGGGGGACCGGGGCTGACCGAGACAGAGGCATCGCTTTCGGGAATCACCGTAGTCGTGGCAAGGAATCTATACCCCTTTCCGAAGACAGTTTGCACAAAGCGCGGGTTCCCTGGGTCGTCCCGTAGTACGCGGCGAATTTTATTTATGGCCGTATTGATGCTGTGCTCGGCCTCAAGAAAGACGTCTTTGCCCCAAAGTCGCGCCACGATGGCTTCGCGGTCGACCACCTTCCCACGATTCTCGATCAGAAGGGTCAATAGCTCCATGGGAATCCGCTCGAGCTTTTGAGGTTTGCCGAGACGCCGCAACTGAAAGCGGTCGGCATCCAACTCAAACTCTTCGAATCGAAAAACTGATTGGGGCATATTTGGCCCCCCACGTGAAGGCCATCGAGGAAATTTGCCCAAGAAGGGCGCAACCGCAGTGGCTCAGGCGGATAGGCTTCAACCCCAAGGCCTCTACCGCTCGGACCGCACGGCGCTTTGGTGGACTCACATTATAGCCTCACTCAGGAAAGCTCAGGGTTGAAATGCAACTCCCAGACAGGCAATGGCTTAGCGCTTCAGAATTCTTTAGAAATGCTTAAGGAAGATTGTTAACGATTCAGCTTTCCTGCATGGACGATCTTCGCACAATCTGGCAGATTCCCCCGGTCGCGAGGCCGAGGAGTTCTGACCGGCCACTGGGAGTCAAACAATGAGAGTTACGCAGACAATGATGGCCAAGATCGTTCTTCTTGGTGTGCTGGCCACCCCGATTCAGTCAATCCCGGCCCATGGCCAGCAGGAAGTTGATCCGACCTGGTACAACCCGTGGCCTGATGCTTCCAAGCCCACGGCGAAACCTATGCCTACGAAGATTGCAGAGCATAAGGATGCCAACAGGACACATAAGAATCACGTATCCACAACTCAGGCGAAGAAGAAGCAGCCACCCGCGAAGGAACCTCTGCGCACTGCGGAAGCACTGCCTCCCGTCAAGAACTAATCGTCACTTGGGTCCGCGCGGACGACCAAGGAACATCATTTCTGGAGTCTTCGGGGCCAATCCTTGATGTATGTGCCCAGCAGAGTGGGCAGAAGGGCAGAATCGAGCATGCCGCATGAACCGTTGCACATCGAAGATCTGGGTGGACCCGATGAAGGACATCGGGTGTTGTGCCTGACGGGCCCACTGATCATTTCCAATCTCTTTCAGTTTCAGTCCACCGTGCGGGCTGACACCAGCAGCTTTCTTATCCTGGACCTCAGGCGAGTTCCCTTCGCCGATTCCGCTGGGGTGGGAGCTCTGGTGGGGGCGTATGTGACCCATAACAACGGCCGCAGACTAGCTCTGGTCGGAGTGACCGAACGCGTCCGTAACGCGATGCACGTGGCGCACATCGAAGAATTTTTCCAGTTCTACGAAACTACGAAGGCCGCACAGGATGCACGCATCTCATCGGCTGACTCGTCGGCGGGATCTGGAGGGAACAACAAACCACCCCACATACATGAAGTGTTTCAGCCAAATTCGATCGGGCGGCCTAACGAGACAACGCCCCAACCCCCCTGCGGACTGGCTGCTGATATCTAAGGCCGCCTCGCGTAGGAGCTCCGAGTGAGCACAGCATCGAAGCCAGCGGCGTATGCCGTCGTTTTCATCACAGCAGTCCTGGTGCGAATTGTCCTACTACCTGCACGCCTACTCGTGGGAGTCACGAACCTACTCCTGCGAGTCGTTGGGTGGATCGTTCCAAGTTTTCGGATTCGAATGATTCTCAAGCCAGAAGAGCAGTAAGCCATGGAGGCACATGAGCGGGTGTCACCAAATCTCGGATGAGATCTGCTGGGTTACGCGTGGAATTCAACCTCCGCCCGCGTGCCCCACCCCCGCCCGACCTGGGTGAACACAGTCATCGTCGCATCTTCGGCCTCACATCCACACTACGCTAGCTATCAAGGCGCATACAGGGATGGGGAATCGGTGTTCCCTTTGACTGTTTGATAAGCAGGTGCAACTTGAAGTACCTGGCAGGTCCAGAACGTTGTTTTTCGTGCGATGATCCCTTCGCGGATTCCGATCAAGTCGCCCTCATCTCGACCGAGACAGGTTGGTGTTGCGAACTGCCCGGAGATCTTGCGAAATATGCCGTCTGGGAGTCGGGAGATGCTGAAGCCTTTCATAAAGCCTGCTGGGAACGGCTTGGGATTCTCAAAGCGGCGGCGTGCTGACATGGCAAGACAGCCCAAACGTGCTTCGCTTTCTCGGGTTGCCTTCGATCACCGCAAACAAAAGCGCGGATCAACTCGACACTGCGATCTTGAACACGGTTCTTTCTCGTTGGGGTCCCTACGAGTCGTTTTCCCGCAAGCAGGTTCAAAGCTGCGATAGCTGATTTCGGAGGCAGAGTGGGAAGTATGTTCTCAAACGTGTTTACCTTCGGCAATTTCGAATTGGATATGGGGCGCTACCAATTGAGGCGGGGAGGCTTTCCGGTCAAGCTGGAGAACCTCCCGTTGGAGTTGTTGATGCTACTGGTGAAGCGGAAAGGGGAGCTTGTCACCCGCCGTGAAATCGAAGATCAACTGTGGGGACGCGACGTGTTCGTCGATGTGGACCAAGGCATTAACACGGCTGTCCGCAAGGTTCGTCAGGTTCTGCGCGATCGCCCGGAGAGGCCGCGCTATCTTCAGACCGTGGTTGGCAAAGGATATCGTTTTCTGGCTCCCGAGGTCCTGGAGGGCAATCTCCTGGAGGATACATCGGCGTTCAAAGAAGGCGCTGGCAGCGTTACTCTCGCAGAACTTGGCCAGGCGATTCTGTGCGCCGCAGGGTTGGACCGGGAAAATGTAATGCAAAAGCGGGGTTCAGCTTTGCAGGAGGGGCGAGCAAATTTTGTGCTCGATCCGGTTGAGAAGTAGGCTTTCCGCGAAAGGTCACACGCTCCCCGGCCTCCTCACAACGACTCCGCAACTTGCTTCATGTAATGCTGATCGACGCCTGCCCGGATTGTTACGGGCGAACCAGCGCAATCCGGGCTCCTTACTGTCAGCGCGTTTTTCAGATCAATTCAGGCCAATTCAGACTGCATTCATGGATTTCTTTTACGACAAGGCTCAAGATGCGCACCTGAGTCAAATTCCGTTTCGGACTGCAAAATCCTAACGTGTAAGCAGATCACTCACGAACAAACCTTTCAGGAGTCTCCATGCCCTCCCTTAAAATGGCCCAAGCCTTGCTGCCCCAGAGTACATCTAGAGATTTTGTGCCGGGTTACCGGCTAGACGCCAAAGGACGCCAAGCAGCCGAAGACGACCGGTTGAGTCTCTTGGAACAGATTTTCGATCCCCACTCCCGGCGGCGGCGTGAACTCGTTCAACCAGGCTGGCGGTGCCTTGAGATTGGCGCGGGGCGGGGTTCGATGGCCGTCTGGCTGGCCAAGCAGGTTGGGGAGAGCGGCCACGTCGTGGCGACCGACATCGACCTTACGTACCTGAAGAGGCTCGATGTCCCGAACCTCGAAGTGCGGCGGCACAACATTCTCAACGATTCCGTGGACGCCCTTGGCCTGAGCTCATTCGATCTGGTTTGCTCACGTTTGATGCTGTTCTGGCTCCCCGGCAAGCAGGAGACGGCAATACAGCGCATGGTCGAATGCTTGCGACCAGGAGGATGGCTCGTCGATGAGGATGGAGACTGGGGAACGATTGCTCCGGTGGACCCGTCTCATCCGTTCTCCGTCCGCTACCACGGCGCGTATCGGTCCGGCGAATGGTGGACCGAGCGGGGATATGACCCAACGTTTGGAAGGAAGCTATCGGTGTTATTTGCGCGGTGCGGTCTAGAAAATATCCGTCATGAAGTAAGTGCTGAAGTGGTTAGCGGGGGCGGTCCGTGGGCGCGTTGGTGGCAGTAGACATTAGAGGCCATTCGCGGATGGGAGCAGGCGGACCATAGCCTGACGGAGGCGCGAGAAAAGGAATACAAAGCGCTGATCGCCCCGTGGCTTGACAAGTCGTTCCGGTTTCTCACCCCACTCGTGCATGCGTGCTGGGGTCGACGTCCAGAGCACAAACCGGCCTCCTCGAACAATTAGAACGCGCGGAAACAACTACAGCTGTACTGCAGCCGTCCTTTTCAAGGAATCAATGGGCAAAATCCCGGACAGCCTGGCAGGCGATCGCGAGGAGTCCGACAATCAGCAGCAACCCGCCCAGCACCTGTAGGCTTCGCGTCCTCCGGAGCGCCTTCGCCTGCACATACTTTGCCGGGTGCAAAAGTATGTCCAACGAGCGTGTGTGGAGGTTGTACGACGGCTGATCGGGTCGCCAGTTGAGCCGTGCCACCACAAAGCTCGCAACTAGCAGAACAACACCCGACAGAATGGCGGTGAGAAACACTACCTCGTTTACGTTATCTGCCGCTCTCAAAATGATCAATCTCGTGATCCTTCCCACCGGGTCGAGAAGATTTTAGGGTGCCTGGGTGAAATTTTGTGCGGAAGCTCGAGAAGATGTTCGGGGCGAGGATAAGGGCATAGGAGTGGCGAGTGAACCGCATCAAAGGTCGCAAAGAAAGGCGGCGAAGTCCGCGGAGATGATCTGATCCGCGATAGGTATTTCCCCGATGAACCTCTCCCCTAGTAAAATCCACAAGAGTTGGGGGAAGGAGGGTGTTCTGTGGCTCAATTGATGCAAACTTCTAATCCGGCTTTTCGAGGTGCGTTTGGTCCGGAAGAGATGGTTTTCGGCGAGCGGATGACCGTGTCGGGGACGGTGAACAAGACCGGCATTCTGACCATTTGTGTGGTGGCGACGGCGGCATGGACTTGGAGCCGGTTTCTGAGTGCCGGCAATCCCGAGGTGGCCATGGCGTCTGTTGTCCCCTTACTGTTGCTGGGTGGAATCGGCGGATTCGTCGTGGCTTTGGTGACCATCTTCAAAAAGAGCTGGGCACCGATTACAGCCCCGATCTATGCGCTGCTAGAAGGTCTGGTACTCGGCGGCATTTCGGCGATGACCGAGTTGCGCTTCCCGGGGATCCCGATGCAGGCGGTCGGGCTCACGTTCGGAACCCTGGTGGCGTTGCTGCTGGTGTATCGAGCTGGGATCATCAAGGTTACAGACAACTTTCGGCTGGGCGTGGTTGCGGCGACGGGCGGGATTGCGCTGTTTTATATCGCAACGATGATCATGGGATTCTTTGGTGTACGCTTCCCGTCGTTATTTGGCGCGGGACCACTGGGAATCGGGATCAGCGTGTTTGTCGTGATTGTGGCGGCGCTGAACCTGGTGCTGGATTTCGATCTGATCGAGCGCGGAGCCCAGATGGGAGCACCGAAGTACATGGAGTGGTACGGCGCGTTTGCGCTCATGATCACGCTGATTTGGTTGTACCTGGAAATCCTACGGCTACTTCAGAAACTTAGGAGCCGCAACTGAGACGATCGAAGGACGACTTGCCAAAAGCCTCGCCGCTTTGGTGAGGTTTTTTCTTGGTATCGTGGAATCCCCACTATGCCAGCCTTTTGAAGTCCTTTGCGAGCGTGATTTCGTTTGCCTCCTTGGTTCGGGGGCTTCCGGCTCAAAGCACAGCGATGCCGAGGAGTGGCCAACGAAAATCCCCCTAATGCGTTTGTCCTTCGGGGGCCAGCTCGACGAGATTGGTCCGCACTCGGTCTCCGGCCTGCCCGCTCTTTAGGCTCGCCAGGAATTTCTTAGTGAAGTCCTGCTGCAGGTGGAAATCCTGTGCTCCTTGCGACTTGTAAACCTCGTAGAAAACGAAAGTATTGGGATCGTCTTTTCGCACCGTGACGTAAAACGCTTCCACGCCCGGCTCCGCCCGCACCAATGGCAGGTATTGGCGTACGGCCTCGACAAGTTCCGCGCGGCCCTGCGGCTGAATTTTCGCTTCGATCAACATAATCACCTTTTCGTTCGTCATATTGGACTGGTCCTCTCGATTTTCATTGGCCAGCGTGTTCCTCGCCTGCTCCGCCCACATCATGTGCAGCGCCCACGTGCTTGCGACTATCAGCATGGCCACCATCACGATTCGGGTCATTTTCATGCGTGATTCCTTTCGTTGAATACCGTTCGCCTCCCGTGAGGATGGTCGGAGACCCAATCATGAAAGCATCTTTGTGCCATCATGCTAATCCCAATCCGGCTCCAATTGACGTAATCGGCGATCACACTCACAACCCGGCTACCGGATCGTGAGTGCTATGGCGATGTAACGCCCGAGAACGGCTTCGCGTAATGAACACGAGCCCAAGCCGCCGATTCGCCATCAATCAAAAGCCGATCCGCCCCACTCTAATTAGTGCGGAGAACTCAGGCGAGTGTTCTGCTGCTTGGGCTGCAGCGTTGATATGCTCGCGTTGCTTCAGCTCTGGGAATGGAAGCCCCCCGGCGACCAATCGTCCCCGATCGTATAGCAACCTATCCAACGTGCCGTTCAGTATGAGTTGATAGCTCCAAGGGTGCGGGTTGTTAACATCGGCGGCAAGCTGTCTGTCGAGCGTAGTCGTGCAATTCTTTGTCAGTGCGTTATACCACTCGGGCTGGCTTTTCAATTTGTTCAGGTAGGTGATATAGGTGAGGAACATGGCCCGCGCTACCTCCGGCTGTACCTGGACGCGGTACATGTACACTTCCTCATCTTTCCGGTAGTTGGTTCGTAATCGGATGACATCCCGCTCGTCGGCAGTTACAAAAATCAGTTCGTATTGACGGAAAAAACCAAGAACTGTCGAGTACGCCTGACCAATTTTGTAGCGTACCTCAATGGAAAATGCGACATGCTCGTTGTCTCCAAATTGAAAACTAAGAATTGGGTGGCTGGCAAAGGGTATTCCCCAGTTCGTAAGGAAGAAGTCGGCGGCGCGGATCTGTGAAAGGAAGAGTGTCCGGTCGCTCCAGCAATTCGTATAATCGGTTTCGGTACGATAGTCGCAGTTGCGTAAATTGTGAATTGTGACCCGATCTCCATCCATTTCAGCCCAGGCGGTTCGGTCAACGTTGGGTTGCCAATGGCCATCGTTCGAGGGCTTTAGAGTGAGCCACCATGCGAGCACACCACAAAACCCCATCAGACAGAACGCTGGGGCCCAACCTGATCCTTTGAGCTTGAATAAAATTGTGCTAATCCCAATGACATAGATGAGAGTAACGGGGATGCGTAATGCCGGGCTTCGAACATCGACGTAAAGAGCTGCCACCGCCCACAGAGTAAGCAGCGCGAGAAGAAGCCACACAGTTGCGATTCCAATGGCGCGCAGCATTTTCACTCAACTCGGCGACCGAAACAGGCTGCCCTGCGCGGTGAAGCGATGAATCAGCGGAGCGCGGTACAGGAGTTTTTAGTCGCACAGTCCGCCGCCCTAGTCGACGTGTTTGGAGAGGAAAGTGAACGTCGGTTAGCGCCCGGATTGAAAATAAGGATAGCACCCAATGACCAGCGATTGCCGCCGCAACCAGGCGTTTACACAAGCTTGCGCCGTTTGTTCGCTCTTTTCGGGGTCAACAAGTGTACCGAGGCGAAGTTGTGCATAAAATCGAATCGGCCATGGAACTAGGCAAACGCAGCGCAGCAACATTCCGCCCCCTAGTATCGGTCGCCTTCCTAAAGCGCCGGATCCCGTCCGCTTTCGCGGCCTTCATGGTGAATCCCATCAACGCAGGCTCGTTTGAAGTTTGAGAACAGCTTGCGGCTGGGGCCCGCGGGAGACAATTCCGGGACACATCGAACACGACGCAGGTTCAGCAGGTTCCTCCGATCGGCATAAATGCGTTTTCGCCGCAGCGGGAGCTTCCTCCGTATTTCTGGGCGGTTTCCTGTACCCAACCGGAACGTGTCCGTGAATAAACGTAGCGATTTATTGGCGCATAAAGAAAGCCCGGCACGAATGAGCGAGGCTTGTTTCTTCGGCAAGCTCAGCCTTATCTCTTGAGCTTGCGCCGTTCACATGCCCTGATGGTTTTCGTCGGGTCAACGGCGTCTGTGTCCACCTGTATCGCGACGACTTTCCCGTTCGTGTCAATCAGGTAGGTGGCGCGGCGTGCAGCGGGAATCTTGGTATGAAATTGTTCGTATTCCTTGTAGATGCCGTACTCCCGGATGACCCTTCCGCCGATGTCACTGAGCAAGGGAAAGGTCACACCGTTCTCGTCGGCAAAGACTTTGTTGGCAAACGGGTTGTCCATGCTCACACCCAAGACTTGGGTGTCGGCGGCTTCCAGCTTAGCTACATTCTGCTGGAAGCTTCGCATCTCCTGGGTTCAATCGGACGAGAAAGCCCAGACATAGAAGGCTAAAGCCACATTCTTTTTGCCCCTGTAATCGCGGAGCGAGCGCGGGTTTCCGTTCTGGTCCACCAATGTGAAATCAGGAGCGAGGTCACCGATTTTGACCTCCGGCGCTAGGGGCGCAGACTCTTTCTGACTCTGTGCCACTGCAGTCAGCAGGGAGCATCCCAGCAGAAGCACGATACTCACTTTTCGCACGGCCTTCACCTCCGGCGAGTCGAAAGCATACTCCTCAGGAAAAACCACCGCAATTCGCCCCGCCCACGAATGGCTGCCCAGTTCGCTGGGTGCCTTAGTGACCCTGAATTGTCCGAGTCAGAACGCACTTCGATTGCGACATCAGCGATGTTTCGGCATGCCCAGTTGACAGCGAAAGAGAGTTGGGCAGGGCGGCTGGTACGGTTGGGCAGCACCCCGGATCAGAGCAGGTACGGGTACGATACAACTAATTTGGCACCCGGACTAAATGTTGAGCTCACGTTCCAGTAGTGTCTAGGGATCAGAAAATCCTACCCAGCTTGAAAAAGACTCGCTGATGCCCTGCAGTTCCCACCGCTCCTCCAAAAGACACCGGGCCAAAAATTGTATTGATCACGATGGCCGCTGAGACATCTCCAGGGACTTGTGACTTGAACGGTGGAGCAAACACTTTGCCAACTTCAAATGTCCCATTCAGGTAGACGCCTTCGCCCAGTAGCACCGGGAGCCTCGCCATTCTCCGCAGGTATCCAGCTTGAAAAGCATAGTACTGATTTGTAAACAGTTCGTTCTCACTATATGCAGCGAAGTGATTGCCTGCGCCCAAGGCAAACGGTGGAACACCTATGCGATTGTTACCGAAAGTGGTTCCACCCGCAGCGCCGAAATAGACCGATGCGGGATTTCCCAGTCTAAACAGCTTGAGAACGTCGGCTTCGGCAAGAGGAAAGCTATGGGCTGCGCCAGGATTGGCATCCACCCAGGAACCTCTGATGTTGCCAACCTGTCCTTCACGCGGAATCACGGGGTTGTCTACGTCATTGAGAACAAAGTTCAATGTCGTGGACCCGTAGCGACCCGACACGGTTGGCAAAAGTTCAGCATTTCCGATTTTCGGCACAAACTTCTGATGTGCAGCTGTGTATCCCACTGTCATCTGCGCGATCCGGCCAAACTCGTACCCTAGATCCAGACCACCGCCGGCCGAACTTTTGCGATACTCAGCAACAAACGTATTCCGATTGTAGATCGGGTATAGCAGGTAATTTGCAAACCCATTCGGCGCAATAAACCACTTGCTAGTCGCCGAGAATGGGCGATAGTACTGGCTGGAGATTCCATATTGCGTTCCGATCACAACGTCGTTCCGAAGTTCAGCCCGATACGCGCCAAAGTCCAGGAAGGTGACTCGCGCACCCAGACTGAAGTTCACGCCGTTCAGATTCGATCCATCGAGCGAAATCAAGGGGTCCACAATCGGCGGCGAATATGGCTTCTCGACCGTGGTCACGAGAAGGCCGGTCTCACCATCCTTGTCAGCCATTTGATAACTCAGGCTTACAAATCGTCCTTCGCCGTTGATTTCCGAAAGTTGTTTCTGAAGCGCTTCCGGGTCTACGGGCTTCCCCACGTTGCTCTCCAAGTTGTTCTTAATTGCTTCGGCGACTTTAGGCACTGTACCCCTCACTTCAACGAATTGGGGAATTGGCGCGGTGCGACGCCTTGCCTGTCGCTGAGCGAGGTAGCTTTGCCAAGTGCCATTGTCGACAGAAAGTGAGCTGAGAAGAGTAGCCTTTGCCTGAGCTGCCTGGTAACCGAGCTTGATCAGTTCCTCGGCACGACCGTAATCGAGCGAGCTGTACTTCTGAAGCGGCACCGCGATTAACATGTCTGCTCGTTCAATGCTTTGCAGTTCGTTGGCTGCAACGACGGCACTGATAGAGCGGCCCAATACTCCGAAGGAAGACAGACTAACGTCAGGCTCCAGTTTTGCGGTCTCAAGATGAACGGCCACGGTCAGGTCAGCACCCATTTGCTTTGCCACATCGACGGGCAGGTTATCCATAAGGCCTCCGTCGGCAAATATGTGCCCCTCCCAACGAACCGGGGAGAAAACACCAGGCAAAGACATCGTGGAACGCAACGCCACCGACAGCGAGCCCTGGCGGAATACGAACTTGTGTGATGTCACCAGGTCCGTGGCCACGCACGCAAATGGTATCGGCAGGTCGTTGAAGTCCTTCACTTCCGAGTAGGGGAGCGCGACGCGGTCGAGGATCGTCGTGACTTCCTGTCCGGAATTGAAGCCTTCTGGGAACTGGAGACCTTTCTTTAAGCCAAACTCCAACTTGTTGGGGTATTCAAAGGCATCCTGTTTGCGGCGGAACGATAGGTCCCTGTAAGGGGTGTTCCCTTGCAATACTTGATCCCACTCTATGGTATTGACCATGGCTTTTACTTCGTCCGAGGAATGACCGGTGGCGTAGATTCCGCCCACGAGTCCGCCCATGCTGGTGCCTGCGACGTAGTCCACGGGAATGCGGTGCTCCTCCAGCCACTGCAACACACCGATGTGTGCCAATCCCAGGGCCCCACCTCCTTCAAGGACCAATCCGACAGAGGGCCGATGGGGTTTCTGCTCCACTGTTGGAACAGTTTGGGCACAGAGCGTCGCAGAGACCGTCAAGACCACCAATAGGCAACCTATCGAAGGAGCCATGTTTCCCTCCTGCCGCGCCATTTAAATTCCTCAAGCTTAGCCATTTGAGTTTTTCCGAGCGTTGGGATTCCTGCGCAAGTCCGAAGGCCGAAGCCAGGGACACAAATCGGACTGTAAGGCATTTGCGCAGCTGATCCACTCTTACCGTCAACTCCTTCTGAGCTGGAGTGTGATTTCGGTTGACTTCCGCGGGAATTGCTCGCGTGGACCAGTGTAGATGAGGGGCCCCACCCTAACACCTGAAAGAAGATGAAAAGTGACTCCCACCTGAGAAGGGAATTTTCGACTCTGACTGTCAGTGCTTGTGGAGGTAGCGGCTCTGCAAGATTAGGTAGTATTTCGTCTGTTTCTCCTAACAGTATCCTGAACTGACCGCGCGGGTAAGTCTACCCCTGCTACACACCACCAAGTTGGCCCGGTGGGCTGCTGGCGAGTACACATCGGGCTGAGGGAGGAAGCAAACGCTCGCCCATTTTTTCCTAAGACGGGCGAGGTCTAGACCGCCGCCCCGCACCCCAGGCGCACGTCTCACGCGGCGTCTGAAACGAACTGGCTATTCGCAGCCTCTTTGAAAATGACGTAAGCGCGTTTCCACGGTTCGTCATTAATCAAGCGCCATTTGTGTCCTGAACCCGTGTGATCCTCCGCCACAAGGACATCACCGGGATGAATCGTGAATGTCTCGCCACCAACGGTGGTAAATTCGAGCACGCCGGCCAAGGTAATGACGTACTGGGGAATTGGGTCATTGTGCCAGTCATAGGAGGAATGGGCTGGCGTTTCCTTGAAAAGTATGGTCTGAGCTTCAACGAGCTTACTTTCACTGACGCTATCCCGCACGACGTGGGAATTTCCGTCGGGGCCGGTGTAGAGTCGATAAGCGCGAATCATGTCTCAATCTCCTTGGTAGATTCCAAGCCAAGGTGAGCAATTCGTGATGCCTTTGTGAGGCGTCCTGCTCGGACACCGCACCGTCAACCTCATAGCAAACACACCAGTCGACGCGTAGTTTCACTTCCACGACCAAGAATCCAAGGAGGAGGTTCATGAGTACGATTACCACAAAAGACGGCACACACATCTACTACAAGGACTGGGGCACTGGCCCAGTCGTAACGTTCTCGCACGGTTGGCCCCTGAACTCCGATGCTTGGGATGGGCAGATGCTGTTTCTTGTGCAACGCGGGTTTCGCTGTGTTGCTGTTGACCGACGCGGCCATGGTCAGTCGAGTCAACCGTCTTCCGGAAACGACATGAACGGATATGCTGACGATCTTGCGGCAGTGATCGAGACTCTGGATTTAAGAAACGCGACGCTGGTAGGTCACTCGACCGGAGGAGGGGAAGTTGCACGCTACATTGGCCGCCACGGGACGAAGCGGGTCGCGGCGGCGGTACTCGTCGCCGCCGTGCCGCCGCTCATGCTGAAAACCGCGACCAATCCGGAGGGCCTGCCGATTGAAGTGTTCGACAAGCTGCGCAGTGACCTCACGAAGAACCAGTCGCAATTTTACAAGGACTTGGCGACACCGTTCTATGGGGCCAACAGAACGGGTTCGAACGTTCCGCAGGGGACGTTGGATCAGTTCTGGCTTTGGAGCATGCAAGCAGGCCTCTTGAACGCCTATGAGAGCATCAAGGCCTTCTCAGAAACCGATTTCACGGAGGACCTCAAGAGGTTCGATGTCCCAACCCTCGTTCTTCATGGCGAGGACGACCAGATCGTTCCCGTGAAGGACTCGGCGAAAAAGTCAGCCAGGCTCATCAAGGGTGCAAAGGAAATCTACTATCCGGGTGCGCCGCATGGACTCACGGCCACGCACCAGGTTAAGGTCAACGCAGATCTGCTGGCGTTTGTGCAAGAAGCCAAGAAACTTCGAGCTGCCTGAAGTTGAGAACGACGCGCGGCAGATCCTTATTTGCGAGCGGTCTGCCGCTGCGGCGTCTCTGCGTCGCTAGCAGCTTGGTTCCAGGTTGGATCTGGCGAGAACTGTTGGTCCGAACGTACACGGCACAATGGAGGAACCATGACCACTCACCTCGATTCGAGCACTTCGCGTCGCCAATTTCTGGCATGGACCGGTGTGGCGACTGCATCCGCCTTGCTCGCTCGACGCAACCTCTTCGCTCTTACGAACGCGGTCTCCACCCCTGGTCTCGTGGAGAAAGCACGAAAAGAAGCAGCAAACGCCACGGTCACGGTACAGCGACTCCGCGGCAACGTAAGCGTTCTGATGGGTGCGGGTGGCAACATCGCGGTGCTGCCTGGCCGCGACGGCAAGCTCCTGATCGACGCCGGTTTTGCCGGGGCACGCCCAAAGATTGCCGACACTCTCGCGGGCATTAGCTCCGATCCAATCAGACACCTGATCAATACGCACTGGCACTTCGACCACACCGACGGGAATGAATGGTTACATTCGGCTGGCGCAACGATCCTTGCACACGAGAACACGCGCAAGCATCTCGCGGTAGACACACGAGTTGAAGGCTGGGATTTCACGTTTCGCGCGTCGCCCCCAGGTGCAATCCCGAGTGATGTCTTCACAACCGACCGCACGCTTGACCTGAACGGTGTGAAGATCGCTCTGAAACATTACGCACCCGCTCACACCGACAGCGACATCTCCGTTCACTTCACTGAGGCTGATGTTCTTCACGTAGCCGACACGTTCTGGAACGGTTACTATCCGTTTATCGACTACTCAACCGGCGGCAGCATTGATGGAATGATCCAAGCCACCGACGTTAATCTTGCCAAAATCACGAACAACACAATCGTCATTCCAGGGCACGGTGCGATCGGTGACAAGTCACAGCTTACGTTCTATCGCGACCTGTTGGTCACCACCCGCGACAAAGTGGCGGCCCTCAAGAAGCAAGGCAAATCCCTCGATGAAATCGTCGCCGCGAAGCCAACAGCGGCCTGGGATGAAAAGTGGGGAGGGGGCTTTATGAGTCCGCGAATGTTCACCGGCTTGGTTTTCGAGGGTGTTTAAAAAGCAGACACTGGAGCGAAGGATTGGAGCTTCTCAAGGGCGGCGAAACGGTAGCAATCAGTCCTATCCTCCCAACAGGCCCAAAGCGAATCTGCGGGGGCGTAGGCAGACTGGGCATTTCGACAATTATTCCGCAGCCTTCGCCGCAAGAGTCTCAACGACTGCGATATTTTGTACCAGACGCCGGATGTGGTGAAGAAGTTTCAGGCTGGCGACAATTTCATGATTTCTCGCACACGCTCCGGTCTTTTTAAATTTACGTATTAAAGTTATTCCTCAGCTCTCATCCGCGGCAATAAGGCGCGCATGTGCGACCTCACCTCAGCGATCACGCAAAACCGGCCAATGAGTATCACCTGAAAACCGGCCAACGAGAGCGGCGTCCGGGACATTGACAGCTGCGGAGGCTGTAGCCTCCGTGGGCATGGGCAAT
>Ga0306926_10003084_pt1 | contig 17162 bp, 15 predicted proteins | sample flu12Cox44000178_FD_203759 | JGI IMG/M metagenome (GOLD analysis project Ga0306926, IMG submission 203759) | Lab enrichment of tropical soil microbial communities from Luquillo Experimental Forest, Puerto Rico - flux8day.12C.oxic.44.000.178 (v2)... | ecosystem: Environmental > Terrestrial >... | reverse complement strand
AGGTCTTCACAAACCGAATTGCCGCCTCAGAAACCTCACTCAGCAACTCGTTACCGATTGCTATCGCCAGCGCCGTCGGAAACAGCGTTTCGACACGGTCTGCAAGTTTTACGTACAAGGGCCGAGCCGTCGATGTGAAGCAGGTCGGCCGCGAATTGGGCGTCCGTTACGTGCTCGAAGGATCGGTGCGCAAAGCGGGAGGTCGCGTACGGATCACTGCGCAACTGATCGATGGGCTAAGCGGTACGCATCTCTGGGCCGATCGCTTCGATGGCTCGCTCGAAGACATCTTCGAGCTTCAGGACAAGGTGGCGTTCAGCGCTGCCGGGGTCGTCGAATCGACCTTGCAAGCCGCTGAAATCAGGCGCGCAGTCGAGCGCCCAACGACCGACCTGACCGCTTACGATCTCTACTTACGCGCCCTCCCCGATTGCCTTTCCTGGGATCGGGAGCGCATCCGCTCGGCGCTCGATCTTCTGGAGCAGGCAATAGGGCGTGATCCGAATTTTGGCCCGGCGCTCGCGCTCGCCGCGGTTTGCCATCACCATTTCACTACGATTGGCGGAGTCGGAGACCCGGCGATGCATCGCCGCGAGGCGCTTGCGTACGCCCAGCGCGCGCTGCAGTCTTCACCCAGCGATCCGGGCGTAATCGGCAACGTTGCCTACATGTTCGGATATTTCGAAGGGGATGTCGAGCCGGCACTCGCGCTAATTGACCGCGCCCTCGATCTGAATCCGAGCTCCTACCGCGGTTGGGGAATAAGTGGATGGCTGAGGCTCTGGGCCGGTCATCACGATGTTGCGGTCCAGCATTTGCAAACCGCGATCCGACTCAGCCCGCTCCATCCGAACGCAACCCAAATCTACGGTATTGGCGTGGCCCGCTTCATCGAAGGTCGGTTCGAGGAGGCGATCACTCTGCTGCGGACCGCCTTGGGCGAGCTGCCGGGCCATGCCGGGATTTACCGATATCTCGCATCCTGCTATGCGCAAGCAGGGCGACTTGATGACGCACGAGAGATTGTCAGACAGCTGAGGACGATCACCCCGAACGTGCTGCCCAATGTCGTACAGTGGCGAAGACCGGAACACCGCGAGATTTTCCTGTCTGGCCTGCGCTTGGCGGCAGGCGAGGGCACATGAGCCAGACCCGCCGTCTGGCCGCGATCCTTGCCGCCGATGTCGCGGGCTACTCGCGGCTGATGGGGGCGGATGAGGAGGGCACGCTCGCCGCGTTGAAGGCGATCCGCCGTGAGCTGGGTGATCCCAAGGTCAAGGAGCATCGGGGCCGCATCGTCAAGACGACCGGCGACGGGTTGCTGATCGAGTTCGCGAGCGTCGTTGATGCGGTGCGTTGCGCGGTCGAGGTGCAACGGGGGATTGCCGAGCGCAACGCGGAAGTCCCTGAGGCGCGGCGGATCGAATTCCGCATCGGGATCAACCTCGGCGACATCATTCGCGACGGGCGCGACATCTTTGGCGACGGCGTCAACATCGCCGCACGTCTGGAAGCGCTCTCCGAGCCGGGCGGGATCTGCGTCTCGGGGATTGTGCACGATCAGGTGCGCGACAAGCTCGACGTCGCCTTCGAGGACATGGGCGAGCGGCAGGTCAAGAACATCTCCAGGCCGGTGCATGTCTGGCGCCGCCGGCTCGGCGCGAAGCCGGTGATACCGGCGTCGACGCCGCTGCCATTGCCCGACAAACCGTCGATCGCGGTGTTGCCCTTCGCCAATATGAGCGGCGACCCGGAGCAGGAATATTTCGCGGACGGCATGGTCGAGGAAATCATTACTGCGCTCTCGCGTATCCGCTGGCTCTTCGTGATCGCCCGCAATTCGAGCTTTACGTACAAAGGCCAAGCGGTCGATGTGAAGCAAGTCGGTCGCGAACTCGGCGTCCGCTACGTGCTCGAAGGATCAGTGCGCAAAGCCGGGGACCGGGTTCGGATCACCGGGCAATTGATCGACGCAGCCACCGGCGTGCATCTGTGGGCTGACCGCTTCGACGGCTCTCTCAAAGACGTTTTCGAGCTTCAGGACAGGGTTGCATCGAGCGTTGCCGGCGTGATCGAACCGACATTGCAAGCCGCCGAGATCCGACGCGCTGCCGAACGGCCGACCAGCGACCCGACAACCTACGACCTTTATCTGCGCGCTCTTCCGCTTTGGAGTACCTACGAAAAGGACCGGATAATTCGGGCGCTCGACTTACTGGGACAGGCTATTGAACGCGCTCCGCATTACGGGCCGGCGCTTGCCTTGGCGGCCCAATGTTACAACGTGCTCGCGGTCAGCGGCTGGACCGACGACTCGGAGGCAAGTCACCGGAAGGCCATTGATCTCGCGCGGCAGGCCCTCAGGTGGGCTCCTGATGACCCCGATGCGCTTGCCAATGCTGGCTTTGTGCTCGGAGTTCTTGGCGAGGATATCGATCTGGCGATCGCCTCTATCGATCGGTCTCTTGCTCTCAATCCGAGCTTTGCCCGCGGTTGGGCATGGAGTGCGGTACTGAGGAACGTCGCCGGGCAACCCGATATTGCAATCGAGCACTTTAACAGGTCCTTGCGCCTTAGCCCGCGTGACCGCATGGGAACTTTCAGCATCCCTCTGGGCACATCTTATTTTTTGAAGCGCCAGTTCGATGACGCGGCATCAATCCTGCTCGCGTCAGTCCAAGAGGCTCCGACCTTTGCGGTAGCCTATCGGCTTCTTGCCTCCTGCTATGCGCATATGGGACGCCTTGACGACGCCCGAGAGATCGTAAGGCGACTACGAGAGATCACGCCTGTCGTGGTACCGCACGTTATTCCGAACCGGACGCCGGAGCACCGCGAGCTTTTGTTGTCGGGCCTGCGCCTCGCGGCGGGAGAGGCGCCGTGAGCCAGACCCGTCGCCTTGCCGCGATCTTGGCCGCCGATGTCGCGGGGTATTCCCGGCTGATGGGAGCGGACGAGGAGGCCACGCTCGCCGCGCTGAAAGCGATCCGTCGTGAGCTTAGCGATCCCAAGGTCAATGAGCACCACGGGCGCATCGTCAAGACCACCGGCGATGGGTTGTTGATCGAGTTTTCGAGCGTCGTCGACGCGGTGCGTTGCGCGGTCGAAGTGCAGCGCGCGATGGCCGAGCGCAACACCGAGGTTCCAGAAGCGCGGCGCATTGAGTTCCGCATCGGGATCAATCTCGGCGACATCATCCTCGACGACGATGACATCTATGGGGACGGCGTCAATATAGCGGCGCGTCTGGAAGCGCTCGCCGAGCCGGGCGGCATCTGCGTCAGCCGGGTGGTGCACGACCAGGTGCGCGACAAGCTCGATGTCGTGTTCGAGGATATGGGCGAGCAGCAGGTGAAGAACATTGCAAGGCCGGTGCATATCTGGCGCGTCAGGCTCGGCGCGAAACCGGCGGTGTCCGCGCCGCTGGCGCTGCCCGACAAGCCGTCGATCGCGGTATTGCCGTTTCAGAACATGAGCGGCGACCCCGAGCAGGAATATTTCGCCGACGGCATGGTCGAGGAGATCATCACCGCGCTGTCGCGCATCCGCTGGCTCTTCGTGATCGCGCGCAATTCGAGCTTTACGTACAAAGGCAAGCCTGTCGATGTGAAACAGGTGGCGCGCGAGTTGGGCGTGCGTTACATCCTCGAAGGGAGCGTGCGCAAAGCAGGCGGTCGCGTGCGCATCACGGCGCAGCTTATTGACGCGTCCACTGGCGCGCATCTCTGGGCCGACCGGTTCGACGGCTCGCTGGAAGGTGTGTTCGAATTACAGGACCAGGTCGCGAGCGGGGTTGTCGGTTCGATCGAGCCGAGGCTCCGGCAATCCGAAATCGAACGCGCCAACCGCAAGCTTACGGAGAGCTTGGATGCCTACGATCTCTATCTGCGGGCGCTTGCGTTGCGCGACATTCACACCGACGAGAGCGTGCGCGAGGCCGTTTCATTATTGAAACGGGCACTGGCGATTGACCCCAATTATGCGCCCGCCAAGGCGTTGATCGGATGGCATCGCGTCCACCAAACCTCGCACGGCCGCAGCCCCGTCTCGGATACGGACACCGCGGAGGCGGTGGCCTTGGCGAGGCAGGCTCTTGAGGCAGGCAAGGACGACCCGGATACGCTGTGGATGGCTGCGGCCACTCTAACGATTTTCGCAGGGGAGCTCACGGTGGCCGCGGCAGCAATCGACCGCGCGCTCACACTCAATCCCAATTCCGCTCATGCCTGGATGGTACGAGGCGTCGTGTCGGTCAATCTCGGTCAACCCGGCCCGGCGATCGAAGCGTGCGAGCGCGCGATGCGGCTGAGCCCGCTCGATCGGCAACGCAGAAACTTCACCACCGGGATAGCGCGCGCTCACTTGGTGGCAGGACGTTACGAAGAAGCGGCCGATTGGGCAGAGCGAACATTGCGCGATGAGCCCGGGTATCGGGCCGCGCTCGTCACCAAGGCGATCGCATGCGCCCACCTCGCTCGGATGGAGGAGGCCCGTGCGGCGTTGAGCCAACAGATCGAGGCTCAGCCCGGGCTCACCATTGCCCGATACAGGGCATTCTGGTCGCGGGTCTTCTCGCCAGAATTAATGGAAATCTCTCTCAGTGGTCTGCGCAAGGCCGGGCTGCCCGAGGAATGACCCTGCCTTACCGGGCCCATCGGCTCGTCGCAGCCGCGCGCTACCAACCCGAGCCGCCACCTCCGCCACCCCCGTCGCCGCTGCCGCCATCGCTGCCGCCCGAAGAGCCGTCGCTCGAGCTCGGCGCTGTAGCGGCCGCGGTAATCGCCGAGGCGAGACCGGTGCCCAAACCCGAGCTGAAATCTGAAACGTCGCAGTGGCTCCAAGTGTGGCTACCGTCGTACCAATCCGGCTGGTACTCGGTCTGCGCCGCGGCAAGCGAGGCGACAAAGCAAGAGGCCGCTGGTGCCGGCGACCGACAACCCGATCACCAGGAATGGCACGCCGACCGTGGCAGGAATCCAGCGGCCGCGGCCGCCCGCTCGGACTGACAATACGAGAAGCAGCGCGCCCACGAGGGCAAAGCCGATCAGGAACGCGAGCGCTACCGCGAATGTGCCGAATTCGATCGCCAGAGCGGCCACCGTCAACAGGATCATCGCGATTGCCAGTGCCAGAGCGGGCCGCACATTGCGCGGCTCTTTGTACAACAGCGTCGGCATAACCGCGCGGCGCAGAAAGTTGCCCAATGCCGTGCGGGCGTCTGTGATGCGATTGTGATTTGTTGGGGAAATGCACAGTTCGTCGTCCGCCCGAAAGAGCGCGCCTTCGAACTGCGATTCGAGTTCGGTCACAGGCTGGCCGCCTTGCTGGCGGACCAGCCGATAGGTTCCATCGTCGTGGATCAGCTTCAGACGCCGCGCCACCGCGAGGCCGATGATGCCGGCGCTGAAATCGCGGTCCGACAAGCTCTTATCCTCGAGATAGCCGACCATGGCCGGGGAGAAACCGCTCGGGGGAGCAAATTGCGGGACAATCACACCAGGCGGCCGCGCGGTACAGTAAAGAAACAGCCAGCCGACATAGACACTGATCCCGACGAGGCCCAAAACGCTCGGAAACAGCGCCAGATTGTCGCCAACCCAATGGGCTGCGGCCTGCAGCTCGGAGGGTTGCTGCAGCACGCCCTTCGGAAAGGATGCAGCTACGGTCAGCCCTTCATGAAGGGAGAGGGGTCCCCTCGTGACTACGTCGAGAAGGCCGGGCACCTGTGCGATGACCCGAGCATCCTCGGCGTGACTCCCCTGCCGGCCCGTAAAGGTTCGGACGTTGTTCCAAACGAGCCCCGCGGGCCCACGCAGGCGTAATTCCGCGCGATCGATCGGCCATTCCCAGCCGTTCCCGGTGACATTCCAGTCGAGCCCATCCGCATCCGGCCCGAAACGTATCTGCCACCACGTCAGGTAATGGATCGTGTAGGTGTGCACGCCGGCCGGGACGAGGCGATCGGGATCGCCGATGCGGACGCGCACGCCATTCGGCAATCGCGACTGTTGGGTCGGGACGGGATCGCCGTCGAGGAGGACGTCGTCCAGGACAAAGCCGGTGGTCGAGCGCGATCCCCACCGGCCCCGGTAATCAGTCGGAAAATCGCGATTGATGCCGTGCCGGATCTGCGTCCCCGATACCTGGAAGGTAATTGTCTCGGTGACGTCGAGGCGGCTGTCGGGTTGGATCGCTACATCGCTGACGAAGTCAAGGATGCGCTCGGTCTGGGCACGCGCGGACGTCGCGCCGAGGAGCAGCAGCGCCAGCGCGAGCGCGACCCGGGCGGCCTGCATCGTTCAGCCGAAAGCGACCTTTGGCGCAGTGCGCGCGGCCTCGTCGCCGAGCTCGAAATAGCTCGCCGAGGTGAAGCCGAATCCCGCGGCCACCAGGTTGCCTGGAAAGGATTGGACGCGCGTATTCATCTCGCGCGCCACCCCGTTGTAGTAGCGCCGCGCCAGCTGAACCTGGTCCTCGATTTGTTCGAGCTCGGTCTGCAGCTGTCGGAAATTGGCGTCTGCCTTCAGCGCGGGATAGGCTTCAGCGACCGCGAAAAGGCGCCCGAGCGCGCCCTGCATCGCCTGCTCGGCGGCGATCTGGCCGGTCACCGTGTTGGCGGCGAGGCTCTGAGCCCGCTTATCGGCCAGGTCCTCGAAAATGCCGTGCTCGTGCGCGGCGTAGCCTTTGACCGTCTCGATCAGGTTGGGGACGAGGTCGGCGCGGCGCCGCAGCTGGACATCGATACCGCTCCACCCCTCCTGCAGCATGCTCCGCGCCCGTACCAGACGGTTGTAGGCGAGCACGACATAAAGCGCCGCGGCGATAGCGAGCGCGCCGACGATGTAACCGGCACTCCCGAGATGCATGAGTATCCTCGACTGGCGCCCAGCGATCGATCGCACGAACCGGCCCCATGCGGTTTGCGCCGCGCGCGATCATTGTAGGCCGCGGCCGGTTAGAAAATGGTAAAACTCAGAGAATCAGCCGCTCCGCCATTCACCGTCGCGGGAGCGGCCGGGCCGTGCTATTCTTCGCGCGGGCAAATTTGTGAGGAAGCGATGATCCATCATCTCTCGATCGCCGCGCGTGATCCTAAACACGTCGCCGGGGTTCTGGCCGAAATCATGGGTGGTAAGGCGGTGCCGTTTCCGCCCAATCCGGGGAGCTTCTTTGCGCTTCAGCTCGACGAGCACGGATCGGGTGTCGAAGTCTATCCGGCCGGAACCGAGCTGCAGCCGGGTGGCACCAATGGCGGGAGCTTTGTGAGGAAGGAGGCGCGCGGCTACGGGCCGACCCATTTCGCGCTCAGCGTCGCCACCGACGCGGACAAGGTCGAGGCCATTGCCGCCCGCGAGGGCTGGCAATGCTTTAGCTGCAACCGCGGCCCATTCCATGTGATCGAAGTCTGGGTCGAGAACGAGTCGATGGTCGAAATCCTGCCGCCCGAGTTCGCCCGCGAATATCTGGCGTTCACTCGTCCCGACAAGGTCGCGACGGCAATGGCCGCGGCATCACCGGCGACGTCGCGCCACTGCCCAGCGTAGTTTCCGGCAGGTCCGGCCGAGTCGAACAGATCAGCCGGACAATGCCTGGGCGAGAAACGGCAGGCTCTCGTCCATGCGGTAATCGACATTGGTGTGGTTGTCGGAGAACTCTTCGTAGCGATGCGCGATGCCGAGCTGGTTTAGCCGCCGCACAAACCGGCGGGCGCCGTACAGCAGATTGAACTGGTCGTTCGTGCCGCAATCGATGTAGAGCGCCTTTAGCCGGCGTAGGTTGTCGGCCTGGGTCTCGACTGCGACGACTGGATCTTGGCGTAGCCAGTTCGCCCAGCATTCCTCGATGACCTCGCAGGTGTCAAACGTGACCGGCAGCCGCATCCCGAGAAACTGCGTCGGATCGGGGTCGTAGCTCGCCGCCATCGCCAGTGCATTGATGACCTTGCCGGAGCCGTCGGAAGGCTTGCGGGCGGCCTCAAGCTGCTGCCACCAGCGTTCAATCGAGTTCTCAGTGCCGGCGAGCGCGCGCAGTACCGCCGGCATATCGGGCAGATAGCACACCTCGAAGCCCATATCGCCCGAATGACAAGCTGCCGCCGCCCAGATGTCGGAGTGGCGCAGCGCGTGGGTGATCGCGCCATACCCGCCTGAGCTCTTGCCAAACACGCCGCGCCGCCCGCTGCCGCCGCAATTGAAGCGCTGTTCGATTAACGGCAGCATTTCATGCAGCAGAAAATCCTCCCAGGCACCCATTGAAGCCGAGTTGATGTATTGGTTGCCGCCGAGCCGCGTGAAGCAATCGGGAAAGGCGACGACGACCGGCGGCATGCGTTGCTCGCCGATCAGCCGGTCGAGCCGTTCCGGCAGGTTTTCGCGGAAGCCGGCCCAATTCGTGTGGGACAGGCCGCTGCCGGTGAAACCGACCAGATCGACCAGCAGCGGCAATCCTCGTCCGTCATGCCCGGCCGGGATGTACACATCAACGACGCGCACTGTCGGATCCCCCAGCATATTAGTCTTGAGAAATTCGCTCTCGATCGTGACCCTGGTGACTGAACCTGCCGGCCCGAAAAACTTGCGCATGCATTCTTCCTTTTAATATTAGCGGACAGCGCTCCAGCGTGCCAAAGCGGCCGGGTGCCCGTCGGGCAACCGATCGCCACGGCCGAACAGCTTCTGCCGGTAGGTGCCGGGAGCATAATCGCGTTTGTAGGCGCCGCGTTCCTGCAGGACCGGCACCACCAGCTCGATAAAGCTCTCCAGACACTCCGGAACGACGGTGCGCGAGAGGTTGAAGCCGTCGACATCGGCTTCATTGAGCCAGTCGATCAGTTGGTCGGCAACCTGCTCGGGCGAGCCGACGATCGGCGGCTGGCGGCTGCCAAGCACAAACCGGTCGATCAGCTTTCGCTTCGACCAGCCTGGACCCAAAGAGGCGGTGATGGCCTCGACATTGGAGCGAATGGCCTGAGTGGCACCGGCCTCGATCGGCTCGTCCATCCCGTAGCGGTCGAAGTCGATGCCGAGCGAGGCGGCGGCGTGTGCCAGCGCGCCTTCGACACTGGCGTGATGCCGGTACTCGGCCAGAAGCTCGTGCGCCTCCTTCTCGGTTCGGCCGGCGACGACGCTGGCGCCGACAAATATCAGCATTGGCCGCGGCGCGGCACGGGTACGCAAATCGGCGACAATGCGGCGCACATTCTGCTTGGTGCTGGCGTTGACGAACACGCACTCGGCATGGCGGGCGGCGAATTTTCTGCCGCGGTCCGAGGCTCCCGCCTGGTAGAGCACCGGCGTGCGCTGCGGCGACGGCTCCCACAACGGTATTGTATCGACATCGAACTGCTTGCCGTGGTGGCGCACCGGGCGCACCCGCCGCGGGTCGGTGTAGAGGCCGCGCTGGCGGTCGCGTATCACTGCGTCGTCCGCCCAGCCGCCCTCCCACAGCGCGTAGACCACTTGCAGGTATTCGTCCGCCAAGTCGTACCGGTCGTCATGCTCGACCTGCGCAGCGAAACCCATCGCGCGCGCCGCACTGTCAAGATAGCCGGTGACGATGTTCCAGCCGATGCGGCCACCCGTCAAATGATCCAACGTCGCCATGCGGCGGGCGAACAGAAACGGCGGTTCGTAGGCGAGGTTGCAGGTCACGCCAAAGCCGAGATGCGTGGTCGCATGGGCCATCGCCGGCACCAGCGCCATCGGATCGAGCAGGGGGATCTGCACGGCGCCGCGCAGCGAGGCGTCGGCATTTCCGCCGTAGACATCGTAAGCACCGAGCACGTCGGCGAGAAACAGCCCGTCGAACAGGCCTCGCTCGACCAACTGTGCCAGGCGCACCCAAATGTCGAGCGAGGTAAAGTCCGAGGAATGGTCACGCGGATGCATCCACATTCCGTGCTGAATGTGGCCGACGCAGGCCATGTCGAAGGCGTTGAGGCGAATGGGTCGGCACGCGTTCATCGGCAACGACGATATGCGACGGGACACACCGAAAGCCAGTGCCACCCGGTGACCGATCCGTGGCGGCGCTTTCGCCGGGAACAGGCAGCCTCTATCATCCCCTAGAAACGAACCGGAGAACCTGCAAATGCCTGCCCATGCCGCTGACACGCCTGCATCTGCGCACCAAACGAAATGGCCGAATTACCGGGAGGACGACTTCGTCATCCGGAGCTATGTGTTCCGCAGCGGCGAGACATTGCCCGAGCTGAAGCTGCATTACCGCACGCTCGGAACCGCCAGGCGCAACACCGCAGGCAAGATCGTCAACGGCGCGCTGCTGTTGCAGGGCAACACCGGCACCAGCGCCAATTGGCTGCGCCCGAGCCTCGCCGACGAACTCTTCGGACCGGGTCAGCCGCTCGATGCGACGCAGTACTTCATGATCATGCCGGACGCGATCGGCCGCGGCGGGTCGAGCAAGCCCTCCGACGGGCTTCGGGGGAATTTCCCCCGTTACCGCTACCATGACATGGTCGAGAGCGGCTATCGGCTGATCACCGAAGGGCTCGGTGTCGCCCATCTGCGGCTGGTCATCGGCAGCTCGATGGGCGGCATGCATGCCTGGATGTGGGCCGAGATGTACCCCGATTTGATGGACGGCGTGGTGCCGCTCTCTTGCCAGCCGGTTGAGATCAGCGGCCGCAACTGGCTCGGCCGCCGCGCCCAGGCCGAAGCGATCCGCCACGACCCGGATTGGAACAACGGCTTCTACGAAACCAACCCGCGCCACTACATCTACGCCGCCGCCGGAAATTTCGGCACCGAAAGCCCGACCCGCATTCAGGAAATGGCGCCGACCCTCGCCGCCGCCAACGCGCTCTACGAGCGTCGGCTGGCCGAGGCGGCGAAGGGCGACGCCAATGATGCGCTATGGGCGATCGAGGCGATCATGGACTACAACCCCGAGCCCGACCTCGACAAGATCAAGGCCAAGGTATTGCTGATCAACGACGCCGAGGACCACGCGAACCCGCCGGAGCTCGGCACCGTCGAACGCGCGATGAAGCGAGTCAAGCACGGCCGCTATGTGCTGCTCCCGGCCGGACCCAACACGCACGGTCATTTCAGCCATTACTATGCCGAGCTGTGGAAGCCCTATCTGATCGAGTTCATGCAGACCTTGGGCCCGCCGCTCGCGGCGGCCGCCGATTGAGCGGGCAGCATCTGCGATGGGCTTGCTCGACGGACGAGTGGCGCTGGTCACCGGCGGCAGCAAAGGCCTCGGAGCCGCGACTGCGAGCCTGTTCGCGGCGGCCGGAGCGCGTGTCGTCGTCACCTTCGCCAACGACGCCGCAGCGGCCGAGCAGCTGATCGCGAGCCTGCCCGGCAACGGCCACCGCGCCAGCCATACGCCGGCGCAGGACACGCCCGCGATCGAAAGCCTCGCCGCGACGATCCGTGCGGCCGAGGGCCGGCTCGACATCCTGGTCAACAACGCCGGCAGCACCCGGGTGATCCGGCATGCCGATCTCTCCGCCCTCGACGACGAGTTCTTCGACTTTGTGCTGGCGGTCAATCTGCGCGGGCCGTTTGCGACGGTGCGCGCCTGCCGGCCAATGCTCGAAGCGAGCGGGCACGGGCTCGTCGTCAATGTCGGCTCGGTGTCCGGGGTGCGCGGCGGCGGCAGCAACATCGCCTATGCCGCGGCGAAAGCCGGGCTACATACGATGACGATGTCCCTGGCGCGGGCCTTGGCGCCGGCGATCCGGGTCGTCGCCGTCGCACCGAGCCTGATGGAAACGCCGATGACCGACATGTGGACGCCGCAGCAGCGCGCCCAACGGATCGCCAGCAACCCCCTCAAGCGGATCGGCCAGCCCGAGGAGGTGGCGGCCGTGATCCTCGGGCTCGCGACGACGATGACCTTTGTCAACGGCACGGTCATCCCGGTGGATGGCGGCAGCCTGTTGTAAAAACCTGAAGCGATAGGAGGAGACGATGAGCGGACAGCAACGTACGGCAATCGTGACCGGTGCCGCGGGCGGCATCGGCCGGGAATTGGTGCTGGGCCTGCTCGGCAGGGCGCTCAAGGTCGCGGCGGTCGACCGCACCGCCCAGGGTCTCGCCGAGCTCGCCCAGATGGCGCAGCAGCGCCAGCACGGCGCCAATTTGCTGACGATCGAGGCCGACCTCGCCCGCGACGAGGCGATCGACGAGGTCGTCGCCAAGGCGCGCGTCCGCTTCGGGGTGATCGACATTCTGGTCAACAATGCCGGGGTCGGCCAGGCGACGATCCGCAGCGACAACCGGCAGCGGCCGATCAAGTTCTGGGAGGTGACCCCCGAGCTGTGGAAGCTCTTCGTCGCGGTCCACAACAACGCGCCGATGGCGCTGTCGCGGGCTCTCGTCCACGACATGATGCGCCAGAAATGGGGCCGCATCGTCAACGTCACGACGAGCCTCGGCACGATGATCCGCGAGGGCTCGCCGACCTATGGCCCGTCGAAGGCGGCGTTGGAGGCCTTCTCGGCGATCATGGCCAAGGACCTCGCCGGCACCGGCATCACCGTCAACGTGCTGGTACCGGGCGGGGTCACCAATACCCCGATGGTGCCGCTCGAGGCCGGCTACGACCGCGCCGAGATGATCCAGCCGGCGGCGATGGCGCCGCCGCTCAACTGGCTGGTGTCGGACGCCGCTGCTGGTGTCACCGGACGGCGTTTCCTGGCGGTGCATTGGGACGCGAGCCTGCCGTCAGAAGAAGCTGCCGCAAAAGCCGGCGCCCCGGTCGCCTGGACCGACATCGCCACCATGCCGATCGAGCCGCCGCGACGGAATTAGCACCGCGCAGCAACCACCTCGCTATTGAAAGGAAACCGAAATGCCCGATACCCCGACCTTTGGCCGTTACGCCGAGATTCCCTACGAGCAGATGACCCCCGAGCAGCAGGAGGGGTACCGTTTTCTGAAGGAGGTCCGCGGACAGGTCGGCGGGCCGAGCAAGATCTGGGTGCACAACCCAAAGTTGGTGAAGGCCGCCGCACCCCTCGGCGCCCATTTCCATCCCGGCGGTTACTCGCTCAGCGAACGGGAGCGCGAGATCGCCGTCATTATCATCAACAGCAAATGGCATTCGGCCTACCCGACCGCCGCGCACGAGCGGCGCGGCAAGGAGGTCGGGCTGCCGGCCGACAAGGTCGAGACGTTGTTGTCGGGCCTGCCGACCTCGTTCGCCGACGAGCGCGAGCAGGTCGTCTACGAGATGGCGACGGCGCTTGCCAATTCGCGCTGGGCTCCAAAGGGGCTCTACGACCGTGCGGTCAAGGCGCTCGGCCATGTCGGCATCACCGATGTGATCACGTTGATCGGCTACTACACGATGGTCTCGATGACTCTGGCGTTTTACGACGTGCCCGCTGGGGCAACCGGCATCGCGCGCTAGTCTGCCTAAGCCGGTATGAACCTCGCCGCCGCGTCCGGTCTGTTGCTCTTTGGGCTGTTGGTACTGCCGGTGCTGGTCGGCGGTTGCCTGGCCGATGGGCGCGGCGGGGTGCCGTGGTACGAGGCGCGCCGCGACCCTACCGGTCTCGCACCCGACCCGGCGACCACTCCCGAGGCGGTGGTTCAGGTCTACGCCGCCCGCGCAGTTTCGTGGCGCGGGGTGTTTTCGGTACATACCTGGTTCGCGGTCAAGCCCACTGGGGCAGAGCGTTACACGCGGTACGAGGTTCTGGGCTTTGGAGTCTCCAATGGCGCCCCGGCGATCCGGGTCGACAGGACGGGCCCCGACAATTATTGGTTTGGCGACCGGCCGCGGGTCATTCTCGACCGGCGGGGGCCCCGTGTCGACGCGCTGATCGAGGCCATCCGCGCTGCGGTCGCAAGCTATCCTTATCCGCACGAGTACCGCGCCTGGCCCGGCCCCAACAGCAACACCTTCACGGCGTTTATTGCCCGCCAGGTCCCCGAGCTTGGTCTCGACCTGCCGTCGAACGCGATCGGCAAAGACTTTCTGCCCGGCGGCGCAGTGTTTGCCGCCGCACCCAGCGGCTCCGGGTTCCAATTCTCGCTGTTCGGGCTCGCCGGCGTCCTGCTCGCCGTCGATGAGGGCTTCGAGCTCAACATTCTCGGGCTCAATATCGGCATCGATGCCGCCGTGCCGGCGTTGAAATTGCCGGCGATCGGCCGGTTGGGGCTGGACCGCTGAGGCCCTTCAGCTGATATCGGCTACGGGAGGAAAGACCATGCTGCATTCGGGTCGCGTCGTCTTTGGTGAGATGGAGGAGGTGGTGTTCGGCAGACCGGCGGCCGAGACCGTTGCCGAGGAGGCGCGCCGGCTCGGGGCCGAGCGTGTATTTCTGATGGCAAGCGGCACATTGAACCGCACCACCGCGGAGGTCGCGAAGGTCCGGCGGACGCTCGGCAACCGGTTCGCCGGCCTGTTTGACCAGATGCCGCCGCATACCCCGCGGCGCGCGGTGATCGAAGCTGCTGCAGCGGCGCGGGAGGCCGGCGCCGACCTGATCGTAACAATCGGCGGCGGCTCGGTGACCGACGGCGCCAAGGCAGTCCAGCTCTGCCTAGCGAACGACATCCGCAATGCCGAGGCCCTCGACCAATACCGCCCGGTCAAAGGGCCGGACGGCGTCGTTGGACCACCGCCGTGTAACCCGCCCACGGTGCCGCAGGTCACCGTGCCGACGACCTTGTCGGCCGGCGAGTTCAGCGCCATCGCCGGGGTCACCGACGAGCGGCACCGGGTCAAGGAGCTGTTCCGGCATCCGCAGATCATTCCGCGGGCCGTGGTGCTGGATCCGGCGGTCACGGTGCACACCCCCGAATGGCTATGGCTGTCGACCGGCATCCGCGCGGTCGACCATTGCGTCGAGGGCATCTGCTCCGGCGAGGCCAATCCCTATGCCGACGCGCAGGCATTACACGGGTTGGCGCTGCTCTGCCGCGGGTTGCCGCGGGTCAAGGCCGATCCCAATGATCTTGAGGCCCGTCTCGACTGCCAGATCGGCTCGTGGCTGTCGATGGGGCCGCTCGCCAGTGGCGTGCCGATGGGCGCCAGCCACGGCATCGGCTATGTACTGGGTGCCGTGTTTGACATCCCGCACGGCCACACCTCGTGCATCATGCTGCCGGCAGTCATGCGCTGGAACAAGCCGGTGAACGCCGAGCGCCAGGCTCTCGTCGCCGCGGCGATGGGCCATCCCGGCGAGGAGGCGGACGATGTGCTCGACGCCTTTATTACCGGGCTCGGGATGCCGCGCAGCCTCGGCGCCGTTAAGATCGGGCCGGAGAGCTTCGCAAGGCTCGCCGAGCAGGCAATGGACACTCCGTGGGTGCCGCGCAATCCGCGGCCGATCGCCGGCCCTGCCGAGGTGCGCGAGATCCTCGAATTGGCAGCGTAGACCGCATGCTGTCGGAGGAGCACAGCCAGTGGACCAGACGACAGGCCGCCCGCCACTGCCCCCGTTCAACGCCGAGACTGCGGCGCAAAAGGTGCGAATGGCCGAAGACGCGTGGAACACACGCGATCCGGCTCGTGTTGCGCTCGCCTACACGACCGACAGCCGCTGGCGCAACCGCTCGGAGTTTTTAGAGGGCCGCGCGGCGATCGAGGCGTTCCTGACGCGCAAGTGGAGCCGCGAGCTCGACTACCGTCTGATCAAGGAGGTCTGGACCTTCCGCGACAACCGCATCGCGGTGCGTTTCGCCTATGAATGGCACGACGACAGCGGCAACTGGTTCCGCAGCTACGGCAACGAGAACTGGGAGTTCGACGGGCACGGGCTGATGCGCCTAAGGATCGCCAGTATCAACGACGTGCCGATCAAGGAGAGCGAGCGCAAATACCACTGGCCGCTCGGCCGCCGTCCCGACGATCATCCGTCCTTGAGCGAGCTCGGGCTGTAGCAGGCGAGGGTAGCCTCAGGACCGTTCTTCCAACGCCCGTAGCCGGCAATCGAAATCGCGCGTGTCGATAGCGTTGGCAAAAGTGTCGACCACCTTTGCCAGTTCAGCTGCCTCGGCGGGGGCAAGCACGCCTCGCGCGACCGCCGCGGCGATAGACTCCATTGCGGCTGCGAGATCCGCCGGCTTGCGCATCGGCGGCAGCGCCAATGGCACCAGCCGTTCGCGGTGCGGCGCAATGAGACGGTCGAGACAGAGCCGCAACGCGGTTGGGTCGCGCCAAGGGCGAGCTCGACGGCTTTGCGGGTCAAGGCCTCGGCTTCGCCCTGCAACAGCAACTGGGCGGCAAGGGTCGATCGATTGCGAGATCCGCGCGGGCGACCGGCGGGGTTACCGGAACGGCCCTTCTCAAATGGGCGTCCCCGCTGTTTTTGCAGGAAATTATCAGCAACCGTTAACTTTTTCTCCGCAGAAATCCCGGAGTCCGGGCCACGTGGCCCGCAAGGAAACGCCGGGCCTAGTCCTGTTCACCAATCATTGAGCCAAATCGGATGCGCATCGTTTTGTTGCGATAGAATCATATAAATAGCAATTTGTCAAGGTATAATGCTGATCTGATATGGTCTGATAAGCGGATTCGCCGCCATCTACCCACCCAGCGGTTAGAGTCGAACAAGACTATTGCCGCGCGTCCTCGAGAGTTTCTGCCGTGTCGCGAGGATACGAAATGTCAGATTCTACCGGGGAGCGCCGACCATGCCGCCGCTTCCGATCCAAGTCGGACCGAGTCAGCCCATAGGAAGGTCCCGAGAGGGAACGCCGGAAGCTTCCGCAGTCTGTTAAGGTCGGACACACCCAGGCCGGGCCAACAAGGCGGTGCCCGCCGGATGGATACGGCGTATCGTGGATGCGCGTTTCGCAATGTAGTGAAAGGTGGCGAACATGGGTAGGCTCGACGGCAAGGTTGCGGCGGTGACGGGCGGAGCATCGGGGATCGGCGAGGCGACGGTCAGGCGTTTCGTTGCCGAGGGCGCGAGCGTGGCATTCTGCGACCGGGACGGCGAGCGCGGCCAGCGCGTGGCGGCCGAGCTCGAAACCGCCGGCGCCAAAGTTGCCTTCACGCAGGCTGACGTTGGCACCGAGGCCGCATGCCTCGACTTCGTCAACGGTGCCGCGCAAAAGTTCGGGCGCCTCGACATCCTCATCAACAATGCCGGCATCCGCAAATACGAGAAGGTCGACGAGGCGAGCGCAGCGAGCTGGAAAGAGATCCTCGACGTCAATCTGATGGGCTACGTC
>Ga0306926_10003083_pt1 | contig 17163 bp, 16 predicted proteins | sample flu12Cox44000178_FD_203759 | JGI IMG/M metagenome (GOLD analysis project Ga0306926, IMG submission 203759) | Lab enrichment of tropical soil microbial communities from Luquillo Experimental Forest, Puerto Rico - flux8day.12C.oxic.44.000.178 (v2)... | ecosystem: Environmental > Terrestrial >... | reverse complement strand
GCCGCGGCGAGCTAAACAGATAGATCTCGTGCATCCGCGTCCCGAAGACCTGGCCTGTCACCTCACGCGCCGCGTCGGACGCGAGAAACACTGCCATCGGCGCGTTCTTGTCGGGGGTCATCTGCTGGATTTTCGCGACGCGCGCGCGTTCTTCGTCGGTGCGCGCCGGGATCGACTGGGTCATCCGGCTCCATGCCCAAGGCGAGAGACAGTTCGAGCGCACGTTGAAGCGTTTCATGTCGATCGCGATCGCCTTCGAAAGCGCGGTGATCCCGAGCTTCGCCGAGGCGTAGTTAGCCTGGCCCATATTGCCTATCAAACCTGAGGTGCTGGTGATGTGGACATAGGCGCCGCTCTCCTGCTTGCGGTACTGGCCCGCGGCAGCACGGCTGACGAAGAAGCTGCCGTTCAGATGGACCGAGATCACGGTCAACCAGTCCTCGGCGGTCATACGGTGGAAGATCTGGTCACGCAGGACGCCGGCATTGTTGACGACGATATCGAGCCCGCCGAAATGGTCGAGTGCCGCCTGCACGATCTTCTGCGCCGAGCCCCATTCGGCGACCGAGTCGGTGCTGATCGCGGCGGCTCCCCCAGCAGCCTCGATCAGCTGCTTGGTCTCCTCGGCCGGGCTAGCCGAGCGGCCTTCGCCGGCAAGTGACGCGCCGATGTCGTTGATGATGACCTTGGCGCCGGCGCGTGCCATCGCGATCGCTATCTCCCTTCCGATGCCACCACCGGCGCCGGTAACCGCCGCGACCTTGCCGTCCAACATCCCCGCCATCGACCCGCGCCCCATGTTGCGGTTCGATCAAACGACGAACGCCAAGTCCCGGTCAACTCGCTTGACTTGGTGGTGTGTCAAGGCTGCCTTTTGTTACGGAGATGCAAGGAGGCTGGCATGATCGTGATCCGGGCGCTCGACGGGATCGCCGTAGACGTCGACGAGGACACGGTGACGCTTGTGTCTGGACCCTATCCGCATGACGTCGGGGCGCATACTTACGTCCATGGTGTGGAGCGCGGCGTGCTGGTGACGGCGGAGAGTGCAGCGGCGCTGGCGGCGCGTTTGGGAGTCAACCCGCCATTGGCAAAGCTGACTCGCCCGAATGCGACACCGGTCTGGATCAAGGGATCTGCCGTCACCACGCTGCGTACTCCGCTGCCGACCGAACGGCAAGGCCCGGGAGCCGTGAACGCAGTGGTGATCCTTGGCGACCTCCACCAGGCGGTGCATGAGGATCTCGCGACCGCAGAGCGAGTGCTGAACGCTCACGGCGCCCATGTCTGAATGCTGGCGTACCGGAGACGACCCGAGGCACACTGCGCGGGTATCTCAACTCAATAAGAGGAAATCGCCCGATGCCCGACACGCCAACCTTTGGCCGGTATGCCGAGATCCCCTATGACCGGATGACGCCGGAGCAACAAGAAGGATATCGCTCGCTGATCGAATCGCGCGGGCGCTTGCCCGGGCCGACTAAGATTTGGGTGCACAATCCCAAACTGGCGAAGGCGGCGGGCCCGCTCGGGGCATATTTCCGCACCGGCTACTCGCTTAGCGAGCGCGAGCGCGAGATTGCCGTGTGCATCATCAACAGCAAATGGCACTCGATCTATCCGACCAACGCGCATGAGCGCGCCGGCAAAGCGGCGGGGCTTCCGGCCGACAAGGTCGAGGCATTGCTTTCCGGTCTGCCGACCTCATTCGACGACAAGCGCGAGCAGGTCATCTACGAGATGGCGACGTGCCTGGCCAATTCGCGCTGGGTCTCCAAGGGCCTCTTCGACCGCGCGGTCGAGACGCTCGGCCATGAGGGCACCACCGATGTGATCTGCCTGATGGGCTATTACACGATGGTCTCGATGACGCTGGCGTTCTACGACGTCCCCGCCGGCGCTGAAGGCATGGCGCGCTGAGCTCCGGCCGATTTTCCGGACGCCTCCGTGAGAGCGCGGGGAAAACTCGATTCGGCAGCAGAAATGCTCGCTTGATCGGCCATAAGGCCCGATCGATCAGTTAGGTAGATCCTCGAAGCAGGAGTCGGCTAGTAGCGAAGCGTTTGGCGGGTCTGAGGGAAGCAGCGAGGAGAGTTTGGGCCGTGTTGAGCATCGCATGGGGGTTGTTGAAAAAGCACGTTCTGGTGTTGACAAAATAACGTCATCATGACACGACATATAATCAATGCACGAAACTGATTCGTTACGAGAATCGTCAGGTAGCAGAGACGGCACATAGCGGACGGCGAGAGCAATTACGAGTTGGGCTCGGGTAGGCAGCAGCTACACACCCATTTCAAGAAGGGCTAGTCCGGCAACCCCCCGTGGCGGTAGCCCAAAAACCTGGCGAGCGTACCCGCCGATGCGCTCAACGAAATGGTTTACGTGACGATTGCCCCAGCCAGGGCCACTCGAGCCTGCTCCCGAAACAAGCGTCCCTTCTCCTTGAGCCGATCACTCATCCGTTCCTCCCCGCAGGAATCCTAGTGACCACAAGTTGACGACGCTGGCGCGATACAATCCGGCTGATCGAGGACCCCCGATCTGGCTGCTTAGCAACCAGGGCGGACAGGCCATACATCGCGGCCCAGATCGCCACCGCCTTTTCGAAGGCTCCGTCAACGGTGAAGCGCCGACGGATGTGGCGGGGTTACTACTCAGGCGCTCGCCAGATCACCGGAGACCCGAATCGGCGTCGTCGCCGATCGCCGTCTCAAGGCGGATCGGCTGCTTGGCGATCGCTAAGATCTTGTGTACTTTGTTGAGCGGCATCGCGAGCTTTTCTGCGAGTTCCTCGGGAGTAGGTTCGCGGCCGATTTCGGGCAGCATCTGACGCGAGGTCCGCACCACCTTGTTGATCGTCTCGATGGTGTGTGCGGGTACGCGGCCCGTGTGATCGCCAGGTCGTTCCCGGTCGGCCATTGCGTGTCTCCCAAGCTACGATTCGCGGCGCAAGCCGCAAATTCTCGAAATGATAGTTGCCCATGGCTTGATCAAGGATGCCACTCTGCCATGTGGGTGGATACTGGCTCATCAGAATGGACCCATTTCCCGCCTTTGGCGTAGAGGTCGCAGTGCGGGCGGCAGGGCCCCGGTTCAACTGGTGGAAAGCCGGTCGGCGCGGCCTGCGACGGCTCTCACCCTGCGCGGTGCGGCGAGCCAAATCGCCAGCGCCGAAGCGGCGCTGCAACCCGCGGCAATCCAGAACGCGGGCGAGTAGCTGCCCGTTGCGTCATAGAGTGCGCCGGTCAGCCACGGCCCCGCTGCTCCTCCGAGAATGGCGGCCACCATCACGGTCCCGAAGATGCGGCCAAAGTGCCGGCCTTCGAAGATCTCGGCGGCGATGGCGCCCATTACCGAGGTCAGGCTGTAGCCGACTGTTCCCTGTGCCAACACCATCGCATACAGCAATGTCTTAGTGGGCGTGTCGTGGAGCAGAATCAGCAATATGCAGCTGAGCACAAAGCCCATATTGCCGATCGTCCAGACCCATTCGCGCCCGATCCGATCGGACAAATGTCCGAATGCGATCTGACCCGGGATCGCGACGAGGCTCACCAATCCCAGCGCCAATGCGGCCTCACCCGCCCCAAAGCCGACCTCGATCAGATACTTGGTTTGATGGACCTGAACCGCGTACCAGGTGAAAAGCCCGCAGAAATAACCGCCCGCGAGCCACCAGAAACGCGCCGTCCGCAAGGCTTGCCACAATGTCCAGTCGATCGCCGCCCAGGCATGGTCGACGACATTCGCGGTTCGCGCGACGACCGCGGTGCTCGAGGCGGTGCCGTCCGCTTCGAGACCGAGGTCTTCGGGCCGTCGCCGCAATAGCAGATTGAGCGGCGCCAGGAGCACCAGCACGAGAATTCCAAGCCGCAGACAAGCGGTGCGCCATCCGGCATCGGCGATCAGCGAGGCCACCCAGGGCAGCACCGTGATCGAGCCGATGCCGACCCCGGAGAAGGCAATGCTGAGCGCCAGCCCGCGCCGGCGCACAAACCAATTCGTCAGATAGAGCGACTGCCCGGTATAGGCGAGACAGTTGACGCCGCCACCGACAAGCGCACCCAGCGACAGGTACAGCTGCCACGGCTGGCTCACCAGAGCCGCCAAGAGCAGACCCGCCCCCATCGCCGCGACGCCGAGCTCGATCACCAGTCTTGGACCCCGGAGATCCATTGCCCATCCGATACACGGGGTGACCATCGCCGAAACCAGAAACCCGAACGAGAACACGCCCGCGGTCATGCCGCGCTCCCAGCCGAACTCGTCGAGGATCGCCGGGAATAATAACGAGAAGGCGGTCCGGGCGTTGACCCCGACCGCCATCGTCACGAAGGCGGCGGCGACGAGCAGCCAACCGTAGAAGAATGGCAATCGGACTCCGCCAAGCGGCGCTACCCGTGGAGTTGGAGACGCCTTCGACGAGCCGTCGCTCATTCGGTGACCAGATTAAGCGGGGTCTCGCCGTACGCGACACACCGGATGTTCTCAGCGATCAGCTTGGCGGGGGCCTCCAACGTGTGATGGCCATAAACATTCGCCAGCGTTGCCGCGTGCCAACCGATCATACCGGCAGCGTCACGCTTGGCGGCGTTTGTCGCCAACCGAAGGACGCTAGCCGTGACGATAAATCGGGTGCGAGGCTCACCGGCGCGTCGCAGACGTAAACGCACCGGTAAGTCTGCCGTCATGGCCGGTCAAGCCTGGCCAGGACGATGGAACAAGCGATTTCATCCAAGAGAACTCGGCCTATCCGGCGATCATCGTCGTCTGGACGCCGACGTCGCCGATCAGGTCGAAGAAGGTCGGGCAGGTCTTCGACACGCAGGCGGGGTTGAGCAATTCTATGCCGTCGGCCGCGGCGCCGAGTACCGACAGCGACATCGCAATGCGGTGGTCCTCGAACGTGTCGAGCACAGCAAAACGCGGGCGCGCCGGGGCGATTGTCAGCCCGTCGCGATGCTCTTCGACCGGCACGCCGAGCGCTGCCAACGAGCGGCACATCGCGTCGATGCGATCACATTCGTGGTGGCGGATATGCTCGACTCCGGCAATGGTGATCGGCGCATCGGCAAATGGCGCGACCGCCGCCAGTGTCGGGACGGCATCGGACAACGGGCGCATATCGGCGGTGAACCCGCCGTGCAGCGTGCCGGCGCCGGCGACCGTGGTGCCGCCGGCGACGCGGATCACATTGCAGCCCAGCCGCTCCAACAGGGCCATGAAGCCGTAATCGGGTTGCAAGGTGTCCGGAGCCAGATTGGTCAGGGTCACTCGCCCCCCGGTGGCCGCGGCCAGCGCCGCGAAATAAGTCGCGGTCGAGGCGTCGGCGTCGATGACCATGTCGCGGGCACGATAGCCGACCGGCCTTACCGTGAAATGCTCGAGCCCGGTGTCGGCTTCGATTTCGGCGCCGAAATGGCGCATTGCGTCGATGGTGATGCGGACAAAGGCGCTCTGCACGATGCCGTCTTCGACATCAAGCTCGACGCCGAGCCGGCTTTGCGCCGCGCCGAGCAGCATGCCGCTGATGAACTGGCTCGACACCCGGCCTGACATGGACAACCGTCCGCCGGCAAAGCTGCCGCCCGTGAACACAGCGGGGAAACAGCCGGGATCGCCAAAAAACGCGATCTCCGCCCCGCCCAGGCGCAGCGTGTCGAACAGCGGCGCCACCGGGCGCCGGGTCATCTGCCGGCTGGCAGTGACCCGCCACTGCCCCACCTCGCCGGCCGCCAGGAACGGCGGCAGGAAGCGCGCGAGGGTGCCGGACGAGCCGACATGAATCGGCCCCTCGGGCCGCGGACGGCGCCGGCCAATGCCGCGTATCGTCGCCGCCATGCCGTTGACTGCGACCTGGGCGCCGAGGCGGCGCAGTGCATCAGCGCACCAATAGGTATCGTCGCTGAGCAACAGGCCGGACAGGTTGGTCGTGCCCTCGGCCATTGCAGCGAGGATCAAAGCCCGGTTCGACAGGCTCTTGCTGCCGGGCACCGCGAGACGCGCCTGGATGGCTCGACCCAACGGCCTGACCCGCGCCGCCGCGACACCGCTCAGCGTTGACCACGGCGTCAGCGCATCGTCGAAATTCTCGTCGCTCATCGGGCGCGCTCCACACAATGACGGAAAAATCTCGGTCGGTGGCCATCCATCGCAGTCGTCACGCCAGTCTAGACCAGCACGAGGCTCGTTCTTTGGCCGAGCAGAGCGCTGACCAGTAGGCCGGGCACTATCCCAGGTCAACACCGCACCATCCGAGGCGCCAGAGCACTAGCGGGCACGCTAAACGCTTCGCCACCGGAGACGCGGCGGGTGTCTGGCGGCTCTGCCGCCTCGGCCGGTCGCTCGGCCATTTGATCGAATCGCTCCGTGGCTTCTCGCGCCGGCTTCAGTTCCGTACGCCAGGGGAACATCTCGAACACCACGAGGCCGCCCCGCCAGTTCACCTGCCATGCGATCGACGCATTGGCCGGGATCCAGGAAGGAGATCGTCGAGCGCGCCTCCGCCACCCTGAAGGCGGCGAAGGCGCTCGTCTCGGCCGCGAACGTGCTTTGGCGCCGGCGCGGATCACACGCCGGCGGGCCAGGCGAGAGCCGACTACCTGACCGGCGAGAAGGTCGCCGGGACTAGCAATTTGTTTTCCTGGCGAACCGGGCGGACACCGGCCTGTGGCGGCCACGCCCCGCCCGGCCGGCGAGATTCCTCACGAACCCGGGCGCGCTCGTTGAGATCCTTGTAGACCCAAATGTGGGTGAATTTGTTGAGCCCGCCGAGCTCGCTCGTCCAGCACGCCGCCAGCGGCGAGAACTTCTCGCGCGCCTCGATGGCCTTACCCCACGCGTCGAGCACCTTCGGGATGTCGCCCGGAGCGTAGGTGTAGGTGCGCATCTCGTAGACGTTGCCGGTGCCGTAGTTACGGCTGCCGAGCTCGCGCATGAACGGCGCCGGGATCACGATCTCGGCCTCTTGCGCGACGATAAATTCGCCTCCGCCGGGCATCGCATTGCGCTCGCGGTCGTTCGCCATCGCCGAACGCACCCTCGTACGGTGCTGCAGGTCGTCATAAGGATAGACGTGAACGACCTGGTTCAGCGGGCCGAACTCGGTGTGCCAAAAGCCCCCCAGTTTCGAATGTTTTACCCGCAAGGGCAGCCGCTTTTCGTAGCGCTCTTCGAATTCGGCCGTGGTCCCGGGGCGGAGCGTATAGGTGCGGACTTCGTAGATCATCAGCGCATCCTCCAAGTGACAGGGGTTAGCGAGGTGATATGCCGGCGAACCGACAGTGCATTCTAGCCCAAGGGGGAGGGGGCAGATAAAAAAATCCGAAAGCACCCTTTCCCAGGCGTGCTTCCGACGATCGTCCGATGCTCCAGTTTCGCGGCAGCGGGATACGTCGGATGGCGGGTTGCCGGTCGAACGCGAGCTGGATGACGGATCGAGAATCCGCGGGATATGGATCGTCTTCTGTGCGCAGCCAATGCGCGAGAAGTTGCCCGCGTAAGTGGACGCACACGATGCCGGATTATCGCCGCCGCCACATTCAGGCGGAATTGCTTGGGGGAATAAACGCCGGACGTAGCGCTGCCCATTTTTCCAGAAGAGATACAGGATGAGGCGATCAAGTGCCGCTGGTGCGGATCGACCCTGTTGCCGCTGGTTTCCAGAGATGCGCACCGGCCGACGAGGATGCGGCCGTCCCGGTGGAGGAGTTGCCTCCAGGGATACTATCGGAAGGCCGGTAACATCGCGTAGGATGGCCGGCGCGGCTCGCAAGCGGCGAGGAGGCCACTATGCTGATCGTCGATGCTCAGGTCCACATTTGGTCGCAAGGTACGCCGTCCGGGCTGCATCGGCAGATCTCGAGCTATACTGCGGAGGACTGCCTAAAGGAGATGGGCGAGGGCAGGCTCGTCGCCGCCGTGCTTCGTCCGCCCAGGTGGGACCCCAACGATATAGAGGTCGCGGCCGAGGCAGCCCACCAATACCCTAAGCCGGCCAAGCCGGAACCAAACAGGGATTTCGAACGCACTCCACCCTCGGGCGTACGGGCTATTTTTGGATGATCTGCCGATTCACATCCGCCCGGATCTTCCCGCAGCGCGGGTGCAAACTTAGCGAACCCAATGGGTTCGAGCCATTACGGCACGTCCATGATCGCATCATCCGCATTTTCTGGCCAATAAATTTTGCTCACAAACGGTAACGAGTCCGTTCGTAAGGGACTAATGGGTTTGCGATCTTGGGGCACTTCCCGCAAGACAGCCGGAGAGCCGGTCGTTGATCAATGGCCGGAAGAGCCGGCCGAGCACGGTCGGGCTGCGCTTTTTCTTTCTGCAGCCGCACCAGCAAAAACTGCTTGACCGACGGCACGATGTATTGGCTGTGGCCGGCGGCCGAGCGGGCCCAAATCCCGATCGCGCTGATGGCATCGAATCATCTTCCGGCGGTTGGCCGGATCGCCGAACGGCACCCCAGTCTGCGCTTGCTGATCGACCACTTTTGCCAGAGTACGCGGCACCACCGAAGACGCAGCCCGTGCCAATCAGCCCGGGCTCGCCAAATACCCCAATGTCGCGGTCAAGGCGACCGAGCGCCAGGCAACTCGAGCCAGCCCTACCCCTATCGCAACATCCACTAGCAGATCCATGGCATGTTCAGCTCGCAGCGGATGTTCCGGGGTACCGACATCACCCGCACGCCGTGCTCGTGGCGGCAATGCGTGACGATGTTCACCGAAAAACCACCGTGGCTCGAGGGGAGCGATCTCGAGCTCGTCATGGGCCGCGCGGTGTGCGATTGGATTGGCTGGACGTTGTCAGGATGAGAAATCGACTTCGCCAGAAGGAGGAAAAACGCCATGCTTATCGTCGATGCTCAAGTTCACATCTGGTCGGCCGGACCGCCGACCAATCCGTCGCATCGCCAGGTTACCTCCTATACGGCCGAGGAGTGCATTCGCGACATGGATGCCGCCGGGGTCAACGGCTGCCTGCTGCATCCGCCGGGCTGGGACCCGAACTCAGGCAAGATCTCGGAAGAGGCAGCGGCCAAGTATCCCAACCGCTTTGCGATCCTCGGCAACTTCCCGCTCGACAAGCCGGAAAACCGCTCGCTGATCGACACCTGGAAGAGCCGGCCCGGAATGCTCGGATTGCGCTACGCCTTCACTCAGCCGCACCAGGCCAACTGGATGACAGACGGCACAATGGACTGGTTGTGGCCGGCTGCCGAAAAGGCCGGGATCCCGATTGCCTTGATGGCGTCGAATTATCTGCCGCAGGTGGCGCAGATCGCCGAGCGGCATCCCGGCTTGAAATTGCTGATCGACCATTACGCCCGCGTCCGCGACGGCAAGGACGACGCCGCACACGGCAACCAGACTACTTTGTTGGCACTGGCGAAACACCCGAACGTGGCGGTCAAATGCACCGGCGCACCCGGTAATTCGAGCCAGCCCTATCCTTATCGCAACATCCACAAATACACCCAGCAGATTGTTGAGACCTTCGGGCCGCAGCGCAGCTTCTGGGGCACTGACATCACTCGCATGCCGTGCTCGTGGAAGCAATGCGTCACGATGTTCACCGAGGAGATGCCGTGGCTCAAAGGCCGCGACCTCGAGCTGGTGATGGGCCGCGCGGTCTGCGACTGGGTCGGCTGGAAATTGCCCGGCTGATCGCACAAAAATCGGCCGCCGCGAGAGCGCCGGCGAAGCCCTCACGAGGGGGCTGAACCAGCTGTGGGTCCGTGTGTCTGCTCCCACTGAATTCGGGAGAGAAAGCCTATCCAGCGGTTGGTCTCTCTCAATGCGTTCAAGACAGACGACACGAACCACAGGTTGAGGCACAATAGAACGAGGGTGCCCAGCTCAAACCAGTGCAAAATCACCCAAGCAGTCGTTGTCATATTTCCTCTCCCGCGTGAACTCCTTACGCACCAGACCGTGACCGGCTCGCAGGCTGATCAGATCAGATCGAATTCGCGATCCTTGCTCAGAATCAGATCGTAGGGCAGCGCGAAGCCTGGCATCGCCTTGAGGCGTCCGGCCCAAGCTTCAAGATGCGGCCAGTTGGCAATGTCGAATCCGCCTTCGGACATGAAGACCATGCGGCCCCAGCAACCAATATCCGCGATCGTGCAATAATCGCCGACGAGGAATCGCTGATTTTGTACTGTTTATTTATAAAAGACAGCGCTGCCTCGGCGCGCGGGCGAACCTCAGCGATCGTCTCAGGGTGAGAGGCGCGAAACCGCGCCGAATGGCGGACCTTGGCGACATAGATGATGTGGTCGGCCTCCAGGACAGCCATTCGCGCGCCTGCCATCGCTCCTGCTCGGTCCTGCCCTCGAAATGCCCGGTCTGGCGCGCCAAGTAGTCCAGAATCACGTTCGATTGTAGAATCGTTAGTCCGCGGTGGCGCAAAGACGGGACGACCCCCCAACGGTTGACCGCTAGGTATTCGGGTGTCTTCTGTACGCCGGTCTTAAGATTGACCGTGCGGAAAGAAAAAGGTAACCGCGCTAACGTCAGATATAACATCGGCTTATAACTCGAGCTCGAAGTAAAGCTGCGGTATAGGGTCAACCGATCCATAAGCTCAGATCTCCTCTGTCACGGGCCTGATCCGCTCGTGCACCATGAATTGAACGCTGGTCCCTTTCCCTCCCTCGCTCTGGGTCCGTCGGCCAGACCGAGAGGAAGGCGCAAGCAGATCAGAAGCGGATGATGCCCGCGACGATGTCACCGGTCGAGCCAGACATCCTCCATGCGCCAACCGTTGAAGATGCTGTTGTCCATCAAGGTCAGGCCCTTGACCTCGGGCTGCCAGCAGGTCGGCTGGCGCATAAAGAGGATGATCGGGCGCACTGCATCCTCGATCAATTTGCGCTCGACCTGCCAGACCAGTTCCTTGCGCTTTGCCGGGTCGCTCTCCGCGGATTGCCTGTCGATCAATGCCTCCACTTCGGGATTGCAATAGGCGGTGTAGTTGCGCGGTGAGCGGCAGGCGTAGTTCTCGTAGAACTGCGTGTCGGGGTCATCGACCGCACTGCCCGAGAGGCTGAGCACGACGGTAAAGTCCTTGCGCATCAGTTTTGGCACCCAGTTGGCAGTCTCGATCACTTCGAGCTCACCGTCGATCCAGATTTCCTTGAGCTGGTCGATTAAGATCGCAGCCGGATCGCGATACCAGGCGATATTGCCGTCGAGACTTTGACCTTGAGCCGGTTGTCGGGCCTATAGCCGACCAAGCGCATCAACGCTCGAGCTTCTTCGCGGTTCTTCGCGACGTCGGGACCGTAGCCGGGCAAGGATTGCAATATTTCTGGCGGCATCCCCCAAATCCCCTCCGGCGGCGGTTGCAGAACGGCCCCGATATCATTGATGCCTTCGCTCAGGATGTCGACGAAGGCCTTGCGGTCCAAATTCATCGCGCGCCGCAATACCGGGTTATCGAAAGGCGGCGCGCCGGTAACCAGCAGATTGGCCCTGCCGTTCATCGGCTTGAGTTCGCAGATCGCCTGCGGCGCCTGGCTCTTGACATCCTTTAACAATGGGACCGTCACGTCATAGGGAAAGGTCATGTCGAACTTGCCGGTGACGAAGGCCAGGATCGCGGTCGAGCGGTCGGCTATCATTGTGTACTCGATGCCGTCGAGATAGGTGCGGCCCGGTCTCCAGTAATCCGGGTTTCGCGTCACCTTGATCGACTGGTTCGGCTTGTATTCGGCGAATTTGAACGGCCCCGTGCCGATCGGATGGGTGCGCATGTCGCGTGCCGAAACATGGCACGGATAAATCGGCGAATAGCCGGACGCGAGCAACGAGAGAAGCACTGGTTGCGGTCGCTTTAGATGAAAGCTCGCTTCACTGTCGCCGTTTGTCGTGACCTCGTCGACATTGAAGAACCACGCCTCGCGGTAATTGAGCCGCAGTTTTTCCTTTGCCTTCCCCGTCAACAGATCATAGGTGCATTTGACGTCTGCTGCCGTAAACGGCTTCCCATCGTGCCATTTGACACCCTCGCGCAGCTTGAAGGTCAGCTCGGTGCCGTCCTCGCTCCACGACCAACTCGTTGCAAGATCCGGGACGATTGATTCCACGCGGTTCTGTGGCACGTGCTGGTCAAACAGGATGAGGTTGTTAAATACCCCCATCGACGGCATGATTGCCGATACCGACCCCTCCTCGAGGATCGACATGCTGGCGGGGCTGTCGCGATGCTGGACGCGCAGAACGCCGCCCGGCTTCTGGGCCAGCGCCGTGGTGGCGATCGTCATGCCCAACAGGAATCCCGCGATCGTCGCGCGGGCTCGGGGTGCGGTCATTTATGATCCTCCCGATGGGACGCCGCGGGGTTGACCCACCTTGCGGTTCCCCGACACATTAGCCCAAGAGGCGGCAACTCGCACGCCCTGGAGCAATGAGAGAGCCATGAGCAGCCTCGACCCGATCCCTTATTCCGACGCGCAGCTTCGCGCGATCCTGCAGCGCGTCAAAACCATTGCGATGGTCGGTGCCTCGTCGAATTGGAACCGGCCGAGTTACTTCGTGATGAAATATCTGCAGGGCAAAGGCTATCGGGTAATCCCGGTCAACCCCGGCATCGCCGGCCAGAGCTTGCTCGGCGAAACGGTCTATGCCTCGCTGCGCGACGTTCCCGAGCCGGTCGATATGGTCGATGTCTTCCGCCCCGCGCGAGACGCGCCCGCGATCGTCGAGGACGCGATCGAGATTGGCGCCAAGGTGGTGTGGATGCAGCTCGGTATCCGCAATGACGCCGCGGCAGCGACGGCAGAGAAGGCTGGGATCGAGGTCGTAATGAACCGCTGCCCGAAGATCGAGTTCGGGCGGTTGGGCGGTGAGCTCTCGTGGAGCGGGGTCAATAGCGGCATCATTCGCAACCGGCCGCCCGAGCCGCCAATCGCAAAACGTGGCCGTCAACGCGGCGCGCCGCCGCACAATGTCACCTATGGCTTTGAGACCCGCGTCATCCATGCCGGTGCCGCCCCCGACCCGGTGACCGGCGCGCGCTCGACGCCGATCTATCAGACGACCTCCTACGTGTTCGAGGATGTCGACCAGGCCGCCTCGCTCTTCAACTTGCACAATTTCGGCTACATCTATTCGCGCCTGACGAACCCGACCGTCGCCGTTCTAGAAGAGCGGGTCGCGAGCCTCGAGGGCGGCCGCGCCGCACTCGCTGCAGCCTCCGGGCATGCCGCGCAGTTCCTGATTTTTTTTACCTTGATGGACGCGGGAGACGAGTTTGTTGCCTCACGCAATCTCTATGGCGGCTCGCTGACCCAGTTCGGGCTGTCGTTCAAAAAGCTCGGCTGGAAGTGCCATTTTGTCGACCCAACCGATCCGGAGAATTTCCGCAAGGCGCTGACCCCACGGACAAAGGCGATCTTTGTCGAGAACCTCGCCAATCCGGGCGGCATCGTCCTCGATCTCGAACAAGTGGCGACGATCGCCCATGAGGCGGGCATCCCGCTGATCGTCGACAACACCTTGGCCACCCCCTATCTCTGTGAGCCGTTTCGTTGGGGCGCCGACATTATCTGCCACTCGACGACCAAGTTCCTTTCCGGCCACGGCCACGCACTGGGCGGCATCGTCGTCGAATCGGGCCGTTTCGACTGGTCGCAAGGCGACCGCTTCCCATCCTTGACCGAGCCGGAGCCTGCCTATCACGGGCTCAAATTCTACGAGAATTTCGGCGACTTCGCGTTTACCACCAAGGCGCGCGCGGTGGCGTTGCGCGATTTCGGCCCGACCTTGTCGCCGATGAACGCGTTTTTGACGCTGACCGGCATCGAGACCCTGCATCTGCGCATGGACCGCCATGTCGAAAATGCCGTCAGGGTCGCCGAGTTCCTCGCCGACCATCCGCGCGTCGCCTGGGTCTCCTATGCCGGGCTAAAGCAGAGTCCGTTCCACGAGCTTGCCCGGAAATACCTGCCAAAAGGCGCCGGGGCAGTCTTCACTTTCGGTGTCAAAGGGGGCTACGAAGTCGGCATCAAGTTAGTCGAGAGCGTGCGCCTGTTCTCACATCTGGCCAATATCGGCGACACCCGGAGCCTGATTCTGCATCCTGCCTCGACGACGCATCGTCAGCTGACCGACGAGCAGCGCCTGGCGGCCGGCGCCGGCCCCGACGTCATTCGTCTGTCGATCGGCCTTGAGACTGTCGAGGACCTGATCCGCGATCTCGACGAGGCGCTCGCAGCAGCCGACCGGTAACTGCTCAGGGCGGCGGGAGGCGGTCGAGCGCCATTCGAACCATTGGATCGCCGTCATGGAGCCGCCGGACATGCCGCTCCAGCCATGCCCGCAGCGCCGGTGCCTCCGGCCACGCGCGGTCGGTCCAAAACCGCTTGGCCGGATCGAAATAACCCACTGTGTCGAGGAACGCGATCGTAAAGTAATAGCTCTCGGGAAGCGATTCGCTCTTCGCCCGCGCCACGACTGTTCCGTCGGGGGCGAGTGCCGTTGCCAGGCACCAATCGAGAAGGCGGTCGAGCTCCACGCGGGCGCGCTGCCGCTGGTCCGCGCGCAGCTCGGGCCACCCGAGCTGAAACAAGGTCGCGACATCGTAGTTGTTGTGGTTTGTCAGACCCTCCTCGTCGAGCCAACCATAGGGATAGCGGTCGTCGCGGATCTCGATCAGGGTGTCGATCAGTTGCGGCCAATACCTGATCCTGCCCTCGAGGTAGCGCGCCATGTGAAAGGTAAGGCTGAGATCAGTCGTCCGGAGCCGCTGTCTCCCGATCTCATAGGTCGCTCCGAAGAACCCGGTGGCTGGGTCCTGCCAATTGGCGACAAATTGGCGGATGACCATCTCGAGGCGGGGGTCCCACCGGTAATTCCCGGGCCGACGCCATAAGATCAATCGAACGAGATCCGCGGTCGCAAAGTTGAGCTCCTTGCGATGGTCGACCCCGTCCTCTGCCAGGCGAGAGACGAGGAGACTTTTGAGGTAACGCTCCAGCCGGTCAGGATCGTTGATCCGGTCGAGAAAACATGGCGGTTTGCTGTTGAAATCGGGTGCGAGCAGGTGGTCGACCGAGGCGTCGAGCTTCAAAAACCAGACTTCCGTGCAGGCGCCGTAACTACCTTCCTCGTCCGGCTCAGTAGCGCGCGGCAGCATCGGCAGGGCGGCCAAGCCTCGGATTTTCTCGAGGTTCATGCGAACGCCGGCTACATCGGCGGTGTATTCGAGCCGCCAGTGAAGCTCTTTCAGTGCTTGGCGCAGGCACATGGTGTCGAGGCCGAGAGCCTCGTCATGTTCGAGCCGCGCTTGGATCGGTCGAATGTCGGACTGCAGCGCCATATAAAGATCGGCCATCGCAGGAAAATATGTCGCGATCGCACGTTGCGGGCGCCAGCCGGCTGGAGCCCGCAATGTCCCTGGAGCATCCATTACGGCAACTAGGCTGTCGCCACAGCCTGCACGGGCCGCCGGTCGAGCTGGATCAACGAGCCGAACGCCGTCGCGGCGAATAGTCCGACAAGAGCGATGATGCTGGCGAGCATTAGCGGGCTGCCGCTCGGTCCCAGCGAAAGTAGGGCAGTTGCACCAGCAGCACCGGTCATTTGCATGAAACTGCCAAGACCAGATGCGGTACCGACCATCCCGGCATTGACGCCGAGGCTGCCGGCCGTCGCGTTCGGCGTGATCAAACCGCTGCCACAGCAAATCAGGATCATTGGCCCAATTACCGCATAAGGGCTCTCAACGCTCAGCAAGGCCAGAGTGACCATAATCGAGGCGGCCGGGATCAGCACAGTACATCCGATCGTGATCAGACCGTCGACGCCGAGCCTTCGTGTCAGCCGATTCGATAGAAGACTGCCAACGAGAAAGCCCATTGGCGGCAGCGACGCGTAAAAACCGTAATCTTCCGGACGGATCCCGAAGCCAACGATTAATACCGCCGGAGCGCCGGCGGCGAAAATGTGAAAGCCAGCGTGAGAACCGGCCGCGGTAAACGCGTAAGAGAGGAAACGCCGGGTTCCGAGCAAGGTCCGGTAGCTCGCCAGCATCCCACCGGTGCGAGACGGTGCGCCGGTTGCTGCGCGGCCTTCCGGTACGTATCGGGTCACCAGCGCCATAGCTACGCAAGCGATAAGCCCGATGACAACGAAATTGCAACGCCAGCCAAACCACCCTTGCAGATATCCGCCCAGTATCGGTGCGAATGCCTGCATCAAGGTGGCGGCAATCGCCCGCCCGGCAATGACTCGAGCGGCAGCCTCTCGGCCCCAGACCTCGCGCGTGATCGCGCGACCGACGACCAGTCCCGCGCATGCCCCGATCCCCTGCACGACCCTCGCGGCGATCAGAAAATCGATCGTCGGGCTGATCGCACAAGCGACACTGCTGATGACACTCAATGCGAGGCCGCAAAGGATCGTTCGCCGGCGGCCATAGCGATCAGACAGCGGTCCGAGCACGAGCATGCTGGCCGCGAAGGCCAAGAGGTAACCCACAAAGGTGAACTGGACCGGGGCGATCGAAGTCTCGAACGCGCCGGCGATAGCCGGTATCGATGGGACGTAGATTGTCGAAGCCACCATTCCGAGAGACGACGTCATCGTGAGTGTCAGGAGCATAACGCGCTGACAAGGGACTGCTGACCCATCGTCTTGGAGCATCGAAGCCGTCAAGAGCTCAGGCATAATCGTTCCTTTTTTTGTGAGTGTTTCCCGAAAGGGCCGGCCTCCAGTGCCGGCAATTTGTTACGGGGAGGAGGTCCACTCGGGACGCGGAGACCCTCGGTTCGGTAAAAAGCCTGCGGATAGCGGGTGACCCGGACCGGGCGTCCTGCAAGCCAATGGTCGAGGGGGGTGACCGGCAACGCCTGGTCCTCAGTATCGCAATCAGGGAGCAATAAGACAGTCAGGCGTCGCGCACCCCTGGGCCAAGGGACCTCCAGCCGTCTGATCAGGGCACCCGCCGCTCGCTTGCCGTGCTCATCGTCGCGACGCGGTAACTCAGACACGAGAGCGCCCTGATCAGCGAACTGGTGACCGTGTAATTGCTTGGTGTCGGCAATTGGAAACGAGAACGGCGCTGGAGGCAGCGTGAGCTCGAAGCGGGCAGTGTCCGGTTCGAGAATGCGTGCCACGAATCGGTCGTTGCCCAGTCGGAACC
>Ga0306926_10003074_pt1 | contig 17195 bp, 17 predicted proteins | sample flu12Cox44000178_FD_203759 | JGI IMG/M metagenome (GOLD analysis project Ga0306926, IMG submission 203759) | Lab enrichment of tropical soil microbial communities from Luquillo Experimental Forest, Puerto Rico - flux8day.12C.oxic.44.000.178 (v2)... | ecosystem: Environmental > Terrestrial >... | reverse complement strand
TGATGCTTTTAGAATCACCATTCATGCCAACTCCGCTCGAAACCAAATCGGATAAGAATCAAAACCGCATTGGTTATTGAACCAGAGGCACTTAAAAACGATTTTTTTACCAAGAAATCCACAGCCTGCTATTGAAGTGCGCCTAACTCTAAGTCCAAAATAGGGCCACCGCTGATTCATTTTTAGACCAGCCATGCCTAGTTTTCGGCAACGCCAAGCATCGCAGCCGCTCACATCACGCTGTGATCCGCGTTGACGACGCGTCCGGCAATGTGATCGAGACGCACGAGCACGCGGGAGATTTCAAAAAGCCGTGAACCGGCTTGCCATCCTGCCGTCTTTTACGGCACACTTCCCTCTATGGAGGCAGAAATAGATTGCACGTTGCAGTCTAATTCTAGTTAGCCCTTCGCCCATAATGAAAATTAGTGCACGGAGTAAACAAACTATGAAGACACATAATTACAGCACCCGCAGCGCCATCCTTTTGCTGATAGTCTTGCTGTTTGTTAGTGCGTTCGTGACCGGTCAGGCGATGGGTGCCGAACCGCGCTCAGCGCACGCCGCAGCGACAAGCCAGGCACCTGCCCGTTTAATCATAAGGCGCAACCCGAATTTGGGAGCCAACATAATCGTCCGGTTGTGGATTGATGGCCAGCCGGCTGCTAGAGCGATTATATATGGCCACACCTATGAAGGTTTCCTGGCGCCTGGCCATCATATTTTGGCCGTGCTGGCGAGTCCCGGTCCAACGTGGCCGGTGCCCTGGCAACTGCCGGTGGATGTGCGAAGCGGCCAGACTTACGGCTTTACAGCGGTCACAGATGGTTCAGGAACTTTGGTTCTAGACGGCCGCTTTGGATTCCCGCCACGTGTTCGGTGATTCGAAATTAGTTAACGAGTCTGATGCAATGGCTATCGCATAGGACTGCTCCTCTGTCACAATGCCAACAGGTCGCGTTTCTGGAACACCATGTCCCAGGGCGAATCTCCTCTATTCAGGACATAATGATCTTTAACCGGGAAGGTCTGGAATTCATGCGCCAACTCGATTTTTCGCTCCTAGAAGCACTGTTGGAAACTGTGAGATGACGGGATTTTCTATCTCGCACCTCGGCTGATACGAAAACAATTCCCCCGAACGTTGACTACGTGATTCGCGTTTACGATGCCGCTGGCAATGTGATCGACAAAGTCCGATAGCTAACGCGATAGCTTTGCGTAAAGATGCTGAGCTCGGCAGAAAAAATATCGTCGACAAAACCGACCAAGAAGGGCAATCCCACCAGTTTTTCACCAGCAGCAGCTCGTGGCTTCGAGGTAACTATCGATCAGGACGGCGCTTGTGAATTCAAGTATCTGGTCGCACAGTCTGGATAGATCAAAACCAGTCTTTGGAAAAGGATAAAGTTATGTTGCGAAGCGTTAGGCAGCTTTATGGGAAAAAGCTTGCCGCCTCTGACGGCCACATCGGCCACGTGAAGGACTTCTATTTTAATGATCAACAATGGCGTGTCCGCTATGTTGTCGCGGACACAGGTTCATGGCTAGCGGGTCGCTTGGTGCTGATCTCCCCCCATGCTTTCGGAAAGCTGCATCAAGAGGACGACTGCCTGCTCGTGAATCTCACTCGGCAACAGATTGAAAACAGTCCCGCGATTGAGTCGCACGAGCCAGTCTCGCGGCAATACGAAGAGGCGCTTTATCATTACTATGGATTACCGTCCGACTGGGACGAAGGCGAAATGTGGGGCCCGGGCGGTTTTCCCGAGGCTCCGCCGCTGCCGCATCTTACGCCGAGCAAGCAAGGCAACGATCCTCATCTGCAAAGCACACAGGCTCTGAACGGCTACCCCATCCAAACCAGCGAGGGAGCGATCGGCCACGTCATTGACTTCATGATGGACGACAAGAGTTGGGCGATTTGTCACCTGGTCGTGGAGACCGGCCATTGGTATTCCGGCAAGGAGATCGTAATTTCACCGAAGCATATCGACCGGATGAGTTACGAGGAAGAAAAGATATTTGTGAACGTGACCAAGGAAGCCATCTTGGAAGCGCCGCAATACCACGTGCCTCCGCTTTCGCAGATGCGCTAGAGAAGACCTCATGGCGTCGTGATTCGCGTTTACGTTGACGCTGGCAACGTGATCGAAACGCACGAGCACAAGGGCGATTTCAAAGAGTGGTAACACTCTTTTCGCCACACGTATGGATTGGAGTACAGCTTTATCCGCTATTGTGCCAGCCCGACACGACGCAGCAGATCAGTAAACCTGGGGTCCGAGCGCAGATTGTCCATCTCGGGGCTAACTCTCAGAAGCGTGAGTTCGTACTCGCGTTGCTGATAAGCTTTTTCGAGCCAGGCGAACGCTTCGTCCTTCTCACCCAGTCCTGCGAGCGAAGCCGCAACACCATAGGCCTGCCTGTAGCCAGCGGTCGTTTTTGTCGTACCGTTCTCCGCGACATAGCGGAGATAACCGTTCCAGCCGCCGTTTGCATACGCATCATGCATTTCCCGACTTGCTTCGCCCCTGCCGACGAGCTCGGCCAATTTTATAAACTCGGCAACTGCCTCCGAGTATTGCCCTTTTGCCCTATAGCTACGGCCCAGCACCAGATGCGCACTGGGAAAATTAGGCTCGATTTCTATGGCTTTGCGAGACTGCGTGATCGCCTCGTCGTAACGGCGCGCTTGCAAATACGCGTCGCCTAAGATCCGATTTATGATGCTCGAGAGCGGATCGAGCTCAAGCGCTCGCTTCGCTTCAGCGATCGCCTCCTCGTGTCTTCCCTGAGCCGAGAGAAACTCCGCACGCCACTGATGCGCAGTCGCATAATTGGGGTTCAATTCAATCGCACGGTCGATTTCTCGCAGTGCCCCTGCATAATCCCAATCGTAATCGTGCAGGATCTCCGCGAGCGAGGCGTGCGCCTCGGCGAGGTTTGGATCAATCTGAAGGGCCTTCAGCACTGCCGCCTTTGCTTTCGGCATCGTCTCATCCGGAGCGGCTGCACCGTAGTCCGCCAGTAGAGCATAACAATCCGCCATGCCTGAATAGGCGAGCGCGTAACTGGTATCTTTCTCGATCGCCTGCTGGAAGTACGTGATGGCCTTTTCGAAATTCTCTGACGTGCGTTTATTCCAGAAGAAACGGCCTTTTAGGTAAAGCTCATGTGCTTCCGTGCTTTCGGTTGGATGTTTAGCGATCAGCGATTCCTCCGCGCCGGGGAGTTTCGCCTGCAGCGTTTCGGCGATCGTTGTCGCGATGTCGCTTTCCACCGCGAAGATATCGGTGAGTTTGCGGTCAAACGTGTCTGCCCAAAGATGTGCGGCAGTTGCCGCATTAATCAGTTGCACGTTGACACGGACTTGATCGCCCGCTCTCTGCACGCTGCCTTCAAGGATGTTCGCTACGCCAAGCTGCTTCGCTATCTCAGAAAGATTGGCTGGCTTACTCAGAAATTGCTGTGTCGATGTCCGCGAAATCACTTTCAGGTCTGCGATTTGCGCAAGCCGCGTCAGAATCTCCTCTTGGATACCTTCGGCAAAATAGACGTTGTCGGGATCGTGGCTCAGATTTTCAAACGGGAGAACCGCAATGCTTTTTTCCGGCACAGGTAGCGTGGATCGCAAGCCATAACGGGAAAATAATACGATGCCACCAACGATCATTGCGAGGGTGAGCAACGCTGCCGCCCCTGCTGCCCAGCGCACTCGAGCCCGGCGCTTCTGCACAGTCTGGAATTTCCCCGGCAAGGTCGCATTACCGAACTGATCGTCATAGAAGTTCACCACCGAGACGTGCGCGCCATGTTTTACTTCGCATTCGCCCAGATCGTGGAGATACAGGTTCCAGCGCGGGTGCGGTACAAGGTCCTCCGCTGCATGCTTTGATAAGAGGATGTGTCCTGTGTCGCCGCAATCCATCACCCGCTGAGCAATGTCAATTCCGGCTCCGGCGATGTTTGTTCGCTCGTTAACATCCGTGACCTCACTCACTGGCCCGCTGTGAATCCCCATCCGCAACTGAATCTCAGGATGCGCTTTGACTGCCTCGCTGATTTCAACCGCGCAGCGAACAGGAGCCTCTACGCTGTCGCGAAAAATCAGCGCCATCCCGTCTCCTGTGGGAATCCGCACCAACATGCCGTTTGCGTCCGAAGCCCGGAACTGTGCAGTGTTTCGTACGATTTCATTGAGTGCTCGGAGTCTTTCGTGCTGTTCGTCGAGGAGCAATTTCGAGTAGCCGACTACGTCCATGAACAGAACGTGAACAATCTCCAGTTGAAGCTCGAACTCAGAATCAGTAGGCATATCGCAATCCCGCTAGGAAATTAAAAATCTTACACACTCCAGTTGATCACTAAACTCTGGCTGACTCCGAGAAATTACCAGTGCGCTCTACAAGCCCGGCATCGGCCCTCACCCTGAAACTCAAGAAAATGCACGTTTACGAAGTCCGCCCGCGCAAAGATCATCGCGGTGTCGATCTAATTTCCGATGCTGTGAGAGCAGCGGCTCCATTCCCGTCAGGGAAGCAGATAGCTTCCCCGGAAACTTTATCCGAACTTTGTAGCGAATTAATCCGGCGACTCATCGTCAGCTTCCGACGTCAAATGATGATGATGACGCCTGTCTTTCTTCCTGTAGGCATCATACGCAAGAGCTGCCCAGCATCCGATTGGAAATAGCAGGCCAACACCTGCAGTACCAAGGATAGATATGATGCCGACGAATATGGCAATCGGCATGCCGAGAAACATCAAAAAAAGACCCATTTCATAGTGGCCTTTGTAGATGTGACCGAGCCCCGGCACAATACTGAGTACCGCTGCGATTTCATTATGCGCGTGTTTCTCTTCCCTGTTAAGTGGCGTTGATAATGTTTGCATCTTAATTACCCTCCTCGTTTGCAGTTGGCTGTTACCATTCTGGCTGTTTCAGGCAGCCGACGATGATCAGCGCGTAGAGCGCCATCATTGATACGACGGCAACTAGAATCAGATATTCCATACTTTCCTCCTTTGTCGGCTTTAGTAAGGCGTCGACCTATCTTCTGCTCCACGTAACTTGGCTTTTGCTTTGCAAAAATTGCTGCTCTAAAAAGCAGCTGTTTTTTAACGCGATGCACGTTTACGAAGTCCGCCCCCGCAAAGATAAGCGCGGCGCCAATCTAATTTCCGGTGCGCTGCCATTCGGTCGGCTGTGGTATGACACGCCGGATAATGTAGTCGGCTACGCAGTGCACAGCAGCCGCTCAGACGATGCTGTGATTCGCGTTTACGATGCGGACGGCAACGTGATTGAGACGCACGAGCACAAGGGCGATTTCAAAGGGTGGTCTTGCGATAAAAATGTTTATGACTAAGCATTTATTATTTTGCCGCGTTGGCCGCCAACGTTTCCACGACGGCAATGTTTGGCAGCAACTCGGCTGGCACACCGTGCCGCTCTCTTAAGTACTCCGGACTGTTATACGAGAGCCACACCTTTCCCTGTCGGTCTTGCCAAACCAAAATCTTCAACGGGAGATCAATAGCAATACTTGGAGCTGCTAGCATCAGAGGTGTGCCAGCTTTGGGACTGCCAAAGATTAGCAGCTTGGTCTGTGGCATCTTCAACCCCACCTTTTCCGCTTCCCCGCTGTGGTCGACTAGGGCAAACAGAGTGATTGTTTTGGATTGCAGAATGCTCTTGACCCTCTGCACCGTCTCATCGACCGAGTGATTGCTCGGGACATTGACAATTCCATTTTTCATTTTGACCGTATTATCCTCCGCCGATACCGACAGAGCAATACCCACGAGTGGTACCGCAAGTCGCCATAGCCTCATGATAAATCTCGTTTGTGTGGCACCACGGCAAAAGCAGCCGTGTCGGCGTTGATCTTACCAGGGGCGGGGCGACTCTTTTTCAAAAATCGCGCAGATTCCGCTCCTGTAGTAAATCAATCGGAATCCGTACTCCTTGGAAAATTGCTCGATTGCCGCCTTTCGATTGTCCATGTTCATCGACCAAAGCCGTTGCAACTGCTCCTCGTAAGCAGCGCCGTGTCCCCACCTGTTAGCTTGGATTTGTTCGTCGATGTGTGCCGCAAGAGTTCTCATATTAGTAATGACATTCGCGGCGAGAGGTTAGGTCTGGCCAAACAATCAAAACCTTTGTGAAGTCGCTTAGAATTTACAATCGCGGTTGACCTGCTGCAGTCTTTTGCGGCAAAACCTCATGAGTTCGTTACAAAAATTGGTTGTAGCGGTTCTTCCAAAAAAGTGGGCCGCGAGCGTAGAGGCCGAGTCACGCGCCTGGATTGTGCGATGTTCGTCTTGCGGCTTCGAGCGGTCGATCTGGGAACTCGGCGGAGTTCGTTGGAAGGCCGCTGGCAGCGAGCGTCGTTATCTTTACTGCCCGAAGTGTGGCCAGGCTCACTGGCACACAATTTCCAAGCGGCAAACGACCTAAACCAGCCGATGAAGCCAACGGCCCCATTTCCTCGGAGTCCAATCAGTTATCGAGCGTCAGACCATTCCACGCGCACGCGAGGCAGGTCAGGGCTAAACAGGGATTTCGTCGTCATCTGCTTCCGCGCTTTCGGTTTCCCACAATAGATACCGAAACTTTGCGGCTTCTCGGCTGTTCAAGCCGGCCTTGCCATTGCTGACGATCTCGATCACGCCAACGCTTGCCAGCGCGAACGTAATAGTGTGTGCCTGTTGGTGGCTCAACCCATCACAAACTTTCGCGGCATCGCGATAGCTCAGAAAGTATTTGCCGTTCGAGCATAGACGTGACAGCTCGCGGTGCAGTGCAGTGAGCCTCCGCCAACTCTCCGGCGCTCCTAAATAGGCGGGTACAACTGGCAGCTCGAAAGCCGAAAGTTTCGAAACGGCTTCAAGCGCCTTGTTGAGCGTGGCACCTTCGCCCATCGGCACGCGCACCTTTCGAAGCTCTGCGAGAAAGGCTGCTAAGTAATCGTCGCGCGTCTTTGCGGGATCGAGAAACGGCTGCGAACGCCGATGCCACTCGTCGAACGCTATCACTAGCTCAGCGATCTCCAGTGCCCGGCTAATTCCTTTCTCCAACGCTCTCAAATCGCGCACAAGCTGCCAACGTCTTTTCCTCGCGGTGCTGCGCTCTGTGCAAGTGTTGCGGGCGGCGAATGCCTTGAGCACCTTCTCCTTTTCCCCATCAAGCCCTTGTCCGTTGGACACAGGAAACACAGGAGACTCAAGAGACTCAGGATACTCATGACACTCAGGAGACTTACGAGACGCAGGACACTCACGAGGCTCAGGATATTCATGAGACTTAGGAGGACGGCTGGAAGGGAAATCGGCCATGTCCAGATAGAGGTTCATCGCCTTGGTCAGCGACAGACCTTTCAGCTTGCTGAGAAACAGGATTTCATCGCCCTCGCCGCAACCGGCGTGACACTTCCAGAACCAGAAGCCATCCTTGCCTTCGAACACCGAAAACGACGGATGCCTGTCGTCGTGGCCGGGAAGCGGGCAGCGGGCGCTTTTCTTCGCGTGTTCTGCCAGCCCTAGCTTTGCCATTAGTTCAGGCATGGGTAGCCGCCGCCGTCTGGCGTCATCAATTTTCTGGCGCAGGTCGCCGTTCCCATTCATGCGGCCTCCTTTTGTGTGGAAAAATTCGAGGCTGTTTTGGCGGTCTGAGGGTCATCATAGCCGCCTTGCATTTTCGGCTTCGTAAGTGCCTCAGCGCCAATGGGCGAATTTGCGAGTTTTTCCACATCTAACTCGCGTTTCCGCCTCATGTGCTCTTTCTTCGAGCCCCGAATGTGGTTCCTTGCGCAATTAGGACAGTATCTTCGTCGCCCTCTCACCTCGCGCTTCCCGCAGTCCTTGCATCGCTTGGCGGCTTGCCGAACGGCAGCTTTATCCAAGCACGGGGGGCCCTCTGGGAGTTCATGCGGGGAAAACTGGGATCCGCTATGGCGCGCGAATCGCTCGTTACATTTTTTTAGCCATTCCCTGACTTGTGGTAGAAGCGAGGTCATGCTGCGGCTCTCCCCTGATTCCGGATGAAAGCCGCAACAGCGTCGTACGGAACCAATGTCACTCCGCGCAGTTTTCCGCGCTGGCGAATCCGAATGAGTTTCCAGTAACCCAGCTTCTCGCCTTCGTAGTAGTAGCTCCGCCCAAGTCCAAAGTATGGATCGCCGCCCGACTTAGGCAGTCGGAAAAACTCAGGGCAGGATTGCGAAGGGCGATCCGCGCCTTCGCTTCGCGGAGCAGTTATTGTCGGTTGCTCGCCGATGTTAGTTGTTGTCATAACACCTGGAAACGTAGCAAGACTGGTCTTTTTTAAAGCTGCCCGAGCCTTGCTTTTGCGCTAGGTAACGCGAATCCGGCAACAGTCACGCCGATGCTTATGGGGCAACGTCTCTCGAAGTAACGCTTTTCTAGTAAGGAATTTTGCTTGGCACGAGGACACCGACCCCCCCGTATCCTTTTTAGCTTATCGAATAAGGCCGTAAGCCTTTGCTTCTGCGCGCAGCTGCTCTTGCGTCCAGCCTCGCTGCCGGGCTGTTTCTTTTAAACGGGCAACAAATTGCCGATTCGCTTCCCGCATCCATTGCTGTCCTTCGGGCGTCTGTAGCCAACGCGGTTCGCCCCCTAGCCGTTCCAGCGCGTCGCGTTTTTGCTCGGCCAGCCGTTCAGCAGTGGTAGCTTGCCAATTGCCATACGGGTAGCCGTTGAACACATCGAAGCCTTGCGCCCACCATTCTGCTTCTTGACAATCACGACATCGGGCAACATGGCGCGTCCGGTGGTAATAGAAGCCATCCGCGAGTCGGCGGCCACAGGACAAATCAGTCTTGATAGGGTCGTATTTCAGTATCCTGTCACGCTCCTCCGAGTCCTTAAGGCCACCGCACTTTGTCGGCATTAAGTGTTTCCGACCCCAGAACTTCTTGAAGTGCGTAGCGTCCCGGAACCTCAGCCAATCGCCGGGATAAACCCAACTTCCTCTATACCACTCGCGATGCCTTCGCACGCGTTCACGCGTTTTTTCCCGCTTCCGCAACGCGCTTTTTCCCCGCCAAACTCCTTCTTCTTGCTCTACGACCCATGCCGCCACGTCGTCAAGGGCGCACAGGTTCTTTGCTTCAGGATGCGCGATTCGTGCAGTCCATTCGATAAGTGGCCATGACTTATTCCGCAAAGGCTTGCGCCGGTAATTATCCACTGTCAATTCAAGTGCACGTGCATAGCACCGAAATTCGACCGGCGCACTTCGACCATAAGCAGGTTCAACGGTGCGCGTGCGGGAGAATTGCGCGAGCGCTCTTTCGTGTCGAGTCCAGTTTATCGTTCTCGCAGCGTCTTGATCATCCCTAATTGCTGCAATGTCACAGAGCAATTTTCGCGCGTCCTCGTCGCCGTGCTCTGCTTGCCGCTCTAACTTGGTCAGCGGAGCCTCACCAGCTTCCTCCAATCGATCCTGCGCGCGTTTCACTAAATTATCGACGCGCAACACCAGCCGCAGCGACGGCATCCCTTTATCCAGCAATTGGAACCCTTTCCACGCTGGCGAAGGTTGCTTCTTGCGCTTGGTCGCGATGAGAAACATGACATTGTCTTCAAGCGATTGCAGGAATTTTCGATCTGGCCAGAATGTGGGTGGCCAGTTCTTATCCTGCGGCTTGCAACATTTCCTCAAGTAATCAAGGTGCAAAACTAACCGCTCCTTCACCTGGTTACGATCCTGAGCTGTCGCTTTCATCATTGTTTGCCCTTCACGAGTGACTGGTCACGTCCGGCAATCGCTGCATAGGCGCGCGCAGCGGAAAAAGATCATTTGATGCCAAGAGCCGGAAGCTTCTCGACCGCCGCCCGCAACGGGGCCAGCTCGTGATGCGTATAGACCGCGTTCATTTCGGCGCTGGCGTGCCCGGTGAGCTTCTGCCGGATTTCCACGGCTACACCTGCGTTCGCCAAAGCGGCGTTGAAGGTGTGGCGCAACGAATGGAAGCTTAGGCTCGATTGCGAGCGTCCAGCGCCGTTCGCTTCGCGCAGCAAGCGGCCTTTGATTCCGGCGCGGTCCATAATGCGCTTGAACGCCATCGACAATCCGCTTTTCCCACTGCCGGACCTGCCTGAGAGCGTTGGAAACACGGGCGCTTTGCCGATGCCTCGCGTTTGCTCCTGTAACCAGGAGGCGAACTGGGGATGAAGTGGTACGGTGACATCTGTGCTCGTTTTGCGTGTCGTCACCGTGATTTTCTGCTCTTTCCAATTGATTGTGTTCCACTGTAAATCGGCAACGTCGCGCAAGCGTAGACCGGTGTAATACCCGCAGAGAATCGCGCCTTTCCAATCCTCTGTTGGCGCTGCGGTGATCAGCGCTGCGAGTTGATCAGTCGTGAACACGTCTTTCTCAACGTTCCGGGTCTCATCCTTTACTGGGCGCACACAGTTTTTTGTGCATGGATTAATTTCGATGTAGCCAGCGTCGTGAGCTGCTTTGAATGGCATCCGCAAAGTCTTGATTGCGGCGTTTACGGTTGGAGCAGCAAGCCCCTTGCGCTTCAATGCGTCGCGCCAAGAGCGAATGTCGGTTGGTGTGATCTCCCGCAAGAGGCGATTAGCCTTTACGCCAATGTGCGTCAGAAACTCATCTACAATCTGACGATATTTCCAGTACGTGCGCAGTTCCGTTTCGTTTCTCTTGCTCTCTACCCATTCGTCCAGATGCTCGCGAGTCGTGCGAAAATGCAGCGGTTCGCCCACCGTGCGCTCGTACATCTGAGCGATAACTTTCCGGCATTGGCTCTCTGTCAGTCGTCCCTTGCCTGCGAGTTTTTCGAGTTGTTCCCATTCATCGGCCAATTTTTGGGCCAATTTCCGGTCAGTCGTTTTTGTGCTTTTTTTTAGCCGCCGAACCTTTCCGTCGCTTCCTACGCCATTAAAACAGGCAATCCAGAAGGGGCTTTTCGCAGGCTGATGCGCGTCTTTTGTGATTGATGCCATAGCTGGTCAGAACTTATAGTCAGAACATCTGACAATGTCCAGCGACATTTGTTCATGTCATTCACGATGGAAAAAAGAAATGAGCGGGTGAGGGGAATCGAACCCCCGTGTGCAGCTTGGGAAGCTGCCGTTCTGCCATTGAACTACACCCGCGATGCGATTTTCGATTTTAGATTTTCGCTTGCCGATTGCAACCGAAAGAAAGCGCGAGCGCGAATTGCCACCCTCTCGAACGCGGGGCTGTAGTGTGCCCTGTCCTCAGCGCAGGGGACAATGGGGTGCAACGTGTTTCCGCTGGGACAGCCCGGAATGCTTTCGGGGCTACAGCAGAGATAAACGGCAGCGAACTGCAATCACTGCCACGAAATCACGTCGTCGGCGTAGACGCCCGTGCTCTTATCACCGCTCGCGGCTGCTGTCGCCCCTTGTCCGTCCGTACCAAGAGACCACGCGATTGCGCCGATGTATAGATTCGGTGTAGCCCCGGCGTTAGCGGTGTACGGATTCGCGACCTGATTGTCGTAGCTTCCGTCAATCTCCACATTGTAGGGTTGGCCCCACGGATCGTAATACTGGTGGGTTGTAGGGCTCACACCTGACCGTCTGTTACCAACCGTGTCATTTTTCACATCTGGTGGCGAAATGAACACAATCTGCCGCGGATTATTAGTTGTATCTATCGCACGCAACACATCGAATAACGTGTTGTTTGGGTTGGCTGCCGGTCCATAGGTGGTATCAGCAGTGACAAGCGGATACTTTCCATACTCAGTGTAAAACGCGTTCACCGCGTTCACAATTTGGGTGAGATCATTTTTCGCCTGTGTTTGTTTCGCCTGGTTTTGAACTGCTTTGAAAGCCGGAAAGAGCAGACCGACCAAAATCGCAATGATTGCGATTACGACCAGCAGCTCGATGAGCGTGAAGGCGCGTTCGTGTGTCTGGAGAGGACGCATGGGGCGAATGCTAACCGCAAGTTGCGTATTGCGCACGTAAAATCGTTTAAAAATTGAACGGTTGAAGAGTTAATGGGTTAAACCACAACAAGCATTGTCATTCTGAGCGGGCGAAGAATCTCTGAACTACTCTTTTTGGCAGCGCGAAAGCCACAGTCAGAGATGTTTCGCTTCGCTCAACATGACAGACCAGAAAAGGCTTCAACCCTTGAACGCTTCAACTGTTCAACGAATCACTTCCACTTTGCCATCTGTTCCAGGAACGGACATTGCGCGCAATCGGAATTATCCTGCATACAGAAATCTTCGTAGATCTGGAGCAGCCCCTGCTGGTGCGCGACGGTTTCTAGAAATCCCTTCCCGCGCGAATCATTTCCGAAAAGACGCGTCGTAGCGGTTTCGAGCCGTCTAATTCGATAATTGGGCCGGCAACTTTGAGTATTCCGCCCACAGAGATGTGCTTGGGGAAGTTGAGGAGTTGGCATCGTGTGCCAGCCAAAATGGAAACAGCACGTTTGCCAGGATATCGGCGACGCGCGAGTCACCGATGAGTGCCATTCTCTTCGGCGATGCAGCGGCTGTGAGCGTGTAATGAAAATTCCAAAACGGATGTTCGATCGTCTGAAAGAAATCGTTTGCGACCGCCACGCTATTCTTGCCTGAGGCACGCTGAAGCCGCGACCAATCGCGCGCGAGGATTGCCAGCGCGGCCAGCCGGCGCTGCGGATGATTAACTGGACGCGTGCTACTGAGCCGCCAGGTGTTGGCTGGCAACATGAACCTTTGCAACTCGTCCCGATGCGGCCACCAGCTATCCCATAGCTGCCTCACATATTCGCGCGGCGATTTTTTATACGCATCGAGGTCCGGCATTTCAAGGAAACCGGCTCCGCCAAAGAGTAATGCCTCGCAGTCGCGAGCATTTTCACGCAGGAAGTGGAGCGGCAAGCGTTGTGCGAGAAGCGTGAACGGCAGCTTGTTCTCCTTGTAACCAAGCGCAGCGGCGATCTCCTGAAAAAGCGTTTCATCGCGTCCATGTGCGTCGATCTTGTTGCGAATCCGGTTCGCTTTTTGTCGTAAACGAAATTGCGCGGCGGCATCCAGAACGCTGTAAACGCGTTCCTCAGGCAAATCTTTGAGCGGCGCCTGGCAGCGTCCCGGCCGCGCCAGCGGGACGTGTGCATTAGACGCCTCCGGCAGAGTCACGGGATCGATGCACACCTGCGTTACGTTCCGGTTCGATTGTGTGCGCGTGAAAAATGCGCGGTCGGTTCGCTCGACAAACACGTGAAGCACGGTCGCTTCGAAAGCCGGATTAGTCGCGTGGCCGTGGGTTTCCCAGCTGCGGTCCAGCAGATCGATCTCGATGCAGCCGGGAATGGGTTCGCCGCCATTCATTCGAATTGCAGCTTCACGAAAATCCGGTCCGGCTTCGCGGTTCCAAGTGCCGAATTGGATAATGTCGATCTTATCTCCGCCGATGCTGACAAAATGTTTGCCGAAGTCTCCGGCAAACCAGCGCGCTTGCAGCTCCAGCTCGGATGGAATGCGCGGCGAGGCGAACAGTGCGCGTTCATGCACGCGAGTCATGTCGCGCATTTGCGCATAGCGCTCTACGAGCGTGTTCACGCGTGAATTATGGCGTGTAGCGTGAAATCAGTCACGGCGGTTCAGAGGTAGGGGCGGTTCACCCGAACCGCCTGGGCGATTGAGTCAATCGCCCCTACCTAGACATTTGCCGCCGAGGACGGCGGCCTCTACAATCGCGCCATGCTCGATATTCGTTTGATTCGCGAAAAGGCGGATTTCGTCCGTGAACGCCTCGCCACACGCGGCGGCGGCGATGAAGCGAAGATTAATGAGGTATTGCGAGTCGATGCGGAGCGGCGCAAAACCGAGACGGAACTGCAGCGATCACAGTCTGAGCGCAATCGCCTGAGCGAGGAGATTGGCCGCAAGAAATCGCGCGGCGAAGCGACGGACGAGCTTGAAGCGCAAGTGCGCAAGATCGGCCAGCAAATTGCCGATCTCACGCAGCGCGCGAGCGCGCTTGACGAAGCTCAACGCAACTTGCTTTTGGAAACTCCCAACCTGCCCCATGAGAGCGTTCCGATTGGCAAAGACCCAAGCGCAAATCGGGTCGTGCGCAGCTGGGGCGAGAAACCGCGATTGACCCAGCCCGCCGATCACGTTGCGCTCGGCGCAAGACTGAATCTTTTCGACCTTGATCGGGCGGCAAAACTCAGCGGGAGCGGTTTCATTTGTTTCGTCGGCGCAGGCGCGAAGCTCGAGCGTGCGTTGATCAATTTCATGATCGACCTGCATACGCGCCAGCATGGTTATGTCGAGATCAGTCCGCCGTTTTTGGTCCGGCGCGATTGCATGATCGGCACATCGCAGCTCCCGAAGTTTGAAGCCGACATGTATGGCTTGGAGGAGAGCCAGCTTTTCCTTGCGCCTACTGCGGAAGTCCCCCTGACAAATCTTCATCGCGAGGAGATCTTGAGCGTAGCCGATCTTGCGAAAAAGTTCGTGGCCTATACGCCATGTTTCCGGCGGGAAGCCGGTGCGGCGGGGCGAGAAACACGGGGGATTATTCGGGTGCACCAGTTCGACAAAGTAGAATTGGTGAAAATCACCGCGCCCGAAAAATCATACGAGGAACTTGAATCGCTCGCTAACGACGCCGAACGGGTTTTGCAGCTGCTCGGCTTGCATTACCGAGTGGTCGAGCTTTGCACTGGCGATCTGGGCTTTGGTTCGGCCAAGACTTATGACATCGAAGTCTGGTCGCCCGGTCAGGACGCATTTCTGGAGGTTTCGAGTTGTTCAAATTTTGAAGATTTCCAGGCACGCCGGATGCAGCTTCGGTTCAAAAATCGCGATGGAAAAAACCGGTTCTGTCACACACTGAATGCGTCGGGCCTGGCGTTACCGAGGCTGTTCGCTGCGTTGATCGAAAATTATCAGCAACGCGATGGTTCGATTCGAATTCCCAAGAAGCTGCAGCCTTATTTCGGTGCCAGCCAAATTCGCTGAAATTGTAGCGGGGAGCGCCTCTACAACAAACCGCCAAGGCCGCCGGTGATTTTCGTCATCTCGGACTGCGCAAGCGCCTTGCCCTGTTCGATAGCCTGTTTCACGGCGCTTAATACCATTTCCTCGAGAAATTCGACGTCGTTCGGATCGACAACTTCCTTCTCGATCTTGATCGCGATGATTTCGCCCGCGCCGTTCGCCATAACCTTTATCTTGCCGCCAGCTGCGCTCACTTCGATGGTTTTTTTCTCAAGCTCAGCCTGCGTTTTCGTCATTTGCTCCTGCATCTTCTGAGCCTGCTTCATCAATTTGTTTAGGTTCATAACATCGGAGGATCAGGATTTAACCTGAGCGTTGAACAATTCGATGGCTTCCTGGATCAGAGGGTCATCTTTGAACGATTCCGCTGGTTTCGCTGCGTCAGCAGATCTTGATGGAATCCCGTCTTTCGCCACAAATTTCACCGACCATTCGCGGGCGGTCGCTTCTTTGAGCAGCGTTTCCAGTTGCCGACGAGTGTTCACGCTGGCGACCACTTCAACGTGAGCTTTGTCGTCCGGCGAATGCCCCAGCAGAAAATTGCGGCCATCGATTCCGATCGGATGAACCAGATCGCTCAAGGTTCGCAACAAACCTTTTGCCGGAATTTTCGCGACGACGCGCGCCCAAATTTTCTCAGAATCGACGGTCGCAGCTTTTTCTTCGACGCGGGGTGTGCTGTAGCCGGGTGCGTTGACCCCGGCTGTTTGCGGTTTGGGTTTGTTCCCGCCGCGGTCACTGCCCGCAGCTACAGGTTCGGCGGCCGGCGCGCTCGGCGCTCGCGCCCTACCGTTCCGAAGCTCGCCAAGTTTTTCGATTACCTCATCGAGCGTTGCCTGTCCAAGGCTCTGGATTGCCTTGATGATCGCCACTTCGAAGTGAAGCTTTTTGTTCGGCGCCCATTTCATGCGGCCTTCGGCGGCGGCAAACTGATCGATCAGCTCAAGCAAACGATCCGTGGAAATCAGGTCCGAGTGTGCGGCAAGCGACTTCTGTACGTCAGGATCGACGTCCTCTGTAAGCGCATCCGGTTTGGCTTTGAACACGAGCAGATCGCGCAGGTATGCGATCAGGTCCGACATGAGCCGCATCATGTCCTTGCCGCTTTCGCTTTGCTGATGCAACAGATCAATCGCCTCCGGCGTTTCTCCGCGCAAAATTCGCCCTATCAGATCGGCCACGGTTTGTTCGCTCGTAAATCCGAAAACATTGAGCACATCGTTCTCGCTGATTTTCTCCCCGCAAAATGCCACCAGCTGATCGAGCATCGATTCTGCATCGCGAAGGCCGCCTTCTGCGCCGCGCGCGATCGCGTGTGCAGCCGCCGGCTCCAACGTAATATTTTCCTTTCCGGCGATGACTTGGAGGTGCTGCGCAATGAGATTTGGCGGGATGCGATGGAGATCGAACCGCTGACAACGTGACAGGATTGTCGGCAAAACCTTGTCGGGCTCCGTCGTGGCGAAAATGAACTTCACGTGTGGCGGCGGCTCTTCGAGCGTTTTCAACAATGCGTTGAACGCTTCCTTGGTGAGCATGTGCACTTCGTCGATGATATAGATCTTGTAACGGCCCTTCGCCGGCGCGTAGCGCACGTTGTCGCGCAACTCGCGCACGTCATCGATACCGCGGTTGCTCGCGCCATCGATCTCGATCACGTCGAGGCTGTTGCCCGCGGTGATCTCCCGGCAGTTATCGCACTTTCCGCATGGCGTGATCGTCGGGCCGTTGATGCAATTGAGCGACTTTGCCAAAATTCGCGCAGTCGAAGTTTTGCCGATGCCCCGCGGCCCGACGAACAGATACGCGTGAGCCAGGCGGTTCTGTGCGACCGCATTTTTAAGCGTTCGCGAGACATGCGCTTGCCCCACCAGATTGTCGAAAGTCTGCGGCCGATATTTTCTGGCAAATACCTCGTAACTCACACGCTCAATCTAAATGCGTTGATTGACGCCTCAAAACAGAAATCTCTTGACCACGAATAGACAGGAATTGACACGAAGTGAGGATCAAACAGGATTTTTTGCTTTTGATTGAGCGTTGGACGTTAGACGTTCCGCCTTCGTTTCACTACCGCGGGACAAGTGAGCGCTTGCCACGCCGAAGCTTTCAGCGTAAGCGGGTTGGACGTTTCCTCGATGTTCACAAAATCAAGGCGTGGCT
>Ga0306926_10003069_pt1 | contig 17204 bp, 15 predicted proteins | sample flu12Cox44000178_FD_203759 | JGI IMG/M metagenome (GOLD analysis project Ga0306926, IMG submission 203759) | Lab enrichment of tropical soil microbial communities from Luquillo Experimental Forest, Puerto Rico - flux8day.12C.oxic.44.000.178 (v2)... | ecosystem: Environmental > Terrestrial >... | reverse complement strand
TAGTAACTGGTGCGCTTCAACAGCTTTTGCTTGGAAGCATTGAACGTCGGCAATCCAACCAGCTTGCGCTCGATCGACTCCCATTCCTGGATGGGATATACAAAGGCACTCTTCCCATCCCAACTTGTGATATAGAATTTGCTCCCGTACTTCTCGTCGGCCAGACGCTTGTATTCCGCGGGCATTTTGAGACGCCCTTTGTCGTCCAGGCGGGTTAAGTGTGAGCCACGAAACATGAAGAACTGCCCCGCACCATCGGGCCCTTATTTCGCTTCCGGGAAAGGAGGAAAATCTGAAAAACGACCCCGCGTGGGAGCTCAAACCGGGTTTCATCGCGCATTTTGCCAATGGAACCAATCCGTTCTAAACGCTTCCACGGGAGGCATCGAGTGTCCCACCGCCTCCCACTATTTACCACCAATGGAGGGAATCTTACGCCGATTCCGGCAGGTGTCAAGCGGAAATCGCTCGATTCCCACGAAAGTTTTCTTAGGCCTCCCCGACAACCACAGGTTGGGTTCAGCGCTCTCCCCTCCCACAATAATTTGGGTTTACTGAGGCGGTTCCCTATCGCCGGCTTGTGGACGATTCCGGGAGGTAACGAAGATTAGCGGCACAAAGCCGACAAGGTATGGTGCTCACCGCGTGGGCACGCCGCGCCGGATGGAGGTCAAGAAATCGGTGTCGCCGGACGCGACCGGCGGCAAGAACATTTGGAAACCAAGGGCCGGGGCTTTATATTCGTTGCGTCGCAAAATCGCGCCACCAAGGAACGCCATGAGTCAGCGCCTGCAAGTCGAGCAATGGATTCCCGTTCCCTTGCCGAAGGTGTTTGCGTTCTTCTCCGATCCGCATAATCTGCCGCGCATCATGCCGCCGTCGCAGGGCGCGAAGATCGTCAAGCTCAATCTGGTGCCGCCACGATTCGCAGACGGAAAGCGGCCACCAGACATCGAGCGCATGGCCGGAGCCGGCACTGAAATCACGTTCAAGTTCCGCGCCATTCCTCACGTGCCCATTCACGAACGCTGGACAGCCTTGATCACCGAGTTCGCGTTCAACGAATATTTTTCCGACATCCAGAAACAAGGCCCGTTCAATTCGTGGCACCACACCCACACCTTCGGAGCAAAAGTCATGGACGGCCGCGAGGGCACCGTGGTGGGAGATGAAGTTGAGTATGAAGTTGGCTTCGGCGTGGTTGGTATGCTTCTCGAGACGCTGATCTTTCAACCCATGATGCGCTCCACCTTTGAACACAGAAAGAAAGCGCTGGAAATGGTCTTCGCCGCAGAGATCGAAGAGTCGCGCCTGGCCAGGAAGTAAGTGGGCTGCGGGAGTATTGCGCTCCCCCTGTGTCTCCGCGTCTCGCGGTGAACATCCTCTATGCTTGGTCTATGGACCTTTTCGCCCTCACCCGGAAGCTCATCGACATCGAATCGACTACCGGCATGGAGACGCGGGTCGCCGAGGTGCTCGCCAGCGAATTGATGACGCTTGGCTACAGAGTCGAGCGCATGCCGGTCGAGAAGAAGCGCTTCAACGTGTGGGCGACACATCCTGACAAGCCACGTCCCGAGTTGGTGTTCTCGACCCACATGGATACGGTTCCACCCTACATTCACTCTTCCGAGACGCCCGACCGCATCTACGGGCGCGGCTCGTGCGATGCCAAGGGCATCATGGTGGCGCAGATCGCGGCAGCCGAGAAACTAAAGGCTGAGGGTATCCCTGTCGGACTTCTGTTTCTGGTGGGCGAAGAACGCGACAGCCAGGGCGCGCAGACCGCCAACAAGGATCCCCGCGGCGCGAAGTTCATCATCAACGGCGAGCCCACGGAGAACCGCATCGCGCTGGCGTCAAAAGGAACACTGCGCGTGGAAATCATCGCCACCGGCAAAATGGCGCACTCGGCCTATCCCGAGTTGGGTGAGTCGGCAATCGAGAAACTTCTCGAAGTGCTGGACACCATCCGCAAATTGAAGTTGCCGGTGCATCCCACGGCAGGGGCTTCCACGCTTAACATTGGTCAAATCGAAGGGGGCCGCGCCCCCAACGTCATCCCCGACCACGCCAGCGCCAACTTGCTGATTCGACTGGTCGGCCCGGCCGATGGACTTCGCCGGCAAATCATCGCTGCCGTGGCAGGAAAGGCCGAAGCCAATTTCATCCTCGAAATTCCCTTCATGGAGTTGGGTACCGTACCCGGCGTCGAGACCATGGTCGCCGCCTTCACTACCGACATTCCGGCGCTTACCAACTGGGGCATGCCGGTGCTGATTGGCCCGGGCTCGATTCACGTGGCGCATACTGAAGGCGAGTACATCGAGAAGAAACAGTTGCTCGATGCGGTTGATCTTTACCCGCAAATCGCGCGTCACCTGCTCCGCAACGCCGCGGCAATCTGATTTTTCAGGCAGCGCAGTTTCGTCCTTGTTCATTCCTCAGCTTTCTGATATCTCATTAGATTTTGGACTGCCGCGGGTGCCCATCATGGCCGATGCAAAAGCTCCCAAGAATTCCTCACCAAAGAAGTTTACTTCTTCGCCTGCAATCTACTGCATCGATCGCGGACATCCCTTGCCCCTCGGCGCAACGGTGCACCGCAAGGGCGTGAACTTCTCGATTTTTTCCAAGCATGCCACCTCCTGCTGCCTGCTGCTGTTTGAGCCCGGGATGCCAGAAACAGCGGCCGACCTGGCTCTCGACCCGCATGTGAACCGCACCGGTCAGGTCTGGCACATCTTTGTCGAGAGCCTGGATGCCGGGACACCCTACGCCTTTCGCTTTGACATGCAGCCCAATCCCAACCCCGCTGTCTGTCGCTTCGATCCCGCGAAGCAGGTGCTTGATCCGCACGCGCGTGTGTTGTCCGGAGGAGCGGAATGGGGGACGTTCAAAGGCTTCACTCGGCCCCTGCGGCATGGTGTGGTAACCGAGCACCATCACTTCGAATGGGAGCAGGACCAACCCCTGAACACACCCCTAGTAGATAGTGTCATCTACGAGATGCACGTTCGCAGCTTCACCCGTCATCCGTCTTCTGGAGTCGCGAATCCCGGCACCTTTGCCGGTCTTATAGAAAAGATTCCCTACCTGAAGAAACTTGGCGTCACCGCCGTCGAGTTGCTTCCGGTGAATGAGTTCGAAGAAGGCGACACCGATCGCGTCAACCCGTTCACGGGCGAACCGCTGGTGAACCTGTGGGGCTATCAGCCGACGGCGTTCTTTGCGCCCAACACCGCCTACTCCTCCAAGCGCGATGACGGCGAGCAGATACGGGAATTCAAGCAACTCGTCAAGTCGATGCACGAGGCCGGCATTGAAGTCATCTTGGACATGGTGTTCAATCACACGGCCGAGGGCGACGAACACGGTCCCACGTGGTCGTTCCGTGGCATCGACAACGCGACCTATTACATCGTCGATCCCGAAACCGGCAGGTACCTTAACTATTCCGGATGCGGCAACACGGTGAACTGCAATAATCCCGTGGTGCGCGACTTTATTGTCGACTGCTTGCATTACTGGGTCACCGAAATGCATGTGGACGGCTTCCGCTTCGACCTCGCGTCGATCCTGGGTCGTGGACAGGATGGCAGCGTGTTGAAAAACCCTCCGCTGCTGGAGAGTATGGCCTACGATCCGGTATTGGCCAACACAAAACTGATCGCCGAAGCGTGGGACGCTGCCGGCTTATATCAGGTTGGAACCTTCCCATCGTGGGGACGCTGGGCGGAGTGGAACGGCAACTTCCGCGACGATGTGCGCAAGTTTGTGAAAAGCGACCAGGGCATGACTTCTGCCCTGGCGACGCGACTACTCGGCAGTCCCGACCTCTATGAGACCAGCGCCCGTGAGCCCTATCACAGCATCAACTACATTACCTGCCACGACGGCTTCACCCTGAACGATCTGGTCTCCTACAACGAAAAGCACAATCTCGCCAACGGCGAGAATAATCGAGACGGCAACAACGCCAACGTGAGCTGGAATTGCGGTGTCGAAGGTCCGGCGACCGATGCCGCCGTCAATGCGTTGCGTGCTCGCCAACGCAAGAACTTTGTCGCCATCCTTCTCTTCTCCCACGGCGTTCCCATGCTACTCGCCGGCGACGAGATGGGACGCACCCAGCAGGGCAATAACAATGCCTACTGCCAGGACAATGATGTGAGCTGGGTCAATTGGGAGATGGCCGAGAGCAACGCCGGCCTGCTGCGCTTCGTTCAGTTGATGATTGCCTTCCGCAAGCGCTGTCCGATGTTGCGACGTGAAACGTTCGCCCTCGATGGAGCGACCGGATTCCACGTAACTTGGCACGGTACGAAGCGCATGTCGGCGGATTGGAGCCCCGAGTCACGCTCGCTTGCCATGCAATGGACGCAACTTCACAAAGACGGTTCGCGCGACGACCTGCACTTCATCGCGCACTCACACTGGGAAGATCGCGACTTCGAGTTACCCGATATCGGCATCCACAAGTGGTTCCGCCTGGTCGATACAGCGCTGCCCGCACCCCAGGACATCGCCGAGGAGGGGAAAGAGTTTCCTCTGCGGTCGCAGGATCGCTATCCCGTCAAAGCACGCAGCGTCGCGATTTTCGTTGCGAAGTAGGAAGTCGGGGAAACTCTGAACAGTGTCCACGCCGGAAGAGCCGGCCTTTATCACGCAGGCGGCCTCAGGCTGCCTCTCCTGCCTTGCCTAACAACTCAAACTCAAACCTGCCCGCCTCCGGCGACGCCTCCCAGATCGATCCGTCGCCAATGTCGTACACCCAGCCCCTAATCTCGATCTCCCCTTGGAGTAGTCGGGCGCGCACGCTGGGATGGGTCTTCAGGTTCTCGATCTGGCCAAGCACGTTGTACTCGGTCATGTGACGCATCTGCTCTTCTTCGGACGCGTCGCCAAACTCTCGCAGCATCCGCTTGCGTGCCTCAAACGCGTGACTCATCCACTTCTGCACCCCCGGCATGCCTTCTACTCTTTCAGGATGCAGCAGCGCATTCATCACTCCGCAGTCGGTGTGCCCGCACACCACGATCACCGGCACCTTCTGCACCAGCATGGCGTATTCAACGCCCGCAGTGACTCCGCCGACAAACTCCACGTAGGGTGGGACAATGTTTCCCGGATTACGCTCGGTGAAGATTTCGCCGGGACCAGTTTGCGTCACCAGGTTGGGGACCACCCGCGAGTCGGCGCATGTCACGAACAACGCGAGCGGATCCTGGCCGCCTTTCAGGCGCTGGAACATTTCGCGTTGCGAAGGGTAAATCTCCATCTGAAATTTGACCACGCCCTGAGCGATCCGGGCCAGCGCGTCCTGCTTCTGCATTCGAAATCTCCCGAAAAGGTTCGGAGCCAGAACAGTTTTTCCGCATCTATTGGGAAAATATCCATGAATGGTTTTTCAGAGTATCAGAACCGCCAACCATTTCAATCTGATGAATGACGGCAGTGCTCCGTCGTCTTAGAATTGGGGGCTCCGGGAAAAACCTGCCAAGCGCTCAGCTCAGGAGAATTTATGCCTACAAAAACTGAAGCGAATGTTCGCTTCTCCAGCGGTGCGATCTTTCTGACAACACCAAATCCAAACTCATCGATCTTCCTAACGCGCGCCTGGCTGACACCATCGATGTGAAAACCCAGGTCAACCATGCGCACTGGAACGTGAAGGGCCTCCAGCTGACCTGATCGCGGAACGTGCCGCCCAGTTGGGCGGAGTGGCCCCACGGCACCGCCCGCATCGTAGCCAGGACCACATCGATCCCGGAGTACGATCTCGACGCGGTGAAGGGCGAAGATCACGTGCGCCTTGGTCGATCGTCTTTCCGCCCTGGCTAACGCCAGCCGCGAAGCCATTGAGGAAGCCGACAGAGCTGGTGACAAGGCGACCTCCGATATCTTCACCGAGATCGTGCGCGCTACCGATAAGGATCTGTGGTTCATCGAAGCCCGTATCCAGGCCTAAATGATACGGACTTGCAAGACGAATCCAGAGATGCTGTCGATGCGAACGCCATGAAGGGCCCGGTAAGATGCCACACCTCGCGACCGCGCTGCAGCGCCTGAGGTAATGCTTTTTGCCTCAGCGGCGGAAAGAGGCTGCTGATAAGGTGTTAGAAACGTGTCCCGCGCGGACGGAACATCACCCACCAAGCGCAAAGACGGCACTTCGCGGGGGCCCGGTTCGTCCGCGCGGGGAGTCAATAAGAAACGACTTAGTGGCACGACTGAAGTCCTGCCTTGACCCAAGGGCGATCGGAATCGAGTTTTTCAGAGCTTGTGAGCCGAGCAGTACCTGCTCACCCTTCCCAGACCACCGCATCAGCCTGGTGCTACTTGGTAGTCGCAAGCTGCTAGCCGCTTCCTATGCCTCCCGCAGCGCCTTAGTGATCGGCATTCTCGACGCCCGCAAGGCCGGCAGCAGTCCGCCGACAAAGCCCATCAGTAACGCGAACACCATTCCCACGATGACGATGCCCGGCGTGATGCGGAATGCGAATGCCAGCTCGCTGAAGCTCTGGGTCTGTCCGGTGCCGGCGGTGAAGCCGTTCATGGGAAGCGCGGTCAGGCATCCCAGCACACCGCCGACGAACGCCAACAGCACCGATTCCATGACGAACGAGAGCAGAATACTGAAGCGCGAGAAGCCCAGCGCGCGCAGCGTCCCGATCTCTCGGGTACGTTGCGAGACGATGGCGTACATGGTGTTCATGGCTCCAAAGACGGCTCCGATGCCCATCACGATGCCGACAAATCCTGCCAGGATCTTCAGCGCAGCTGCAATGCCGCCTGCCTGATTCTCGTAGTAGGTGCGTTCCGAGTCGGCCTGCACCTGCATCTGCGGATTGGCGCGCAAGTCCTTATCGAAGCTCGACAGCAACGCTGGATTGGTCAGCCGCACGGTGAGCGATTCGCAGCCGCCATTGCGGCCCACCGCCGGTCCCAGTGCGTTGTAGTCGCCCCACATCTCGCTTTCGAACGAACTGCCATCGGCGGTGAACAGGCCCACCACCTTAAACTCCTTGCGTTGCACTCGAACCGTGTCGCCAATATTCAGCCCGTTGACCCGGTGGGAAATTTTTTTGCCCACGATGATCTCAAACAGTCCGGGGGCGAACATTCGTCCCTCGACCAGCTTGATTCCGGTGCGAACCTTGAATGCGTCTGGAGTCACACCGCGCAACGTGATATTGGTTGGCTGATTGTCTGTCTTCTTGGGCTTGCTGGCGATCACCACGATTTCGCACGACGCCAGCGGAGTGCCGCTACTGTCGCGGGCAATGCGCGGATCAGTCATGATGGTCTGCGCATTGCTGATGTTGATCCACGAAGTCAGTTCCGACAGAGAGCCTCTCTGGGTCACGATGGCGTTGTGATCCGAGCCGGTCGAGCGCAGTGCCGCCTGGAATCCGGCCGACATCGACGCGATGACGACGACCGCTGCGACCACCAGCCCGATGCCGAATATTGCCAGCAGCGTCACCTTCCAGCGTTGTCGCAGATTACGAATGTTGTAGCGAATGGGGAGCGCCATATTACACCTGCCTCAACGCATCAGTGATGCGCGCGCGATAGGCCAGCAACGCGGGAATAAATCCCGCCAGTAACCCCAGCAATAACGCAATACCCACACCTAGGGAAGCTATGCGCGGCGAGAGTCCCAGTTGCGGGAAACCGCGCAGTACATCGCCCAGGAACGGCACGTTCACCAGCACGGCAATGATGCCGCGGGCGATCAAAATGCCCAGCAGGCCTCCCATTAGACCCAGCAAAAGTGCCTCGCTCAAAATGAGCGTCATCACCAAACCGCTGGGGAATCCCAGTGTCTTCAGCACGGCAATCTCCTGTTGACGTTCGCGCACGGCAATGCTCATGGTGTTGGCTGTCACAAGCAGGATGGTGAAGGCCACGGCCATGCCGATGACGTTCAGCAACAGCGCCAGGTTGCCAGCAAGGGCGACGAAACCGGCGCGAAACGCCTGCTCCGTTTCTGTCCTGGTCGGGTTATCGCTGTTGTCGAACGCCGCATCGATTTCCTTGGAGATGGCCCCTGCATGCGAGGGATCATCAATCTGCACTGTGAGCGTGCCGATCCCCACTCGCTGACCTGTGGCTTCATATAGATACTTGAAGTTGAAATACATCGAGTTCAAGTCAGTGCCTGCGTAGCGGGTCTCATCGGTGTCGTAAATTCCGTCGACCACGAAGTCGAAGGGCTTGCCCACGCGATAGGGCGGAATGAAGCTCTCCAACTGGAGAGTGTCGCCGACTTTCCATCCGAAGCGCTGGGCGAGCTTGCGGCCAATAATGGCGCCGCGCACATCGCTGAGCCACGCCGCCTTCTGGTCCGCTGGCAGCATGATCTCGGGATAGATCCTGAGGAATGCCTCCGGCTCAACCGCGAGATTGGCAAAGAAGTTCTTGGGATCGCGATAAATCCCGCCAAACCACGATACGATGCTCGTGTCGGTCACGCCCGGCATGGCTGCGATCTTCTGCTTGTAGCTGATGGGCAGGTTGTTGGCTAGGCTGACATAGTCCCGCGTGACCAGTCGTCGCGTGCTTCCGGCAGTCAGTCCGAAATTCACCGCCGCAATCACAGTTTGCAGAACGCAGACCAGAAAAATGCACACTGACATCGCTAGTACCGTGCTGAGGGTGCGGATCCAGTTCTTGCGCAGATGCTTGAGAACAAGGGGTGCGAACTTCATATCAGGTGGTCAGCACTCCTTTCTCGAGATGCCGCTGGACATGGGCGCGCGCCGCCGCGCGAGGATCGTGCGTCACCATCACGATGGTCTTGCCGAACTCCTGGTTGAAGGTCTCCATCAGTGCCAGGATTTCTTCCGCGCTCTTGCTGTCGAGATCGCCGGTTGGCTCGTCGGCCACCAGCACCGCCGGATCGGTCACGATGGCGCGCGCAATGGCCACACGCTGCTCCTGTCCGCCGGAGAGTTGCCGCGGATAGTGTTTGGAGCGGTCGTCCAGTCCGACGATGCGGAGCGCGGTCAGCGCCCGCTCGCGTCGCTCCTTCTTGGACAACGGGCTCAGCAGCAGCGGCAGCTCTACGTTTTCCACCGCACTCAGCACGGGGATCAAGTTGTAAAACTGGAAGATGAATCCCACGTTGCGGCTGCGCCACTTGGCCAGTTCGCCTTCCGACAGCGGCGTCAGCTCCGTGCCGGCCACCCGCACTCTTCCCGACGTCGCACGATCGATGCCGGCGATCAGGTTGAGCAGCGTGGTCTTGCCCGACCCTGACGGCCCCATAAGTGCCAGGAACTCTCCCTGCGGCACTTCCAGGTTCAGGCCGTCGAGCACGGTGATCTGCTGGCTGTCACGCTGATACACCTTCACTACGTCTTGCACGCTTACGGCGCCAGTTTTGGCCGCCACTTGGGTTGCGCTCATGAATCGCTCCTATATCGTTTGCTAGCTCTTGATCTTGACCGCGGTCCCGTCGACGACTTTCTGAGGCGGATTATTAATCAGAGTCTCCGACCCTGACAGCCCAGACTTTATGATGATCTGACCCTTGAGGTCGTTGCCCGTCACCACCGTTATTTCGCGCGCCTTGTTGTTTTCGATCGCGTAGACCACCTGCTTGCCATTGCGCGTGATGATGGCGTCCTTGGGCGCGGTAACGATTCGCTGCGGTACAACATCCTTCTGGTCGCCCTTCCTGGGTGGCTCCCGGAACGTGACGTTGCAGCTCATCTCGGGCTTGATCAGTTGGTCCTTGTCGAGAATCGATACCTTCACCGTCACCGTTGCCTTGGTGCGGTCGGCCGTGGGGATCACTTGCCGCAGCACTCCTTTGTAAGTGTGGTTCGGAATCGCCTGAACGTTGATGTCTGCCGGATAGTTCGGGCCCAGCTGGCCGACGTTGGCTTCATTTACGTCCACTTCGGCCTCCAGCGAATTCATGTCGGCGATGGCGACAATCGCACCGGACGACGTTGAGATATTCACGCCCGGCGGAATGGGGGACACGCTCTCGCCAACCTCGGACATCTTCTTTACGACGACGCCATCGAATGGCGCACGAATTTCGGTGAATTCCAGGTTCGCCTCTTGCATCTGCAAGGCCGCCTTGTCCTGTTCGATCGTTGCTTTCGCCAATTGCACCCTGGAATTGGCGGCATCAAGCGCATCCTGCGAGACCACCTTGTCCCTGAAGAGTCCTTGCTGCAGCCGCGCCTGCCGCTCCATCTCCGCCAAGTTCGCCTGGGCATAGACGATGTCGGCCTGCGCCTTGGTGACCGCAGCTTTGTAGTCGGTATCCTCCAGCCGGGCAATAACTTCGCCCTGCTTTACGTAGCTGCCCTCTTCCACGTAGAGGCCAGACAGGCGGCCCTGGATCTTCGACGAGATCACCGACTGATGACGTGCCACCAGGTAGCCCGAAGCGGTGAGGATGGGAGTTCCTGCGCTGGCGCCTGCGGTGCTTTGCACGCTAGTTTGTACGGCTTCAACTTCCGTCGCACCGAAGTTCGCTATCGCTGGATTGGAACGGACGTAAAACAGTCCAGCCGCCGAGGCTGCCGCCATCAAAAGAAGCAGCACGATCCATAGGCCCCATTTGCCCCGCTTGGGTTGTTCGCGGTCGATCTTCAGCGACGCTAGTTCGTCCTTCAAGTCCCTCATGCCGGTAGTCCGACTCTCTTCAATATGAATGCCACTAGCATCGCACTCTTCCACGGGCTTTGGAAGTGGGGACAATTTGATTGCTTTTGGTTGGGTCATTTGAATTCCCTGCAATCCGTCTCTTCGCTGAATTACGGTTAACATCATGGTTTGGTTTCAGGATGCTAAGTAGTGTGGTTTGTCAGCGATAGCAGGTGACAAATGTCATGGAGCGGGAGGCGACGAAAATTAACATTCGTCCGTCCCGGTTTGGGAATCCGGTTGGTGCGTGTGTCACTTCGTTCCGGTAGCCATTAATGCGATAGTGAACGTCAGGGCACGGGGGAAAGCAATGACGGAAGTTTCTGACTCCGCTATGATCTTGGTATGTGCCGAGGTTGTCAGTATTCTCTGATGGTGGCGTCGCTGCTGCTGCTGGGACTGGGTTGTCAAAAGCAGTCCAAACCCCAGCCTGTGGTCGTCCATGTCTTCCGCGACCTGCACTCACCCTACGCCTATGAACTTGACCACCGGATACTTGAGTACCAGGCCAACAACCCGCGCCTGGCCTCGGGAGCGCCTATCGTCATCAACACGTTCGACGACATGGATTACGAGACCGCCCTGCATAGCCGATTTGATAAGGACCTGAAGGTTGAAGTCGTGATCCTGAATGCCGCGACTGATGCGGCTGGGAACCCGCAGTTGGCCGCCAATCTGGCGCACGCTACCGATATCTGCTCCGCTGTCAAAGCGTGTCCTACTAATGTACCTGCCTTTGTTCCTTCGAGTACCACGGGATCAAGCGCTGAAGCCGGAGAGAAATTCATCAGCGCCCTGGCCGCACACAAGTAATCAGGGCATGGGTTTCAGGTCCTGCCTCTGGTGCTACGTGACGACCTCTTCGCCGCTTTTGACGCGGCTTTCTTCTTTCCCGTGCCGGCCTTCTTGGTTGCGGCTTTCTTCGCCCACGGCTCCCCCGGCTCAGGAAGGTCTTTCATCTCTGCGGCTCGCCACATGTACCAACTGGCGACCGTGCGATAAGGACGCCAGCGTTCTCCATGGGCCAGGATTTCTTTTGGCTTGGGCAACTCGGCCATGCGGTGCATCTTGGCGAAGCCTTTACGGATGCCGTAATCGTCGGCTGCCAGAACATCGCGTCGACCCAAGCGGAAGATCAGCAGCATCTCCACCGTCCAGCGGCCGATGCCCCGAACCTCGATCAGTCTCTCCACCAGCTCGTCGTCGCTCATCTGTCGCGCTTCGCGCACCGAAGGCACAGTTCCGTCCAGTGTCTTGGCCGCAAGATCGCGGATGGCCAACATCTTGGCCTGCGACAGCCCGGCCGAACGCAAGTGTTGTTCGGTGACGGCAAGAATTTGCTCGGGAGTAGGGAACGACGCCTGCAACCCGCGGCGCGTTCGCACGCGGTGGGTGTTCTCTGGAAACAGGGCCTTCACCCGATTGGTGATAGTGGCGGCGACTTTGCCATTCAACTGCTGGTAGATGATCGCCTCCAGCAGTGCTTCAAAAATACTTTGCGTGGTTTCCGGCTGGAGGCCGCATGTTCCAGACTTGGCGATGATGCGCGCCAACTTGCGGTCCACGCGAGACAGGTGCTCAATCGCGACGGTGTGATCAAGTTTTTTCGGCATATGAGGTATGGCACTCGGTGGCGCAATCGCCGCCGTAGGCAATTGTGGCTTCTAAGTGAGTCAAATTACTCTTTCCCCGCTTGTCAACCTTCAGTCGCGTAGCGACCCTGAAGCCTGTGTAGCCGGGTCGCAATAGGCGTCCTCGGCGAGCGCCGATTTTGCGCTCGTTGGCTAGAGTAGCGGCCAACCTCTATTCTGCCTCCCGCGTGGGATCCGGTAACTCGACGGCTTCGCTCTCCAGCGCGGTGATCGTCTCGTCGTCCACATCCCATGACTTCAGGACGCGAAAGATAACACGACTGGCGAATCCGGCGCGCACCAGGCTGCGGAAAACCCGAGCGGCGTCGCGCCCGGTCGCGGGTTGCGTGAGCCGCTTGCGCCGCAGGTACTCCCGCGCCAACTGTTCTTCGTTCACATCCCGGTAGGCCGCGGCGACGGTTTTGTCGATGATGTCACCGTGCACGCCTTTGGCTTTCAGGTCCCGGACTATGCGCATCCGTCCAAACTTCTCGTTTTCCTTGCGGTAACGGGAGTAGCTCTCCGCGTAATTGGTGTCGTTCAGGTACTTCTGTTCCTTAAGCTTGGCGACGACAACTTCAATCAATAGCTCACCATCAAACTGGTTCTTGACCCGCTCTCGCATCACCCGCTTCAGCTCGGCGACCGTGCGCATCTTCCGCCCCAGTGCGCCCACGGCGTACTCGTAAAGCATCGCTTCGTCATAGATTTTCGGGGTGCGCTTGAACGCCATGCCGTGATTATAGGCGCGGCGAGGGAAGCGACTGGCAGCGAGCAACGGGCATTTAGCACTTATCCCCAGCTGTCAGCTTCCCTGAGACCGTCGTGGGCCTCGTCCACGGCGGTACTCTTGCCGGCGCAAGACCTGTTCGATCCAGGCTCCGTCCGTCAGGCTCATCCTGTATTGCAAGAGACTCGCCAAGACGAATGGGTCCCGCAACCGCTACAATTTACGCAGCGAGGATGGAATGCCCGTAACCCAGGAAGAAGTCATGACGGCACTCAAGGAGTGCTACGACCCTGAAATCCCCGTCAACATCGTTGATATGGGACTCGTCTATGAAATTCGCGTGAAGCCCACCGAAGTCGCCAATCTTCAGGGTGACGATGTCGAAGTCGAGATGACCCTGACGGCGCCGGGTTGTCCCTCATCGGGATACATCACCGATCAGGTAAAGCAGCGCCTGTTGCGCATGCCGGGGGTGTCCGACGCCAAGGTCGAAATCGTGTGGTATCCGCAGTGGACGCCGGAACGCCTCAGCGCCGACGCCCGCAAGCAATTGGGGATCGAGTAGCGGCCCTCTCGTCCCGCTTTATCCGCGTCCTACGCGAAAATCCGCGGTTGCCTTTGAGCTACGTGCCCTCCGCGTCCTCCGTGGTTGCTTCTGTCTTTTCCCCGCGCCGCGAGAACCGCTCCCAAAGAATTGGGGACGCATGGCGGCCCCCTCATCGCTCAATACGGAAAATCTGTCAGTCCCCGAACTGCGCATTCATATCGCGCCACGCATTGACGCCGCGCCGCGCGGCGTCACGGGCGAAGCCCCGGCCGACCTTCTGCAACGTCGAGGCCAGTTCGATGCCCTTATGCAGGTAGTCGGGCGCGTTCTCCAAAATGCCTTCAAACTTCTCCGGATACTCGCTGACCAGCACGGCCAAGCCTCCTGCCGCCAGCGCCATGCCCACTGGCCGTCGTCCGCTGAGGATCAGCAACGCACCCGCGCCGATCGATCCAAACACCACTACCTTCTTCCAGTTCTGCATGGTTCACCTCAACCTGCTCGCAAGAACGACACCCATTGTAGCGGATGCCCTTCGATCTGAGGGCCTCGGGTCCGCGCCTTCCTTGGCCGCCAACCGGGACAGGATCAAATACTCGCTCGTAAGCCTAACCGAAGCCGCCGCCTCGGCGGCGTAGTGGAGAGCCTGTTCTGGGTGTGCCGAAGGGGACCTGCTTTCCCACTCTCGCAAAAATACGCCTGAGACGATGTACTTGAACACACCAAGGCCTTGCCTTTGCCGAGAGGGATTCAACCGCTCCTACACTTAAACCAAGACAAAAACACGTGCAGAATTGTCCAAAAGTTAGCTTCGAGGGAGTCGAACCATGGGGCTTTGGGCAAACGTGAGCGAGGGCCGTATTAGCCGGCAGCTGACCGCTCGTGCATCACGTGTATAATTTTAGCTACGCGCCCGTAGCTCAGTTGGATAGAGCGATTGCCTCCGGAGCAATAGGTCGGGAGTTCGAATCTCTCCGGGCGCGCCAGCAACCCTCAGTGTTCTCTGCAAGTTGCAGCGGCTCCTCGGCAGCTGCAATTTCGTTCGTTTCAGCACTGTGCCCAATTTTGTGCCCACCCAGCTTCGCCATGGCGTTCAGTACCGCATCCTCGGAAGGGTGAACGTAGCGGCTGGAAATCGCAATCGAACTGAGCCCTGCGAGTCGATTTCTCAGCAAATTCCCAGCGGGCTTCGAGGATGAACCGCACCCTCGGAGTCATGGGAATTGAGCGGCGGATAGCAGCGATTTGCCGTAAGTGACCACGTGTTCAAGTCCTATTCTCGGCCTCGGCTTGGTTCCGTCCAGCCCAAGTAACTCGCTTGCAAAAAAATTTCTGACGGTCGTGAGGGAACTCCGTTCCCTATCTCGCTTTAACAGGTGAGCGAGAACGAAGCGTCGACCGGCGTTACAAATTAAATTAGGTCATCCGACTTGAATAGGAGATTTCGGATGTAAAACGCTTCACTGGCAACGGCTTTTGCCCTGCTGCTCTGCACCTCGATGTGGGCGCCAAGACACGTCGATCAAGATTGGTTTAGATCAGCATCGGCAGCAAGCGGGCCGCAATCCCAATCGAGACTGCCTTTCACGGGAACCCAAATCCGATTTCGCGAATCACGAAGGAGAAACCAAGATGAAGAAAAACAAAGAAAAACAAAAGAGGACCCCAATGAAACGATTGACCCTCAGTTTCGGCCTGGCAACTCTGGTCTGCCTACCAATGGCCCGGGACACGCCGTCTAACCAAGCAACCAACGCCATCACCTATACGTTCATGGCGGTGAACTATCCCGGCGACGTTTTCACCCAATTGCTGGGCATTAACGACTCCGGCGGTATCGCCGGTACCACGGGAGTGGGTTAACGGACACCCCAACAGGGGCTTCACTCTGGACCTGCCGAACACCTTCACACCGGAGAACTTTCCGGGTGCGGTCCAGACCCAGGTCATTGGCATCAACAACCTTCTCACCACCGCCGGTTTCTACATCGACGTCGCCGGGGCCAACCACGGCTTCCTGAAATTCGGCAGCACTTTCAGGACAGTTGACTTTCCGGCTACGACGTCAGTTCCCAAGCTCAACCAGCTTCTCGGCCTGAACAACAAAGCACAGTCGGCCGGGTTCTACAATGACGCTGCCAACAATGCCCACGGCTACCTCTGCGCTAGATTCGGTGGCGTGTTTTCGGTGTTCACGATTCCGGGAGCAACCACCGCCACAGCAACAGGCGTAAACGATACGGGCCAGGTTCCGGATTCTACACGGATGCGGCCGCGGTGACACACGGTTTCTTCCGCAACCAAGGCAACTTCACAATACTCAACTTCCAGGGGCGACGGCCACGCAGGCCTTCGGTCTGAATAACCTGGGACAGGTGGTCGGCAATTACACGGATCATGCGGGTGCGATCCATGGATTCATCTGGACCAATGGTCCGGGTTCCAAGCGCCGGTTGACGATCCGGCCGGACCCGGCGCGACTTTGATCAACGGCATCAACGACGGGGGCGTGATTGTTGGGTTCTCCAGAGTGTGTGTGTCGGCGCCCGTAGGGTCCACGACCCGTAATGGATTCGTAGTTATCCCGTAAATCCCTCTGCTCTCGTGCCGGTGGGCATTTGCCCTGTGGCAGATGCCCACGGCCGATTCGCTGAACCGTTCACTGGAATCGGGCTCTCATTCCCCCACCTTTCGGTAGTACTTCTGCAATCAGGCGCTCCGGTAGCGATCCCCCAGGTCTGACGTGCATCGCCTTGTTGCCTTCCGAATCGGACAAGACCGTTGGCTCCCGGTTTGCCTATTTCGAAGTTCGATTTCCCTGCCTGCATATGCACCTGTCAACCGGGGGCAAGCCACGGATTGGTTTACGACACCGCAACCCGCACGTGGCAGTCCATCGATGACCCATGGTTTCGGAACGACCGCAGTCAACGGCATCAATGATAAACACCAGCTGGTCGGATTCTGGGGCACCGCGCCGCTGAACACAGGTTTTGTCGCCGAGTAAATCTCGGTGCAGTATAGATGTCTCTTCAAAGGTGACCGGATCACCCGGTCGCCTCGGCAGGTGCCATTCGCCGGCTTGCCTTATGCATAGCTGAATGTAGATCCGTCAAGGCCAATCGTCGCTAGCCATGCCATCTCGGTATCTGACGCAAGATCAACATCGGGTCGGCCTTTAGAAGAATCGCGCTTCAAATTGTTGATGGCGCTTTCGCGCTTGCCGCATGAGTGTCTCGAACTCAGGTTCCCCTCGCACATTGTTCAGCAAGCGATCGCGTTCGAAATATGCGTAAGGAAAAAATCCCCCTTCGAAAGCTCTGAGTTATGGAATACGAGGAGACGCGCCCGAATCACACTTTGCGTGCGACCGTTCTGCTGAGAAGCACATTGTAGGACGTGGCGTCGGGTCGGCAGCTAGCCGCGCTGGGCCGTAAGGGCAGCTGCGCAAAATCAATCGCTGTAGATGCCAAACGTCATCTCTGAGATTCGTTTCCACTTCGTCATTCCGGGCGCGCCGGTGGCGTAGTCTCTCTTCCGTTTTCCGCCCTCCCTCTGTTCTAATACGCTCTACGCTGTATGCCTGTTTTTCCGGAAAGGACCTGCCACTTGCTTTGGCTGC
>Ga0306926_10003064_pt1 | contig 17208 bp, 24 predicted proteins | sample flu12Cox44000178_FD_203759 | JGI IMG/M metagenome (GOLD analysis project Ga0306926, IMG submission 203759) | Lab enrichment of tropical soil microbial communities from Luquillo Experimental Forest, Puerto Rico - flux8day.12C.oxic.44.000.178 (v2)... | ecosystem: Environmental > Terrestrial >... | reverse complement strand
TTTCGCGATCCGTTACTTCCAGACCTGGATGAAATTGAGAATCGAGTCCCACAGATGGGTGATCCAGCTGTACTCCTTCCCGTGCTCGCTTTGATCGTTGAGCCCCCAGTTGTAGGAGAGATAGGTCGTCTCGAAGCTACCGCTCGCTAGAAAGTCGTGGTATTGCTGCGGCGCATATCGAGCAATGATCTTTGCAACTCCGCCCGCATTGTCGAAATCGTCCTTGAACCAATTGAAGATGCTAGAAATTTCGATCTTCTTCACCTCGGGTAAGAACCGGTTCAAGTCCGATCGGCTAAGCCAGGCGCGGTAAGCGGTCTCGATTTGTTCATCGAGCTGCGTCGGTGTGTAAGCAAAGCGTTGCAGCGGGGGACAGCTTCGGGCTGCGCAGACGAGAACAGCGTGGGTGCGATAACCCAGCAGGGGCCGAAGCGCGTTATTCTCGACATCATCGAGTGATACTTTGCGGCCGCCGACGTCATGACGTTTGGCGGCAAATGAGTCCTTAAGCCCTTTGATGCTGTCAGTTGGATAGTTGGCGAGGATCCAGCGGATAGTAGTCGCATTGTACAGATTGATCAGTGAGGCGGCTGCATCATTCCCGATGCCTAAGGTCTGCGGCTTTTCAGCGAATTCTTTGAGATAGCTATCCAGCGCCCGAAGATCGGGTTGGCTCTTTTTCCATTCAGCGTAGGCAACGAGGCCGCGATCGTTGACGTATTTCTTTAGCAATAGGTCCCAGACGTCGTGCGAAACATTGGCCGGCACCCGCACTCCTTCGCCATCGGATCCAAAAACTGGTCTTGCCAACAAGAAGAGGGAGAGGATTGCGAAAAGAACCTTAGGATTCACGATGATTCAGTTCTGTTTTGCTCAACTCGCGATGGGCGATGCGCGTTAACCAGACCGTCACGATCACCGTCGCGATCAGACCGATTCCGAACAGCAGATACTCCCAAAGCGAACGACCGGAAGTTTGCCCCGCAGTGCCGCTCAAACCTGCTTTGCCTGCGGCGCCAAGATAGACGTAGAGCAGCGTGCCTGGCAGCATACCGATCCAGCTGGCCAATACGTAGGGCCAGAACTTTACCGCGGTTAGCCCATAAAAATAATTGCTCAGGTTAAATGGAATGAGCGGACTTAGGCGCAGTAAGAATACCAGCTTGGCACCTTGCTCGCCGATCGCCCGATCGACCTTCTTAAACTTTTGGTTGCTGCTCAGCTTTTGTTCAATCTGGTCGCGCGCGACATAGCGCGCGATCAAGAAGGCTAACGCAGCTCCAGTTGTCGCAGCTATTGACACAATAACGGTTCCCAAGAAAACGCCAAAGACGAACCCTGCGCCCACAGTTAAAACGGAAGCGGGAAAAAACAGTACCGTTGCCAGGATATAGCCCGCGACGAAGAGAATGATGCCCCAGATGCCCAGATGGGCGACCGAGCCGTTTAGTTCTGCGAGCCACTGCCTAACAGGTAGAACGCGAGCGGCAACTAACAAAGCGACGGTCAGTGCCGCTAGTGCGATCCACTTCCATCTATTTCTGTCTGCGCTTGGCATTTACCGTTGCCACCCTATTCGTTCACTATTTTGGGGCTATCGCCGCGCTCGGGAAGGTGCTCTTGTTCGGACTTTTTTCGATGAAAGCGCGCTGCACTTTGGCAAGCCTGAGGGGACTGGTTCCCATCAGGTAACGAGCTGTCAGCCAGAGGTCGAAGACTGTGGTGAGCATTGCGCCACGGTGTTGGAATCGGCGCGACGAGGATATGACCGGTGGAGACAGCGTGACCACTTGACCCATTTGCGCCATTCGCCTTGAGAAATCTAAGTCTTCAAATAGGTCGAGATCCCGGAAGCCGCCTAGCTCTTCAAAGACCTCCCTCCGGATAAAGATCGCCTGATCCCCAAGAAACCATCCAGTCAATCGTGTGCGCAAACTGGCAAGGAAACACGTTGCTCGCAGGAACCACGAATTTGAATCGTACCGCCGCACGAATCCCCCGCCGATAAGGCCATTGTTCCTTAGAGCTGACTCGATCTGCTCTAGCGCTGAAGTAGGCAGTTCGGTGTCGGCGTGTAGAAACAGCAAAATGGAACCCTGAGCATGCTGCGCGCCGAGGTTCATCTGGTACGCGCGTTGTCGGCGGGGGCTAAGCAGAACACTTGAGGCTTTTCGCCGTGCTAGCCCGCCCGTCTCGTCGACACTGCCGGCGTCAGCGATGATTACCTCCTTGTTCGATCTATTTTCCGCAACCGAATCGAGAGTGGCATGAAGGGCAACGGCCTCATCGTAGGTAGGAATAATCACCGAAATCATAGGGAACACGCCTAAGAGATATCCTCCTGTTCTTCAGCGCTCTTGCCAGAAGTGATATTCCGCTCACTCTGAGTTTGCGGAGATGCGCCTTCGGAAGAGGCTCTCGCCCGCTCGTAGAGCCAGGTAAAGATTTTCTTCGCGAACGGTCTTAGCCGTTTCTTATTGTACAAATCGCCAACCTTTCGTCCTAGCTCGGCAAATGTGGGATAGGCATGAATCGTCGTGGCCAGCTGGCCGAGGCCGATGTGGTACTTCATGGCTAGGACGAACTCGTGCACTAGGTCGCCAGCATGCGCGGCCACAATTGTCACGCCAAGAATTCTATCGGTTCCTTTAACCGTTAGTACTTTGATGAAGCCGAGCTCTTCTCCATCGACGACGGCCCGGTCTAGTTCATCGATTCGTATGCTGATCAGATCGTAAGAGATGTTTTGTCGCTTCGCTTCGCTCTCATTCAGTCCGACCTGCGCGATCTCGGGATCAGTATAAGTGCACCACGGCACCACTGAATAATCCATTTTCTGGCGCAGCAATTGAACTGGCATAAGGATGTTTCGCACTACCACCCGTGCCTGCGCATCGGCGGTGTGCGTGAATTGATACGGGCCCACAATGTCGCCCGCCGCATAGATGTGTGGCTGAGAGGTTTGCAAGTAGGCGTTTACCTCGATACCTCGCGAGTTAAATTTCACGCCTGCCGCCTCCAGGCTCAGTTTTTCCAAGTTTGGCACGCGTCCCGCAGACACGAGTAGGGTAGCGGCCACAGTTTGGATCGGCTCTGATTTGTAACCGCCGTGCGGCCTGCGAACCAGATCGAACTGCACTTTACCATCGCGCAGCGACACCCGAGTTGCTCGCGATGAACGAAGCACGCGGATACCCTCAGCCGCGAGTAGCGTTTCCATCCAATCGGCGACGTCGCGGTCTTCTTTCGGCAATATTTGCTCGAGCACTTCAATGATCGTGACCTTGACGCCAAGACGGCTTATTGCCTGGCTGAGTTCGCAACCGATCGGCCCTCCTCCTAAAACGATCATGCTCTCCGGTTTTTTGCGTAGCTCATCGAAAATGGATTCGTTTGTGAAAAACGGTACGTCTTGTATTCCCTCGATGGGCGGGATCCCGGGACGGGTGCCGGCAGCAATTACGAAGTTCTTGCCACGCAATCGCTGGCCATCAACTATGATCTCGTAGGGTGAGACAAAGCTTGCTTCGCCGGAGAAAACATCGACTCCCAGTGACTCAAATCGCTCGACTGAGTCGTGCGGGGCTATCTTAGCTCTGCGCGTTCTCATGGATTCGAAAACGTCTTCGAATTCGAACCGTGGCTCTTGCTCATCTAAGCCCCACTTGGAGGCGTTTCGGATGCGATCGATAACGCGGGCCGAGGCGATCAGCGCCTTACTTGGAACGCACCCGTAGTTGAGGCAATCGCCTCCCATCTTATTTCGCTCTACGAGTGCGACACGTCCGCCAAGCGCGGCTGTAGCGGCGGCGGTCACCAGTCCGGCAGTGCCGGCGCCAACGACGACCACATTATAAAGGCCTAGGCCTTTGGTTTCGGGCATGGTGAACAATTGGCAATGACGACCTGCGAGCCTCCCGAGGTCCCAATTCTGAATCTAAGAGTCGGAAAAGAAAATATTTATTCCTTCAAGTAGAATGGGGAATAATTCGGCTCGGCCGTACGTTTTCAATCAATAGATGCCCGGAAAAGAGAATGACGCTCTTACAGAGGGGATTTTAGCCTGCTTTGAAGCCCTTTATCGAACTGCTTTCCGTCTGACCGGGAACAAGGCACACGCTGAGGATCTGGTTCAGGAGACATACCTGCGCGCTTGGCGCTCAGGTGCTCAACTTCATGGGCCTCTGGACGTGCGGCCTTGGATGTTTCGAATCTTAAGAACCGTATTCATAGATCAATTGAGGAAAGAGTCCAGTCGACCGGAGCTGGTGACAGACATCGAGAACTTGTTAGCGGCTTCTGAGGAGCCTTCACCACCGGAGGTGTCTGACGTAAAAGCCCGGCGTAACCTTGATGAGGTTTTCGATCAAGAGATAGTTACCGCTATAACTGAACTACCTGACGCGGAACGCTTAGCGCTGCTTTTTCAGGCTGTGGGTGGCTTAAGCTATCGCGAGATCAGTGAAGTGCTGGAGTGCCCCATTGGCACCGTCATGTCTCGCCTTCATCGGGCCAAACGATGGCTGCGCCATCGCCTTGCCAACTACGCCAAGCATTGCGGCATTATATGCACGACATCACTACAGGAGGAACGGAAGGATGCTGAAGCTTAGTTGCCAAGAAGTCCAAAGTTTGCTGGATGCCTTCCACGATAACGGGCTGGACGGCATGAACAGCCTAGCCGTGCAGGAACACTTGGACGAATGTCCGGACTGCCGCCGGCAATGGCGCTGGCTCTGCGAGGTCGAGGCATCTTTGGCCAGGCTATACGAATCAGTGCCTTCACCAAATCAGGATTTGCGATGTCGAGTGCAGCAGCCCACGGCTAGGCAACCCGTTCCCGTGCTGGCTTTCCTTCGAGCGCACGGGCAACTGGCTGGGGTGGTCTCGCTTGCGCTGGTGTTGGCCGTTGCCGGGATCATTCTTCTGAGGGAAAGGACTGGGGCCGACATCATGGTGTTTGTGCGGGACTCAGCGAAGATGTCGCAAGACGCCGCCTCCCTTGATCTGCGCACTTCTGATACGCAGCAAGCCGAGCAGTGGCTAAAACAGCGCATCGGATTTGCGACGGCGGTTCGAAGTCCCTCCGGCTTTAAGCTGGTTGGGGCTCGCTCGTGTCGCATCAACGATGAATCGGTCGGGTTGCTTCTATTCGAGCGGGATGGTCAACGGCTCGCCTGGTATGTCAGTCGTTCTCCGCTGACCGCCTTGCGCGGATTCGATGATACGACCGCTGGGGGGATTAAACTTGGAACTTGCGAAGGCCGGCAAGTCGCCGCGTGGGATGCCGGAGACGTCTCCTGTCTTCTTGTCACCGATCTAACAAAAGACGCACTCCTTGCTCTGGCCAACGAAGTTGCGCACAGCGCGTCTCAATCCCTCAAAGAATAGCGAGCCGATGAAAAGGTTTTTAAATCTGTGGCTTCCTTTGGCCGTGGTTGTCCTTGAGGGCTTCGCGTCGCCGTATTGCTTCACCAAGGAACCGAAAGGCCCTACTGAAGAGAAGCAGCGGTACACCAACCATCTTATTAACGAAAAGTCGCCCTACCTTCTGCAGCACGCGCATAACCCGGTCGACTGGTACCCATGGGGCGAAGAGGCGTTCGCCAAGGCCAGAAAAGAGAACAAACCCATTTTTCTCTCGGTCGGTTATTCAACGTGCCATTGGTGCCACGTGATGGAACGCGAGTCCTACCAGGACCCAGAGATCGCTAGGATCATGAATGCCAACTTTGTTAGCGTCAAAGTGGACCGCGAAGAACGTCCCGACGTCGACAATATTTACCTGACCTTTGTCGAGGCAACCACCGGGAACGGAGGCTGGCCTATGAATGTTTGGCTAACCCCGGCTCTCAAGCCCTTCGTCGGCGGCACCTATTTTCCGGCGAAGGACCGGGACGGCACGCCCGTGTTTAAGAATGTGCTCTTGCGGGTCGCCGACGAGTGGGAAAAAAGGCGTGATCGAATCATAGCCACTTCTAACGAGATCACGAGGCAACTTCAGAAGTTCGTCCAGTCGGCCAACTCTTCAGAAGAAAAGGTAGGTCGTGGTATTCTGCAGAAGGCGTATAACGAATTGGCAAAATCTTTCGATAGTGAGTCCGGAGGCTTTGGCGAGGCGCCGAAGTTTCCGCAGCCGGACCTACTGAATCTCTTGTTCCGGATCTATGCCGCGTCACCCGAGTCGCCCGATGGAAAACATGCGCTCGACATGACCTTTTTCACCCTTCGCAAGATGGCTGCTGGAGGGATTCACGATCACCTGGGCGGCGGGTTTCATCGGTATTCAGTCGATGCCGTCTGGCACGTGCCTCATTTCGAGAAGATGCTCTACGACCAGGCGCAACTTGCATCTGCCTACCTGGATGCCTATCAAATCAGCCACGATTCCTTCTTCGCTACGACGGCCAAAGACGTTCTGGACTACGTCCAACGAGACCTGACGGACCGGGAGGGCGGACTATACTCAGCCGAGGACGCGGACAGCTTGATTCGGGCGGGGAAGCCGGGTCATGGGGAAGGCGCCTTTTACGTTTGGACGAAGGATGAGATTGATCAGGCTCTAGGACCGGATCGTGCGAAAATCTTTGAATACGTTTACGGAGTAGAGGACAAGGGCAATGCGTCGGCCAGTGATACCAGCGGCGAGCTCGCCGGCAAAAATGTTTTGATCGAACGCCATTCGGTCGAAGATGCCGCCAGGGAATTCAATTCGAGCGCGGACCAAGTTCGCCGACTTCTTGATGAGAGCAGAAAGCTCTTGGTCGACGCTCGCAGTCAACGGCCTCATCCCAGCCGCGACGACAAGGTTGTCACAAGCTGGAATGGTTTAATGATTTCGGCTTTCGCTCGAGGAGCCCAAGTGCTCAATGAGCCGCGCTACCTCAACGCAGCGACTAGGGCTGCCAATTTTGTGCAAGCAAAACTTTATCGCCAAAAAGACCAGATGCTGCTGCGTACCTATCGAGGTGGAGAGAGCAAGATCGATGGATTTGCGGACGATTACGCTTTCTTGATTCAAGGATTGCTCGATTTGTACGAAGCTTCTTTCGATACCCACTGGCTGGACCTAGCCAGCATTCTGCAGGAACGCCAGAATGCGTTGTTTTGGGACAAGCAAGGGGGCGCTTACTTCACGACCAGCGGGAAGGATCCAACCTTGCTTTTGCGAAGCAAGAGCAACTTTGACGGGGCCGAACCTTCGCCCAACTCGGTTTCCGCGCTCAATCTCGTACGACTTTCGTGGTTTTTTGAGGACAAGGATTGGCACCGAATGGCAGATCAAACCATCAACGCCTTCCAAGCCCAGCTGTCGCGCTCACCATCTTCCCTGCCTCAGATGCTCGTGGCGCTGGATGCATCGGAATCTGCGTCGAGACAGATCGTTATCGCCGGTAAGCCTGGCGCCTCCGATACTTTAGCGCTCCTCCGGGAGGTTAATCACCGGTACCAACCAAACGAGATCGTAATCTTAGCCGATGGGGGCGCAGGCCAAGCGTACTTCAATCGAAAGATTGAATTTTTCAAATATGTTCACCCGATCGACGACAAGGCAACAGCTTACATCTGTCAAAACTTCGTTTGTCAGTTACCTACCAACGACCTCGCCATCGTATCCCGGCTCCTGGCTCCTGGCGAACCTCAACCAACCGATAGTAGAGCGAAGCAAGATGCTACGAAGCAATGACGACGATGATCCATAACAGAACAGATCCGAGGTCTACGGCTATCGTAAGATACGCCTTACGCCATTTGAAGGTCATAATGCTGCTTTTTGCCGGGCCTGCCTTCCTTTTTGACGATGTCTTATCGCGGGCGGCCGACTCGAAGATAGCGCCGCCAGATTGGCAATTGCCCAGGGTCAACGGAAAGCTGGTTGAGCTTTCCGATTTCAGGGGTAAGGTCGTCATTTTGGACTTCTGGGCTACCTGGTCCCACCTTGCCGCCAAGAAATCCCTGGGTTTGTAGCAATCCAAAAGAAGTATGCAGACAAAGGCTTCACGGTTATCGGTGTCTCTCTCGTTGAGTAAGGCCTGTCAGTGGTCAAGCCTTTCGTGCGCCAATTGGGGATGAACTATCCCGTGGTCATCACAAATCCCCAAAATTGTCCTCGATTACGGTGGCTTCACAGGGATCCCGACAACGTTTGTCATTGATTGCCAAGGCAACGTTATCACGGTTTAAGAAGGCTTTACCGACCAAGCCACTTTCGAATCCGTGATAGGCCCCTCTTGGAGAGGACCCAAGGCTAGCCGGTCTGTGAGAACTAACTCCTGTGGAATAAATGAGTACTGGATTTGCTCTCTCTTAGATGCCGACGCGCTGGTGCTCTTTACTGGTCCCCTAAGGGCATCGCCGGCGCGAAGGCGACCACTGATCAACCGAACTAACGAGAGGGTAAAGGTATGAAACCATCCAAAGCAGTAGTCGCCGGAGCGGCGGTTGCCGGACTTTTGACCGGCTCCTTCGCCGCGCGAACCTACGCCGCGAGCACGTCACATAATCCGGGTGTCTCGCTCCAGACGATGGCTGGGGAAAAACAGCCGCTACCAAAACACGCGTGCAAAGGACAGAACGACTGCAAGGGCCAGGGTGGTGGCAAGCATTGGGGCAAAAACGACTGCAAAGGATTAGGAGGCTGTAGGACCGACGGTGGCCCTCCTCCAAAAGGCTAAGCCCTTTGCTGACGGTCTCGGCGACGGAGGCACTCCAGGTTGGTGAGGGTCGGAGTTCTCATACTCCTCCCTCACCTTAAGACCGCAAGTTAGCCTCTTTGAACATTTAAAACCTTGTAGCGCTATGCCTGCGAATCCGTTTAATGGATTCACTGAGTACGGCCTCGGAATCGGCCTACGGGTCCCACATTACCGGCACATCCTATTCAAAAAGCCGGTTGTGGCTTGGTTTGAGATTATCTCGGAGAACTTCATGGTCGACGGAGGCCGGCCACTGGAACTTCTCGATTCAATCCTCGAACAGTACCGCGTCGTTCAGCATGGCGTAGCCATCTATTTTGGCTCGGCCGAGAAGCTCAACCGGGAACACCTGAAACGCCTCAGACACCTGGCTAGCCGAACAAGAGAACAAACGTTGATTGGGCTGCGCAGATCAAAGAGTGGTTTGATAACTGGGCCGGCCTTGGATGGTTTTGCTCCCGCTCATGAATACCTTATATCATCTCATCCGCCGAGCTTACGAGCTGCTTGTTACCGGCGCTAATTTTCTGCAGTCGCCATTGCTGCTTGCGCTGCGCGTCTACTTCTTCTGGCAGCTTTTTCTTACCGGCAAAGGCAAGCTTTCCAATATCGGAAAAGTTTCCGAATTTTTCGCGAGCCTTGGTATACCGTTGCCCACGCTGAACGCGTACTTTATAGGTTCGCTCGAATGTTTTGGTAGTTTGCTTCTAATCATCGGTCTCATCTCGCGGCCCTTATCGCTTTTGATCGTGATCTCGATGACCGTTGCCTACCTCGCTGCGGATTTTGAAGCCGTATCAACCATTTTCAGTGATCCGGATAAGTTTGTCAAAGCAGACCCATTTCCATTTCTCTTCACGGCGCTCATTATTCTCGTGTTTGGACCTGGCTGGTTCTCGATTGACGCATTAATGAAACAAATGCTGCGTCGCAGAGAGAAAATGAAATTGGGAACGTAGTTATGCGCTGGCGCACGGCGACTTCGCATCTCTTAGTCTCCTTGAACGTCGCGCTTGGCGAGCAATCCAAAATCGATTGGCAACCGTGGTGTGACGCAGTCTTCGCGCAGGCGAAGCAAGAGGGACGCTTCGTTTTGCTCGATCTAGGTACGGCTTGGTGCCACTGGTGTCACGTCATGGACGAGGTCACCTATCAGGATCCGAAGGTGATCGAGTTGATCCGCTCTCACTACGTCCCTGTGCGCGTCGATGCTGACTCGCGACCGTATCTTGCGAACCAATACGAGGATTACGGCTGGCCGGCGACAATCGTCTTTGGAGCTGACAAAGGCGAAATCGTGAAACGCCGTGGCTATCTCCCGCCGCGCCAAATGGCATCCATGCTGCAAGCGATTATCAATGACCCGACTCCGGGTCCCTCCGTCCTTCCCGAGGCGGAGTTGAAAAGCCACTCTCAGCGCCACCGTGCGTAACACGCTGCGGCAAGTGTTTGATCGATGCTTACGATCATGAGAATCGAGGCTGGGGGACCGTGCAGAAATGGCTGGACTGGGACATCCTGGAGTACTGCATGGCGGAAACGTTGCGCGGTGACAAAAAGCTTGAGCGCATGGCGCGTGAGACGCTTGCTGCGCAACTCAACCTCATGGATCCGATGTGGGGTGGCGTTTACCAGTATTCGACCGATGGCGATTGGCAGCATCCCCACTTTGAGAAAATCATGCAGATGCAGGCCGAAGACTTGCGGATTTATGCGGAGGCTTATGCGCTGTGGCATGATAAGAGCTATTTGCAGGTAGCAAAACAGATCCGGGGTTACCTGAAAAACTTCCTGACCGCTCCGGAAGGCGCGTTCTACACGAGCCAGGATGTGGACCTGGTGCCTGGCGAGCACGGCGGTGCGTATTTTCAGTTAAGTGATGCCGAGCGTAGGCAGCGCGGCCTGCCCCGAATTGATACGCACATATTCGCGCGGGAGAACGGTTGGGCCATAAACGCGCTGGCAACTCTTTACGCCGTCACCGGAGAACAGGACTATCTCGACGACGCCATCGTGCCGCCAACTGGATCATGGCCAATCGGGCGTTGCCTGGGGGCGGGTTTCGCCATGGCGAAAAGGATCCCGGGGGACCCTACCTCGGCGACATGCTTTCTATGCGGCGCGCGTTCCTAACTCTCTATGCGGTGACGGCGGACCGGGCCTGGCTGCGTCGCACCGAAGAGGCCGTGCAGTTCATCTCTGCTCATTTTAAAGCTGACGTCGGCTACCTCACCTCGGCCGGGGCAGCAGAATTAAAATGGAAACCGGAGGTGGATGAGAACGTTGGTGTCACGCGCCTGGCAAATCTGTTGCACCATTATACCGGCAAAGCTCAATACACTCAGATCGCCGAAAACGCGATGCACTTTCTCGCTGCCTCTGGAGTTGCTGACCGGCGCGATTTTCCTGGTAGCCGACATTCTCCTGGCCGACAGCGAACTCAGAGCTGTTCCGCTACACCTCACGAGTGTGGGTCGTAAGGGTGATCCTGCCGCTCGTGCATTATTTGCCGCTGCGCTCAAACAACCCGTGACTTACAAGCGTGTCGAGTGGTGGGACCGGAGCGAGGGGGGCGTTGCCAAATTCCGATGTCCAGTATCCGGAATTGGAACAGGCTGCCGCATTCCTCTGCACCGACCGCAGTTGTTCGCCACCGATTTTCTCGCCCGATAAGATAAGCACCCTGGCTGGACTGCCTCCGGAAAGCTGACGGAGAAAATTGGTTTAAGTCCTTGGCTGCTTTGATACGATGACCCGTTGCGATTAAGAAGGGCGGGGTGCCACGTCCACTGATCAGCTTGGTCGTCCCGGTGTGGGGTGATGACGATCTGATTGCCGACTTGGTAAACAGTCTACCGTCCAGCCCAGAGCTTCTCGAGTGGGTAGTCGCCGCGGTCGATCCCTCCACGACATTGAGGGAATTGGAGCACCGCGGCGACATTCGTTTGGTGGCCTGTGGTATTCCTTCGCGCGGAAGACAACTGAATGCCGGTGCGGCAGAAGCGCGGGGATCACTCCTATGCTTTCACCATGCTGACTCCGAGTTGCTGCCTGAACATGTGAGTGCGTTGGTGAAGGTGGCTGCGGATGAGGCGATCGGCGGGGGAGCCTTTCATCGACGGTTCGATAAGCGGCATGGCTGGATGATGCGATGGGAGGCGACGGCGCGTGGTCTCAGTGCGGTGGCAGGGCCATTGTTTGGTGACCAGTCCCTCTTCGTCCGAACCGATGTTTTTAAAAGGCTAGGTGGCTTCGCCGATATACCTCTGATGGAAGATATAGAGTTCTCCAGTCGCCTGCGCCGCCTGACGCGGGTGAAGCTTCTGGATCCCCCCTTAGATCTTCGCCACGCCGTTTCCACAGTTTGGGAAATTGGCGCTCTGGGGATAAGCCCAGACACCTTGCATCGCTGGTACTACCGGGGGCGCCGGAAAGCCGGCGGTGCAGGGTCAGGCTAGAGCAAAGCCTTAAGAGCGGCTCGACTGCTCTGCATAGCAAGCATATAAGTCTGATCCCCGCTACTCCACGTGGCAGTCAGCCAAGCACCCCGCTCGATCCAGCGCGGGGCGTTTAGGCGAGGAGCATTCCGAGGGCCTTGACGATCAACTATGACCAGATGAACAAGGCCTGCTTTCCCGCCGCCAAAGCAAATGATTGACACTAGCTGGTTGTCCCAAGAGAGCGTCTTGCAGCCGACCGCTCCAAGCCGAGAAAGACCTGGGGGTAAAGTTGCCGCATTAGGTGCCTTCGCATCCTTGAGCCAATCCTGCAGCTCGCCGAGATCGTTGGATTTTTCATCGAACGGTATCTGTCCTGAAGTGAGGCCCGCGATCTCCTCAAGCGTTGCCTGTTGCCAGCCCTCAAGCGGTTGCGCCGATGGTAACAGGAGCCCGAAGCTTCCAACCAGGACCATGGCGGTGGCCGTCCCGATGAGAACAAGACGGACGGAACGTTTCGCAGACCGGCCGACCTGCGCGCCGATCCTAATGTTGGTCCTCAATTCGGCCGGTACTGGCATTGATTCCTCGAGCTTGCTCGCGACAAAAAGATCGAATTCTCGCGCCTCATCCAGCCACCGGAGAAGTTCCGGGTCGCGACCGGCCTGGAGGAGAGCTCGGGTCATTTGCGGTTCATCGGCGTCTTCGCCTCGAGGCCGGAAAGCGCTTAAAACGAATTTAGCTTCGTCGCTTCTCATTTAGCAGGGTTTTATCATGAAACATCGGTATAACTTTGTGCGTCGGGTGGCGGGCTTGTACCTCACTCAAGCATCGACGCAGCCGGGCTTTGCCGCGGGAAATGCGCGACATCACGGTCCCAACCGGTATACCCAGCGTTTCCGCGATCTCGCGGTAGGAGAGCTGGTTTAGGTAGAATAGCACCAGGGGGGCGCGATAAATCTCCTCAAAAGCAAAGAGTATCTCACGCACGGCTGCAGCATCGACTTCGTCGGGAATTGAAGACACCTCTGTGATGGTTTCCGGAACCTCGGAAAGAGCCACTTGCTGCAAAAGCGCTTCGTGGCGGCGGACCTTAGTGTTCTCGCGGTAAAGGGTAGTGAAGAGCCATGACTTGGCTTTTGAGGGATCACGCAACTCCTGACCTTTGGCGGCCCAGCGATAGAAGGTTTGCTGCACCAGGTCCGCCGCCTGGTCTTCTGATTTGGTCAGGCTTAGGGCGAACCGATAAAGCGCCGCATGATTCGCGTCCACAAGCTCCTGGAAATCCATAAACCTTCCAGATGTATGAGGATTTAGAATGCTTTCTTATTCCATTTCGACGCCGTGCCAGCGCTGTCTGACGTTGGCAATAGTGTTTCGGGATTGAACGGGATTGCTAGACACGCTCCGACGAGAACGTGCTACTTCGAACAATTTAAGCACTGAACCGTTCAGCAGTCTCCTCAATCGGTCTTTCCTCGCAAAGCTACTTCGTCTCCCGGACTCACGACACGAAAATTTCGGATGACCACCCAACCGGCGTTTTCAGTGTCCGCTTCAGCGTGCAAAACTTTGCCCAGGCACGCTAAGTCGAAATCGGAGATTTCATGATTGCCTTTCCACTTCAGATTGATACACAGGGCCTCTGGCAAAGCATCCTGGTGTACGCTCATAACAAAGGCTTTGTCGGTGATCTTTTTCATCTGTGGAGGGCCTCTGAAGACTGATCGCGCATACTTTTGGGGGCGAGTTGCTACCCAACCTTCGCTGTCAAAACTTCAGCTCTTCTCTTATATGTGGCGGGGCAAGCTACAGTTATTCCATCGTCGCGTTAGCACACTTCGATTTGATCTAACCTGCGCCGCGTACAATCTTTGGAGCCATTTCAAAATCCTGGCGGAGTTTAGCCCGTTATGCGCACGAAAATGGGAATTTTGTTCTCGTTTCATGGTTGGTCAGGCGGCTTTGAGGCCAACTGCCTGCAGAAGTTGCTCCAGGCTGAGAGCGACGCGGGCGTAGAGACGATCGAGTTGTGAACGTTTGGTGTCGTGCAGGATGGTATCGGCTGGGAATGGTTGAAGCAGACCGGCGGTGAGTGGTGCGTAGATGGCTGCGGATGACCGGATTGGGCAGCTCGATGTCCTCGATGACGGTTTGTAGCTTGCCTTTGTACTCTTTAGTGATCTTGCGGCCAAAGATGACGGTGACCTTGTTGGGCTGACCGATGGTGCGATTGGCATCCAGTTACCTGATCGGTTTTGGCGTACTTGAAGTAAGGATCGACAAAGTTATCACGCCTTCCGTCCGGCGCATCCAGAATGGGCGCACCCCACTTCCGGCAACGGTTCCTGACCCAGTTCTGAAATTGCTCGGCGATATCGCGCAGGCAGTTGCGAGTAACCCGTTGACCCTCCCGATAGGCATTGAAGAAGCCGATCACTCGCTGGGGTTGCTGAAAAGGCTGAATCAATCCGTTCAAAAGAATCCGATCAAAACAACGGTAGCTAAAATTAATGCTATTTTGGTGGTGTTGCTCCTGTGTGGTGAGACACCAGGAACATATCGCGGTGAATGCCTCTGCGACATTGAACACCGGCAGGTGTAGCGCTCCGTGGCAAAGTTGCCGATTTGCGGATCGAGAAGATTCGCAGAATCTTGCGAACGCAAATTACAGTAACCTCCCGCTGATCTGGCAGGCTGCGGTCAAGGACGCGCAGCGGCGAAACGCAATAAATGGAGGGGACCCGCCGAAGGCGCGGCGGAGGCCGTTTATGGCGGCTTCGCGTATCCTTGAGGGCAGGCTGCCAGATCAGCAACCCCAGGTGTTACGTATTTTTGGCGGCCAATCACAACCTGCAACGGAGCAGAGAGGGATATCAGGGCAGAGCCCTTGGCTAGTTAGAGTTGGAAGTTTGTTTGGAATAATGCAGCCAGAATGGTCTCCTACCATTTGGGGAGAAAACGCTTTGAGGAATCTCTCACGATGAAGGTGTTTGTCTCGTGGTTCTATTTGTTTCTAGAGATTTGAGATTGCTATTTGGATCAAGGTTATAATCGACGCCGGAAGATGGAGGCGATGAAGATTGAACTCCTGTTTGTGCAAGGATGTTCGAGGTGGAAATCGGCGCTTGCGTGCTGCCGGCAGGTGCTTCGAGGGGAACGTGTGCGCGAATTTGTCCAGATTATTGAAGTGACTGACCAGGAGGATGCTGTCCGCCGGCGTTTCGTGGGCTCGCCCACGATAAGGATCAATGGCTACGATATTGAGCCGGAAGCTGCGTCTCGAAGCGACTTTGGTCTGGGTTGTCGCACTTACCCCGATGGAGAGACGCTTTACGGTGTGCCCTCCAAGGAGATGATTCGCAGAGCGCTGCGCGCCTGGAGGCTCAATCGTCGTGTAGGAAGGCAGCCTGGTTGGGCTTAGTGAACTTCGGTTGGCTGAGGGCAGGGATTTCGTCTTTTGGTGATCCTCCAAAAAGGATCGCTTCTCTCGGAATCGCAGAGTTGGTCAGATCGAAACCATTTTTCTCTAAACCGAAAGCATTCACGTGGGCCAATGCGCCGCAGAATATGAGCCAGATCGTGCCGGACCTGCCGAGTCCTGGTCGCGCGTTCGATTTCATGCTTGGTTGGAAGAGAATCCACATGATGGAAAAATTCCCGACGGAAAAAAGGCGGATGGTCCTCGAAATGCCTATAGGATTGAGTCGCAAAGTCAGGTTTTCTATGCGTCGCATCAGCGTCCGATTCATCCGTTGTTTGATCTTCTTCCTAGCTGGCTACACGCATTACCTCCTCGTTGGTTCCGCCTGTGTCTTCGGAGCGGACCCAAAATCGACCGTGGTCACCACAATGAAAGTCGATCATATCCTCTTGGAAGTCTCGAACCTGACCGCTTCACTCGCATTCTATCGGGATTTCCTCGGTCTTCGCCTCAAATCTCGCAGCGAAGATTTTGTGATGCTCGAATCTGATAATGTCGGTATCTTTTTATGGAGCGGCCGTTGGGATTGGGAAGAATCGCGCTCGAGCGGAGAGCGCCAGGGGCTTGGGATGTATCCCCATTTGGACGTCAGTGATGTGGCGGCGATCGTCGATAGAGCACGGCAGGCAGGTTATCGGATCGTGCAGGAGCAAAGAATATATGATTGGGCAGCGAAGCGTTCATCGCCGACCCAGACGGCTACACCTGGGCATTCGTATCTCTTCCAAAGTAAAATCCTCGCCAGCCACTGACTCGACCGCAGGATGCCTGCGTGACGTCACGCAACACCGGCTCTTTCTGCAAGATCCAATAGGGTATGAATTTCGGGGCGTCGGGGCTCTTAGGGGTTCTCTCTGGTACTCGGCCGGAACGGTTCCACCAAATCATTGAGCTTTTCTGATCGTCCACAGAACATCAACATCCCGAAGGTAGTAGAGGACAAAGCAAGTCGCTAGCATGGGAATCGCAGCAAAGAAGAGAAGATTGGGTGGTTCGAACGGGCTTAAGTATTTTTTAAGGACGACAGGGTTGAAACAGCGTGTAGCAAGAGCACAAGACCGTAGCTCCATCTTTTTGCGAATCCGACCAAGAACGATCACAAGTTCAATCGTCGCGAGAAGGTAGACGGCGGCAATACTTACCGCGCCGATCGAATAGAACTCGGCCATAATTCTGGACGCATGCTGCGGTTCGACGAACTTGTCGACTGTCCACACAAACATAACCAAAAACACGCCCAACCGCAAAAGGAGCAACGCCAGCGGGAGAGGATTTTCTGGTTTCATTGTTCGCGCAAAAAATCTCGGCTCTAAGCGACCAATAGAGTCACCGGATTGCGATAATCGCGATCACCGAAGCCATACTCAATCACCTAGTGCCATGGGGGTTATGCTTGCTGAACATCCGTTCACGACAACGTCGGCACCGGCAGAACCGAGCCGTTTGGCAGACTCAACACATTAGTGCTGGTAGCCGGTAGAAGTTTCGATTCGACCCTGGCGTCCAGTCACAACCAGGAAAAGGATTCTTAGAAGGTTGGGAGCCCCAGAGCCCTTAAAACAACAACACATCAGAACAGTGTAGTAGAGTT
>Ga0306926_10003063_pt1 | contig 17209 bp, 13 predicted proteins | sample flu12Cox44000178_FD_203759 | JGI IMG/M metagenome (GOLD analysis project Ga0306926, IMG submission 203759) | Lab enrichment of tropical soil microbial communities from Luquillo Experimental Forest, Puerto Rico - flux8day.12C.oxic.44.000.178 (v2)... | ecosystem: Environmental > Terrestrial >... | reverse complement strand
CATGACGCAGGCGCGCGAGGCCAGACAAACCGGCACGTCGGCGCCGGTCAATTGCGCGACTTCAACGAGCCGCGAATCTTCGATTGCAAGACCGTTGCCCCGCGCCAGCAGTCGCAGCGCGGCTGCTGCGTCGGCCGAACCGCCGCCGATGCCGGCGGCAACCGGCAGCGCCTTGTAAAGCGTGAACCGGCCTGTCTTCAAATCCGGCACACGCTCGCCGAGCAACCGCGCGGCCTTGAGCACGAGATTTTCGGCAGGCTCGCCGCAGGCTGTCGCAAGAGGCCCGGTGATCTGAAGTTGCAGTTCCGGCCCGGGCACAAGCGCGAGGCGATCGGCGCAATCGGCGAATGCAACCACGCTTTCAAGATCGTGATATCCGTCGACCCGCCGCCCCGCCACGCGAAGGGTCAGATTGACTTTGGCGCGACCGTCTTCGACCAGTGCAGAGGATTCGACAATCGCTTCAGTAGCTCGACCGGGCGTCATAGCGAATGCAAAATCCGGGTAAGCCGCACTGGAGTCAAGTCAGCCGCACTGGAATAGTGTCTTCTGTTGCTCAAAACCGCAAAGGCCGATCCGACCGCGCCCCTGCGGATGTACCTCGCGCGCAATCGCGATCTTTCGAGCCTGCTAACCGCCCTTGTCGTCTTCTTTCTTCTTGTCGGCGGAAGCCGCCGAGGAAGTGTCGTCGGGAAGCCCGTTCTCGATCTTGGCCTCGATCTTCGGCAGGTCCTCCGGCTCCGGCTTCAGGTCGCGGGCGTGCGCCCACTGGAACTTGGCTTCCAGCGTGCGGCCGACGCGCCAATAAGCGTCGCCGAGATGGTCGTTGATGGTCGGGTCCTCGGGCTTGAGATCGATCGCGCGCTCGAGGTTTTTCACCGCGTCCTCGTAATTGCCGATGCGATAATAGGCCCAACCGAGCGAGTCGACGATGTAGCCGTCATCCGGGCGCTGATCGACGGCACGCTTGATCATCTTCATGCCTTCGTCGAGATTGATGCCCTGATCGATCCAGGAATAGCCGAGATAGTTCAGAACGTGAGGCTGCTCGGGCTGCAGCTCCAGCGCCTTGCGCATGTCCGCTTCCGCCTTGCTCCACTGCTTCGAGCGCTCTTCGCAGATACCGCGGTAGTAATAGTAGATCCAGGTGTTTTTGTCGGTGGTTGGCGGCAGGGCGTCGATGCCGCGCGAGTAGGACTGGGCGCAGTCGGTAAACTTCTTGCGGCCGCGCTCGACATTGCCGAGCGCCATCAGAGCCTCCAGATCTTTCGGATCTTCCGCGGTGATATTCCTCAGGATCTTGATCGCCTCGTCACTGCGATCGGCGGCGTCCAGGTTGATGGCGAGCTGAATCTGCGCGTTACGCCGAAGCGGAGAGCTGGCCGGCATGCGCTCGTAGACCTTGATCGCCATCTGGGGCTTCTTGACCGACTCATAGAGATCGGCGAGCGACAACAGCGCCATTGGCTGATTGGGCACGAGATAGAGCGCAAGCTGCAAATAAACGAGTGCGAGGTCCTCGCCGCCGCGGCGCGTCAAGGATGCGCCGATCCCATACAGCGCCTCGGCGGCGCCGCTCTGCGGGGAATCGACCAGCGGCGGAAGCTTCTTGCCGCCCTTGGTTTCGCGCAGGCCTTCCTGCACCAGCGGATGCCGCGGAAGCTTCTTGTCGAAAGCCTCATAGATCGCCACGGCTGACGCTGAATCCTTGTTGCGCGAGAGCCAGCGGGCGTAGTCGTCGGCCACGCGCAGCATGGAATCCTCGAGCTTGTAGGCGCGCTCGAGGCGCACTCCGGCATCCTTTTCCTTGCCGGCAAGTTCGAGGATCAATCCCGAATGAAGATCCTTGAAGATCGGGTACCATTCGGGACCCGTCAGCTTGTCAATATTGGCTACCGCCGTCTTGGTGTCGCCGGCGCCATAGGTGGCCCAGGCCGAAAGCAAGGTTGCGACCAGATCCGTGATCGGCCCGCGGATCGACTGATTGATATTAGCCTGCGCGCTGGCGTATTTCTTCTGCTTCAGGTCGCGCACGCCGATGACGAGGCGTGCAACGCGATTATTCTTGTCCTGCGCGAGGATGCGATCGGCAAGCTTGACGGCCTCGTCAATATCGCCATCGGCGAGCGAGGAGATGAACGCCCGATCGAGCAATTCGTTGTTTTTCGGATCGGTGCGAAGCGCCGAGCGATAGAAGGCGGCTGCCGAACTGGCATCGCGCTCGACGCTGGCATGACGGGCGGCGAGATAGCTGCCGGACGTCGTCAACGTCTTCAGGTCGCGATTTGACGGGAATTGCGCCGAGTTGTCGGAGGGATGCTCGGGCGTCTGCGCCGAAACGGAGCCAGGAAGCGCCAGCGCAGCAAAGACAATGGCGGCAAGGGTCCAGCGATTGAAACGAGTGGAAAGCATCACGGTTCGCCTTGGCTCCAGGATTTACGGCAGGATTTTGTGATCAATCTCGAAAGCGAGTCCCATTGGCCGGCATCGAGTGAGGCGACAATGCCGCGTTTGCCGCTGAACCGCAAGGACGGGGGCAGGCAAATCAATCACCCCGGCCCGCTCTCCAATTCCGCCTCAAAACGCTTCCAGTATGGCGGGATCGTGGCCGCTGGCAGCAATTCCAACGTTCGCCTGGGGTTTCAACCGGCATTGATGCCAATCCGGCGGCTTCGGTCACGCAATCGTGGTCACATCGCCTCGTAGTTGGGTCCGCCGCCACCTTCGGGCGGTACCCATGTGATGTTGCCGTTCGGATCCTTGACGTCGCAGGTTTTGCAGTGGACGCAATTTTGCGCGTTGATCACGAATCGGGGACCCGACGTCTCCTCCACCCACTCATACACTCCTGCCGGACAGTAACGACCGGAGGGACCGGCATAGACGTCGTGTTCGGAGGCCTTTTGCAGGTTCATGTCGGTGACCTTCAGATGAACCGGCTGATCCTCCTCGTGGTTGGTGTTGGAGAGGAACACTGAGGATAGCCGGTCGAAAGTCAATTTGCCGTCGGGTTTCAACGAGGTGACCGGCGCATGGTCCCTGGCGGGGTCGAGCGTCGTGCGGTCGGGCTTGGCATGCGACTGCGTTCCGAACAGAGAGAAGCCCAGCGTGTTGCACCACATGTCGATACCGCCGAACGCCACGCCGAGGACGGTGCCGAATTTCGACCACAGCGGCTTGACGTTGCGCACCGGATAAAGGTCCTTGCCCACCGCCGATGCGCGCCAGGAATTTTCGTACTCGACCAGTTCATCATTGGCGCGGCCTGCGCCAAGCGCGGAAGCGACGTGCTCGGCCGCGAGCATGCCGCTGCCCATGGCGTTATGAACGCCCTTGATGCGTGGCACATTCACAAAGCCGGCAGCGCAGCCGATCAGCGCTCCGCCTGCGAAACTCAAGCGCGGCACCGACTGATAGCCGCCCTCGGTGATCGCGCGTGCGCCATAGGCAAGTCGCTTGCCGCCTTCAAGCAGCCCGCGAACGGACGGGTGGGTCTTGAAGCGCTGGAATTCATCGAACGGCGAGAGATAAGGATCGTCATAGTTCAGATGCACGACAAAACCGATCGCCACGAAATTGTCGTCGTAGTGGTAGAGGAACGAGCCGCCGCCGGTCGAATTGTTCAGCGGCCAGCCGAAGGCGTGCTGAATCAGGCCCTTGCGGTGCTTTGCGGGGTCGATCTGCCAAACTTCCTTGAGCCCGATGCCGAATTTCGGCGGCTGGCTGTTGGCATCAAGAGAGAATTTCGCGATCAACTGCTTAGTCAGGCTGCCACGGGCGCCTTCGGCGAACAGTGTGTATTTGCCGAGCAGTTCCATGCCGCGCGTGTAGGAAGATTTGTGCGAGCCGTCCTTGGCGATTCCCATGTCGCCGGTCGCAATCCCGCGCACCGCGCCGTTTTCGTCGTAGAGCACTTCGACGGCCGCAAAGCCGGGATAGATCTCCACCCCAAGCGCCTCGGCCTTGCGCGCTAGCCAGCGGCACACATTGCCGAGCGAGCCGACATAGCAATGATGGTTGTCCATGAGCGGCGGCATCATGAAGTTCGGCAGCCGGATCGCCGAACCCGCCGTATTCCAGTAGAACCGGTCCTCGGTGACCTTGGTCTTGAGCGAGCAATCGGAATCTTCGCGCCAGTCCGGAAACATCCGATCGAGCGCGACGGGATCGATCACGGCGCCGGACAGGATGTGAGCGCCGACCTCGGAACCCTTTTCGACGACCACCACCGAGAGATCGGCATTGAGCTGCTTCAGCCGGATCGCAGCGGTGAGGCCGGAAGGACCGGCGCCGACGATCACGACATCGAATTCCATGGACTCGCGCGGGGGCAATTCTTCGGTGCTCATGGATCTGCTCTCAGGACCGGTACAAGGATCGCACCAGTAGTTTGTTTCCGATTTTTGCACGAAGAACAACCATGGAAATGCTGCCTGGGAGTCGAATTCTGACATTCGCTACCGGTGCAGCGGACACCCCTCGGCCGCCGGCAAAAACAGGTTTCCAGTCGCTTGGGATTTGATGTTCCCTTTTCGCGCGTTGGGAGGGCAACAAAAGTCAAATCCCCTCTGCGTGAGCATTTCGTTGCAGCGCAATCCGGGCTAGATTTCCGGCCCTTCCAAGCGAGCTAGCCACCTCCCTGCCGTGACGCCCGATCCCACACCCACCATCCATCAATTGCTGGCCTTTTATCTGGAGGCCGGCGTCGACTGCGCGCTGGGTGAGGAACCGGCCAACCGGCTTTCGGATCTGGAGGCCGCGCCGAAACCGGCGGCTGCGAGCTTCACTTCCCCAATTCTCGACGAAACGAACCGGCCAAGGCCGGTGAAGCCGGCGTTCACTCCGGTTCCGCCGATGCTCGCCGAGCCGACGCCCTCGCCGGATGCAGCCGTCGCCTCGGCGCGGGAGGCCGCACGCACGGCTCCGTCGCTTGAGGCGCTGAAGAGCCTGCTTGAGAATTTTGACGGTTGTTCGCTGAAATCGACCGCGACGCGCCTGGTGTTCGCCGACGGCAACCCCAAGGCTCGCATCATGTTCGTCGGCGAGGCGCCCGGACGCGAGGAAGACATTGAGGGACTGCCTTTCGTCGGCCGATCGGGCAAGCTTCTGGACCGGATGATCGCGGCGATTGGGCTCGACCGCAGCACGGCCTACATCGCCAATGTGATTCCCTGGCGGCCGCCCGGCAACCGCACGCCGACGCCGCTGGAAACGCAGATCTGTCTGCCTTTCATCCAGCGGCAGATTGAACTGGTCGATCCGGATATCCTGGTGACGCTAGGAAACCCTTCGAGCCAAACCCTTCTGGGCACGCGCGACGGTATCATGAAAACCCGCGGGCGCTGGTTCGATTACAACACCGGAACACGCGCGATCCGCGCGATGGCCACGTTCCATCCGGCATATCTGCTGCGCTCGCCATCCTACAAGCGCATGGCCTGGCAGGATTTGCGCGCGGTCGCCAAGGCGCTGGCTAAGGTGACGTCAGGCTAGTTTGGCTTCGGCCGTATGATCGCCCAGCCGATCCGCATAAGCGGCTGCCGACCGTTGACGAGCCACTCGAATGAGCGCGGCACTTCGGGCACGAGACCGGGAAACCGCAGCGCGATATCCGCGGGCGGCGTGCCTGCCGTGTCCGAGGCGCGCCACACCAACACGCCGCCGGTTTCATTGAACTTGGAGGAGTTGGTCCAGGGCGTTCGCTGCGGGGTCGCGGCCAAAAACAAATGAGGGCGATCGCGACTCAACGTGATCAATGTCGCAAGGTGGGCGTCGCCGCTCACCGCAGCCAGGCGCTGGTTGGTGCGCCGCTCGAAACTGTCGTCGAAGAATTGCGCAATGGCGGCGGCCGGCAGCGAGGTCGCCACCTCGGCACTGCCGGTCCATGGCGCAAAAAGTGTGATCGCGATCGCCGCAAACGCGGGCGCGACGATGAGGGCCGCCCAGGCTGAACGCAGCACCCGCTGATGGCGCAGATGGATCAGATCGCCGCTGGCAACGATCGTCGCCAGTCCGGACAACATCAGCGCAATGCCGGCCCCGCCGACGACTCGTTCGAGGCCGAACAGGCCTGCGATGAGGCTTCCCGCCAGCGCAGGGGCGAGCGCGAAGAAGTAGACAAAATCACGCGCAAGCCCGTCGACGGGAGGACGAAAAATGATCGGGGCCTCTTCCGGATTGCGGGCAAGCCAGGCGGAATTGAGCGCTGCCAATACGGCGATGCCGAGCGCAGCAAAGAGCAAACCGCCAATGAGCGCGGCCCAGTGCAACGCGCTGCCGCTCAAATCCGATACCGCCGCCCAATGCGGCCAGCCAAGCGCATCGGCCCGGATCAGCCAGACGAGATAGGGCAGCACCAGCACGACGACGACCAGGAGCGCAAACAGCGGGTCAAACGACTTCAGGACGCGCCGCCCGCGCGCGGTCGCGACGGCAAACCCGACCAGCAAGGCCAGCAGCACGATCGCGGCCGAGCTCGTCAGCAGCAACAACCCGGCTTCAATGGACCAGGCGAACCACGCATTGCGTCGGTTCTGGCCGATCAGCTGCCATGAATGGAGCAGCAAAAGCGCCCAGAGCGGGCGCGCCAGCACCAGGGGGCCGAATTCGAGACCCGGTGAACTGAAGGCAAGGACGGTCATCGTTAGGAGAACCGCGAGCACCGCCTGTTGCCCGCCGACAATGGCGCGCGCCAGCAGGAATAATGTCCAGAACGTTGCGACCGCACAAAGTTCGGCCAGCAGGTAAACGCCGAACATGTGATTGCCGGCGGCACGGAAGGCAATATCGGCCAGCCAGAATGCCAGCGGCGGTCCGAGATCGGTGCCGACCTGATACTCGCGGCCAAAGGCGACCATGGTGGCGAGGTCGTTGGGCGGGCTGCGGTACAGCAGCATGGACATGAACAGCCACAGCGCCGCCTGCAGCAGCACCACAAGCCAAACGACCAGCCGCGGCCGGGCGCGGATCAATTCGATGACCAAAGAGGTGAAACGCATGGGTAAGCCGGATCGCCTTCGCTACGAGCTGACTGGCAGCAACGCTCCCTCGATCGCCTGAAAACGCGCAGAAAATGCACGCCTCACCATGAGGAACAACGCTTCGTCCTGGTCGATGCAACGGTCTTAGAGCCCGCCAAGCGCCGAGGCAACTGCGTCGATCGCGGCGGGAATTTCGGATCCATCCTCTCCCGTGACCGCGAACAGATCGGGTTCGCGCCTGACCGTCCAGGGTTGATGTTTTTCCCGCGCCGCGACCACGGGCGCAAAGAAGCTGCGATGATGAACGGAGGGGCCGAGGCGATCGAGCGCCTCCAGATGCTCAGGGACACTGTAGCCCTTGTGGGATTCAAACCCGTAACCGGGACAATCCTGTGCCAAGGCGCACATCAACCGGTCCCGGGTAACCTTGGCAATGATCGAAGCCGCCGCGATCGAGACAACGAGCCCGTCGCCGCCGATCACGGCTTCGCAGTCGCAAGGCGTGTCGAGTCGGTCACGGCCATCGACGAATACATGCCTTGGCGTTTCAGGCAGAGCCTGCACCGCGCGCTTGAGGGCCCAGAGTGAAGCACGCAATATATTGTCGCGATCGATCCGCGCCGGCGAAGCAAAGGCGACCGCATAGGAGGCGGTTGCGCAGATTTGCTCGAACAATTCCTCGCGACAGTCGGCGGTCAGCCGCTTGGAATCGTCGATTCCTTTCGGGATACGCTTCGGATCGAGCACGACCGCTGCCGCAACAACCGGGCCTGCGAGCGGACCACGTCCAGCCTCGTCGCAGCCTGCCACCGGCCACACGCCACGCTTGATCAAAGCGCGCTCGCGGCGAAAGCTCGGCGGCTTGACGTTGGCAGGCTTGGCCTCGCCGTTTGCTGATTTGTCTCGAATCATGGCTTGCGATCGTGCGCAAGCCGCGCGGGCGGCGCAACCGGGAACCGTCAGGTAATTCCCGCTATTCAGCTGCTATTCGGGTTGGTTTATTCCTCGAGGCTCTTCAAAACAGGCTGAGCTGCTCACCGCTGCGCTTCGGTCGGGCGAAATGATCGGTCGTCAGTTTCGAACGGCGCTTGTTGAGGCTTAGCTTTTCGCAGGCGATTTCGAACCTTCGTCCGATCATCCAGGCCATCGGCCCGGTGCCTTTCATTCGCGTGCCCCACTGTGAATCGTAGTCGCGCCCACCGCGCATGTCGCGGATCAGGGTGAAAATGTGGCGATAACGATCGGGATAATTGGCCATCAGCCATTCGCGGAAGAGATCGCGCACTTCGAGCGGCAGGCGCAACAGCACGTAGCTCGCTTCCTTGACACCGGCATGCGCCGCCGCATCCAGAATCCGCTCGATCTCATTGTCGTTCAGCGCGGGAATGACCGGAGCAACCATCACGGTGGTCGGAATTCCGGCTTCGGACAGTCGTCGGAGCGCCTCGAGCCGCCGCGGCGGCGTCGATGCGCGCGGTTCCATGGTACGCGCGAGTTTTGCGTCGAGCGTCGTCACCGAAATCGCAACCTTGGCGAGGTTGCGCTTTGCCATCCGCGCCAGAATGTCTATATCGCGAGCCACCAGCGCCGATTTTGTCACGATGCCGACAGGGTGGCCGGCTCGGTCCAGCACCTCGAGGATGCCGCGCATGATCTTTCGCTCGCGCTCGATCGGCTGGTATGGATCGGTGTTGGTGCCGATTGCGATCATGCGGGGCTCGTAACCCTCCGCCGCCAGTTCCTTTTCAAGAAGCTGCGGAGCGTCGGGCTTGGCGAACAGTTTCGATTCGAAATCGAGCCCCGGCGACAGGCCAAGATAGGCATGCGTTGGCCGTGCGAAGCAGTAGACGCATCCATGCTCGCAACCCCGGTAAGGATTGATCGAACGGTCGAAGCCGATATCGGGAGAATCGTTGCGCGTGATGACCTTGCGGGCGGTATCGATTGCGACCGTGGTCTTGAACGGCGGAAGTTCCTCAAGGCTCTGCCAGCCGTCGTCAAAGGCAACGCGCGCCTCGGCCTCGAAGCGGCCGCTGGTATTTGAATGCGCGCCGCGGCCGCGCCGCCGCTCGCGATCGATCGCGACTGAAAGCTCGGGAAAGCCAGAAGGCGCACCCGCCGGGTCGGAGGGCGCCGTAACCGGCGGGTGCTTGAGGGCATTTGAGGATGCTCGGCTCATGAGCCGAAGATATCATGATACTAGAACAAATCAAGAACAAGATGGGCCGACACGGGGCCGTATGAGCCGTACCTGAGGGCGGCGAGGGATCTGCGCTGGCTGATTTGGATCAGACGGTGATAACAGTTTCGATGTTTTTACCGTTCGCGAGATCCAGGATTCATGCTGAGCGTCATTATTCAAGCCGAAGGCGCCGAGGGGCCAACCGTCGCCACGCTGGCGGCGCTGGTGCCGGGCGCGGCCGCGGGGGTGATCTGCGAAGTGCTCCTGGTCGACCGCACCGGCGCCAGTGCGGTCGAACGGGTCGCCGATGTCGCGGGTTGCCGGTTTCTGGCCTTTGACGGATCGCGCGCGGCGGCGCTGGCGGCGGCCGCGCGCCAGGCCCGATCGCCATGGCTGATGTTTCTTGATGCCGGCGCGGTGCTGGAGCCCGGCTGGATCGAGGAGACCACCCAATTCATCCAGCGCATCTCCGGCAGTGAGCGTCCGCGCGCGGCGATCTTTCGTTACGCCCGCTCGCCTTACGCCGAGACAAGCTTTCGCGAGCGCCTGAAATGGCTTGGACGAATGATTGCCGGGCCGCGGGCGGATCAGGGCCTCGTGATCGCGCGCGCCCATTACGAAAGATTAGGCGGCCACGCGCCGGGCGCACGCCGCGCTGAAGCAAAACTGCTCCGGCAACTCGGGCGTTCCTCGCGCACCTTGTTGCGCAGCCGGATCATCGTCGCCTGACATATGCTTGCCAAAGTCAAATAATTAATTGACAATGGCAAGTATCGGAGGTGACACCCATGTCCGAGCTGGCATGCGACGACGACCCGATCTCGGCGGTTCGCGCCTTCACCCGCTTTTACACGACAAGGCTGGGCGTGCTCGACCAGCAGCTCCTGAAAAGTCCGTTTTCGCTCAGCGAGGCGCGCGTGCTTTACGAGCTTGCGAACCGGGAAAACCCTTCCGCCAAGGCCATCGGAACCGAACTGGGTCTTGATGCAGGCTATCTCAGCCGCATCGTCCAGAAATTCGAAGAGGACGGGCTGATCAGGCGCAAAGCCTTGCCCTCCGACCGGCGGCAATATTGCCTGAGCCTCACCGCCAAGGGACGGCAGAGCTTTTCCAAGCTCGACCGCCGTTCGCATGCCGAAGTCGGCGAGATGCTGGAGCCATTGTCGGAGGGCGACCGCCGACGTCTTACCGGTGCCATGGCCACGGTCAGGCGGCTGCTCGGATCCTCCGGCGCTTCGCCCTCGATCTTGCGCGAACCGCGGCCGGGCGACATGGGTTGGGTAGTGCAGAGCCATGGCGCGCTCTACGCCAGCGAGTACGGCTGGGACGCCTCTTTCGAAGCGCTGGTCGCCGAAATCACGGCGAAATTCCTGCGCTCCTTCGATGCGTCGCGCGAGCGCTGCTGGATCGCCGAAATCGACGGTGTGCAGGTCGGCTCGGTTTTCCTGGTCAGGGAAAGCGACGAGGTCGCAAAGTTGAGATTGTTGCTGGTCGATCCGGCCGCACGCGGGCGGGGCTTGGGGCGACGGCTGGTCAGCGAATGCATCGCCTTTGCACACGCCTGCGGCTATCGCAAGATCACGCTGTGGACGCAGAGCATTCTTGTTTCGGCGCGCAATATCTATCGCGATTCAGGTTTCGTGCTGATGAAAGCCGAGCCGCACCGCAGCTTCGGCCAGAGCCTGACAGGCGAAACCTGGGAAATGAAACTCTAGTTTCTGTCGTTTTCAGTTCAGCTCTTCGGCATCAGTGTCTTTGGAGCCGCCCGCAGCCGGCTCCAGCGGCGGTGAAGGCCGCGCCCGGAGGAATTTCACGCCGTAGGTCTTGGCGCGACGCCAAACGACCTCGCAAAATTCACGTTTGGGGTGGTCCGGCACGAGCGCCAGTTCAAAACTGTCGCCGACGTCCATCGCATCGTCCGTCGCGATCCTGGCGCCGCCGGGCGACAGGTCCAGGATGAAGCATTGGCGCTTGGTCATGCCGTCGTCGACCGAAATCCAGGCCGGCCTCTTGTGCAGTTGCCGTCTGGGTTCGCGCTGGATCCTTATCCTTGGTTCAACGATCGTCATGGTGACCATCCGTCGCCGGACCTGTCGGTCTGCGATCGGCTCGATGCTCCTCAGTTCACGGCCCACCAGACTGAAGCCGATCTTGTAAGGTTCCGTTAGGGAATTGCCTTGGAATTTATGGATTTTAACGCCCCGCCCTACGCCATCAGGCGGATGCGCCCTTTGCCTTGGGGCGGCGCAGATGTTCGTCCAGTCGCGGCATGATCTCGACGAAGTTGCACGGTCGCGTGCGGTAATCGAGCTGGGCGGCAAGAATGCCATCCCAGCCGTCCCGGCAGGCGCCCGGCGATCCCGGCAGGCAGAAGATGAAGGTGGCGCCGGCAACGCCGGCGGTGACGCGGCTCTGGATCGTGGACGTGCCGATTTTGGCCTGACTCAGCATGTGAAACGCGACCGAAAATCCGTCCATCCGTTTTTCGAACAGCGGCTCGATCGCCTCTGGCGTCACGTCGCGGCCGGTGAATCCCGTTCCGCCCGTCGTGATGATGACGTCGACGCCGGGATCGCCGATCCATTTTTTGACGAAGATGCGGATCGCATCGACATCGTCGGCGACGATTTCCCGCCCCGCCAGCTTGTGCCCGGCGGCGACGATCCGCTCCGCCAGCGTGGTTCCGGATTTGTCGTCCGCAAGCGAGCGCGTGTCCGAAATCGTCAGCACCACGATATTGAGCGGCACGAATTGCTTCGACTCATCGATGGACATCTGCGACCTACGACCGTCCCCCGCCAAAAGTGTTGCAGGCCTCAACCGTGCCCTGCTGGTAGCCGGTCATGAACCACTGCTTTCTTTGCGCAGCCGAGCCGTGGGTGAAGGAGTCGGGAACCACCCTTCCCGTCGCCTGCCGCTGCAGCGTGTCGTCGCCGATGGCGGCCGCCGTCGTCAGCGCTGCATCGATGTCGCCTGCCTCGAGGAAGCCCGGACGCTTCTTTTCCTCACGGTTGACCCAGACGCCGGACAGGCAATCGGCCTGCAATTCCACCCTCACCTGCAGCGCATTGGCTTCGGCCTTGCTGTCGGCCTGCTGCTGAAGCCGCGTCACGCGAGGCAGGATGCCGAGCAGATTCTGGACGTGATGCCCGGCCTCATGAGCGATGATGTAAGCGGCGGTGAATTTGCAGGCATTGCCCGAACAGCCCCGAAACCTCGTCTCGACCTCACGGAAAAATCCGGTGTCGAGAAAGATCGTTTTGTCAGGCGGACAGTAGAACGGACCCATTGCCGACTGCGCCATGCCGCAGCGCCCGCCATTGGTGGCGTTGCGAAACAGCACGATCTTTGGACCGGTGTAGTTTTGCCCCGAGGCCTGGAAGATCTCGCTCCAGCGGTCATCGATCTCGCCGAGAATGCCGGAGATCATGCTGCCCATCTCGTCGGTGGGCGCGCCGCGCTTGACCGTCCCGGAATTGCGATCGGTCTGATAACTCGGAGCCTGGCTGCCGCCGGTGAGGACCTCCGCACCGCCGATCAACAGACGCGGATCGATTCCGAGGGCATAGCCGATGATACCAAGCACGATGATGGTGCCGATGCCGAGCCCACCGCCGCCCATCGGAAGACCAAAGCCGCCACCACCCATCCCGCCGCCGCCGTCATCGCGGCGATCCTCGATGTCCTCGCTGCGGCGAAAATCATCGTAACGCATGGCCCGTTTTCCTCATTCAAACTAACGACAGCGGCTCTCGCGGTATTTGTGCAGCGAAAAAAATTTCGCAACGTTCGATTAATAACCCGCCCGGCAAAAATTGCCTAGGGGAGGTGGATGCGACATTGGCTCCTTCTGCGTCGAGAAGCGAGTGACAAATTCCTAACTTGACCGAAATCCCTCGCTTTGCCGGTGGTCCTCGATCCCGCGAAAAATATCCACCGGGAAGCGACTGTCCGGATAAGTACACCGTGAAAAAATTACCGGGTTAAGTCGATTTTTACTTTGCTTGGTCAATGTATCGCCAGTCGGTTGTTTGGTCCCGCGTCGCCGACAGCGTCGCCTGAGTCAGAGTTTTTGAGTCATGGTTGTGTCGCGTCGCGGGGCGTCTGCAAGGGCGCCCCGCACCAAATTCGAGTCCCAACCGTGTAGCCGCATCATCGTGGGCGATTGCGTCGCCGAGATGTCGAAATTACCGCCAGGCTCCGTCGACCTGGTGTTCGCGGATCCGCCCTACAATCTGCAGCTCAAGGGCGACCTGAAGCGTCCCGACGAATCCCACGTCGACGCCGTCAACGACGACTGGGACAAGTTTTCATCCTTCGCGGCCTACGATGATTTCACCCGCGCCTGGCTGCTCGCCTGCCGCCGTGTCATGAAACCATCGGCGACGATCTGGGTGATCGGCTCCTATCACAACATTTTTCGCGTCGGCGCCACCATGCAGGACCTGGGCTTCTGGGTTCTCAACGATATCGTGTGGCGCAAGAGCAACCCGATGCCGAATTTCCGCGGCCGCCGTTTCACCAATGCGCACGAGACCATGATCTGGGCGGCGCGCGACGAGAAGGCGAAAGGCTATACCTTCAATTACGAAGCGCTGAAGGCCGCCAATGAGGACGTGCAGGCGCGCTCGGACTGGCTGATCCCGCTCTGCACCGGCGAGGAACGGCTCAAGGACAAGGACGGCAGGAAGGTCCATCCGACCCAGAAGCCCGAAGGCCTGCTGGCGCGGGTGCTGCTGTCGTCGTCGAAGGTGGGCGATCTCGTGATCGATCCGTTCAACGGAACCGGCACCACGGGTGCGGTCGCCAAACGCCTCGGCCGCCGCTACATCGGATTTGAGCGCGACAAGACCTACGCCGCGGCGGCAGAAGCGCGCATCGCCGCGGTCGAACCGCTGCCGGAAGCAACGCTTAAGCCATTCATGACCGCACGCGAGGCCCCTCGTGTCGCGTTCTCCGAACTGATAGAGCGCGGCATGATTTCGCCCGGCACAAGATTGGTCGACGCCAGGAAACGCCATGGCGCGCTGGTCCGTGCCGACGGCGCCATCATGCTTGGCGACAAGGTCGGCTCGATCCACCGCATCGGCGCCGTGGCGCAGGGCGCCGAGGCCTGCAACGGCTGGACCTTCTGGCACATCGAGACCAAAAAGGGGTTGCGGCTGATCGACGAGCTGCGCGCCGAGATCCGCAGCCAGATGGCGGTGGTGGGATAGTCCCTCCTGTCGTCCCCGCGAACGCGGGGATCCTACCGCGGAATCTATCCATCAACTTCCAAAGCGCACTTCGCCTGATAATGCCCGCCTGTGGTTATGGGTCCCGGATCTGCGCTCGCCCTGAACAACGCTGCGCGTTGCCAGGAGCTCGCTTGTCCGGGACGACGTCGAGTTATCCCGATTCAAATTTCAAACAGCCGTCGTCATTGCGAGGAGCGCCAGTGACGTAGCAATCCAGACTGTCGTTCGTGCGAAAGTCTGGATTGCTTCGCTTCGCTCGCAATGACGTGTGACGACATTCCCGCGACGCGAACTGCGCCCAGGTTGGTCGCCTCCTTTTGCCCTCGAGAGGGCGCAGGGAATGCCGGACGTCCGATGCGCCCGCAGCCTCGCATGCAAAACAAGATAAGCATACGAGTGTAGTCACCACAGGTTCACCGGTTTCGAATCCGGCACTCCCTGCGCGATTGGTTTTAACGGTTTTCTCCACGCTCTCCCTGGTGAACCGGGCTTTGTTGTCACCATCACCGGCGCGATGCCAGGCATCGTCGCCAGCTTGACGCCAGCGTCGGGGCGTCGGGACCACACGGCTTCGCCGTCCGCCTCGCACCGTTCGTCACCGGTGCAAAAGCGTCCATCGCCTCCCGCGCCCAACGTGTCGTGACGACCGCGATACGCCCCTCTGATCGGGTGCGGGATGTGCGAAGCGATAAAGCTGTTCCTACCTCGTCGCGAAGCGAAATATTTTTGCGCGGGGGACTGGACGACCCAAATCAGTTTGAAAGGCTTTGCGAATTCAGGTTTTTGGCACGATCGACGTGGCTCCGTCATGGCCGGGCTTCGTCCCGGCCATCCACGTCTTTCTACAAATCGAAAAGCAAGACGTGGATGCCCGCGACAAGCGCGGGCATGGCGGTTGAGGGCGTGGAATCGGTTGAGCATTTGTGAAACTCTGCGCAACGCAGGTCCCCCCTGGTCGATCAGGTACTCTGGAACGATCGGACTAAAAGAAATATGGTCGTTACTCGTTGGGGGAGCCAATCGTTGCCTGTTGGGCCCTGCTAACCCCGCGCCAGACGGGACGAGGGAACGGTGCCATGACCCGGCAGATGAAACTGATCGGCTTCCTGCAGGCCCAGAATTGTTCGAATTATCCAGCTTCCTGGCGGCATCCTTCGTCGAAAGCAAACTGGTTCTCGCGCGAATACTACGAGGACATCGGGCGCACGCTGGAGCGGGGCAAGTTTCATCTCGCGTTCTTTGATGACCGGCTCGCGATACCGGACCGCTACGGTGACGATTTCAGGGAAACGATCCGCCACGGAATTCGCGCCGCCAAGCTCGATCCGATTGCGGTCGCGCTGACGATGGGGCTTGCGACCAGGCGGCTTGGTATCGGTGTCACCTACTCGACAACCTACTACGAGCCGTTCCACGTCGCGCGCGTGTTTGCAACGATCGATCTTCTCCTGAACGGCCGCGCCGCCTGGAACGTCGTCACCTCGCTCAATGATTCCGAGGCCGCCAATTTCGGCGCGTCCAAACATCTCGGCCACGATCTGAGATATGACCGCGCCGATGAATTCATGGAGGTGGTGCTCGGGCACTGGAACAGCTGGGAAGAAGATGCCTTGTGCTTCGACCGCGAAGCCGGGCTATTCGCAGATCCTGAGAAGGTGCACCGCCTCGACCATCAAGGAAGCTTCTTCAAATCGCGCGGGCCTTTCACGGTGCCACGCTCGCAGCAGGGGCATCCGGTGATCATCCAGGCCGGGCAAAGCGGCCGGGGCAAGGCGTTCGCCGCGCAATGGGGCGAACTGATCTTTGTGGTCTACCCGAACCTCGACATTGCCAGGAAACAGTACCCGGATTTCAAGCGCGCGTTTGCCGAGAAGGGACGTGATGCCTGCATCGCGCCGGCGGTTTATCCTGTGGTCGCAGAAACGCAGGCCGAGGCGGAGGACAAGTTCGCAGCCGCTAATGCGCTGGCCAGGCCGATCGACTCGCTCGTGCTGCTATCGGAGGTGCTCAATTTCGATTTTGCGACAAAGCCGATAGACGAGCCGTTTACGTCGGATGAGCTGCAGGCGATCAGCGGTCTGCAAGCCGTCCGCGACCGCGTCATTCAGGCCAGCGGTAAGGCCAATCCGACGGTGCGCGATTTCGTCCAGTTCAGCGGCCGAGGAACGTTGCGCGAGATGCCGACCTTCGTCGGCTCGCCCAAGACGGTGGCCGATCGGTTCGAGGAATGGTTCACGGGTGGCGGCTGCGACGGTTTTGTGATCGCGGCGACCCATGTGCCCGGCACTTACGAAGATTTCGTACGCTTCGTCGTGCCGGAGCTGCAGCGCCGCGGCCTGTTCCATAATGACTATGAGGGCGAGACGCTGCGCGAAAATCTCGGCCTGCCGAAGCCGCTGGCGCGTGTCTGAAAGAAAGCCGTGCGTGCTTTCATCTACGATGCGGCAGCCCTTGTCACCAAATTCCTGAGCGAAGCAAAGAGCTGTTGCGCTGCTCTAGCACTGCTCGGCTTAGTTAAGGCGATCGATGCGCCTAAGCCGTGGCACGCCCTGCGAGAACGCGATAAGATCGGTCACCCGTCGCAGCTGAACAGGGAGACGCACATGGTACGACGACTGGCCATGTTACTTGCGACTGGCGCTCTGGCCCTGATTGCGGGGCCGGCACTTGCGCACCATTCCTTCGCGATGTTCGATCGGGACAACCAGGTCGACCTCGAAGGCGTGGTGCAGGAGTTCAGGTTCGTCAATCCGCACACCTTCATCTATCTGGCGGTGAAACAGGACGACGGCAGTACGGTGATCTGGAGC
>Ga0306926_10003060_pt1 | contig 17217 bp, 18 predicted proteins | sample flu12Cox44000178_FD_203759 | JGI IMG/M metagenome (GOLD analysis project Ga0306926, IMG submission 203759) | Lab enrichment of tropical soil microbial communities from Luquillo Experimental Forest, Puerto Rico - flux8day.12C.oxic.44.000.178 (v2)... | ecosystem: Environmental > Terrestrial >... | reverse complement strand
GAATCTGGCCTTGGGCGAGCAATGACCAGGGTGGCGAGCCGGATCTCGTTATGGCTTCCGCGGGGGACATCCCAACACAGGAGGCGCTGGCCGCAACCGATCTATTGCGGCAGGAATTTCCCGAACTGAAGATCCGATTCGTAAATGTGGTGGATCTTTTCAAGTTGGAGCCGAGCACGGAGCACCCACACGGCTTGACGGATCGCGACTACGATTCTCTCTTTACGACCGATAAGCCGATCATTTTCAACTTCCACGGTTACCCCTGGCTGATTCACCGGCTGGTGTATCGCCGCAAGAATCAGACTGTGCACGTGCGAGGCTACAAGGAAAAAGGCAACATCAACACTCCAATGGAGCTCGCCATTAATAACCAAACGGACCGATTCAGCCTGGCAATCGATGCCATTGACCGCACTCCTGCCCTGCAAAAAATCGGTGGCCACGCCAAGGAGAAGTTTCGCAACCATCAGATTGCCGCCAGGGCACACGCCTACAAACACGGTATTGACAGCCCTGAAATTACGGGCTGGAAATGGCCTTACGAATCGGCTTGAGTTGAGGCGCGCACGCGAGGGGTGGCCGGCAGTGCTGAACTGCTGGCCACCTAACGCCTGTTCCCGGTGCTAACATCACCCATATATGTCCCTCGCGAAAGGATTGCAATGGCTTTACCAACCGTTTCGCCGCCAGTGAAAACGTCACCCGGAATCGAACAAACCAGCATCAACACCATTCGCACCTTGTCAATGGATGCGGTACAGGCAGCGAACTCAGGACACCCTGGCACGCCGATGGCAATGGCGCCGGTTGCTTATTGTCTGTGGCAAAAGTTTCTTCGATTCGATCCGCAAGACCCGGTCTGGCCCAATCGCGACCGGTTCGTGCTGTCCATCGGACATGCCTCGATGCTGTTGTACTCCCTGCTCCACCTCTGCGAGGTGCGGGCGGTCAGCAAAGACTATGAGACTTTGGGCGAGGTGTCGGTGCCGCTGGATGCGATCAAGGCATTTCGACAGTTGGACAGCCGCTGCCCGGGACATCCGGAGTATCGTTGGACGTCAGGCGTGGAGACCACAACCGGACCGCTTGGCCAGGGCGTGGCTACCAGCGTAGGCATGGCGATTGGTCGGCAGTGGTTAGCTACACGTTACAACCAGCCAGGGTTCGAAAACTTATTCGACTTCAACGTGTATGCGCTATGTGGTGACGGCTGCATGATGGAGGGCATTTCCAGCGAGGCCGCATCCCTGGCAGGGCACTTGCGCCTCTCAAACCTTTGCTGGATCTACGACAACAATCGCATAACCATCGAAGGGCACACTGCTCTCTCGTTTAGTGATGACGTTGCTACGCGGTTCTTAGGATATGGCTGGAACGTTACGCGTGTGGGCGATGCAAACGATCTCGAAATGTTGGCTCGGGCCTTTCGCACGTTCCAGAACACTACGGATCGCCCAACACTGATCATCGTCGACAGCCACATTGGTTACGGAGCACCCCATAAACAGGACACCAGCGGTGCCCATGGAGAACCGCTCGGAGAAGAGGAGATTCGGCTGGCCAAGCGAAATTACGGTTGGCCGGAAGAGGCGAAGTTCTACGTGCCCGACGGCGTGTATGAAGATTTTCGGCAAGGAATCGGCGCACGGGGAAAGCGTTTGCGGGATGATTGGTTCGCGCGAATTGCCGAATATCGCAAGCAATATCCCGCTCTGGCAGAAGAGCTGTTCCGAATGCAGCATCGCCAGTTGCCCGAAGGCTGGGACCGAGACTTGCCGAGTTTTCCCGCAGACTCGAAAGGCCTCGCGACTCGCGAGTCCTCCGCCAAGGTACTGAATGCCGTGGCAAAGAACATTCCCTGGTTCATTGGAGGATCCGCGGACCTGGCTCCCTCCACCAAGACCCGCATCACGCTGGAGGGGGCGGGCGACTTCTCTGCAGAGAATTACGCAGGACGCAACTTTCACTTCGGCATCCGGGAACACGCCATGGCTGCCATACTCAATGGACTGAGCTTAGTGAAAGTGCGGCCCTTCGGCTCCGGATTCTTTATCTTCGTCGATTACATGCGCGGATCATTGCGTTTGAGCGCTCTGATGGAGCTCCCGGTGGTCTATGTCTTCACTCACGACTCAATTGGCGTGGGCGAGGACGGACCTACCCACCAACCCGTTGAACAGCTTGCCAACATGCGTTCCATGCCTGGCCTGATCATGATTCGGCCTGCGGATGCTAACGAAGTGACCGAAGCATGGAAGGTCATCATGCAGCTGCATCATGAGCCGGCCGTATTGGTCCTAACCCGCCAGGCCGTCCCCACCATTGACCGGACGAAATACGCGCCGGCCGCGGGCCTGGCACGTGGGGCGTACATAATTGCAGATGCGTCCAATCGAGACCCTGAAGTTATACTCATTGGCACTGGCAGTGAGGTTAGTCTCTGCCTTGCGGCCTACGAACAACTGACTGCGGAGGGAGTGCAAGCCCGTGTGGTCAGCATGCCCTCGTGGGAATTGTTCGATGACCAGGAGCAAAGTTACCGCGAATACGTCTTGCCCCCAAAGGTGCGCGCACGGGTCTCGGTCGAACAAGCCTCCGATTTTGGGTGGAGCAAATATACCGGCTCGGAAGGGCACAACATCGGTATAGAAAGCTTCGGGGCCTCAGCGCCTTTGAAGCAGCTCCAAAAGAAATTCGGGTTCAGTGCGGAACACATCGTAACCGCAGCCAAGAGCCAGATTGCAAAACACGGGAGCACGCAATGAGAGCCGGGTGGGGCGCAGACCACGGCGGATTCGAGATGAAGCAGCAACTTGCCAACCGGTGTTGCGTCGGTGACGCGCATTTACAACTACTATAAAAAGTTCGGATACAAGACACAGGTGATGGGTGCCAGTTTCCGAAATGTCAATCAGATTGTGCGGCTCGCCGGATCAGATCTGCTCACGATCAGCCCAGACCTTCTCGAACGGCTTGAGACTACAGAGGGAGCGCTGGAACGCAGGCTCGATCCAGCGAAGGCAAAGTCGAGTGCGGGCCAGCGATTGCACCTCGATGAAAAGACATTCCGGTGGATGCACAACGAAGACGCCATGGCGACCGAGAAGCTGGCCGAGGGTATCCGTAAGTTCAACAGCGACGCCCGCCACCTCCAGGAATATTCCTTGTCGCAGGTCGCCGCCAGAATCGGGTGAGAAACGCCCCCATTTCTTGCCCGAGTCACGAAGGTGCGGTTCGCAACCCGGGCCGCACCGGACCGTGCTCCTTAGCCATTCTCTCGCAACGAAACTTACAGCAGACCAGGTAAACGACGTATACACGCGAAGGACATAGAAATGAGCGCGCCTAGGGCAGTACTCTGGGACATGGACGGGACACTGATCGACTCACAGCGGTTTCACTGGATTTCCTGGCGAGACACAATGGCGAACGAGGGCATTGCCATTACTCGCGGGCAGTTCCTTTCCTCTTTTGGCCAGCGCGATGACTCAATCATTCCAGCCTGGCTGGGTCCCGGGGCACCTCCTGAACGCGTTGAAAGAATCGCGAACGCTAAAGAAGAGTTGTACCGGCAACTGATCCGTAAGAATGGCATCTCGCCACTGCCTGGGGTTGCACGTTGGTTGCGTCGTCTTCAGGGCGAGGGATGGCTACAGGCGATTGCATCGGCGGCGCCGCGTGCCAATATCGATGCAGTGCTTGAGGCTCTCTCGGCCACTCACATCTTCCAGGGTATCGTCTCTGCTGAAGACGTTCACCGAGGTAAACCGGATCCAGAAGTTTATGTAGCGGCCGCGGCTCGCATCGAAGTATCGCCTCATAGGTGCGTTGTTGTAGAGGATGCCGCTGCCGGTGTCGAGGGAGCACACAGGCCCGGCATGCACAGCATCGGGGTCAGTCGCAACGGCAAGCAACTTCCTGCTGATATCGTTGTGAAATCACTCGATGTTCTGGATTCAGACGCGTTCGACACTCTACTTCAGAGATGAGCGTCAGCCAGGTAAGGCCCGTCACTGGCGACGTTTGAAGCTATCGATAGGCTCTACACTCTTGGGGCGCACGGGCGAGCCAAGACTAGGATATGAAGGACGGTATCAGCATTTGTCGCCCCAAGTGGGCAAGACCAGCGAGCCTCCCACCGTCTCTGGAACCACCCGCGATACCAGGTTGCAGTACACGTTTGACTCGCTTGACGAACCGTTAATTCCGCGGAGGGGGAGAGCATCAAGTTCTATACGAAGTATTTCAACGCCAATCCTCCTGAGTTTCTTCGCCGAATTGGACCGGTATCCTAGCCCTTCAGCAGTTACCGGTGCCCGGTGGTCGTTTTTGTAACTCGAACCGTTCGGAAATCGGATTTTGGTAAAGTGAGAAAGCACGTAGAGACTGCTGATGCCGAATCCACAGCCTGCCTGCCAAACCCAATCTGTAAGCAATGCAAAAGCCACCGGGGCCACCATGGCAGAAGCTTGTTGCCTACCTGGGCCTCGCCTAAGCTTTGGTCCGATTTCCCAGTCAAAGTGCAATCGCTGAAATAAAGTTGTCGAGCAGCTTGTGGAGCACGTCGATTACGTGCAGCCTCCGCTCCTGTGCGACTGACTGTTGAAGTTTTAGCCCCACATCTGACAAGCGTCCACGCGGTTTTCTCAGTCAATGTGTATCAGGCAGGAGTAGGGATCGCGATTGCGCGCGACCCCATCCACAGACCTGGATGGCCACAGGTAGCGCATCCGGCTCCCACCTTGGGTGAAAAAATTAAAGCGCCTGGGCGGGGACGGGTGACAAACACGGGCACGAGATCCTTCCCCTGCTATGTAAGATCCTCAGTCAAGACATTGGTCAGGTGCGGATTAGCCCCTGGCGAGCGATGTTGATGCCGAGCCGGTTCATGGCCGAGATCACGCCGGTACTGTCGCCGAAATCGAGGATCCCGCGACGACAACATCTGCGCCTGCATCCGCAGCCAGCGGCGCTGTTTCTTCGTCCACGCCTCCATCTATCTCGAGCTCACAGGAAGTTCTTGCTCACTCGATCATCTGGCGAACGCGTCGGATCTTTGGCAACATGCCGCGAAGGAATTGCTGGTGTCCAAAACCTGGATTTCACGGTCATCACCAACACGAGGTCTATTTCTGGAAGGATCTCTTCCAGCACCGCGGCCGCGGTCGCTGGATTAATCGCAACACCCGCGCGTTTTCCCAGCTCTTTGATTCTGCGGACAGTGCGATGGATATTGTTGTTCCCCTCCCAATGCACAACCAAAGAAATCGGACCCAGCAGAAGCAAATGCTTCCAGGGACTGGTCCGGATTCCTTATCATCAGGCTCGTTTCCAGAGGAAGTCGGGTGATGTGCTGAGCGATTGCACGACCGGAACTCCCATCGATAGGTTGGGCACAAAGTGACCATCCATCACGTCGACATGAATCCTGTCCGCGCCAGCCTTGTCGGCTTCGGCAACCTGTTCAGCCAGGCGAGCGAAGTCCGCTGCCAGGATCGACGGTGCCAACTTACATGGAGTCTCTTTCGATCGCCACCGCCGTTCCCTGTCTACACGTAGGCCAATTTGTTGTGAGTCTCGAAAATCTCCACGAACTCCTGATAACGCCGCGCAATCTCGGCCACGGCTGCATCCCGCGTGATCTTCTTGCCACGCCAATCCACCAGCGGATCCCAGAAACTGGTCCGACCGACTGCGAAACCGATGAAGCCCGGCACGGCCGATGCAGTGGTGAGCCATTCCCGTACCTTTGCGTCGTCTTCACCACGGCCAAGGATGATGCAACCGACCTGCCTTCGGCCTCCGCGCCTTGCTGTGGCCACAATTTTTTCGCAGTCTTCCTGCCGATCAAGTCCCTCAATTTTCCATACATCCGGCTCGACACCGGCATCCTGCAGTTGCGCAATGGCAGCCGCCATCAGCTGCGGGCGGAGCCTGAGGTCATAAGCCTTCTTGTCTCCCTGAAGCTGCTCAAGCTGGGATTTTTCAGGCGGTACCAAGAGCTCAAACATGAACCGCCTGCTGCTTTTGCTGCTGTGCAGATACTCCGACAAGCGCTTCAGCCGAGCCGCTTGCCGTCGATTCAGGTCAGGATTCCCTCCCGGGTTGTAGCGCACAAGGACCTTGCAGAAGCTCGGGTGGAAAGCCTCAATGTGTTTAGCGAAGTCTTCTCCATATTCGAAGTCGAATTCATCCTGTCCACTCTTTTTCAGCCGGACAAGCCGTTGAGTAGCCCTCTGCGCTCGCATCACGCAGAATCGCCGCTCCAAATTGCTCATCAACCAGGATTCCTGCCTTCTCCTTGGGAACACCGTTGCGCACGGCGGCCTTGAACGCATCATAGATCACCCGCTTAGCGGCGGCGATCTCCGCAGTTTGCTGCGAACTCAATGCTCCGTCCCATCCGAACATTTTCTTCTGGAACGAGCCGCGGTGATCAAAGGGCAGAATGTAAAGTTGAAGCCGAGAGTTGTCATGCAGTCTCCTTAGAGTTTCGGTAGTAACTAATCAGGTTGTTGGTCGAACTATAATGCGCGAGCTGTGGTTCTTCCACGCTCTCTACCTCCGAGAACGACTTCATCGGGCTCGAGGGCGGCATTCGGGCGCGCAACGATCGCCGCCACGTGACGCCGCCACTTTTTGGCACCTTTTTCAGCATCGCTTCGTTGGCCACAGTAGCTCTTGTAGGTCCATTTCTTATAAGGAATATGACCTGGGTATCCTACGAAAACTTCCGTGGCCCGGGCCCGCCGCGAAGTAGAACCTTCACGTGCGTCCCACCCCGCGTATTGATAAGATCCGCTCGTCGGTAGTAGGCACTTCCACGATCGCAACACTTAAGTGAGCACAGGTTCTGAAATCGAATTCTCCAGCCCACAGACCGCCGCCCCCACCAAGCCGGCTGGCGTGACGACAACGTGAATCGGGATACGTCCCAACAACTCCGCGAACCGTCCCTTGCGTGTGAAACGCTCCATGAAGGCTGGCTTTTCGATCACTTCCCGGATATGCACTGCGACGCCGCTCGCCAGGTAAACCCCGCCGGTAGCTAGAAACTTCAACGCGACGTTCCCGGTTTCGCCAGCCAAAATTGAAACGAACAGTTCAATGGTTGCTGCACATAATTTGCTGCGAGTGCCTGATTCGGCAGCTTGATTGATGATCACAACGGAGGGATCTTGGGCGGAGGCGACACGCGCGGCTACCTGTGGGTCCTCGGGTATTCCCTCAACTTCGCGGAGGAATGCATAGAGATGCGGAATCCCGATTCCAGAGCACACATGCTCAAAGCTCACGTGATCAAATTTCTTGAGCATGTATTCGAGCAGACGGATTTGCCGCTCGTCAGTAGGAGCAAAATCCGAGTGACCACCTTCGGAGCTGTGCGCGACATAGGGTGATCCTTGCCACGTAAGGTAGGACTCGCCCAGGCCGGTGCCCGGAGCAATCACGGCGATGGTTCCCCTTGGAACCGGGTCGCCGACGTTGATTGTGTGCATGTCGCTTGGCCTGAGGACGGGTATGGCCCGGGCAATTGCCTCGAGGTCGTTGATAAGACGAACCGACTGGAGGTTAATGTTCAGCTCCCGGGCAAGTGCCGTCTCTTCGATTATCCACGGCAAATTCGTGGTCTTCACCCGCCCGCCGATCACCGGGCCGGCTACCGCGAAACAGGCACGGTCAACCGGCTTGTTTGCCTTGGCCAGGAACTCCTTCACGATGGCTTGCAAGCTGGGATAATCTGCGCTGTGAACCTTGCCTTGCGTCACCGGGGCGTGTGGTCCAGCTTCACTCGAAAAGATCGCCATGTCCGTCTTCGTACCGCCAATATCTCCTGCAATCAGCATGACTCGTTCTCCCCATTGATAGCTTTACGCTTTGGCATAACGCGTGCTGTTCGGCTTTGATCCGCTCAAGCCGTAGAACAGGATGTAGAGGTAGCAGATCACCGGCAAGACAAAGGCATGGTGAACTCCTACGTGATCAGCAATCACGCCCTGCACTACGGGCAGTATCGCACCGCCGACTATGGCCATGTTCATCAGGCCGGAACCACTTCCCGTCAAAGGACCGAGTTCAGCTACTCCTAAGCTGAAGATGGTGGGGAACATGATCGAATTGAAGAAACCGACTGCGAGGATTACCCACATTGCAGTGTGACCATTAAGCAGCATGGAAGCTGTGACCAAGGACGCTGCGGACACCGCGAAGAGTGCCAGCAGGTTCCCGGGCTTAAAGCGCCGGAGAAGTGGCGCGCCCAGGAAGCGCCCGATCATAGCCCCACCCCAGTAAAACGAGACGAAGCCCGCGGCTGTCTTTGCAGTAAACCCCGCGATCTCGGGCAGCCCGAAGTAGTTCACTAGAAAGCTTCCGATTGAGACTTCCGCGCCTACGTATGTGAAAATGCCGATGGCTCCCAGGATCAGGTTGCGGTGCTTCCAGATCGAATCGTGAAGCTTCCCTTCAGAAACGCTCTCCGCTTCGACCTTGGGCAGCTTGAACGATCCGATGATTGCCGCCAGCAAGACCAAAGTCACTCCGATTACGGTGTAAGGCATCTTGACCGACGCCGCTTGCTGTATGCGATAGGCCAGCAAAGCCTGCGGGCTGAGCTGCCGTAACTGTTCGACGGCCAAAGGCGCGGCGCTTAGGATCAGTAACCCGCCGATTTTTGGAGCGATGGTAGTGCCGAGGGAATTGAATGCTTGTGTAAGATCCAGTCGGCTGGACGCTGTCTCAGGTTTGCCCAACAGGTCGACATAGGGGTTGGCCGCCACTTGAAGGCCCGTGATCCCTGCCGCAAGAACCAGGAGTGCGGTTAGGAACATTGAGTAGGAGGCTGCCGAGGCCGCTGGCAGAAACAGAAACGCTCCAAATGCCATGGTTAACAATCCGACAACCATCGTTCGCTGGTAACCGATCCTGTTCACAACCCTTGACCAGGGCAACGAGAAGAGAAAGTATCCCGAAAAGAAGGCGAACTGGATCAGCATGACTCTTGCGTAGCTCAAATCGAAGATCGACTTTAGGTGGGGTACCAAGATGTCATTCAGGCAGGTTAGAAATCCCCACATGAAGAACAGGGTGGTGACCACGGCCAGGGGCCGGGTATAACTTTGCGCTTGGGGAGCCTCACCAATATTCCTTGCCGGACTGGAACTCGTTGCAATTTCTGAAGTTGCCATCTCTCCACCTCATTGCCAAACTCTTGTACTTCTTGTTTTGCGCATTCTTAGCTTCGGCATACTTCGCCAAACCCGCGACGAGCGCGGAGAATAGCGATTACCACCACGTCTCCGCTTGCACTCCATAGGTCAACCCGTTGGTGTTGTGCAAATAGGGAATGCCACCTACGTAGCCCTTCAAGCCGTCGGACCAGTTTGCATACGTCAAGAAGGTCCGCAGTACCGGGCGGCTGAAGAACTTGCGGCCGACTCCGATCTGTGGTGCAACCGTAATCTTTCGCAGCCACCCACCGTAGAGCCCACTCGCACTGTGGGTGTGATCGAAGCCTCCCTCGACAGCAAGAGAGAGATTCTTGGTAAAGAAGATTTCCGGCCTGGCGCCTAAAGAGACCCACTCGTCCCATCCATGATGCGGAACTCCATCCCTGGTTCGCTGAAAGACAAAAATGGGCATGATTGCGAACCTGTCGTTCGGCTGGAGGAGGAGATGCTCGGCCACAAGCAGTCGTGCCGAACTATTGAAAAAGTACGTTGGATCGTCGAGGGAGGTGCTGAAATTACTGGCCGCCCCGGTGCCGTACTGGATGGAAAACTCGTGGTACCCACCATGCCACTCCAGGCGTTCATGGCGCAGGCCTACTGCGAACCCGTTTGTCGTGGGAACTGCTGGGAGGGTTGTACCCGTTTGCGTTTTGCCGCCCTTCTGGGTTGCAAAATCGAACCATCCAGCCCAAAGGCCCAAAGGTCCTTTCAGGTCATAAAAGCGCAAATCAATGTTGCTCTTCGCAAGATTGCCATTTTGAGTGGCGATGTCTGGCCGTGCTCCAGATAGGAACGCCAGCGCCATCTTGGCGATTCCAACATCGAAATCTTCAACTCCAGCGCCGTAGCCACTCATGTCCAGCGGGTAGAAGTCGTCGATCTCAATGTGCTGTCGCCGGTAGTATCGTTCGCCAGCCCAGAACTTGGCATTCGGCTGGCTTTCAAATAGATTGCCCATGCTGACGAATGCCTCGCGTAAGCGAAATTGATCGTTACCGATATCGTTGGCGAAGTTCGCGTAGTTGTTCGAGTTGGTGGTGTTGGCTTCAATCAGGAACTCGGTTTTCGCCCACGCCTTGGCAGAGTCATGGGTCGGGTTGAGCCAGTTGTTGACAAAGATGAGTTCTCCGTAGGTCTCCGCTTCATTCCCTAGCCGGTACTTAGCGCCGGCGCCAGGAGCCTGGAATGCGACCTGTAGCCCGCCTTTGCTATTGAGGCCGTATCCGGAACGGAAATAGCCATGAAACTCGAAGCTTCCCACCTGTTGCTGCAGCTTCTCGATTGAGATGTCTGCCTGCCTCAGTTGGTCGTAGGTGGGTGGTGCAGGTACTTGGCCTTGAAACTGGGCCCCAACCTGGCCGCCTTGACCCTGCAAAGCTTGAGCGACTGCTTGCTCGGCAGCGAGCTGCACAGTCGATACAGTGGAAGCATTTTGGACTTGTTGGCCAGCGTCTTTTTGCGCCTGCGCAGCTGCAGCCTGATCCTCAACTAGGTGCTCCACGCTTTCTTGGTGCGCCTTAAGTTGCTGCTCCAAGGTAGATATCCGCTGTTGTAATTCCCGGGTAGTTTGATCGTACTGCTGCCTAAGCTGCTGCAGCTCCTGTTCTAGCTGGTCATTTTGTTGAGCAGGAGAGGCTATGGCTCCACAAAAAATCAATCCAGCGCTAAAGAGAAGAAGTTCGATCGGCTGGCGGCAGCGTTTATGCATTGCCGTCAAGCACTGATCTCGCCAGCCGCCATTACTGATTCTTCGTATGCGTGACAAAGCTTTCATGGGATGGTCCCGATCCCGAAGAGCGCCGGTTGAGCTGAAGCGCACCTCGCCCATGACTGTCCATGAACTGCCCGTCTCAACCGTCCGTTCCTTGCCTGCGTTGAGAATAAGGCCACCGAGTTGCGCAAAAGGTCCGTTCATCGGAGGAATGAGTCACCTAGGGATTCTCGCTTACGGTTTGGACCTCTTTGACACCCAGCCGGGTATGCAGCTCGGGAACAATGCTGCTTTGACCAGGTTCAGTATCGAAGCTGGGAAGATGTTTCGCATATCGGGCCGGCTCAATACCAGTGAGCTGCGATCGTACTCACGCAAGCACTGTGCCAACTGCGACTGCGAACGCTATCGGTGCAAAGTGTTCTATCGAGAGGCTGTTCGGACTCACTCACCTGCGGTTTTTCAGTATCGTTGCCCCTCCGGTTGCGAAGTTGTGACAATTATTTGGCAGTTGACAGGCTGCCACCACAACCAAGAAGAGGTAACGGTCCTCACCTTGGAGGTGGCAGCTCCAGTTAGAACAGCAGGAATGTTCGGCTACGGAAGTAGTGCTGGGTTCGAACAATTGCTTCGACTCTACCCCTGGACTCTTGGTGACACTGGAAAGTCGTCCGAGAAACCATCTCTTCCGGGCAGCGCCAGCTCCGGTTTCCGCGAGGCTCGGCCGGGTACATTCATTCGCCCCGTCTTGTCACAGTTCAGGAGGTAAGGTAATAAAGCAATCGCCAGGACCGCATTGGAGCACCAAGCCAGGCGCATCAACCCAGGTGCGACATCATCCGGGTCAGCCGAAGGGCAGTTCAGGTCGTGCCACAGGTTTTCTCGTTCCCGATTCGTCTCACTCGCGGACAGGATCCATTCCTTGCCTCCAGCTCAACGGGCAACAACCGGTTAAGAGGCCAGTGAGCGGGCCACGATCTCTTGCGCCTCGTCGATAATCGCCCTTAGATGCGCCTGGTCCTTGAAGCTCTCTGCGTAGATTTTGTAGATATTTTCTGTCCCGGAAGGCCGTGCGGCGAACCAGCCATTGGCCGAAACAACTTTAAGTCCACCAATCGCAGCGCAGTTTCCGGGTGCATGGGTCAATTTCGCCGTAATTGGCTCGCCGGCCAGGGTAGATGCGGTCACTGCACCGACCGACAATTTCTGTAGCTTTGCTTTTTTCCTCGGGCGTGGCGGGCGCATCAATGCGGGTGTAGAGCGATATGCCGAGCTCTGCTTCGAGCGCGTTGTAGTGCTCGCCAGGGTCCCTCCCAGTGCGGGCGGTAATCTCGGCAGCCAGCAGGTCCATGATTGGACCGTCTTTGTCTGTCGTCCATACCTCGCCATTTTGGCGCAAGAAGCTCGCCCCCGCACTTTCTTCACTGCCAAAACAGCAGGAACCGTCAAGCAGGCCGGGAACAAACCATTTGAACCCGACGGGTACTTCGCATAGCTGACGGCCAAGTCTTAACACAACTCGATCGATGATCGTGCTGCTCACAACGGTCTTGCCGACCACCGAGCGTTTCGGCCAATGGGGGCGGTGCGTAAGCAGATACTGGATTGCAACCGCAAGGTAATGGTTCGGATTCATCAACCCAGCGCCCGGGGTCACGATTCCGTGCCGGTCAGAGTCGGGGTCGTTTCCGAAAGCCAGGTGGAAGCTGTCCTTGAGGCTAACCAGCCGGGCCATGGCGTACGGGCTCGAACAGTCCATGCGAATGACCCCGTCATGATCGACAGTCATGAAAGAAAACGTTGGATCGAGCTCCGAGTTTACAACCTCGATGTCCAGTCCATAAATTGAGTTGATAGGCTCCCAATAAGGAAGGGCGGCTCCGCCGAGCGGATCGACGCCGATCTTTATTGCGGCGCCGCGCATGCAATCCATATCAACTACATTCTTCAGATCGCTCACGTAGGGTAAGACGAAGTCCTCTTGGTGCGTCGACGACGCCTTTACAGCCCTGTTGAAGGGAACCCTCTTGACGCCAGCATTCCTCGTGCGCAGCAGTTCGTTCGCTCTGTGCTCAATCCAGCGTGTCACGTTCTCGACAGGCGCCAGGATGTCTCGCATATCTGATGCCGGGTCCACGGAGCACGACCTGGAGCCCATCATCGGACCATCCAACGGAGTGAAACCCATGGTCGTATCGATGCTGCGGCCTTCGCGAAACCGCGGCGAGCGAGCATCCATTCCCCAAGTGGCAGGTAACAACACGAAGTGCTTGTGGGTCCTTGCGCATTAACAGCGCAACACGCTCGGCGCAATACTGATGATTGATGCCATGGAAGCCGTATCGACGTATGCCGTTCTCAATCCACTCATATGGACTTGGATAGATCGCGGCGGAGAGGGGATCTGGCAATGAAATCCGGTGTCAAAAACCGCCACCTGTGGTACCGATCCAAGGAGTCGTCGGATGATTTCCACACCTTCGACCTCGGACTGAATGTGCAGGGGCGCGAACGCTGATAGTCCAACGATTACAGTTCTACTTCTTTTGTGATCAGCGTGGGTTCTTCGTAGTGCGATCCGCCATGCACGACCCGATGTCCAACTGCATCAATCTCGCAGGCAGATTTGATTGTTGCCGGGTTGCCGTCCCACAGCGTACTGAGTAGCTTTTCCACAAGCTGGGCACAGGTGCACCTCGGATCTTCTCCACGGTTCTGAAGCTTTCCTCATTCTTTGTTTCGACGACTGCGCCATCGTTGGACCAGTCGATCTTGCCTTCCCAGAGACATCCCGGCGGCGTGTTCGCGGGGCTGCCATCGATTTCATAAAGACAAGCTTTTTGGCTGCTGGAAGCCGAGTTGAGCACTAGTATCTTCATGGTGGAGAGAAGCCTTTGAATGTGCGAAACTACATAATTGAGTACTTGTTGGGCCAAATGACAGGGTCGTACTGGCAACTTCCGTTGGAAAGAAAGCATGCCCTGGGCTCAGCCTGGCTCCTCGGCTTTCCGCCTGTTTAGTCAAATTGAAGCAGTTGGCGTATAGTTTGGTGTTTCTCTCGCTTGTGGCTGCACATCAAGGTTCATCTGGAACCAAAGTTGCTGCCGCTCGAGTCAACGTCAAAATGGCCTCGAAGGGCTTTCGCTGTGCACATGAGTCGTTAGCCGGCGCCGGATGACAAAGTGGTCACTGCGCCGCAGAAGTGGATGGTGATCAGAATGCCTAAAGTCGAAATGGGTACGGTCAGCGAACCTGCGCCAACGTATCGCCTTGACGTACAGCTGCACGAAATATTGAGCAAGCCGCAGGAGCAGCCGCGGCTGCTTCCGCCTCCGCCCGGTGGTAAGGAGCAGAAGCTACCCGAGCCGGTATTTCCTCAGTATCCGGAACTGATGACCGCTCCCGACGAGGACTTTTTCCCCACGAACGGAAAGCGCAACCACAAGGCAAAGCACATCTATCGCGCAGTCAGAGGCTGGGCCTTTCCCTTCATCCGCTCGCGCGTCCTTCGTGGAGACTTCCACCCAATCATTGCCTATCTGTTCAACGAGTGGAAGTGCAATCTCGACTGCCATTACTGCTGGGCCTTCGACAACAGCGTTCGCGGCATGACCGAAGACGTCGCCAAGCGCTCGATAGACTGGCTGCGCGATTCGGGCGCTGGCGTCCTGGCATTGATGGGTGGCGAACCACTACTGCGTCCCGACTTTGCGCACAAGATCATCTATTACGCCGTAAAGAAAGGCTTCTGGGTTTACCTGCCCACCAACGGGCGGCTAATGTGGCCCAAGGTAATCGACAAGATCGCCGATGCTGGTGTCGGCACGGTCAATCTCGCGGTTGACTCCTGGGATGATGTACCGGGCAAAGGCCTGCCCAAGGCGATGGTGCCGATCCGGAAGCACTTCGACTACCTGATCAAGAAGCAATACAAATACGGCTATAGCGTCTTCCTGAACATCAATATCTGCGCCAACAATATGGACGACGTGCGTCAATTGACTGAGCTGGCGCACGATAACGGCATCGCGACCGATTACCACATCTGCGAGTCGCCGATGATGGAGCAGCCGCACTTCAAGCACCTCTACGCGAACCCCACCTTCATCGGCGAGAAAGACCATCCCAGGGTTGCGGACCTGGTGGACTGGCTGATCGACAAGCAGAAGTCCGGCTATCACATGGTGAACTCGGTGGAGCGCCTGGCGCAGATGAAGAGCTTCGTTCAGGGGGAGCTCGAAGACTGGAATTGCCGGGCCGGCCACAACTCGCTTGTCGTGCGCGTGGACGGCACGCTGGCGCCGTGTTTCCCGATGTACTCCGCCGGATACGACTGGGGGACAATTGAGAACCACAAGTTCGAGACGCAGCAGTTGAAGACGATGAAGAAGGAGTGTCAGAAGAGCTGCTTTTCGACACTGAATCACATTCTCGCGTTTTGCTACAACGACCGCCGCGTGATCATGTGGCTGTTGAAGCAGGCCAAACACGGCTTCCGGCGCATCGAGGGTAATTTTGGGGACTGACTCGACTGCATTCAGCCCCTTAGTCCAAAAATATCGGCAGGGGCGCGATCTGGCTGTCGAATCAGTATCAGGCCGGGCGCGCCCCCAGGAGAGATTGACTGGCTTCGCTCTTGGGAGGGGTTGCGCTCCCGTATCTCAGAGTATTCCTAGGGCCGAATCCTCAAGCAAGGCTATGCCACGGCTGCCCACCTACCGGTAAACCACCGGGACTTCGACCCTGGCTTGGCCCGACGGCTCTGGACGTGCAGACTCTGCCGTAACAATGCGGTTTCCGTAGGGTTCCCAACCTTCATAGAGTTGAAATTCCATCCCGTTTAACACCCTCTGACGGGGCGGCGCTATATGGAAGTGATGCCGAGCATTTGGCACCTGCCAAGAATCTGGCATTGGCGATTCATACCGGAGCTGGTATCCCTGAAGGGCGATTCTATGCCGAAACGCTCTCTTGCAAATTCATTGCTCCCAACTCGTCAGAGCTTGAAATCGAGCTGGAATGACACTTGCTCTGGGAAGACTGGCTCATTGCAATCAATTCGCTTTGGAACGAAAGTTGCTGAAGACCAATGTTAACCAGGATTCTTCGACCATGTTTGTCAGCATTTTGTTCCTCTTAACGCGAGTCCGGGAGTACCCAAGTATGCGTCTCAAGGTACGTATGCCAGAGAGGCCGATGTCGGCTAGATATGCAACTCGCGCCGATTTCTGTCGTGCTTTTGCTCAGGATACCAGCAGTTTGTATCTGCTTTCGTTGCTGCTCACTGCGAGCCCTGATTCCGCAGAAGAGTGCTTCGTTTCCAGCCTGGCTGACGTACCTCCGAAGAGTGCTGTCTTCAAAAAATGGCTTCGCTCGTACACCCGGCGCATCGTCGTGCAGCGCGCTGTGCAAATGCTGAGACGGACACCGAGCGCTGCCAACAAGTCATATATCTACGCCAATAACCGATTTCTTTCGCCCGCCCCCGAGTTAAATGCCGTTCTCAAGCTAGGTGATTTTGAACGATTCGTATTTGTCCTCTCCATTCTGGAAGGCTACTCAGATCGCGAGTGCTCGTTATTTCTTGGCTGTTCAAAGCGAGAAGTGTTGGCCGGTAAGATAGCCGCCATGCAGGCCTTGGCTGCGGGTGCTCACGCTCGAGATTCCTTCATTGCGGAATCGCCGCAACTGCAGAACGGTGGTGCGCTTCAAGAGTAATCTCGCCTGGATCTGCTCATCAGCACTCGGGGTAAGGAGCTTACATCTTGATTGTCTCGCTACAGCAAAATTCGGCGTAGCGCGCAGGCCCCGGTCCGCCGACGCAAACCTACCCGAAGCAACACCAGTCCGCCCAACGGGCCTGCCAAGATTTGCTGCAGTTGCCAAGTCTCCGAGTTGAGAGGCTCATCGTACTATCCGACAAAACCTCGATATCAAGTTTGCAAATCAGCGACTTAGGAAATGAACAATCCGGTCATAGTTTGGTATGACCCATGCCTTTCCACCAGCGAGGTGGCTACTGTGCCAAGTCTCGTGACAGAGAGTGTGTCCCAGCCGACAACCGAAGCGGCTGCCCGCAAATCGCAAGCTGCACAATGCATGGTCCGCCTGCTGGTTCTCTTTTCTTTCGTAGCGCAGTACGGCTCGGGTCAAGAGCAAGGGACTGGAAGGGGCGGACTACAAGGGACGGTATTTGTTGGAAGTCCAGGCTGCGAATTGTTCGTCCCCGGCGCGCAGGTATTCGTTAGCGGCCCCGTCATGGCTGAGACCGAAACG
>Ga0306926_10003059_pt1 | contig 17221 bp, 12 predicted proteins | sample flu12Cox44000178_FD_203759 | JGI IMG/M metagenome (GOLD analysis project Ga0306926, IMG submission 203759) | Lab enrichment of tropical soil microbial communities from Luquillo Experimental Forest, Puerto Rico - flux8day.12C.oxic.44.000.178 (v2)... | ecosystem: Environmental > Terrestrial >... | reverse complement strand
CGATCACCGCGCGGGCCAGCGGCGCATTCTGCTCGCCGCCCTCGCCCACGCCAAGGGCCATCGGGATCATGCCCAGGATCATGGCGCCGGCGGTCATCAGCACCGGCCGCAACCGGGTATAACCGGCGGCGATCGCCGCGGTGGTCTTGTCATCGCCGAGTTCCATGCGCTGGTTGGCGAAGGTCACGACCAGAATACTGTTGGCCGAGGTGAGGCCGATGCACATCAGCGTCCCCATCAGGGCCGGAATGCTCAAGTGGGTCTGGGTCAGAAACAGCATCCACATCACGCCGCCAATCGTGAACGGGACTGCGGCCAGCACGATCAAGGGATCGACCCAGCTCTGGAAGTTGATGACGAGCGCAAGATAAACCAGGATCACCGCCATCGCCATGCCGGAGAACAGGCCGCCGAAGCTTTCGCGCATGGTCTCGACCTGTCCGCTCAGCGTGATCGACACCGGCGCTTTCTCGTTGGCGATCGCGCGCTCTTTTTCCAGCACCTTGTCGATCTCGGCAGCGGCGGAGGCGAGGTCGCGTCCCTGCACGTCGGCGTTGACGTCGAACACCGGGCGAATGTTGAGCTGCGAGGCAACCAGCGGGACATTCTTGCGGCCGAATTGAGCGACATTCATCAGGATCTGGCTCGACTTGCCGCCGGAGGTGCTGATCGGCACCGCGGCCAGGTCCTGGGTCGAGTTCACCCGATACGTCGGCATCTGCACCACCAGCGGATAGCTTACGCTGTTTCTTGGATCGATCCAGAAATTGGGAGAGGTTTGCGCACTGGAGTTGGCGGTCACCAGAACGTTCTTGGCGATCTGGTCCTCGCTCAGCCCGACCTGCTGGGCCAGCGTGCGATCGACGTCGATGCTGAGCGCCGGCGCGTCGGGAACCTGGAATACGTGCGAATCCACCACGCCCGGGATCGCATTCAGTTCGCCGGCGATCTTCTGCGCGAGCGCATAGGTGTCGAAGCTCTTGGGTCCGGAAATCCTGATATCGATCGGAGACGGCTGGCCGAAATTCAGCACCTGGTTGACGATGTCGGCGGGCTGGAAGAAAAACACCAGGTCCGGAAAGCGCTTGGGCAATTCGCGCCGCAGATCGGCGATGTGCTCGGCCGTCGGGGTGTGCTTCTCTTTCAGCGAAATCAGGATTTCGCCGTCCATCGGTCCGACGGTCGCCGAATCGCTCACCGCGATGTTGATGCCGCTGTAAGGCAAGCCGATGTTGTCGAGAATGACGTCGATCTGGTCCTTGCCGACGATCTGGCGGATCGCGCTCTGGACTTCGGCGAAATAGCGCTGGGTTTCCTCAAGGCGGCTTGCCGGCGGCGCGCGAACGTGCAGGCGCATCTGCCCAGCGTCAACGGAAGGGAAGAAGTCGCGGCCAAGATGCGGAAATAACAGCAGCGAGCAGATCATCAACGCCAGGAAAAAGATCGCGGTGACGCCGCCCCGTCCGACGCACCAGGCAACGATGTTGCGATAGCCTTCGCGCATGCTGTTGAAGCCGCCCTCGAATTTGTGGTGGATCAGGCTGAACGGGTTGAATCGCGGGCGCGGTGCGGCCTCGCGCGGGACGTGCTCGCCATGGTGCTCGAGCGAGGAACGCATGAGAAAGGCAAACAGCACCGGCACCAGCGTGAACGACAGCACAAGACTCGCGATCAGCGAGATGCAGACCGAAAGCGACAGCGGCGAGAACAGATATTTGGCGGTGCCCTGCAGCAAAAACACGGGCACGAACACGACGCAGATGCAAAGCGTCGACAGAAGCGTAGGTATGGCCACTTCCCCGGAACCGGTGACGACCGCTTGTCGCAACTTGTCGCCTTCCCGGACGTGGCGCTCGATGTTTTCGATGACGACCGTGGAGTTGTCGACGAGGATGCCCACGGCCAGCGCAAATCCGCCAAGCGTCATCGTGTTGAGCGTCTGGCCGCCCAGATAGAGGATCAAGACGGCGGTAATGATCGAAAGCGGGATGGTAGCCAGGATGATGAGCGTCAGGCGCCAGTTGCCGAGAAACAGCAGGATCATCATCGCCGTCAGCCCGGCAGCGATCGCGCCGCCCATCAGCACGCTGTTCAGCGAGGCCTTGACGAAGACCGATTGGTCGAAAATCGGGTGGATATTGACGCCGTGGGGCATCAGCCGGCGGATGTCCGGCAATGCTTCGCGGATACCGTCGATCACGGCGAGCGTCGAGACGCCGCCGGTCTTGCGCACCAACATCAGCGCGCCCGGCTGACCATCGACGCTGACCGAATTGGTCTGGATCTGAAAACCGTCGTGAACATGGGCGACATCGCGCACGAACACGACCCGGCCGCCCACTTCCTTGACCGGAAAATCATTGATCGTCGCGATCGCGTCCGGACTCGTGTTCATCGAAAGCGCGTAATCCTTGGTGCCGATCCTGACATCGCCGGAAGGCAGGATAACGTTCTGCTGCTGCAGCGCGGCTGCGACATCGGAAGGCGACAATCCGCGCGAGGCGAGCGCCTGCTGATCGAGATCGACCATGATCACGCGGGGTTTGCCGCCATAGGGATAGGGCACTTCGGCGCCATGCACGACCGCCAGATCGGGACGGATGATGTTTTGACCGAGATCGTTCAGCTTGGTGTCGGGCAACGAGTCGCTCGACAGGCTGAGCTGGATGATCGGAACGTCGGTTGCGCCATAACGCAGCACCAGGGGCGGCGTGATGTTCGGCGGCATGTATTTGAGGACGACGAGGGCACTGCTCGCCAATTGCGAAATGGCGCGGGTCACGTTGGCGCCTTCGTGGAGATATATTTTTTCGACGCCGACCCCGTTATAGGAGGTGGCCTCGATGCGGCTGATGTCATCGACCAGCGAGGCAAGCTGCCTTTGATGCAGCGTCAGGATGCGATCGCGGATTTCCGGTGCGCTCATGCCCTGGTAGGTCCAGACCACGCTGACCACGGGAATGTCGATTTCAGGGAAAATATCGACGGGCATGCGCAGCCCCGCGCCGATGCCCATCAGGCAGACGAGGATCAGGGAGGCGATGATCGTATATGGCCGCTTGAGCGCAAAGTCAGCGAACCACATTAATAACAGGCCTCAGCAGCTGGCATGGCATCGGACCACTAGTTCTCTCGCAAATCCGATGATCGTCGATGTCTGTTCCACGGTATCGTCGGAGCGTCTCCCATCCGCTCCGAGTCCGGTGGACCCGTTACAGTTCTGAGAAACCTATCATGAGATTGTTTCGTCTGTCGACGCGCACCTAGATAGCCGGGGCTTGCCGCGAAAGCGACTAAAGTAGATTTTAATATCGAAGGAACGCCCGGTTTGCAGGACATTCTGCGCCTGCCGCACCGCAATGCTATGCGCGCCTTCCACGCCGCGGACGACCGCCAAAGATACTCTGGGCGGTTACTTGCGGGGCCTGCCGCGTTTCGCGAACACCACGCCTCGCTCGTCGGCCGAGCAGCGAAGCGTGCTCGCCAGCTTGAGGGCCTCATTGCGCTCGGGTCCCGGGGCCATCCGCCGTGCAAGCTCGAGCGCATCGGCTGCCGCGGTTTCCAGGTCCAATCGATCCCGATCAGAAGAGCTCTGAGTTTCCTTCCTCATCGCGCCGCCGCGCTCCCCCTGCCCATATTTTGGTCATGAATACCGGTATAGGAGTGCGCTGATTCGCTATCAACGTCGCCGGGAACCCATGCAAAGCATCGTCCACGCGGCATTTTGTAGCCGATCTTACGAATTGCGCGGTTCGGCGCCTGGCCGACCCTGCCGCCGCGGAGCGACACCAGGTGCCCGTCCCTGGTTCGCACGCCCCTGAGGAGTCGGCGTCGCCCGACCCCCGGGCACGCCGCTTTTGCGCTATTGGGACGGGGGCGGTGGCACCATTTTCTGGCTGCGGTCCTGGCTTTGCTGGGCAACCGTCCCGGCGAGAACTGTCAGGTTTGCGGACGGTCCCGAATCGATGGGATTTGTGGCCGCGCCCGGATTGCGTCGCTCTTGATAGAATTCCAGCACACGCTGCGCCGTTCGGATCTCGAGCCGCTCGTAGTTCTCCCGCGCGCGATCAAGGTCCGCTTTAGCCATGCTGCGATTCGCGGCTCTCATCAGCAAAAGAGCCTTGACCGTTACCCAGGTGCAGCCGGCGGCTTTTGCGACGATTTGGATTACACCGGGGTTCTCATTGAGGACCGCTCGCTCGGCCACCTCTATCGGGCACCGTGCAAGAGCCGACAGGGCCAGCACCGCCTGTTCAAAATCCTGCCCTCGCGCCGCCGCATGCACTTTGGACTCCCCAAGCTCCTTCCAGTATTTGAGCCGCCTCACTTTTTTCTTTGCTTTGGCGTGATCCCAGGACTCGTTGCGGATCTCAAGGTTAATTTCGTCAGTTACCTCGGTCACCGCGCCCTGCGCGGCTTCGGCAAATTTCGGATTTGCCGCGACAATCCTGCTGCAGACTTCGGCGGAAACAATCTCGAGAAGCCTCAGGTAATGATGTCGAGGAATATCGCGCCGCGATCCGATGTGCACCGCAAGCTCCGAATCATCGCCAGCTCTCGGGATGAGCTTTCCGAAGCCGCGATCGGAGATACGCGAGCCAGCATTCTTGAGGACCGCGTGAACGACATTGCGCTCACCCCGCTCGATCAGTATGTCAGTGATTGTTTCGCTGATGATTTGACGCTGCGCGATTGCGTAAAGATGGCTTTGGCTCTGGCTACTTGCGCTCAGGGCAATATCGGAGTCACCAAGTACCGTCGATTGACTGAGAACCGGGCCAGCCACGGCGATATCGTCGTCGAAGGCCAAGGCCCGAACCAGCGCCGCAGGCGCATTCGAATTGGCCGCGATATGGCGAGCGAGTTTGACCCTGGTCCTTGACTCGATCACCACCACGAGCGCCTTGAATACCTCATCAAACAGCTCGATTTGCTGCTTCGAATAGCTACCGGAGCCAGCGGCAAACAGATCGGTTATTCGCATAAGTGCTTTTATCTGCCGTTTTGCTGACCCGGATAACCTGCCATTCTGAATTTCGCTGATGAGAGAATAGATCATTGTCATTGCGCAGACGTCTCGTGTTTGGGGTTGGCCGACAAGAAGGGCCGCGATGACATCCTGCAATCGAATCCGTGAAAACAACCACCTTCAGTTGCGTCGGAGATGATTCAAATTGCCGACTTCGAAGTCAGCTTCAGCTCGTGGTTCTCGTTATTGCGTTATTGCGGCTTCGCCGCGGACGTCCTGCAGAAATCGTTTCGACCGCAAACAGCCGACATACGATGTCGGCCCGCTGAAGCGATTCGATAAAATTCGAGCCAATGCATCCGGAAATTTTTGTCCACCATCACATCGAATTTTGCGACGTTTCAGCGCTGACGGCGGCAAGACGGAAACCAGTTCAAGCAGAGTGAGCCTGGCGCGACGGCGGGACCCGGTGCGGCCACTTCATTTCACAGCGCCATCGTGCTGGCATAACGGAACGGAAATTCGAAACCGCAAGACACCAGGCGCCAGCCGACAGTCTCGGGCTCCGGCACGGATCCCCGTCTAAAATAGTGAAACTGTTTTTTTCAAAATTTGATGCCGGTATGCGCAAGCCAACAGGCGAACGTCGGAGTGGTGCCCAGGGGCGGAATCGAACCACCGACACTGCGATTTTCAGTCGCATGCTCTACCAACTGAGCTACCTGGGCACTTCCCCGCCAGTGGCCGGGAGCGGCGGTTTATAGTCAGGCCGGACGGCCCTGTCCACCACGCTTCGCCCGCGACTTCACGTGGCGCGGCGGGGCGATAGGCCGAAGGCCAAGCGGGTCCGGAAAGCCGCGAAGGTCAGAGCAGGGCACCGCTTCGATCGGCGAATAACGTACTGAAACAAAACAAATATTCTCAATCGCCGTCTTCGTCCTCGTCGTTGCGGCCAACAATTGCGTAGGAACCCGAGAGCCAGCGGTTCAAATCGACGTCACGACAGCGATCCGAGCAGAACGGCCGCGCCGCCTCGGTCGACGGCTTGCCGCAGATCGGGCACGGCTTGGCGGCAGCCTTTCGGCGCGGCGCGTCGGCTTTCGGCTTAGCTGGCATTCAGCCAGCCAAAGCGGATCGGAAATCCTTCGCCGCCAAGCAGGGTCATCGTTTCATACAGCGGAAGGCCGACGACATTGGAATAGGAACCGACCATCTTGACCACGAACGATCCGGCGATTCCCTGGACGGCGTAGCCACCCGCTTTGCCGCGCCATTCGCCGGAGCCGATATAGGCCTGGATGTCTTCTTCGCTCAACCGCTTGAAGCGCACGCGCGTCTCGATCAGGCGCTGACGAAACGCCTCTTTGGGCGTGACCAGGCAGATCGCGGTATAGACCCGATGGTTGCGCCCCGACAACAGGCGCAGGCATTGCGCGGCCTCGTCGACCAGATGGGCCTTGGGCAGGATGCGACGGCCGACCGCAACCACCGTGTCGGCGGCGATAACGAAGGCGCCCCGCAATTCATCGTCGAGCTGAACCGATTTGAGCGCGGCGTCGGCCTTGGCGCGGGCCAGCCGGTTGGCGCAGGCGCGCGGCAATTCGCCCCGCTTCGGGGTTTCATCGACGTCGGCGGGTCGCAACGCGTCGGGCTCGATGCCGGCCTGGTTGAGCAGACCGAGACGTCGCGGCGAGCCTGAAGCGAGAACCAGTTTGGGGCGGCCTAGCATGCGGATTTTTTCGCGGCGAGATTCGGGGCGAATTGCGCGCGGAACGTATCGGAACCGCTCAGCCGAGACAACCCGCGCATTTGCTCTGGCGCGGGCACTCGTGAGGGCCGATAACTACTGGGTACCGCTAAGGAAAGCGGGACGTGCCTCTGACATCTCATCGTCATGAGGCCGCGACGAGCGCGATCGTGCCCCTCGCCCGACGGCATTGGCGATTTCACCCGCTCGCTGCGCCGACCTTGGAAAACCGCTTGCGGATGCGCAGCAGCAGCCCGTCACAGACCTCGCGATAGGCCTGCAGCTTCTGCTCGCGGTTGCCTTGCGCGCCGGTGGGATCGGTAGTCGGCCAGTATTCCACGTCGGCGGCAAGCGTTCGCGTCAACTCGAGCGCCTTGTGATGCGCTTCGGGCGACAGTGTGATGATGAGGTCGAAGTTCAGCCCTTCCCAATCGTCCAGTTCCTCGAACGTCATCGGCTTGTGCTGGGAGATGTCCTGGCCGAGTTCGGCCATCACGGCTACCGCGAACGGATCGGGTTCGCCTTTCCTCGCGCCTGCCGATTTCACGTAAAGCGCGTGCGGAAACATCTGCTGCAAAAGGCTTGCAGCCATTGGCGAACGCACGCTGTTCATGCCGCATGCGAACAGCACGGCTTGTGGAGCGCGCCGGGGTGGAAGCGCCATCGCCTAAGATTCTTTTTTGCGCATGGTCTTCACCAGAATGCGCCAATGGTCCGATTCTGACATTTGCTTCCCGCTGCAGCGGCCACTTTTGCGAAAGTTAGAATCAACGGGACCACCAGCAAATATGTGTTTTTAGTGGAGTTTTGGATTTGACATTCGCTTGCGAGTTTGCCGCCGGGAGGGTAGCGAATATCGAATCCACCCCACTAGATCACGTCCCGATTAGATAGAAACGGAACGTGATCCCATCTCCTTTTGAGCATGATCTTTTCGGAAAACCGGTTTCCACTTTTCCGGATCATGCCTAGCCCTTCCAGTGCAGCACGCAGATCAGCGTGAACAGCCGGCGGGCGGTTTCGAAATCTATCCGCACCTTGCCTTTCAACCGCTCCTGCAGGGTGCGCGAGCCTTCGTCGTGAATGCCGCGCCGGCCCATGTCGATTGCCTCGATCTTGTCGGGGGTCGCGGTGCGGATCGCCTCGTAGTAACTGTCGCAGATCATGAAGTAGTCCTTCACGATCCGCCGGAACGGCGTCAGCGATAAAAGATGCGCCACAACCGGCGTGCCGTCCTCGTGGCGGATGTCGAAGACGAGGCGGTTGCCGGTGATGCTGATGTGCAGCGTGAATGGGCCGTCGTTGACGCCCTCCGGCGCAAACAGATTCTGCTCGATCAGGTCGTAGATGGCGATCGCGCGCTCGTGCTCGATGTCCGGACCCGAACGCCCGATCGACTCCTCGTCGAGCGTCACCGCGACGATGCGGTTCTGCGTGTCATCCCCTGGCGGCGGTTTGGTCATGACAAATTGAGGCGCACCCCGATCGAACGCGCATGGGCGTCGAGGCCTTCGGCCTTGCCCAGCTCCATTGCCGCCGGCCCGAGCGAGCGGAGCTGGTCCGGCCCGCATTTGAGAATCGACGTGCGCTTCATGAAGTCGAGCACACCAAGCCCGGAGGAGAACCGCGCCGAACGCGCCGTCGGCAACACATGGTTGGAGCCGCCGACGTAATCGCCGATCGCTTCCGGGGTGTGGGGTCCGAGAAAGACCGCGCCCGCATTGCGGATATTCACCGCAAGCGATTCCGGATCCGCCGTCATGATTTCCAGATGTTCGGCGGCAATTACGTTCGCCAGCTCGATCGCCCTGCCGATATCGTCAACCAGAATGATGGCGCCGAAATCGTTCCACGAGGCGCGCGCGATGGCGGCGCGCGGCAAGGTCGAAAGCTGCGCCTCGATCGCGCGCTCGACCTCGCCCGCCAGCGCCGCATCGTCGGTGATCAGGATCGACTGGGCGTTGGCGTCGTGCTCGGCCTGCGCCAGAAGATCGGCGGCGATCCAGCCTGCATTGGCAGTGCGATCCGCGATGACGAGCACCTCCGATGGCCCGGCGATCATGTCGATGCCGACCTTGCCGAACACCAGCCGCTTGGCGGCCGCCACATAGGCATTGCCGGGCCCGACGATCTTGGCGACCGGCGCAATGGTCGCGGTGCCGTAGGCAAGCGCCGCCACCGCCTGCGCTCCGCCGACGCGGTAGATTTCCGAAACGCCGCCGAGATGGGCTGCCGCGAGCACCAGCGGATTGAGCTTGCCGTCGGGCGATGGCACCACCATGACGAGGCGATCGACGCCGGCGACCCTGGCCGGCACGGCGTTCATCAACACCGATGACGGATAGGCGGCGGTGCCGCCGGGTACGTACAGGCCAACCGCTTCGATCGCGCTCCAGCGCCAGCCGAGCTCGACACCGAGCGCGTCGGTGAAGCGTTCGTCCTTCGGCAATTGCCTGCGATGGAAACTTTCGATCCGGTCGCGGGCAAGTTCAAGCGCCTCCATCGTCGTCCGGTCGCAAGCCTTCATTGCTGCCGCGACCTCGTCCGTCCCGACGCGCAAGCGCTGTGCATCGAGATCGAGCCGGTCGAATTTGCGCGTCGCCTCGATCAGCGCCACGTCGCCGCGCCTGGCGACATCCTCGACGATGGTGCGGGCGGCGGCCTCGATATCGGCGGCGACCTCGCGTTTCGTCGCGAGAAATTCGCCAAATTCCCTGGTGAAGTCGGCGCTGTTTCTGTCTAGTCGAAAAGGCATGGTGGCTTTCCGGCGAAGGTCTGGCCCTCTGCTCAATGGCGCGACGGCCAATCGCCGTCAACCCTTACCGGCTGCCGCTAACCATTCCGCTCCGGCGGTCCCACGTCGTTGCCGGCACCTGGATCGTCGACGCCGAGGTCACACAGCTCGCATTCCAGGCATTCGACATCCAGCCGGAGTGCCTCGCCACGGCTGAACATCAGTACCGCGCTGCCGCCGGGCGCCTCGGAGGCGTGAAACTCGATCCCGACCAGTTCCAGCACCTCGTCCGGCGTCGCCAGATCGATATTGCGCGACTTGCAGGCCAGCACGCGATCGAAACGCAAGGCGGCGATCAGTCGTCGCGGCGAGGTTTCGCCGACCAGTGTCTGTTCCCAATCCAGCCGGTTCATGCCGATCACCAGCCGCTTCTCGTTCTGGCGCCAGACAATGTCGGAGGTCTGGACGCGGGCGTCCTGCACATGGGCGGAAATGACCGCGAGGTCCTCGGTATCGAGGGCGATCAATTTGAGCTGGGGCGACACCGATCTGCCATGATTGATTAGCGCGTATCCCGATCGCCAGTGGAGTAGATTTGATATTCGCTGCCCTCCTTGCCGCAAATAGGCACAAGCGAATGTCAAATCTTAAACTAATCGGACCACCAGACCGGCATCCACTTTTGTACGCGATCGTTCTCAATCGCTGATGCGCTCGATGGAAGCTCCGCACGCCGACAGCTTCTGCTCCAGCCGCTCAAATCCGCGGTCGAGATGGTAGACCCGGTTGACCATGGTCTCGCCTTCGGCGGCAAGGCCTGCGATGACCAGCGACACCGACGCGCGCAGGTCGGTCGCCATCACCGGCGCGCCGCGCAATTTTTCGATGCCGTGAATGGTGGCGGTTTCGCCGTCGAGCTGAATTCGCGCGCCGAAACGCGCCAGCTCCTGCACATGCATGAAGCGATTTTCGAAAATCGTCTCGGTGATGTGCGAGGAGCCCGCGGCGCAAACCATCAGCGCCATCAGCTGCGCCTGCAGGTCGGTGGGAAAGCCCGGAAACGGCGCGGTCGAAACCCGCACCGGATTGATGGCCGCACCGTTACGGGCGATGCGAATGCCTTCATTGTTGGCGGTGACCTCGGCGCCGGCCTGTGACAGCACGTCAAGCGCCGATTGCAGGAGTTCGGCACGCGCGCCGCTGAGCAGAACGTCGCCGCCGGTCATCGCCACCGCCATCGCATAGGTGCCGGTTTCGATCCGGTCGGGAAGCACGGTGTGTCGGGCGCCGTGAAGCCTGCTGACGCCTTCGACCGTGATGCGAGCCGTGCCGGCACCGGTGATGCGCGCGCCCATCTTGTTGAGGCAGTCGGCGACATCGAGAATTTCCGGCTCACGAGCGGCGTTATCGATGACGGTGGTGCCGCTGGCAAGGCTTGCCGCCATCACCGCGACATGGGTGCCGCTGACAGTCACCTTGGGAAAGTCGATCGTTCCGCCCTTGAGACCTCCCGGCGCCCTGGCGACGACATAGCCGCCGTCGATCATGATTTCGGCGCCGAGTTTTTCCAGCGCCATGATCAATAAATCTACCGGCCGGGTCCCGATGGCGCAGCCGCCCGGCAGCGAGACCCGGGCCTCGCGCATTCGCGCCAGGAGCGGCGCGATCACCCAGAAACTGGCGCGCATCCGCGACACCAGCTCATAGGGCGCGGTGGTATCGATGATGTTGGCCGCCGAAATCCGCAGGGTCTGGCCTTGAAATTGGCGGTCGCCGGGCCGTTTTCCCACTGAGGTGATATCGACGCCATGATTGCCGAGAATGCGCTCCAGCTGGGCGACGTCGGCGAGGCGCGGCACATTGTCGAGGATCAGCGTCTCGTCGGTCAAAAGGGCCGCGATCATCAGTGGCAGCGCCGCGTTCTTTGCGCCCGAAATCGCAATGGTACCGTTGAGCTTGTTGCCGCCGACGATGCGAATGCGATCCATGCCGAAACCTGCTCTTGCGATGCATCAGGTATTAAGAGAGGGCGCAGTGGCGGTGCGGAGGTCCGCATCATCGCCACCGCGAGTTCGACATGCGGACTAAATCAAAAATCACACTGGAATTAAAGATTTCCCCAAGACAGGAGCTTTGAAGTTTGCGGCTATTTGATGAGAGTGACGGTAAAGGCGATCGATATTTCCACAGCGTGCCGGAATCGGCACAGGTTTGGCGTGGCACTGGCCGCGCCGGGCCAGCGAAGGCGCTTTCAAATCGGAGCGTCCTGCGCGCAAGGCACCCTCCCCGATGGTTACCAGGGAGGGTGAGATCCGGATCGATCTTACACCGGGCGGAACCGCCGCGCCGCGCCGATGATCGCGATGACGAAAAACACCAGCACGATACCCTGGACGACGGCGAAGGGCGGCTCGCTCGGCGGCACGCTCGGGGCCAGTGCGTGCAGCGGGCCGATCTTGAGGAAGCTCTGGATCACCAGCACGAAGACGTTGAGATAAAGCGCGATCATCGCGGTCAGCGTATAGATCCAGCGCCACGCACCGGAGAGCTTCATGACGTAGAGCGCGAAGCATGCGATCGCGAGCACGATCAGCGAGACAATGCCAACCATGTGCGAAGGCAGCAATTTGTCGAACGGGAACAGGAAGCCGGTGACACTGGTCAGTATCGTGGTGAGGAGGAACAGCGCGGTCATGCCGGGCAGTCGATGCGAGCCGAGAAGCCCGAACAGGACGATGAAGCCGGTGGCAATTCCGATCAGGCTGATGATGACATGCACCATCGTAAAGGCAGACAGGCTCATCCCGAGGACCATGACGCGCTCCCCTTTTTCACAAGCACCTTTACCCCGGGCAAATGCTACGATTGATCGCGCGGGAAATCCAGCGCGGCCGGGCGGACCTTCGCCCATTTGACGCGTGCATCCACCGATCAATTTGCGAGCGCTATATTCGATGCCTCATAGAGTCGCAAACGGCGTCGCGCGGCTCCGTCTGCTAGCGACGAAGAAATTCAACCAGTGCTGGAATGACCTCGTCGGGTGCTTCCTCCATCAGCCAGTGTCCCGATCCCTTGACGAGAACTCCCTCCACCTTTCTCGCCACCATCCTGCCTTGCTCGATCAGGAACGGGCCGCCGGCCTTCTCCCCCGAGAGAACCAGCAGCGGCATCGTCAATTTGGTTCTGGCAAAGGCAGTAAAGTCCTCGGCATCTTGAGGGAAGGCACGGAAGACTTCCATTCCAGCGGCCATGTGGCCCGGCTGGGCATAGGCGTTCGCATAGAATTCGCGATCCCCTTCGGACAACGACTTTTCGGGGTCGGCGGCAAAATCGTTCCAGAAGTGTTCGAGGTAAATGCGTTCGCGACCCGTGACCAGCGCCAGCGGCGTCTTGCCGTAAAAATGGAAATGCCAGAGATCGCGCAGCAGAAACACACTGTTCCAGTCGCCGACGCCGGGCAGAAACGCTTCCATCAGCACGAGCCGGTCGACTTCTTGCGGGAATTGCGCGGCAAAGGCATACGCCACCATCAACCCGATATCGTGTCCCATCAGGCGAATGCGACCGAGTCTGAGGCTTTTGACGAGCGCATGGATGTCCTGCGCCATGGCTGCCTTGGTGTAGCCGTCGGAAGGCGCGGAAGATCGACCGAAGCCCCGCAGATCCGGCGCCATCACGGTGTGATGATCGGAGAGTTCTGCGATCAGCGGCCGCCACATATGGCTCGTTTCGGCAAAACCATGCAGCAGCACGACGGGATCGTCGCCCTCGCCTGCGGCGAGGTAATGCAACCTGATCCCGTTGACGTCGGCGAATTTGCTTTCCATCTGGTCCTCCCCTGCCGTGCTGAAGAGAGCTTTCAGATATCATGGCGCTCCGATTGTTGTTCGGCGGAGCTTTTGGCGTCAACGGTCGAAACGCCACCATGTCGATCGTCGGTATGTCGATCCGCAACGGATCGGCACACCATCCTGCCGTCAAAGCGCGGGCTTTGCGGTATCGCCGAGATAACCGTGCAGCGCGGCGACCACCTGCGCGCCTTCGCCGATGGCGCCGCCGACCCGCTTGACCGAGCCCGAGCGCACGTCGCCGACGGCAAAGACGCCCGGCACCGAGGTTTCGAGCGGCGAGGCGATGTGCTCTTCGCTCTTCTCGTCGGGTGCCCCTGTCACCACAAAGCCGGCGCGATCGACCACAACCCCGCAACCCTCGAGCCAGCCGGTGGCGGGATCGGCGCCGACGAACAGAAACAGATTGCGAATGTCCAAAATGCTGTCTTCGCCGGAAAGGCGGCTGCGCCAGCGCACGCGCGTCAGGCAGCCGTCCTTGCCGCCCTCGAGGCCTGTGACCTCGGCATTGAACATCAACTCGATATTCGGTGCCGCCTCGATGCGTTCGATGAGATAGCGCGACATGCTGGCGCCAAGCCCGCCACCGCGTATTACCATATGCACCCTGCGTGCGTGGCCCGAGAGGAAAACCGCGGCCTGACCGGCGGAGTTGCCGCCGCCGACCAGGACGACTTCCTGCTGGGCGCAGAGCCGCGCCTCGATCGGAGAAGCCCAGTACCAGACCCCGCGGCCTTCGAAATCCGAAAGGTTTTCGATCTCGGGACGCCGGTAGCGCGCCCCGCTTGCGACGACGACCGATCGCGCCCGCAACACCTCCCCGTTGTCGAGTTTGAGGCCGAAGGCTCCGTCAGCCCGCGAACAATCAAGCGACTGCACCTCGACCGGGATCATCACTTCCGCGCCGAACTTCTGCGCCTGGTTGAAGGCGCGCGCGGTGAGGGCGTGGCCGGAAATTCCAGTCGGAAAGCCCAGGTAATTCTCGATCCTGGCGCTGGCGCCGGCCTGCCCGCCGAATGCCCGCGTATCGCAAACCGCAACCGAAAGCCCTTCGGATGCGGCATAGACCGCGGTCGACAGCCCCGCGGGACCGCTGCCGACGACCGCCACGTCATAGACCTTGTCTTTCGGTAGCGCGCGTATCATGCCCATGGCGCGCGCAAGTTCGGATTCGCGCGGGTTGCGAAGCACGCTGCCGTCGGGCGTGACGACAAGGGGCCAATCGGATTCGGTGGGAGAGTAGCGCGCGCTCAACGCGGCGGCTTCGCTATCGGCGACGGGATCGAGCAGTTGATGCGGATAACCGTTGCGGGTGAGAAAACCCTGCAGCCGCACCACGCCGGCCGAATTCGGCAGCCCGATCAGGACCGGGCCGCCGGCGCCGCCGCGGATCAGGCTGACGCGCCGAAGGATGAGCGCGCGCATGATGCGCTCGCCAAGATCGGCTTCGGCGATCAGAAGCGCGCGCAGCCGCTCCGGCGGAACCAGCAGCGTCTCCACATCGCCTTCGGCATGGCCATCGACCAGCGCGACCTTGCCGGATAGTTGACCAAGTTCGGCAAGAAACTGACCCGGCCCATGGTCGATGATCGGCGTGACGTGGCCTAGTCCGTCACGCCGCGTGATCGCGACACCGCCGGACAAAAGGACAAACATGCCGGGCCCGATCTTCCCCGTCTCGCAAAGTGCTTCGCCATCCCTGAAGTGGCGCACTTCACCGAACCGGCGCATCCTTGCGATCTCGTCGGACGTCAAGGTCGGAAAGGTCTGCTCATAACGCGGAAATGCGACCGCGACCCGCGCCTTCTGATCTGCGTCGTTTGCCATCGCGGTCCGCCCCGACAATTCGCTCTCACCTTCGCGAGGAAAAACCGGACAATCGGGGATATTCCCCCCTGAGCCAACAGGTCATTTACCCGGGTGCTTTTTGCCCTTTTCTCCGGTTGCAACCTCATCAGAACTGGACGACGCAATCGTGAGATCCTGACGGCCCCTTCCTTGCGATTTTCTGCGCTTGAGATTTTCGCGCAGCGCCGCCTTCAGCCGATCCCGCCGCAAATCCTTGTCGTCGCCCTTGCGCCTTTGATCCGTCACCTGAAAAATCCGCCAGACAATTCCCCGCAAGGTATCTGGCGATCCTACCCTCTCCGCCGGCCTCGGCTTGATCAAATCTCGGTCGCCGTGGGCGAAAAGAGGGAACCGGGTCGGACATTGCTCGGCCCAGCCTGCGCCAGTGCTTGCGCCAGCGGGGGGCTTGTGGCAAGAACCGCCGCCTGTGGCGGCTTTTTTGGGCCGATTCTTTTCTTGACTCCATGCTGCCGTAGCTCAGTGGTAGAGCACTCCCTTGGTAAGGGAGAGGTCGACAGTTCAATCCTGTCCGGCAGCACCAGTTATTCACACGAAAGATCAACAGCCTGTTGAAGCGCTTGAGGTTTTTGCGTCGCTCCTGATACACGGGAGTGCTGCATCTATGGTTCTGAGAATGGCATCGCCGACAAAGAGAAAAGGCTCCAACAACCACTACTTCCGCAAGAACATCCCAGCAGATGTGAAGCGTATTCTCGCGAGGCTCCCACGGGAGCGACGGCCGCGTTGTTGGTATCGTGACACGATCTGGATTTCGCTCCGTACGCCTGATCCCGCCCTCGCGAAGGCAAGATGGATAGAGGTTGCCGCCGACGTTGAGCACAGTTCAAGGCGTTCCGCGAAGGACCGAAGCCACTCACGCCCAAGCAGATCGCGGCTTTGTCGGGCATTGCCTACCGAGCTTTCGCCGAGGGTCTCGAGGATAACCCCGGCCTAACGGCAACGGGCTGGCTCGGAGTTGCAGAGGCAAACAGGATTGCCCAACGAGGCAATCCTCTCCTGATCGCCAAGAACGACACGGAGCGGAGCGAACTCTCCATGGAGCATCGTTTTGGCGAATTGGCCGACGCCACACTGACGCGAGCGGGTGTCGTCACCGACGATGACAGCCGATGGAAACTAATCGAAGCTCTGGGACGCAAAGAAGCTCGCACGGAATGCCGATGGCGATTACTCACCCGACACCTACGTCACCCGCTTCCCTGCGCCGACCGAGGTGAAGCCGTCCGCTCAAGCTAACCAATCTCTCACCGGGCTTGCCGACGCTTGGCACAGTGACGCCCTAGCCAGAGGAGTTCGTCCACGAGACGCAAAGCGGTGGCGGGCCGTTGTCCTCCGGTTCAAGGAGTGGCTTGGTCGTGATGATCTCAACCGTGTCACGTCCGAAAGAGTTCAAGCGTGGGGCGATAAACTGAGCGCATCCGGCCTCAAGGCCAAGACGCTCAACGACACGAACTTTGCTGCGCTTAGAGCCGTGTTCAAGTGGGGCAAGAAGCGCGGCTGGCTTTCCTCCAATCCAGCGGAAGACGCAAGGATCGAGGGACGCGGAAAGAAGGTTACTCGCGAGAAGTATTTTCTTGAGGGCGAACGGGCCGCGATCCTCAAAGCCGCGCTTGCCGTTGAAGGCACTAAGCGCGAGAACCCAAAGACCACTGCCGCCAAACGCTGGGTGCCTTGGCTGTGTGCTTACTCCGGGGCGCGTGTCATGGAGATGATCCAGTTGCGCAGTGAGGATGTGAGAAAGGAAAAGGACGATTGGGTCATCCGTATCACGCCCGAAGCTGGCGACATGAAGATAAATCACTATCGAGATGTCCCCGTTCACGAACATCTCGTGTCGCTCGGCTTCATCGAATTCCTACAACGAGCGAACCCCGGTCACCTGTTCTGCGATGTTGGCAAGAACGGCACGACCGCAGGACCGGCTGACGGTGTCTACAGTCGCATCCTCAAAGCCAGTGGCAATCGAAAGTGCGTTAGAACGATACGCACCATAAAAATTCTCGCGAAATATGCGATGAAAATTGAAAGGAAAATGCTTACGCGGAGGTCTTCAA
>Ga0306926_10003058_pt1 | contig 17223 bp, 15 predicted proteins | sample flu12Cox44000178_FD_203759 | JGI IMG/M metagenome (GOLD analysis project Ga0306926, IMG submission 203759) | Lab enrichment of tropical soil microbial communities from Luquillo Experimental Forest, Puerto Rico - flux8day.12C.oxic.44.000.178 (v2)... | ecosystem: Environmental > Terrestrial >... | reverse complement strand
GCGAGGATCTATTGTTTACCACCGACATGCTGATCGAGGACGTGCACTTCCACAAGAACACGCATCGTGCCACCGACGTCGGCTGGAAGGCCTTGGCGCGCGGTTTGAGCGACATCGCCGCTATGGGGGGCACACCGCGTTTTTTCCTGGTGTCGCTGGCGGTGGCGCGCTGGGCGGGGACCCGCTGGGTAGACGGTTTTTACCGCGGAGCACTGCGGCTGGCGCGCCGCGCAGGCTTGCCGCTGGCAGGCGGCGATGTGGCGCGCAGCGAGAAGCTCGGCTGCGATGTGGTCGTGTGCGGCTCGCTACCGCGCGGCACAGCCTTGCGCCGCAGCGGGGCGCGCCCGGGCGACGCGATCTATGTATCAGGCCGGCTGGGTGGCTCTGCGCTGGGTTTGCGGTTGGGTCGGGGGCCTGCCTGGCAGCGGCATCTGCGTCCGGAGCCGCGCCTAGCACTGGGGCGTTTCCTGCGCGAACGCCTCGGCGCCAGCGCGGCGTTGGATTTGAGCGACGGACTCTCGCTTGATCTCCGCCGCCTGTGCCTAGCGTCAAAACAGAGCGCCGCGATTGAAGCGCCGCCGCTTTATCCCGGCGCGACGCTCGATCAGGCCCTGCACGGGGGGGAGGATTACGAGTTGCTGTTCACTGTGCCCGCCCGGAAGCGCGCGCCTTCGAAGTTCGCGGGCATTCCGCTTACGCGGATTGGCGCCATTGAAAAAGGCCCTCCGGGGAGGGTTCTGCTCGACGGCGCGCCGCTTGCGCCGCTCGGGTACGATCATTTCCGCGTGTGAACGTAAAATGGTGGGTTGATTGTCACACTCACCATCAATCCGGCTATCGATCGAACCATCAGCGTCGACCGGCTGGCATTTGAGGATCGGGCGCGCATCAGTAGCAGTCGCGAATCCGCGGGTGGCCGTGGAATTAATGCCTCTTCGGTGATCCAGTCGTTCGGAGGTCAGACGTTGGCGGTCCTCGCCTCCGGCGGTGAAAGAGGCCGGCGCCTGGAGGCTCTGCTGGAAGGTTGCGGCTTTCCCGTGGCTGTGGTGGCGATCCGGAACGAGATCCGCACCGACCTCACCATCACGGATAAGCACGGCCTAACCATCCACCTGAACGAGGCAGGCCCTGAGTTGACCGCTGATGAGGTGGCGCGCGTCGAAAAGGCTGTGCGCGAGCAGCTCCCGACCGCGGCCTGGCTGATGCTGTGCGGCAGCCTGCCGCCTGGAGTGCCGACGTCGTTCTATGGCAAGCTGGTGGCGTTGGCACGGCGCAGGAAGGTCAAGACTTTGCTCCACACCAGCGGCGAGGCGCTGCGCGAGGGCATCGAGGCACGGCCGACGGTGGTGACACCCAACCAGCCGGAGGCCGAACGTCTGTTGGGCGGCACGCTCCTTACGCGCACCCAGTTCCTGGAGGCGGCCGAACAGGTACGGAAGATGGGCGCCGAATCGGTAGTCCTCTCTTTGGGCAGCCGCGGGGCCGTCGGCGCTTTTCCGGACGGGCTGATCGCCGCCTCTGCCCCTCCTGTCGATTCGGTCTGCCCCATCGGAGCGGGCGACGCGCTGGCTGCCGCTTATGCCTGGGCCATGTTGCGTCAGGCGAAACCGGCCGACGCGCTGCGTTGGGGGGTTGCCGCCGGTACGGCTTCGGCGCGCCTGCCGGGTATGCGCTTCGCCTCCCTCGCACAAACCGAGGAAATCTACGCCAAGGTCGAAGCGCGGCCCGCCGATTGACGCTGCCGTTTCCAGGCGCCAAGGAAATAGAGAAGCACGCCCACTGCCATGATGATCAGCCCGACGGCAAACGCGCTCACGTGGCCCATCTGCTCGTGACGGGTTTTCACCGCCGCGACAACGAGCAGCACGGCCGGTCCCACGCCGAGAAGAATGGCCATAGTCAATCCGCCAGGAACGGCGAACGGACGGTGGAGCTTCGGTTCGCGGATCCGCAGCAGCGCCAGGGCGACGAATTCCAGTACCAGGCTAACTCCGTAGAGCAGAATATCCAACATCAACAGGCGGTCGAAGGTCAACTGAAGGGCCAGGATCCACGCGGCTGTGCAGGCCACCAGTGCCGCCCACGGCACGCCGTTCGTTAGTTTGCGCGCCAAGAGCCGGGGAGCGTAGCCGTCTTCGGCCATCGCCAGCGGCAGCCGGGAAAGAGACAAAGTCAAGGAATTGAAGGATCCGAGCGTGCTGATCATCGTCGCCACCAGCATCACCACGCCCAGCCAAGGCCCGACGACGGCGACCGAGACCGCGACCCAGGCGCCGGTGGTCCAGGCCGCTAGCGGAATGCCGACCGTCCAGATAGCGGCAATCGGGACGACATAGGAGAGCAGGGCAGCCGACACGGCAATCAGCATCACCCGAGGATAGGTTCGTTGCGGGTGTTCGACTTCGCCGGCGATCGTTGAGGCATTATCCCAACCCATGTAGTTCCACATAGCCACCAGAATGCCGGCGGGGAGATCCGGATGCCGGGGGGCGGCGGAAATACCTGACACCGGAGTGTGGCCGAAGACGGCGAAGACCACGAGCACAACGAAAGGGCTGACGACAAGTGCGCCGACGACCACCGATCCATGACCCACGGCTCGGGCGCCATACAGATTCCAGCTCAGGCAGAGCAGCACGAAGAGCACTCCGATCAGAAATCCGTTGGGCCCTGTGGTTGCGGCCGGCCAGATTTTGCCGAGCGACAACACGAAGACCGTCGGGTAGACGGCCATATCGAAAACACTGGCCATCAGCGACAGCCAGGCTTCCTGAAATCCCCAAAACGGTCCCATGGCGCGCCGGACCCAGACGTAAAATCCTCCCTCGCTGGGGATGGCGGCTGAGAGTTCTCCGGCCATCAATCCCACCGGCAAGCTCCAGACGAGCGGAACAGCAAGCAGGATCACCACGGCGATGGGGTAGCCGCAGTCTCCGACCAGCTCCTCGATGCCATAGGGTCCTCCCGAGGCCATGAGGTAAGTCGCGGCAGCAAGCGGCAGCAGAGTCAGCTTGCCGTCTTTGGGAGAGCCCGGAGCGCGCATCGAACAGGACGCTGGCGGGCCGTTATTTGCCAACCAGGTGCGGGCCAGACCGGTCGTTTTCGGTGCAGATGAACTCGATCAGGTCTGTGTCGGGCATGATCCGCTGGTTGACTCTGACGGTAAATGGCTTGGTATAGACCTTGGGATCGTCGATCGTGATGTCGATCTCGAGCTTGCCGTAAGTGGGACGACGGAACCGCTCGATCATTTTCCCGCCGTTGGTGAGCGGGCTCCCGTTGACGTCAAGCCAGACATCGTCGCGGAAACCGGCGGTCTCGACCACCAGTGTGTCCCCGTCCCATTTTCCGATCGAATAACCGTACCACCATGGCTGTGGATCGTCATTCGGCAGCGGTCGGCCGTCAGTGAAGATCTGTCGGATGCCGGCTTGAGCCTCGTAAAGGATGACGGTCACTCCGGGAGTCTGGATGATCTTTCGCGGCTGTGGGTGTGTGTGCAATTGCATCAGGCCGAGGGGCAAACAATGCGCGTCGGGGTTGTCTCGGCTATTTTGCGACTTGCGCTGACTCAACAGGTCGGCGGCCCAGGGCCGCAAGGGCAAGCCGTCCTTGAACCCGGCGCCGATGTTGAAGAAGGTTGCCGCGGGAGGCTCGCCGGGCGCTGGCTCGGGCGCCGGCGGTTCGGCCGGAAGAACTGCGCCGGGCGGGCCCAGGCCCGGTCCCCGCCCGACTCTTCCGGCGTACGCCCAGATTCCAGACAGATCGGGGTGGCCGTCGCCCGTCTTCGGGGCCGGCGCATCGAGCTTCGGCTTGCCGTCGGGAGTTCTGGGGACGCTGGCGCCTCGATAATCCGGCCACTGCGCGATGAGGGCCGATGGAAGGGCGGCGAGAAGCAGCGTCGCCCGAGTTGGGTGAAATCGGATTCTCACGGTTCCTACCGACTCCTGATTTTCCGGGATCGCTGACAGTCCTGCCGGCGATTTGCCCTATCAGCTTACACCAGCGCCCATGCCGCGCGCGCGCGTTCGCCTCGGTCCGATTGGAGGCTAGGCGCGCGTCGTCTGGCCGCGCCAGTGTTTCCACGCCTCATGGAAGGTCGGCACGAGCGAAATGAAGATGATCAACAGCACGGCCACGTCGAAATGCTTCCGTACAAAGGGGACATTGCCCAGACGGTAACCGAGCAGGGTCATCAGCAAGACCCAGCCCGTGCTTCCGAAGACGCTGAAGGACAGAAAACGCCGGTACGACATTTGGGAAACTCCAGCCATGAATGGAGCGAAGGTCCGGATCACCGGCACGAAGCGCGCAAAAATGATGGTCTTGCCGCCGTAGCGTTGGTAAAAGTGCTTCGTGCGCGTGACGTACTCCTGTTTGAAAAACAGCGAGTCCTTCCGCGTGAAGATGCGCGGGCCAGTGTGGCGGCCGAGGAAGAATCCCGTGGAATCACCGATCATTGCGGCGCCCATCAGGGCAGCACTGATCAACGCGATATTCAACTGGCCGGCTCCCGCCACCACGCCGACCGTAAACAACAGCGAATCACCGGGAAGAAAGAAACCGAGAAGCAGTCCGGTTTCGGCAAACACGACACCCGACAGGGCTGAGTAACCCAGCCACCCCGAGAGCAGCGTGCCCAACAGCCCGATCAGCTCCTCGGGGTTGGTGAGGGCCCGCAGAAAGTCCAGGATGTTCGAAATCATCCCTTGTTGTTGCTGATGTAGTCGCTGATCAACCGGTTGACGACGGCCGGATAGACCTTGAGCTTGCCTTCCTTGGTCAGCCGGTCCCGCAAGCCGGCTTCAAACAGGCTAGCGCGGTCGCGCTCCTTTTGAGTCTTGATCTCGTCGCGGATACTGTCGCGCTGCGCAGCCAGCTGGGCGAGATCAACCGGCACATTTTGAATCAGCTTTCCGACCATCTGGCCGTCCTGGATCGGAAAGGGCCCGAACAGGAAGCCTTCCTTGTGTCCAATCACGTTGGTCAGGAAACTTGCGGTTCCCAGCCCTTCGATGTTGCTCGACACTCCAACCGGTTCTGTGGTCTTCACGTCCAGCCCCATCGATTTCGCCGCCTTCTCCAAGTCTCCGCCCGTCGATTTGGTGTGATCCATTAGCTCCTGTGCGTGCTTCTGAAGAACCCCCCGCGTCCGGTTCGCGACTACGGTCGTTCGGACCTGGTCCTGAACTTCCTCAAACGTAGAAGGGCGCGGCGGAATCACGTCCGTCAGCACCGCCAACGCAATCTTGTTGTTCGGCAGCGCCACCGGCTGCGAGACTTCGCCTTTCTTCAACAGCCCGATGGCCTGGTCGAAATCCTGACTTACTCCGACTTCCGGAATGGGCTTGCCGGCTTCCACGCCGTCGGCCTTCACCAGCTGCATGTTGAACTCGGCCGCCACCCGTTCAGGATGCGCCGGATCCTTCTGCAATTCGGACTGCGCGCGGTCGGCGATCTGTTGCATCATGTCGCTCGCCCGTTGTTTCTTCATTTGGTCCGCGATCTGATTCTTGACCTCCTCGAAAGGCTTCAACCGGGCGTCCTGATGCTTCTCCACCTGAATGATGTGGTATCCGATCGAGGTTTTCACCGGGTCGCTAATCTCGCCCGGCTTCATCGAAAAAGCGGCTTTCTCGAATTCCGGTACCATCTGGCCGCGGACCACGCCCTTATACTCCCCGCCGGTCTGTGACGAGCCGGGGTCCTCGGAGTACTTCTTCGCGAGGTCGGCGAAGTTCGCACCAGCCTTCAGCTGCTTGAGGACGTCGTCGGCCTGGGCCTTGATCTTCGGCTCCTCGGAAGCCGGCTTCTCCGTGGTCTTGAACAAAATATGGCGCACGTCAACGCTCTCAGGGGTCCGGAAACTGTCCTTGTTCTGTTCGTAGTAGCGCTGGAGATCGGCGTCGGAAAAGGTCAGGGCCTGTTCCAACTTGCCCTGGTCGGCGATCAGGATAACGAGATTTTTCTTTTCGCGGGTTTGGTACGCCGCTTTATTAATGTTGAAGTAGTTCTGCAAATCGGCCGCGGAAGGCTGGATTTCACTCTTATATTTGTCCGACGTCAGCTTGACCCACTGGATGCGGGCTCGTTCGTTCTTCTTCCTGTATGCCTGCTCGATTTCAGCGGGGGAGACAATGACGCCGTGAGTTGCGATATTGCGCAAGCGGTTGATCAGGATCTGCCGCCGCAAGTCGTCCTCAAACTCCGGAATCGTCAGATTCTGCTGCGCCAGCATGGCGGCATAAGCGTCCTTGCCGGCAAAATTTCCTTGCGGAAACAAGGCCGGGATCGTTTGCCGGATGGTCTCGCTCACGTCGGCGTCGGTCACTTCGATACCCAGCCGCTGGGCCTCATATGCCAGCGCGTGCTGGGTAATCAGGTCCTGCACCATCTGCGGAATCAGGTTAGGAAGAATCTCGGGCGGCAATTGCCGGGCACGCAGGCTGTTTTGAACGAGCTTCTGGACATCCAACATCGAGATCGCCTCCTTGCCCACCTGCGCCACCATCTGGCCGGAGGCATCGGCCGTACCCGTGTCATAGGTCGGAATCAGGTAGGTGAGCATCGACAGCGCCACCAGCAGCAATAGCGCGCCCAGGAAAATCTTGACGACCTTATCCCGGCTGCGAAAGAGATCAAACATTTCGAGGAAACTCCTGTTGTATCAAGGGGAAATTTCATTATATCGCGGGTTGCTAAAGAGTCGCGAATCGTGGGGTCCTCGTACTCCATCGCCTGTACCTCGTCGGGTGCTGGCGCGGGACCGATGATCCCATCGCCTGAATCTTCACCGTACAAAATGAGGACCTGGTAAGCGAGAGTAGTGCGAGTGAAAAGCCTAACGGTGACCGCCGGCGATCGTGAGACCCTCAACCTGTGCCGAGCCGATTGGTGGTGATGAAGGCTGGTGGAGGTAGCCACCCATGACGAGCCGGTGGGCGGTAGCTGAGCGGGAAACGCGCAAGTTGATGACCCAGTTCGGCGAGAAGTGGTTTTCGCGCAAGCAGAAGCACGACCCTTCCGGAGAGATAGCGCGTCAAGCGTTAATCGGAACCAAGGCATGCCCAGGGCGCACTCGCGCAGTCTCGGATCGCGAATTCCGAATCGTCTCCGGGCACGCACCAAATCAGTCGGGTCTGAGTTCGGACATCTTGAAAGTGCAGCGCACGCTTCCCGGGTTGCTGGCAATCTGTGCAATGCGGGCTACCTTAGGTCTATATGGACTCCATCGACCTGCTTCGATTCTTCAATCTAGTCTTCGCCGGAGCTCTGGCTGGGTTTGAGATCGGAGTTCACTATGGCCTTGGCCCGCCGCCGGCATCCCTTCGCGAGGATGCGCAGATTCTTCTACGTCAGACGATGGTGCTGCGATTGCGTGTGCTCGCTCCGGCTATATTCTTCCCGACGCTCGCGTCGGCAGTGGCCCTCTTTATTCGCGATAGGAGCAGCGCCGATGTGTGGCTTCGTAGTGTTGCACTCGGCGCACTTGGGTTATGGATCGTCTTTCGTGTAGTGCGAACGATTCCGGTCAACAGCGCCACACTCACATGGCAGCCCAACGCTGCGCCGGAGAACTGGCGAAAACTCGTCGAGAAGGCGGAAAAGGCCCATAAGCTCGCGGCTTGGGCTGCAGTCGTCGCATTCGCTTGTCTCGTTGCGGCCACCCTGCGGCAACAGTGAAAGACGGAACTCATCATAAGGAAGAGCTATTGAGTACTGATTCCGACCTTCCTCCTTTGTTGTCGGCAACCTGGAGGTGTTGTCGGCCATCCGGAAGTTAAGCTGAGGCGGGTTGTGGACAATACACGGGCATAGGACTTCATCCCGGCGGGAACCGCTTTCGCCAGGGTAGTCTCCGCGAACCCCCAATTCGCGACCGCCTAGGGACAAAGAGGGTTGCCGTTCTTACCTGTGGTCGATCGAATCAATGTACGAAGGGCGGGTGCCCTGCAAGGGATCAGATAGAGCGGCATTAAAGGTCCCGTTATGTGTCAGTGCTCGAACGCGTTAGCCGGTCAAGGGCTCTCTGTGTTTTCTTGCGCAATCCGGACACATCCCATGGGTAAAGTCCGCTTCCGAATGACCCTTTAGATACAACTCCAGCTGCTCCCAATATCCGTGGTCGTTGCGAATTTTCTTGCACCAGGCACAGATCGGAATGAGGCCTCGCAGTGTACGGACGTGTGCTAGAGCAGCCTGCAACTCACGAATGAGCCGCTCCCGTTCAACTTCGGCGTTCCTCCGTTCGGAAATGTCCCGAAACAATACCGATATCCCCTCGCGGAATGGATTCACATGAAAAGAAAACCAACGCCCGCGCGGAGCGTAATACGTTTCGCAGACACCGCCGGTACGCACGAGCATCACTCGACGCAGTAGTTGCCCAACGCCGGTGTCTAACGCCGGGAATTGATCCCAGATCGTCTCCCCACGCAGTTCCTCAGCGCTCCGTTCCAGCATACTTTCAGTGGCCCGATTCATGAATGTAAGCCTGAAATCCGAGTCAAAAGCCTGGAAGCCGTCTGGAATACTCTCTATGAGATCCGAGATCTCATTGCGCGCCCGTGTGGCCTCTCGGGCTTGTTGTTTCGCTCTAGATCTCTGCTCGTGTAACTGACCCGCCAGGAAACTGATTCCGCAGCCTTCGACCGCAAACAGAGCAACTAAACTTTCATTTTGCAGGGAGCGGTCGGCCAGCTCTGGGAACGGGTGCACGAACAGCAGCATCCCAACGAGGCTGGCTAAGGCGGTTGTGATCAGTCCGACTCGCCTTCCGCCCCTCCATGAACTAATCATCACAGCGAGCCCGAACAGAAGAAAGGCAGCGCGGTCGTACAGCACGGGAATCAGCAGAAGCCGCAAGGCCGTTACGGCTGCCACTGCCACAACGGCGACCAGCAGGTCCCGGAGGAGATTACTCTCTTGCGGAATGGTGGACGACCGTTTCGAATTCATTTTCCAGGAACCTCGAAATCGCGGCGACCGCATACCTATTGTGGCGACCGCATACCTATCCTTGATTGCTATGATGCTTGGTAAGGGAGTTGGGCTTTTTTTTCGGCGCGGGAACGGACGAACGTTTCGACCGGCAAGGGTTACCTGCCCAGCCCGAGTGGCAGCTATCTCCAACCCAGCTCAAGGTGAACCCGAGACGGGCGACGGAGACGGTCTACGGATCGCCCCGCTTGAAAATATAAGCCGCTTTTTCAGATTGACCCGGAAAATTCGGTTGGTCGACTAAACGAAGGCGCGAGCGGCGAGTTTGGTGCGACAATCGCTCCGATTGTAAAGTCCGCTTCGATGCGCAACTTTGTTCCAACTCCCGGTAAGCGGCGATTACGGGATAGCCGTCATTCGCGTGCCCATCACAACGGCTCCGAGAAAACTTCCTGAAAGACACCTTGGTCGAACACGTACGAAGATCGCACCGGCTGAGTCCAGTTGTGGGCGAAAAACGGGCGCGGCTTCTGCCAAGGTACGAGCGAGGAAGTCGAAGCGAGAGGGGTAGGAGATGGCGATCTACAAGCGCGGTGACACGTATTGGTATCAGTTTCAGTTCAATGGCGAGCGGATTCAGGGGAGCGCCAAAACTAGCAACAAAGACGCGGCACGCCAGATCGAGGCCGCTCACCGCGTGCGGCTTGCAAAGGGCCAAGCCGGTATTGTAGAACGCCCGCCCGCGCCGACTCTCAAGGAGTTCAGCCCGCGGTTTGAATCCGCCATCTGATGTTCGACTTTCCTCCGGAACGTTGTTCCGCTTGGCCACAAATCTAGAGTAGTAGTGGGTGGATGGCACTCAGGCACAAGACAGGCAGGCGGAAGGCGGGCACGCCGAGCATTAGATGCCCCGGGTCAAGACGCAGCGTCGTCCTTGTGTGGAGGTCGCGCCCGCCAAGCCTTCCAATAGCGCGTCATGCGTTCCGAGACGGCTTTTCGCTCGTCCGCTCCCATCCACCTTCGACCACGGCCCGACTTCGGTATCAAGTACCGTTGCTCCAATCGCTCCAATTGCTCCAATCGCTCAAGTGCCTCAATGGCCCTATCTAGCTCTTTCCGCTCGGCGCGTAGCATGTCAATAATTGCGTGAGCGTCCACCGAACAACTCCGGTGGGAAATGATATCGCTTATCCTCGCATACGGATATGACTCTTTCGGGCCAACGGCAGCCAGGGTGTTTGAACGGAGGCAAGGGTGGCAGTCATCCGCGATTTGTCCGACCCGCAGACGATGACGCGACCGGACGATGGCGCGATTCCCTTAGCAGAGTATTCTCGCATGCTGCCAAAAAATTAGTTGCAAGAAATAGAGCGAAACGGGGACTAATCTGTACAGGCCCTCCGATGGGCGACCGAGAAGACCAAGAGACTCCGTTCCAGGAGATGGGCGGCCATCGATTGGCTGCCAGAATAACTTGGGCGAGGCTGCTCCTTCGTGAGGCCACCAAGCGAGGCTACACGATTCAGGATATCCTCGCTCTGCTCGATGAGCTCGGAATGACTGCGAAAGAAGCACTCAAGCGGATTTTGTCTACCAGAAAACTAAAGCGCAAAAGCCAAATTAGGCCGCCAAGAAGGTAGGAGTGAGGCTTTCTCAGCGGCTTACATGCTGGCGGACGCCAACATGCTCGTGGTTACATGTGTATGGTTGGCTGATGCTCACTCCGAGGGGCCGACTCAATTACTGTTTGCGGGAATGTCTAATAAAACACACCGGTACGCGGACGCGAAAACCATCCAAATCATCCTTTGCAGCCGCTGCGGAAATAAATTTGCCGCCCGCACGGGGTCAAGACAGACCGTGACTCTCCCGCTCGTGAAGCGAAGTCGCTTTAATCCCTGCGTTCAGCCACGCCTTAGCCTCACTCGTCTTCGCAAACACTTGTATGCGTTCATACTCTGGATCACTGAGTATCTGGTACATCCGTGCCAACCCAAACGCGACAGCTCTGGGAGCAATTATGGCTACGAGGTTGTGACGTGTCCTGGAGGTTTTTGCCAGCGATTCAATGAGGCTCGATGATATCGATAAGCCTGCTATTGCGGAGCAGTCGCAAAGGATCGGCCAACCCGTAACGAATGTATCCTCATGATTCAGGCGATCCCGTAGGTCCGTCACATCGGCCTCGCAGACTCGACCGATTGCTCGCACGTGTATTATCCGCGTGCGCTGATCGGCATGCAATGAGAAGGACATCGCGCCTCCCACTATCATGATATCGCTGTGCACTCTTAGGAGCGGTTTCATGCCAAGGAAGTCCTCTAAAGTAGAAGTGTATACATGGCACTCGGGGACAAGACAGGCGGGGGGAAGGCGGGAACGCCGAACCGGAAAAACGGGAAATCGGCGAACTGCTGGAGTCCCTGGGCCACAATCCTATCGAGGCCATGGTGCAGATAGCGACCGGCCCTATGCCAGCCATGAGCTTCGCGGCAGGATGAACGCGGAGCTTGCCCAGTACGTCTATCCAAGGCGCAAAGCGGTTGAAGTTGCCACCGACCAGGACGCTCTCCCCCCTTGCATGGGGTTGAGATTGTGATGCTCCGGACCACAGAAGTGCCTCCCGAGTAAGCCGATAGACGACATCACGACCCCGGAACAGCTTGCCCGAGTGTTATCAATCGTCAGCGGTGGGGAATTCACGCCTGACGAGCTGTTGAGCAACGCCAATGCCTTGATGGTGCTTGCTAAGGAGGATCCACGGCGCGACGCATTTACCTTGCGGTCTTGCGTGGTCAGGAGGCCCAGGAAAAGGGGGATTGCAAGGCCGTCGTCAGGCACAAGCTGGAGTTTACGGTTGAACAGTTGAGACTGATGCAGTGAGCGGCCACGATGCCAGTTGTTGAGGCGCAAACGGCCCTTGGTTGCGTCGGGGCGCTTCATGTAGGTGACGATGGACTCAGATACTAAGAAGTTGAGCTGCATGTCCGACTCCTCAATGAAGGGACTGAAGTCTCGCGCCCGACTTGTGCGTTGGATCTCGGTGGCGGATTATTCAAACTTCTTGCCACACCGGACTACTCTCCCGACCATGAAGAATGGGAGCTCGCGCCTCGCGCTACTGTCCGCATGGAGTCGCGTACAGAGGAAAAGGGTGCGTATCGGCTCGCGGTGAGGCCCTAACCCTCGCCTGCAACGACAAGTGGCATCTGGAGGGCTCCAGGGGGTGGTCCTGAACCGCGCATCACCCAAGGCCCGGCGTTGCACTGTAGGCCACCCAAAGGATTTTGGCAAGGGTCCTGGCCCGAGCTTTGACCATGGGAACCGAGAAAAACCCCGCTCTACAGCGCCAAATTTCGCCCCCGAGGGTCCAGGGGTAGGATTCCTTGGGTTATGCCTCGCCGAGCGATTCTACAACAGGAGATTGCTTCTGCGCAGGGGGTGGTAGAAAACTACGCGCCTTGTCCAATACCGCTTTCTGGGCGTCTGTCATAATCCGCCTGGGCTTGATTCGGCACTCTGGATTGCCAGCCTGGCGTTCTCAAGCGGGATGCCGGTGATTTTCACATCTTTTGAAGACCCTGCGGGCAGCTTGCCGCGCACCGGGCGCTTGCCGGATGATGGTCCACATGAGAATTCACTGTCCGGCCATGCTGGCCGTCGCGGCCGGCTTGCTCGGTTTTGCCGCGCCGGCTGCTGCCGAGTCCGCGCCGCCCAAGCCCGACCTCTCGGGCTATTGGAACCTTCCATATGTGCCGAATATGGCTCTTGGAAAAGAGGATATGGTCCCTTATACGCCGGCGGGAAAAGCCGCCTACGTGAATCATGATTCCAAGGACGATCCCACCGGCTTCTGCCTGTACCCCGGTGTGCCGCGCATCATGCAATCGCCTTATCCGGTGCAATTCGTTCAGACCGGAAGCCAGCTCCTGATGCTGTTCGAATATATGAAGATGTGGCGCATGATTTACACCGACGGCCGCGAACACCTGAAGGGGGTCGATGCCACCTTCATGGGTGATTCGGTCGGCAACTGGGAAGGCGACACGCTGGTGATCGACACGGTCGCGTTGAACGACCGCACCTGGCTCGACACGGCGGGCCATCAGCACAGCCGGCAGCTGCACGTAATCGAGCGGCTCCGCCGCACCGGCCCGGACACGATTGCCTACGAGATCACGGTCGATGACCCGGTGATGTACGCCAAGCCCTGGAAGCACGAGCGACTCCTGACGACTCTCAAGCCGACGCCCGGCCTGCCGGAGCTGCTCGAGTATTCGTGCAACGAAAACAACAAGGATGTCGAGCATTTAATCAGCACGAAGCCGGGGAAGTGATGCGTGTTCGGTCGCTTTTGGTTCTGCCACAACTCCGTCGTGCTGGAGTAGCGTGAGTTCGGGGCCGGATTCCTCGGTGATCTGGTCCGGATTCGATTCCTCTCGCGGAGCAGGCAACACATAAACCTCCACGGCCGACGAACGATGCACTCAGTTGCCACAGGTAAGGCAACACGTCCTCCAGGCCGGAGTACGATGGGCACCAAGATCAGGATGCTTGGATCACAAAAGAACAAACAATGTGACACGCTAATTTTTGGCGAATCAGCCGATACGCAAACATTCCGCCAGGACCCTCAGCAGCGCCAGAATGCCTGCGGGCTGGGGTGAATCCTGAACTAGAATGTGATGCCCGGCGGAATGACCAACAGGAAGATTGACAGGGCCGGCATAGAGGTGCCCCGGCGGCAGAGGCCACCAGCGGCTCGTTTTTCGAAAGCAAAATTGGGCCAACGAACACCTCGAGAGCGGAGCTGGCCAGAGACGGCAATGCTGGTAACTCGATACGAATCTAGACGAGCCTACCGCGACGCCATGAACCGAAGGGAAGCGCGATCCCCCGCTTACTGCAACTGCACGAGCCCCTGTGGTTGGCCTTGGGTTGCGGGTGTGGGCGCGAGGTCCTGCGGGCCGCGCCAGAAATCCAGGTAGGCGACCTGGTGCACGCACGCCACCGTGCAGCGCGGCGCGCATTCCTTGACGGTTCGATACTCGCGGCGAATGTCTTCGCGCGTGTACTCCATGAGCGGTTTGGCCGGGTAGCCGCGCTGCTGCGAGCAGTAGTGCACCAGGCCGTCCTCGCAGATGTAGAGATAGCGCGCGCCCGCGCGGCAGCTCCACTTGTTCTCGAGACCGTGCGCGATGTTGTCCTGGAAGTAGTTGATCTGCGCGTAGCTGTGCTTCTCCATGGCGCGCATCGCCATGTAGACTTCGCGCTCGGCTTGGCCGAGCGGCTGCAGTTGGCCTTCTCCATCGTGGATGATGCCGACCGTCGACGTGAAGCCCAGCGCCAGCGCTCGCTTGCCGACCTCGAGAGCGTCGTGCGGGTTGTGGATCCCGCCTCCCACCACCGAGTTGATGTTTACGTGAAACAGGGCGTATTCGGCCAGCAATTGCAGCTTCTTGTCGAGAGTCTTCAGGCTTTTCTTCGAGACTTCATCGGGGATCGTGTTGTCGATGCTGATTTGCAGGTGTTCGAGACCAGCGCGGTTCAGCTGGCGAATCCGCTCCACCGTCAGCAGATACCCGTTCGTGATCATGCCCGCGATCATGCGGCGGCGTCGGATGTACGCGATGATGCGGTCCAGTTCCGGGTGCAGCAGCGGTTCGCCTCCGCTGATGGTGATGATGGTGGTGCCGAGGTCCGCCAGGCGGTCCAGGCGCTCGAACATGATCTCGGTCGGTACGGGCTTGGAGAAATCGTCGTACTCGTTGCAGTAGGCGCAGGAGAGATTGCAACGGCGAATCGGTATGACGTGCGCCAGGATCGGATGATCCGTCGAAACCAGGGCCTTGGCAATCATCCTGAGCTCGCGGGCGCGCCGCAGCGCGGCGGAGTTGACCTGCAGGAGACGTCGGGCCCAGTGCGCCATAAAGAATTTCTGATTAAACCACAAGCTGCCTGATTGGTTGAGGCTCCAGGCCTGATCGGTGCAGATCGGGGGTTGAACGGTCGGGATGGCCGCCTCAGTGAGGTCGACCCGGAGCCGAGTTTGGGCTCGAAACTCGAAATCGCGGGGGTTTGCTGGCGCTGGGTAATGGTGCCGAATCCCGCCGATCCGAAACGGGCCCCGGGCGTCGCCGAGCGGCGGCGTGCTGGATTAAATTGAACACCCTTCCGGAATTCCAGCCTCACTCGTTCGGTCATCCGGAAGGTCTTACCGAGCACCAGGGGTCGGCCTCCTCGACCGAGCGAGACGGGATCGGATACGCGAGCTGGTGCCGATGGCAAATTGTGGGCGGCGGTGAAGACGGCAGTGTCGAACCGCCCGGCGGCGCTCGAGCCGCCGAAGGTGTTAGGATTACTCGCCCGGTTCAGCCGCGGAACGCAAATCCCAGCCTGGAATTCAGGTTGGTGGCCTGGGTCAGCGGCATCGATCGCCCGACTGCTGCCGCACGAGAGCCGCAATCTCTCACATGCGCAACGAAACCGGCCTATTGCGGGCGCGCGCGGCCACGGCCTGCGCCGCAGGCGACTGGCATGCCGCGCTCTTGCGGGGCTCGGAATTCCGCAGTTCGGGCAAGCCGTCGACAAGGTCGCCGCGAAAGCGATACCGGTGCGGTAATCGTCAATCCCCCCGGCTACTTTTTCCGCGCTACGATCCGCCATTTCGGATGGAGGCGCGCAATCCCCGGCCCGCATGCCCGAGGTGCTGTTCAGCGCCGGGCTGCTCAGCTCCTGGCCCGGCAGGACGCGGCACGTCTCAATTATTCCGCCGAGAGGCCGGCCAGTTGCGGCCGTACTCCGAGATCGCGCAGGCACCGATCAATCCACTGCGCGGTCAGCTTTTCATGGACACCGTTCTGGGAAAGGCGAGTGCGCAGTGTCGGCCAGTCAACGTGATCGAGATTCTGGTCCTGGTTGAAACAGCTGAAGACTACTCTCTCCTCACCGGTCACCGGGTCTTTGTGCAGCTGCAGGCACTGTGCGCAAATCTCCTTCATCATGCACTGCATCGGAGAGTTGATGCTGCCGATCGCATTGTGCGAGGGCTGCAGGAAAGGCGCTAGCACGCTGTGGCGGGCGCGCGCCACAGCGGACATCATTCCGTCCGAACCGATGGCGATGATGCGGTTCACTCCGCTCAAAGGAATCGCGGGGGCGCCGCCCAGTTGGCCGCTCGCGTAGGCCACCATGGCGTCGACGATAGTCCCAACAAAAGCCAGGTCTTGCGGCCGGTCGGGTTCAAATCCCGGCGCCTCGTCACAGGCCCAGACCACCACATCGGCAGCCCGCTCAATCTCTTCGATTTTGTATCGGTCTGCGACCTTTTTGTACCCTGCGAAATAGATGACTCGCGACCCATTGGCGCGAAAGCGCTGGCCGATCGAGAAAAGCACGGCGTTGCCTAAGCCTCCACCCGCGAGCAGCACCGTCTCGGCGCTAGGCGTCTCCGTGGGTGTACCGGTCGGACCCATGAGCACCACCGGTTCACCGGGCTTGAGGACCGCGCAGATATCCGAGGACCCTCCCATCTCCAGCACGATCGTGGACAGCAAGCCGCGCTCTACATCTACGGAAGCTCCAGTCAGGGCCAGACCTTCCATCGCAAGGATGGTGCCGTCCACGCGAGGGGCGAACGCTTCATAATTCTGGAGCCGGTAAAACTGGCCGGGATGGAATGCGCGCGCCGCCCGTGGTGCCCGCACGACGACCTCCACAATCGTCGGCGTCAGGCGTTTGACCTCCTCGACTGCCGGCACCAGTTCCATATCCAGTTTCCGGATCAGCTCCGGGCCGGCCGGCGAAGAAGCGGGCCGCCGCGCGAGCATGCGCGAGATGACGGGATATCCCTGGCGGGCGCTCGACATGGCCTTCACCACATTGCCCGCGAAAGAGGGGTGCAGATCACCGAAGAAGCTGATCGCGCGCTGATCCGGAAGTACCGACGTCAACACGTAAACGGCCGAAGGTTTGGTGATCGTCTCGGGCTCGACCGGGTTAGCGTGTTCGTCCACGGCCTGAAAATGCCTGCCATGCACAAACAGATTCCGGCTGTCTTCGCGAGCCAAGACGGTGTTGGGCTGCGTGCCCGCCGCAATTAAAATGCTGCGGGCCGGAAGCAGGGTCGTCTCCCCGGTCTTGACGATTTTGCGCGTGGCCTCGTCGTAGCGGGAAATGCCGGCTCTTAGCGCCTTAGCATGGCCGCGGCCGTCAATCACCACTTCCTCCGGGGTGAGGCACTCGGCGAAGCGGACGCCTTCTTCCATGGCTTTGGCAACCTCT
>Ga0306926_10003057_pt1 | contig 17223 bp, 17 predicted proteins | sample flu12Cox44000178_FD_203759 | JGI IMG/M metagenome (GOLD analysis project Ga0306926, IMG submission 203759) | Lab enrichment of tropical soil microbial communities from Luquillo Experimental Forest, Puerto Rico - flux8day.12C.oxic.44.000.178 (v2)... | ecosystem: Environmental > Terrestrial >... | reverse complement strand
GAGCGCCTATGACGGCGGCGATCTCGCCGGCATCGACGCGATCGACGGTTATCCGGGCATCGCGCCGTTCTTGCGCGGCCCCTACCCGACCATGTACGTCACCCAGCCGTGGACCATCCGGCAATATGCCGGCTTCTCCACGGCGGAGGATTCCAACGCCTTCTACCGGCGCAATCTCGCCGCCGGGCAGAAGGGCCTCTCGATCGCCTTCGATCTCGCCACCCACCGCGGCTACGACTCCGACCATCCGCGCGTCTCCGGCGACGTCGGCATGGCGGGCGTGGCAATAGACTCGATCTACGACATGCGCACCCTGTTCGCCGGGATCCCGCTCGACCAGATGTCGGTGTCGATGACCATGAACGGCGCAGTGCTGCCGGTGCTGGCGCTCTATATCGTCGCTGCCGAGGAGCAAGGCGTGGCGCCGGAGAAACTCGCCGGCACCATCCAGAACGATATCCTCAAAGAATTCATGGTGCGCAACACCTACATCTATCCGCCGAAGCCGTCGCTGCGCATCATCTCCGATATCTTCTCCTACACCTCGGCGCATATGCCGAAGTTCAATTCGATTTCCATTTCCGGCTATCACATGCAGGAAGCCGGCGCGACCGCCGATCTCGAACTCGCATACACCTTGGCAGACGGCGTCGAATATGTCCGCGCCGGGCTTGCCGCCAATCTTCCGATCGACCGCTTCGCGCCGCGGCTGTCGTTCTTCTTCGGCATCGGCATGAACTATTTCATGGAGGTGGCGAAGCTGCGCGCGGCGCGCCTCCTCTGGGCCAAGCTGATGCAGCCGTTTGCGCCGAAGGACGCGCGCTCGCTGTCTCTGCGCACCCATTGCCAGACCTCGGGCTGGTCGCTAGCGGCGCAGGACGTGTTCAACAACGTGGCGCGCACGGCGATCGAGGCCATGGCGGCGACGCAAGGCGCGACCCAGTCGCTGCACACCAACGCGCTTGACGAGGCGCTGGCGCTGCCGACGGACTTTTCCGCCCGCATCGCCCGCAACACCCAGATCGTGCTGGCGCGGGAGTGCGGCACGACGCGCGTGATCGACCCGTGGGGCGGCTCGTTCTACGTCGAGCGCCTCACCCACGATCTCGCCGAACGGACCCATCACCACATCCGCGAAGTCGAAGAGCTCGGCGGCATGACGCGGGCGATCGAGGCTGGACTGCCGAAGCTTCGTATCGAGGAAGCCGCAGCGCGGACGCAGGCACGCATCGATGCCGGCGTGCAGTCCGTCATCGGAGTCAACAAGTACCGGCCGCAGAACGAGGCGCCGATCGACGTGCTCAAGGTCGACAACGGCGCGGTGCGTCAGCTCCAGCTCGACAAGCTCTCGCGGCTCAAGCGCGAACGCGATCCGAAGGCGGTCGCCGAAGCGCTGGCGTCACTGACCCGCGGCGCCGCCGGCGGCAATGCCAATCTCCTGGCGCTCGCCATCGACGCAGCACGCGCCAAGGCGACCGTTGGCGAGATTTCGCTGGCGCTCGAGCAGGTGTTCGGCCGCCATCAAGCGGAGATCAAGGCCATCTCCGGCGTCTACAAGCAGGAGGCCGGCATGTCGGATGCCGTCGCACGGCTGCAAAAGCTCGTCGGCCAATTCGAGGACGATGAAGGCCGCCGCCCGCGCATCCTGGTCGCCAAGATCGGCCAGGACGGCCACGACCGCGGCCAGAAGGTGATCGCTACCGCGTTTGCCGATCTCGGCTTCGACGTCGACATCGGCGCGCTGTTCGCGACGCCGGCCGAAGCTGCGCGGCAGGCGGTCGAGAACGACGTCCACATCCTCGGCGTCTCCTCGCTCGCCGCGGCGCATCTGACGCTCGTGCCGGAGCTGAAAGCCGAGCTCGCCAAACAAGGCCGCGGTGACATTATGATCGTCGTCGGCGGCGTGGTGCCGCCGCAGGATTACGAGGCGTTGAAAAAAGCCGGCGCCGAAGCAATCTTCCCGCCCGGCACCGTCATTGCCGAAGCCGCCGAGGCGCTGTTACAGACGCTCAACAAGCGGCTCGGCCACGCGAAGGCGGCGGCAGAATAAACTTCCCTCCCCCGCTACCGCGAGGGAGGGTAAAGTGCATCTATCCCGCGACAGTCCCCCAAACCTTCGCCAACTGCTCCGCGCCGCGCAGCGAGACGGCGAAGATCGTGTAGGTCGGGTTGGAGGCGCCTTCGGTTGGGAAGATGCAGGGGCCCGCCATCCAGAGATTCGGCACTTCGTGGGTCTGGCCGAAGCTGTTAGTCACGGAGTTCGACGCATCCTTGCCCATGATGGCGCCGCCATGCAGGTGGCTGGTCGGCACCACCGGGCCTTTGCCGGGCCACACGTCCTTGGCGGCCGTGGCCTTGGCGACCTTCATGCCCTGGTCGAAGTTGGCGTTCCACAGCGCGATGGCGTCGTCGTCGAACGAGTGAATGAGGCGGGCGAGCGGCAGGCCGAATTCGTCCTTGTCGCTCGCGAGTTCGACGCGGTTTGACGCCTGCGGCAAGTCCTCGCCGAAGATGGTGAAGCGGGTGATGCCGCGCGCAGCGCGCTTCATAAAGGCGGCAAGCTCGGACCCGTAGAGGTCGCCGCGCGCGAGCGCGTAATCGTTGGTCTTCATCGCCGCACCGGTGACGATGAAGGACGAGCCGAACGCGCCGGTGTAGCTCGTCTTCGGATAGCGGTCGTAGGACATGAATTGCGCGCCAACTGTGCCCATGTGCGGCGTGATGTCCTCGTCGAACAGCGCCCAGGTGCCGGCGATGTGATGGGTCATCATGAATTTGCCGACCAGCTCGTTGGAATTGGCGAGCCCCTTCGGATGCTTGTCGGTCGCGGAGTTGAGCAGAATGCGCGGGTTCTGCGCCGACCACGCCGCAAGGATGACAACGCTCGCCTCCTGCACCTGGCGCTCTTTCTTTAAGTCGAAATATTCCACGCCAGTGGCGCGCTTGCCGTCCGCGCTAGTGAGCACGCGCGTCACCGTCGACAACGGGCGCACCTCGGCGCCGGCTTTGCGCGCTTCGCCGAGATAGCTCACCACCGGATTGGCGAGCGCTCCGATCGGGCAGCCGACATGGCACCAGCCGTCGTAGATGCAGGCGTCGCGTCCCTTGAACGCGGTCGAGTTCATGCCGACGGCGGTCGGCACCAGATGAATGCCGTTGGCTTCGGCGGCCTTGAGCCAAACCTCGCCGTTGGGGAAGGTCTTCATTGGCGGCATTGGATAGGGAGTGCCGGCGGGCCGCCATTTCTCTTCCTGCTTGGCGTCGCCGGAGACGCCGATGTCGGCAGCGACCTTGTCGTAGAATGGCGCCACATCTTCATAGGCGATCGGCCAATCCTGGCCGCGATTATGCTCGCTCTTCATCTTGAAGTCGGTCGGCAGGTAGCGCGGGAAATTGGCGAAGTAGTGCAGCGCCGCGCCGCCGACGCCCCAGCCGGCCTGCGAGGTGTAGCCGAACGGATGCTTGCCTTCGAGCAGCACCGGCGCGCCGGCCGGCTTGATGCGGCGGCCCCAAATATCCGAGCTGATCAGATCGGTGAGTTGCCAGTCCGGACCGTTGTCGAACACGACGAGCTTCTTACCGGCCTTGGCGAGAACGGACGCGTAGACGGAGCCCGAAGCACCGGCACCGACGATGACGACATCGACTTTCTCGTTTGCCATGACGCCCTCCTCTCACCACTTCTTCGTCGGCGCGATGTGCGGCATGTAGGGCACACCGAGCATGGCGTAGCCGTCCATGGTGTTGTAGACGACGTCGACGGCGTCGCTGCGCAGCACGTTGAAGATGAACGGCCCGGGCGGGCCCTGCCAGCCGTCAATCTTGTTGATGCGCATTTGGCCGATGAAATCGTGCTGCTCGTCGGCGGTGAGCGCTGCGAACTTCTTGCCCTTCGTCTTCTCGGCGGCACCATCGATGGCGCCGAGGGCTGCACGATAGAAATTAGCATAGGGCGGGCGGACGTTGAGGATGCGCACTTGCAGCAGCGCGTCCTCGGCCGAGGCGGAAATCTGCTGATCGACGAAATTGACGATGCCGGCCTCCTTGGCGCCGGGAACGAGCGCTTCGCCGGCCGCCTCCAGGGTGGCCGCCCGCTCGGCGGTCAAGGTCCGCAGCGCCACGTTGGCGGCGCGCGCCTGCCGGGGCGTCAGCATCACCTCGGCGCCGCCGACCGAGAATGCGAGCGTGCCGAGGGCCGCGCCCTTGATGAAGGCGCGCCGTTCGATGTCGTGCATGATTGTCCTCCCGCGATCCGCCCGACGTTATGGCAGCCGGTTGCGGACGCAAAATTCAACGCTCAAATCGCGGCGGGTGCAAGCGGGTCGCGAGCGCCGCGCGGCGGGGAGCGCGCTATTGCGCCTCGGCCTGCTGCGGCTGTGCTTGCTGCGGCTCGGGCGCCGGGGCTGGCGTCACGGCGGCGGCCGGCGTGCCGGTCGGCCGGCGGCGCAGCGGCGGCGGGTGCGGCGCCTGGCCGAGGAAGGCGCGGAACATGGCGTTTACTTTCAGCGCATCGCGGCCGGCATCAATGAGCATATCAACTTGCTCCGGCGGCAGCCGCAGCCGCGTCTCCACGGCGTTGATGGCTGCGGCGCGGTCCGGCGGCAGTTGATCGAACGAGACGCGGCTGACGAAGAAGCGCACGTCCTTGCAATTCCATCCCGGCGCGACGCCGAGCTTGGCGCGGTCGGCGTCGGAGAGATGGCAACGCCAGCCGATCAGGCGATCGCGCCAGTCGCCCATGATGCCGTCGAAGCTCGTATAGCTGCCGATAGCGCCGGAATTGGTCGCGGTATCGGACGCGGCGTTGATGAGATCGACGCCCGACGGCCCGGCGACGGTCTGCGCCCAGGCGCCCGACGGCCCACGGCCGGCGTCGACGACGATGAAGAGGAGCCGCCGCAGCTTCACCGCCTCGCGCGGCGACAGCGGCCCGTAGGGCGCGTTGGTGGCGAGAAGCGAAATGGTGAAGCCGGCAAGGCCGTAATTGTCGACGATGCCGCCGTCGAGCAGCTTGACGTATTTCAGCTCGCCCTGGCGATAGCGCTCGAGCGCATCGGCATAGGAGCGGATCAGCGGCGCGGAGGTGTCGTCGTGGCGGGCGCGCTCGACCCAGGGCGGCAACGCCGCCGGACAGCCGCCAGGATAGTTCTGGATCACTACCGGCGCGAACACCACCGGCACGGCGGCCGACGCCGCGACCGCAAGCGACACCGGATAGTCGGCGAGATTGCTGCACAGTGCGCGGAACGTTACGTCGGCAAAGATGAAGGCGGTGCGATTATAGATGTCGGCGGCGTTGATCCAGACCAAAGGCCTCGCGCCGGTGTTGAGATCCTTGAACGTCGCGCCGTTGAACAAATGAGCATCCAGCCAACGCGGAAATGCCGTGGTGTCGTTGATGCCGCCGTTCAGCCCCTTGGCGAGGTTGAGGAAGGTCATCGCGGTCTGCAGCGACTCCTCGCCGTTCGCGAGCAGGAAGCGCTCCTTGAAGTCGGCCAGCGCCGCGCGCTTTCTCAAGCCGTAATAGGCCGCGAGCACCGAGCCGCCCGAGACGCCGGAGACGAAGTCGAGTTGGTCGAGCAGCGATTGCGAGCGGCCGTCGACCGTGGTGCGGGTCTCGTCAAAGCCTTGGAGGACGCCGTAGGAGAAGGCCGCGGCGCGGGTGCCGCCACCCGAGAACGTCACCGCGACGATGGTGTCGTCGAGGGCCGGCTGCGCATTGGCGTTGACTTCGGCGGCGACCTGCCGCGGCCCGCCGGCAAGCGGAATGTTGATCGGCTCGTTATGGATTTGAGCACAGCCGGTCGTAAGGGCGGCAAACGCAATAATACGCCCCGCGCACAACAGACGCTGGAACCCACACCCAACCATTATCAAAAGGTTATCGGCGCCCCTCTCCAGAGCCGTCAAGAAACACCAAAGCGAAGCGGAAAGTAAGACTTCTTTAAGGTTAATCTCGGAACCCGCCGCGGTGGGGCTTACCGCCGATGGCGATCGCGGTCAGGGCCGAAATTTCGTTCGGAGAACTTGAGAGACGCCCGGCGGTATCGGCGCACACCTTAGTCTCCCTGCCCGCTCAATCACTTAAGCGGACACGGCGACAGAAACGCCGGTATTGCCGAGCGCTCTCACTCAGAATCAGCGGGAAAGCCCCATGGCAGCGCGACATCGCGTGACAGGCCGGTGACGGCCACATTCGTTCCCCGCTTACCAAGCCGGGCAAAACAGTCGGTGGAAGCCTCGCACTGGCCGCCGAAAAATTGTGGTGACAGCGCGTTGCGCACACCCAAACCGCCCTCTTCCACAGCTGTCTCTTTCGGATTCCCTACGAATCTCCGATACTTGCGCATCCCCTCCGGATTCTTCCCCGCAATCCCCATATGTGGTGGGTTCCTTTACCTATTGATACTAACTCTTGACGCGCGCGACCGGCTTGGCCTAGCTTTGAAAAGTTCGGCGCGCGTGTAACGAAGTCCGCCGGGCTCTCCAAAAAGGGTTTGCGGGACAGGCAGCGCGCTGCTTCCGAGCGCGAGGCATAGGCCGCTTTGTCCCTTGGCGGGGCCCGGACGTCGCGAAGGACGATCGGCCAACGTGCCGGGCACAGTTGGGGTGTCGAGCAAATCGACAGGGTGGTTGAGTCCGGCACGGCGGCAAACGGCCGCTCGGGCCGAGGGAAGCCGTCGGCGGCCTATATAAAGCGGAGACTTCCGCGGGACCGCCGATATGAGAAAATGAGACCTGAAAGGGGCAGAGAATGCGGATCGAGCGGCGCTACACCAAAGAGGGACAATCTCCGTACGCGGACATCGCGTTTCGGCTCGCGACGAGTGAGATCCGCAATCCGGACGGCTCGGTGGTATTCCACGCCGACGGCGTCGAAGTGCCCGAGCAATGGTCGCAGGTCGCCTCCGACGTGCTGGCGCAGAAATATTTCCGCAAAGCCGGCGTCCCCGCTTGCCTGAAGAAGGTCGAGGAAGAGACAGTCCCGTCCTGGCTGTGGCGCAGCGTCACCGACGAAGCAGCGCTTGCCGCGCTCCCTGAGAAAGAGCGCTACATCGGCGAGAAATCCTGCAAGCAGGTGTTCGACCGGCTCGCCGGCACCTGGACCTATTGGGGCTGGAAGGGCGGCTACTTCTCCTCGGAAGCCGACGCGCAAACCTTCTTCGACGAGCACCGCTACATGCTGGCGATGCAGCTTGCGGCGCCGAACTCGCCGCAATGGTTCAACACCGGCCTGCACTGGGCCTATGGCATCGACGGTCCGAGCCAGGGCCACTTCTACGTCGACTACGAGACCGGCAAGCTCGTGCCGTCGGCGACGGCTTACGAGCATCCGCAGCCACACGCCTGCTTCATCCAGTCGATCGCCGACGACCTCGTCAACGAGGGCGGCATCATGGATTTGTGGGTGCGTGAGGCGCGGCTGTTCAAATACGGCTCCGGCACCGGCTCGAATTTCTCGAAACTGCGCGGCGAAGGCGAACGGCTGTCCGGCGGCGGCAAGTCGTCGGGCCTGATGAGCTTCTTGAAGATCGGCGACCGCGCCGCCGGCGCCATCAAATCGGGCGGCACCACGCGCCGCGCCGCCAAGATGGTGATTCTGGACGCCGATCATCCCGACATCGAGTCTTTCACCGACTGGAAGGTGATCGAGGAACAGAAGGTGGCGAACCTCGTCACCGGTTCCAAGATCAACCAGAAGCATTTGCGCGCGATCCTGAAGGCGTGCGTGAACTGCGAGGGCTCCGGCGACGACTGCTTCGATCCGGAGAAGAACCCGGTGCTGCGCCGCGAGATCAAGGCTGCGCGAAAGAACCACGTGCCGGACAATTACATCCGCCGGGTCATCCAATTCGCCAAGCAAGGTTATAAGGACATCGAATTCCCGATCTACGACACCGATTGGGATTCGGAAGCGTATCTGACCGTCTCCGGCCAGAACTCCAACAACACGGTGCGCGTCACCGACGAGTTCCTCAAAGCCGTCGAGGCCGACCGCGACTGGGATTTGTTCTGGCGCACCAAGCCGGGAAAAATCTCCAAGACGCTCAAGGCGCGCGACCTGTGGGAGAAGATCGGCTACGCCGCCTGGGCCAGCGCCGATCCGGGCCTGCAATTCCACACCACCATCAATGACTGGCACACCTGTGCCGCGTCGGGTCCGATCATCGCCTCGAATCCGTGCTCGGAATACATGTTCCTCGACGACACCGCATGCAATCTCGCCTCGCTGAACCTACTCGCGTTCCACGACGAGAAGACCCACGGCTACGACGTCGACGGCTACGAGCATGCGGTCAGACTTTGGACCATCGTGCTGGAAATCTCGGTGCTGATGGCGCAGTTCCCCTCGCGCGAGATCGCGCAGCGCTCGTACGACTTCCGCACACTGGGGCTCGGTTACGCCAACGTTGGCGGACTCTTGATGTCGTCCGGCATCCCCTACGACTCCGAAGCCGGCCGCGCCATCTGCGGCGCGCTGTCGGCGATCATGACCGGCGTGTCCTACGCCACCTCGGCCGAAATGGCCGCCGAGCTCGGGCCCTTCCCGCGTTACGCCGAAAACCGTGACCACATGCTGCGCGTCATCCGCAATCATCGCCGCGCCGCCCACGGCGAGCGTACCGGTTACGAGGCGATGACGACACCGCCGGTGCCGCTCGATCACAAGGCCAATCCGATCGCGGCGCTGGCCGAGCACGCCAAGCGCGCCTGGGATCGCGCGCTCTCGCTCGGCGAAGCCCACGGCTACCGCAATGCGCAGGCGAGCGTGGTGGCGCCGACCGGCACCATCGGGCTGGTGATGGATTGCGACACCACCGGCATCGAGCCCGACTTCGCGCTGGTGAAGTTCAAGAAGCTCGCCGGCGGCGGCTACTTCAAGATCATCAACCGCGCCGTGCCCGAAGCATTGCGCGTGCTCGGCTATTCCGAGGCGCAGATCGCCGAGGTCATCGCCTACGCGGTCGGCCATGGCTCGCTCGGCCAGGCGCCGGCGATCAATCACACCACGCTGAAGAGCAAAGGTTTTACGGACGAGGCGATCGCCAAGATCGAGAAGGCGTTGCCGACAGCCTTCGACATCAAGTTCGCCTTCAACAAGTGGACTTTGGGCGTCGAGTTCCTGCGCGACGAGCTCGGCGTCGAGACCGAGGAATTGGCGGCGCCGAATTTCGACCTGCTCGCCTGGCTCGGCTACACCAAGCGCGAGATCGAGGCCGCCAACGTCCATGTCTGCGGCGCCATGACGGTGGAGGGCGCGCCGCACTTAAAGCCCGAGCATTACGCCGTGTTCGACTGCGCCAATCCGTGCGGCCGCACCGGCAAGCGCTTCCTGTCGGTCGAGAGCCACATCCGGATGCTCGCGGCAGCGCAGCCGTTCATGTCCGGCGCTATCTCGAAGACCATCAACATGCCGAACGACGCGACCGTGCAGGATTGCAAGGACGCCTACATGCTGTCGTGGAAGCTTGGGCTCAAGGCCAACGCGCTGTACCGCGACGGCTCGAAGCTGTCGCAGCCGCTGCAGAGCCAGCTCATCGCCGACGAGGAAGATGACGAGGACGTCATCGAGGCCTTCGTCGAGAAGCCGGCGGCGGCGCGCGCGGCGGCGCTCTCAGAGAAGATTGTCGAGAAGGTGGTCGAGCGCATCGTCGTTATGCGCGAGCGCGAGCGCATGCCCGACAGACGCAAAGGTTATACGCAGAAGGCCGTGGTCGGCGGGCATAAGGTGTATCTGCGCACCGGCGAATACGACGACGGTCGGCTGGGCGAGATCTTCATCGACATGCACAAGGAGGGCGCGGCACTGCGCTCGCTCCTCAACAACTTCGCCATCGCGGTGTCGCTCGGCCTGCAATACGGCGTGCCGCTCGACGAATATGTCGATGCGTTCACCTTCACCCGCTTCGAGCCGTCTGGCCCGGTGCAGGGCAACGACACCATCAAATACGCGACCTCGATCCTCGACTACGTTTTCCGCGAGCTCGCGGTGAGCTACATGGAGCGCTTCGACCTCGCCCATGTCGATCCGTCGGGCGAAGGGTTTGACACGCTCGGCAAGGGCGTCGAGGAAGGCCGCGCGCCCGAGACCCGCTACGTGTCGAAGGGGCTGACGCGCTCGCGCACCGATCGGCTCAAAGTGATGCCGGGCGGCGGCGATGTGTCACCCTCCCCTGCAGGGGGAGGATCGGCCGGCGAAGCCAGCCGAGGTGGGAGCGTCGGCGGCGGCGGCAAAGTCACCGCACTGTCCTCCGTCGGCCCGCGCGCCGAAATCGCCGGCACCGCTGCGCTCAAGGCCGAGCCCGAGAAACGACTCTCGCCCGCCGAACAGCTCGAGGGGGTCAACCGCACCGACACCCGCGTCAACGCCAAGGCCGCGGCCGCCGAAAAACGCGCCGAAGCCCGCGCCAAAGGCTACGAAGGCGAAGCCTGCGGCGAATGCGGGAATTTCACGCTGGTGAGAAATGGCACTTGTTTGAAGTGCGATACTTGCGGCTCGACGACGGGGTGTTCGTGAAGAAAGATAAATTAAGATTGAGGCATCCAACAAAGGTGAGTGTATCAGAGTGTGTTTGAGAGCGCCCTGATAACGCGAGCGGGGGTAGAACGGCAGGTTGATCTTGGTCTCCTCGCCGAAACGATCTTCTTCTACCGATCTGTTCAGTTAGTCCTAAACGGCTCGTCGGTTTCCGCCCTCGCAAAGCTGGTGCCAGCCGACGACCTAATTTCGTTACTCGCGCGTTCGGAGATAAAGCTAAGTTATGTGCGGCCAAACTTTGGCGTGGTCTCAACGGGCGCGCTTCGCGGGCAAGATTTCGGTGCGTTTACGTTCAGCGGAAGTAAGAGACAGCCAACCCTTGGCGCCCAAATCAATTCATTGAAGGTCCATATCGCTCCTTCCTCTCTGATGCGATCAGAACACTACCGCAAAAGGTTGCTTAAGAAAGCTCGCAAATCTCTCACGCCCGCTGCCGGTCGTTGTCGATCGGCAGCACCTGGCCGCTGATCGATTTCGCAGCGTCGGAGGCGAGGAAGACCGCGAGCGCCGCGATATCCTTCGGATCGATCATCGCCTTGATCGACTGCTCGGCCATGGCCTCGGCGCGCACGTCCGTGACCGACTTGCCGCTGATCTGGGCGCGGCCGGCGAAAACGCGCTCGATGCGGTCGCCCATGACCGCGCCGGGCGCGATGGCATTGGCGCGGATGCCCCATTGGCCGAGCTCGATGGCAAGCGTCTTGGTGAAGCCGATCACGCCCCATTTGGTCGCCGCATAGGGGCTGCGATTCTTGAAGCCGAAGCGGCCGGCGACCGACGACATGTTGATGATGACGCCGGCCTGCGATTGCTTGAGATGCGGGATCGCAAGCCGCGTGACGTCGAACATGGCGGTGAGATTGACCGCGACCACCTTGTCCCAGTCGTCAGGCGGATAATCGACGACCGGTAACGTCATGCCGGAGATGCCGGCATTGTTGATCAGCACGTCGAGCCCACCAAGCTGCCCGACCGCGTCCGGCACCATGGCCTCGATCTCGGCGCGGCGCGCCATGTCGTAGCGCTTCGCGATCAGGCCGCGGATGTCTTTCGCGATCGCCGCGAGCGCTGGCTCGTCGATGTCGCAGACGAACACCCGCGCGCCCGTCGCTGCAAACGCGCGCGCAAACTCACGGCCGATGCCGGCGGCGCCGGCGGTGATCAAGACCCGTTGCGGCATTGTTCCTCCCCCTCCTCGTGCATCTTCGTCCCTGCCCGCTGGAAAGCAAGCGCGACCCAAGCCGCGCGATACCGGCTTCGGCTCGCGCCAGCGTCAGCCCAGCAACAGCTGCAATTGTTCCGCTCGTTGGTATGAGGCGCCCCAACGTTGGAGCGATCGGATTTGTCCATCGGGCCCACGGCGCCTTGCGTCGGGCCACAGGACGTGGCTTAACCGCGGCGCGCCCTTCAAGGAGCAATGAATACATGCTGGAGCTTTCGCGCCGCGACGCGCTCGCCCTATTCACCGCTATGACGGCCGCGGCCATGTCGCGCCCGGCGTACGCACAAGCCGCAGGAAACATCGTAACCATGCCCTCAGGCCTGAAAATCATCGACACCCAGCCCGGCACCGGCGCCTCGCCGAAGACCGGGCAGACCTGCGTGATGCACTATACCGGCTGGCTCTTTGAGAATTCCACCAAGGGCAAGAAATTTGACTCCTCCGTCGACCGCAACGAGCCGTTCGAGTTCAAGATCGGCGTCGGCCAGGTGATCCGCGGCTGGGACGAAGGCGTGGCGACGATGAAGGTCGGCGGCAAGCGCACGCTGATCATTCCGCCGGATCTCGGCTACGGCGCGCGCGGCGCCGGTGGCGTCATTCCGCCGAACGCGACGCTGATCTTCGACGTCGATCTGCTCGCCGTGAAATGAGGAAGAAACAGCGATCACGCCGATTCGCTCGAGCGCGATCCGCGCTAGGACTACGCCATGCAAGACTTCCCCATCGCGCCGCCGATCACGATCAAGGACGAGCCTAAGCCGCGGCGTCTTGTGACGCTCGCCGACGCGCGCGCCTATGTTGACGAGGCGCTGCGGCTCGGCCGGCCGGAGCCGTGGCGTGAAGTGTGGCACCGCCTGCAAGCGGTCGCGACCGAGGAGGACGCCATCGAGGCGTTCGGCGATTTGCGCGAACTGCTGGCCGAGGAAGATCTGCTGCTGCCGACGACCAAATAAACCGCGCCGGCAATCGACCGCGCAATCGCGCTTACAGCGTCATTCGTCCGGCGGCGGCGGAATGCGCAGCTCGTGGAAGCCGCGGCCATGCATGGCATAGACATGCTCCACCAGAATGTGGGTCGCCACCTCGTTCTCGGTGCGGCCGAGTTTTCCGAGGGTGGCGAGCAGAACCAAATAGTTGAAGGCCTCGATCGGCAGCGTGAGGCTCAGGGACCGCGCTTCCGAGCGGTTTTCAGGTCGGGCCATAGGGGGACTCGATACGTTATAACAAGGTTATAATAGCGTTAAAACTCTTGGCAAGCGATCGGAATCGTGCAAGTTTGGCTCCTGGCGAGGGTTTTCGCCCAAACATGCTTAAAGCGGACGGCGGCCTTTCGGCCACCGCGCGCGCGTTGAAAAAGCAACGAGCCGGCAATGCCTTAGGGCGCAGATGCGGCTCGGTGAACGGCCGCGCTATGGGCGCTGAGCTTCACCGAAATTTGCGCAGCTATGCGTTGACGGCCTCGCGGAGTCGATTGGACGCGGCCCTCGTCCTGTTGGCGGCCCAGAACCGGCCGTCGCAACGCTTTTTGGGGCCGTCACTCATGTCAGGGGTTACCTGGACCGCGGAGCGCATTGAGCAGCTCCGCCAGCACGTCGTCAGCGGTTTGACCTGCAGTCAGATCGCCGCCGAGATCGGCGTCACGCGCAACGCCGTGATTGGCAAGATCCATCGGCTCGGCCTCTCGCCGACGCGGCCGCCGAGCGCGCCTCCCCGCAGCTACGCGTCGCGGGAGCAACAGCCGCGGCTGCCGTCGCAACGACGGCTGTTGCGCCTGGTCGACGCGCAATCATCGCGCTGCGATGCGGCGCTCGCTTTCGCGCCGGTCGAAAGCGCGAACCGCTGCTCGCTGCTCGAGATCGCAGCCGACGCGTGCCACTGGCCACTCGGCGATCCGCATGCCGCGGACTTTGCCTTCTGCGGCAATACGGCAGTGCCGGGATTGTCCTACTGCGTCGGCCACGCCCGCATGGCCTATCGTCTGCCGGTGCGGCGCAGGGCTTAACGAGCAGCCCCGGCGGGGAACCCCGCCCGACGCAATGCAGATATTCGGCGGGGAACTCGTGCCCGATCCGAATAGTCTCGTGAAATCAATGAATTAAATTCGGAGCTAGCATTTGAACCAAACCGCGGCTCAGCGGTCATACGGTTGAAGAAACGAGAACCAGCCGAAAGAACAAGGAGGTCGGCATGACCCGTCGCGATCAACAGCTTTTGGAGCGCCAGTTGAGCCACCTGCATATTCCGGAACGCCACGACGGCGCCCTGATGCTGACCATGACCGCCTTGTTCGTCGCCGGCCTGTTCCTCGGCGATTGGCACGCCGCGACCGCCGAAGCGAAGCTCCAGCAAACCCGGGACATGACGGTCGCGGCTCTAAGCGGAACCGTTCCGACCTCGACCCTCGTGCGCTAACGCGACTTTCATCCGCTGCACGATAGTAGTTAGCCCCGCACGCGCGGGCCTATTGTTTTGGCAACGACGCGCGCGGCGGTGGCGGCGCATGACCCGGCACGCGGTGCTGCTCTGCACGCTGACCCGCTGACAAAATCGCGCGAGCTCCTACAATACCGGCGAGGGCGGAAGCGTACACGGCCGGGGCTGACCCAATCGGTCCGCCGCGCGGGAAATCTGTGACGCTAAGAACGAGGGCAGGAAATCATGTTCGGAAATCGAATCTTCGGCGTCGCGGTGATTGCACTCCTGGCCGCGGCGGCGCCGGCGCGTGCGCAAGACGATATCGCCGCCAAGGCGCAGACCTGCGCCGCATGCCACGGCCAGAACGGCGTGCCGATCGATCCGAAGACAATCCCGATCATCTGGGGCCAGCAGGCCAGCTATCTCTATAAGGAATTGCACGATTTCCACTCCGGCGACCGCACAAGCCCGATCATGGCGCCGCTGGTGAAGGAGTTTACGCTGCCGCAGCTGCGCGAACTTGCGAACTATTTCGCCGCCAAGGCTTGGCCGGCGGCAACGCCGCCCTCGCCGCCGCCCGCCCCGCCCGAAGGCATCGCCATGTGCGAGGCCTGCCATCAGCGAAATTTCGAAGGCGGCCAACCGGCGCCGCGCCTTGCCGGCCTAAGCAGCGATTATCTCGCCGCCGCCATGCGCGCATTTGCCGACGACCAGCGCACCAACAACGGCGACATGCCGAAATTCATGAAGGCTCTGACCGAGGCCCAGCGCGACGCCATCGCGCGCTATCTATCGGCGCTCTGACCGACACTGCGGCGCGGCTTGCCGGGCGGCGGTGCGCGGCTCCTAAACGCACTTAGTCCAGTTTAACAAAATTGATTGCAGCAACGGCTGCTTAGCGCCGCCTCTGATCAATCCGATTGCGCAGCTCGAAGTAGGCGCTACGCCGGCACCGGCCAGCACGTTGATATCGAGTGGCGTTGCGAAGCGGCGATGCCGCGCCTGCAAGCATTGAGGCCCTCATGAGTTTGCCCGACAATCACAACGTCAATGGCAGCCGAGCCAAGGTCTGCATCCGCGCGTCTATGGCTTGCTGATCGGGCTCGTCCTGTGGCTGGCACTGTCGGTCTGGCTGTTCGCGGCCGGCGGCACGGTCGATTATCTGCACGTCATCGTTCGTATCCGGATTCATCCTGATCGTGGCGCTGCCGCTCATCCTGGCGCGCTTGGCAGTGATGACGTTGCCGCGGGCCCGCAACCGCCGGCGTTCCGCGATTGACGCGGCGGTGCTGATCGCGCTGCCGATCGCGGCGGTGTCGATCCGCATGACGCTGTTCGGCATCGCCTTTGCTGTCGCCGATCATTCCCGGCCGCAGCAGCCGCCCGCGGCCTATTCTTCCGGCTCAGTGGTGAAGAACAACGGATAGCCCTTGCTCTTGCCGAGCTCGGTGGCTTCCTTCGCCTTGGTCTCGGCGACGTCGCGGGTGTAGACGGCGATGACGCAGGCACCGCGGCGATGCGCCGTCATCATCACGCGATAAGCCTGATCCTCGTTCATGCGGAAGACAGCTTTGAGCACCTGCACGACGAATTCGCGCGGCGTGTAGTCGTCGTTGAGTAGAATGACTTTGTAGAGCGGCGGCCGCTGCGTCTTCAGCTTGGTCTTGGTGCGCGGCTTTTCGATCGTCTTGGCGGTCATGACACAGCCCCGCAGCGGTCATTGCGGCGAACCAACGAGCATAATTCAATCGGCCGCCCTGTCCCAGCGTGCTGGCGCAAGGCACTACGGCGCGCACCGCGGAACGCCCCGCCGCGGTAGCGTTGGCTATCGCTTCCGTGCGAAAATAGCGCTTCCATCATCGCGAGGTTCGTCATGGGCGGTATCGTCTGGATCATCATCGTCGGCTTTGTTGCCGGCATGCTCGCGCGTTTCTTCATGCCAGGACCGAACAATCCTCAGGGCTTTATCCTGACCACTGTTCTCGGAATCGTGGGCGCATTTCTGGCGACTTGGATCGGCCAGGCAATTGGGCATTACGACGTCAACCAGGGCGCAGGCTTCATCACCTCCACCATCGGTGCCGTCGTTGTATTGTTCATCTGGCACCGCCTGGTGGCGGCGGGCGTGATCCCGGATCCCGGCAAGCGCTCCTAGCGAGAGATCACTCCGGCGCGCAGCGGGCGTCGCACGGTGCGGCGCTCGACCACCACCGCGTGCGGTGCGCCGGCCCGCCCGGCAATGGTGAGGCGGTTGACGTCCTTGCGGCCCATGCGCAGCACGGCGCCGCGGGCCTCGTCGACGGATACGTCCATCAGCGACGCCACGATCTCAATCTGCGCCGCAAGCTCGTCGGTGAGACCCTGAGCGGCTTGCACCGCCTCTTCCACCGTCGGCGGATCGCGCCGCACCCGGCGCATCCCATCCTTGGTCTCCCAAATCTCGCTCATGTCGCACCTGTCAGTCGCAGACTTTGATCGCAGATTCCTTGGCATTCCAAAGCCATTATAGGCCCATATCGCACTGCAACAATAACATTGTGCAGTGCAATCACACAAATTTCATTGACCTTTTGGACCAGCTGACGGCCAGCCAAAGGCTAGAATGTGCGCCGCTGGCGGCCTTTCGGCGCGCCAGCGGCTCAAAAGCGCGCGAAGCTGGCACGCTGAAACCGTCAGCGCGGCGCCATCTCGCTGAACAGCACGCCGCCCTTGGCCTTGGCGGTCTTCGGAGTCTCGACCAGCGACACGGTGACGGAGTCCGCCGTGGTGCCGGCGTTCTTCACCACCGCTGTGGTAATGTCCTTTACCAGGCCGCGCTTCTGATCGAGGCTGCGGCCTTCCAATATGTAGACGACGACTTCAGGCATGAATCTAACTCCTCCTGTTTGACGCCCCGGTTCTGGCGCCGCCGCTGCCAGCGGGACACTGCGGCCGGTGCGGACGCTCACAAGCGATCGGACGTTACTATCGGGAAGTTCGCAGCGGCGCACAACGGGGGCCGGCCGCCGGCGATAAGCCCATTGCCAACGCGGAAATGAACTTTTTT
>Ga0306926_10003056_pt1 | contig 17224 bp, 16 predicted proteins | sample flu12Cox44000178_FD_203759 | JGI IMG/M metagenome (GOLD analysis project Ga0306926, IMG submission 203759) | Lab enrichment of tropical soil microbial communities from Luquillo Experimental Forest, Puerto Rico - flux8day.12C.oxic.44.000.178 (v2)... | ecosystem: Environmental > Terrestrial >... | reverse complement strand
CCCTCGGCCTTTCCCTATCAGGCCGAGTACCGTGCTGCCCACATCGCGCTCACTGCCGCCGCGACAGCCTGACGAACCAGAAGACGCCGCGAAAAAATCACGCAAACCACTTTGGGGACTATTGCCCTACAAGGACTCGCAAAAGTTGAAATCGGGGTCGACTTAATCCACAACCGCTATTCTCTTTAGGCGCCTGACCATTCAGCGCCTTGCTGACGCCCGAAAACCAACCCGATATGAGAAATCCGGGCTAGCCCTTCTTGAAGCCAGCGCCCCGCGGCGGCTTGCCGTAACCCACCTCGTAATCGCCCTTCGTCCGGGTCGCCATCCTGTCTCTCAAACTTACCGGGGCTTGATATAGCGGAAAACGAAACGATTGTCCATCAATAATTGCGATTACCGTTACAATATCGCAGTTCCATTGTTATTCGATTGTTAAGCGCGGCGAAATTCGTTGATCGGCGAAAAAATTCCATTGATCTTCCATTGATCCGCTAAGTAACGAATTCTATCTCTAACTCACTGATATCGCGTTTTATTTTTCACGCCAAAGCGGCCGGTCGCGGCGCGAAATCGCGATTTTCGCTGTATTTCGGCCGCCACGGGGCGGGTCGGCCGCTAACATTATGCCGCGTGCCGGGGTCGACAGCATCGATCCATGGTCGATAGGATCGCTGATCGCACTCAACGGAAAGGCGCCCAGTATGACCCGCCATTTCGGCGTCCTGATCCCATCGACCAACACGACCGTCGAGATCGAGTGCCGGCTGTTGCCGGCGACTTACCAGGCGCATATCGGGCGGCTGATGTCGAGCACCCCCGGACGGACCTTTGCGCCGAGCCGGGACGAGGACATCGACTACCAGTCGCGCCTGCTCGGCACCGCCAAGGTCGAGCTCGTGATCTTGGCGCAAACTTCGGCGAGCCTGTTCGCCGACGATTACGACGCGGTCGTGACCCGGCGGATGAGCGCCGGTGCGGGCGTTCCGGCCATTGCCTCGGCGCAGGCTGTCGGCCGCGCGGTGCGCGCTCTCGGGGCGCGGCACATCGCAATCGTCTCGCCCTATTCGGAAGAGGTCAATCAGCGTGCCGGCCGCTATTTCGCCTCGAAGCACGGGCTCGAGGCCGTCGCCCTCGAGGGCTTCGGCGCCACCGATTCCTACGCGATCGGGCAGCTCGGCCCGGAGAACGCGCGCAACGCCTTCGCACGGATCAACCGGCCCGAGATCGAGGTCTTTATCGTGCCCGGCGGCAACTTCCCGACCATGAGTTCGATCGCCCAGTGGGAGCGGGAATTCGGTAAGCCGGTCGTAACCACCAACCAAGCCTCGTTTTGGGCGATGCTTCAGGTGCTCAAAACCGGAGACCGTGTCCCCGGCTTTGGCCGTCTGCTCGCCGAGGCTCCGGCGGGCTGACGGCTCAGGGCATGTAATAGGCGAAGACGACCGGAGAGACGAAGGCCCAGGTCTCGATGAAGGTCGAGCGGTCGGGTTTCCGGCCGAGCTCCTCCATCGCGCCTAAGAGGCAGAACCAGTTCAGCACCTCGTGCTGGCCGCTGTCCTCGATCTCGTCGGTCGTGTAACGGTGCCAGATCGCGTAGTCGCCCGTTTCCAACGCGTCGTACAGGCGGCGGTCGGCCGCGACGTCGGGCCAGAGCTGGTAGTTCTTTTCGGTCAGAAACGAGTGCGACCAGCTCGACGAGGCCATGATCGCGGTACGCCACGGGCTCTTCGTCATGACCCTCGCGGCGGCCGCACCAACCGCCATGCAGCGTGCGGGGCTGGGCGAAGGCGGATCGAGCTCACGGATCTTGTCGCGCATCGCCAACGGCAGGCGTAGTCCGCGCGCCGCGTTGACGCGCCGGCCGTAGCAGTTCACCGAGAACGGCACGACTGGGTAGTCGAACCCACGCCGTTCGTCGTCGAACAGCAACAGCGTGTAGGCGAAGGCATGGCCGAGCGGGTGGTGCAGTGGCTTGTACGCATACGCCGTGTCGATCCCGGCTTCGAGCAGTCCTGAAGCGAGGTATTTGCCGGCCGCGCGGTGGCCGGCGAAGCTGAAGCGCGCGTTATTAGGCTCGCCCCAGGGGTTCCAAGCCCGGTTCTTCCACGGCTCGATCTCGTGTTCGTCATAGGCCAGCACCGCGAAGGGTGGAACGACGTCCTCCTTGAAATTCTCGTACTGGTCGTCGCCGAACATGACGATCACGTCGGGCTTGAAGTCGTCGAGTGCCGCCCGCGCCTCAGCAAAGTGCCGGCGATAAACTTCGCGCGCCCGCCCCGCTGCCGAGGCACCAAAATCGTTGCCGAGCTCCTCGCGCAGCGGAGCCGGCCAGCGCGCCGGGTCCTTCATCTCCGCCGGCATATCGGGGTCGTCGAGCGAGGTCCGCATCATGCCGGTCCAGTCCTCGTTACGGCGCAGCATGACCGGTCGATGCGTGCAGCCCAATCCTAGGATTTCAGCCATTGTCGCCCTCCCGTTCGAGATTGCTTCGTCGCGCTGCCGCGCGCCTCGCAATGACGGGGAATTCTGTCATTGCGAGCGCAGCGAAGCAATCTCGGCCTTACGGGAGGTCGACCAACAGCGTCTCACCCATGGTTGGCGTGCCAGTAGGTATTGCGCAGCACATGGCCGGGGAGCGCGCCCGTGTGCTTGCCTTGGTCGTACAGCACTTCACCGTTGACGATAGTGGCGAAGATGCCCTCGGCCGGCTCCTTGATGCGCCAAGCGCCCTTCGGGAAGTCGCGGACGACGACTTCGCGACCGCACTTCACGGTCGCCGGATCGAAGATCACGACATCGGCGGCCATGCCGGGACGCAGCAGCCCGCGGTCATAAAGCCCGAAGACCGAGGCCGAGTCGAAGGTCAGCCGCCGCACCGCCTGCTCCAGGGTCATCACCTGCTTCTCGCGCACCCATTCGCCGAGTGAGGTAGCCGTAGCCGCCGTGGAACTGAACATGCGCGCCGCCATCGCCGAGCCCGATCACCGCGTTGGGATGGGTCAGGATCTTTGTCAGCGCCTCGTCGTCGACATTGTTCTCGGCCTGCAAAAAGCGGGTTTCGAGCTTTTCCTCGACAACGAGATCGAGGAAGGCGTCGATCACACGCTTGCCCTGCTTCTCGGCGATCTGCCCGATCGACTTGAACTGCATCCACTTGTTCTTTTCGAGCACCGGCTCGTTGACCCACATGTAATTCCACCAGGTCTTCGAGAAGCCGACCGTCGTTTCGGGTTTGTTGACGACCGCTTCCTCGTGGAGCTTGGCGCGGATCTCAGGGTCGGCGTAGGCCCTCATCTTCTCTTCGTCCGACGACAGCAGGATCGGATGCCAGGTCGGCAGGCCGCGGAAGACCTGGCAGTTTTTCATCGTGAAGTCCTGCGTGACCCGGTTCGGGCTGCACATCGGGTAGGCGCGAATGCCCAATGCAGCGGTCTCCTCGACCCGCGCCATGTGCGTCTTCCACTCGTCGGGCTTGCGCATGGTCTGAGAGAGGCTGTTGTAGACGACGGTTCGCCCGGTCGCCTCGGCGAGACGCCGGATCATGCCGTCCTTCAACTCGACATACTGGCCGCCACCGGCCTGGATCGTGCCGGTGCTCATTTCGCGCAGCACGTCGCCGAGCGCAAAAATCTCCTTTTCGTCGGCCCACAGGGCGGGGATGTGCACACCCTGCGGGTCGTAGTGGCCCTTTTCGCGCGACACCGAGAGGCCGAGCGCGCCGGCTTTCATGCCGTCGCGTACGACATCCTGCATCGCCTTGATCTGGTTGTCTGAGGCGCCGGGCTTCTGACACTCGTCGCCCATCACGTAATGGCGCACCGCGGTATGGCCGATCAGATTGCCGACATTGATGCCGAGGCACTTGTCGAGCCGGTCCATGTATTGGCCGGTCGTCTCCCAGTCGAAGTCGACGGTGCGCAACACCTCCATCGGGATCGCTTCGACATAGGAGAGGAATTCGGCCAGCCGCTCCTCGCTGCCCTTGCGCACCGGCGCCAATGACAAGGAGCAATTGCCGAAGATCACGGTGGTGGCGCCGTGCTCGGGGGAGAAAGTGCACAGCGGGTCCCAGGTGACCTGGGCATCGTAATGGCAGTGATTATCGATAAAGCCAGGGGCGACGGCACGGCCCTCGGCGTCGATCGTGCACGCTGCAGCGCCGCCCAGCTTACCGATGTCGACGATCTTGCCGTCCTTGATGCCGACGTCACCGCGGAACGCCGGCATCCCCGAGCCGTCGACGATCAGTCCGTTCTTGATCAGCAGATCATACGCCATCGGCTTCTTCCTCCTCGGCCTGGGTTACCCCTCGCAACCCGCAATTCCTCCACGGAGTGTAGCGCTTCAAGCGGCAGAAACACACCCTGCCTGCGTGGCAAGCTATGACGAGAACGCGGGGGTGCCCGTCGTAAAGCGGTGGCAATGGTGGTCGGCAGACCGGTTCGTGTTAAAGCCTGTTGGCGTCGATGCCGAGGGAGCACTCACACTATGACATTATCCGCCGACGAATATCGCGACCATCTCGAGGCGACTGCCGTCCGCGCAGGCTTCACCTTCGGCGACGTCGTTCTACCGAGCGAGCACGATGTGAGCGTCGGGCAGCTGCGATTCCGTTATCTCGATTGGGGAACCAAAGGGCTGCGGCCGATCCTCTTTCTGCACGGCGGCGCCCTGACCGCGCATACTTGGGATTTGTGCTGCCTCGCGTTGCGCGACGAGTTTCACTGCGTCGCACTCGATCAGCGCGGCCACGGCGACAGTGATTGGGCTCCCGACGCCGATTATTCGATCGGTGCGCAGCGCGAGGATATCCGAGGCTTCGCCGATCGGCTGAGCCTCGATCGTTTCGTGCTCGTCGGGCAGTCGATGGGAGCGATCAATGGGCTCGCTTTCGCCGTCGCCCATCCGGAGCGGCTTTCGGCATTGGTCATGATCGATGCCGGCCCCGAGGTGCGGCGCCGGGGGTCAAGCCGCATCCGCGATTTCGTCAACGGCGGGGAGAAACCGGAGTCGCTCGACGAGATCATCGAGCGGGCACTCGCCTTCAATCCGAGGCGCGACCCACAGATTCTGCGCCGTAGCCTGATGCACAATCTACGCCCGCAACCGGATGGCACCTGGAGCTGGAAATACGACAGGAGCAGGTTTCAACGGCTCGATCACGACGCGCACCTCGCCGAGCGGCGCCGGCTCGCCGATGACCTCGCCAACGTCACCTGTCCCGCCTTGGTCGTGCGCGGCGCCGAGAGCGACGTGTTCCATCAGGACGATGCCGAGCGTTTGGCGAAGAATTTCCCCGGCGGCCGCCAAATCACGATTGCGCAGGCCGGACACACGGTGCAGGGCGACAACCCAAAGGATTTGGTCGCCGTGCTGCGCGATTTTCTCGGGTGAGATGGTAGGCGCGCGCCTTTAATCTTGCCGCACGAGCTTGCGGATCCGTTGGTTTTCGGTGTCGCCGATATAGATCGACCCGTCGGGTCCGACGACGGCGCCGTGCGGGCGGCCAAGACCCGCTGCCCGCGCCGGCCCGCCATCGCCTTCGCCGCCCTTCCGGCCGCCGGCGATGGTCTCGACAATTCCATTCGCGGCATGGATGCAGCGGATCGCGTGGTTCTCGGTATCGACGATCAGGATGTCGCCGCCGGGGTCGAGAGTGAATTCCTTCGGCGCGTCGAAAACCGCGTCCCGCGCCAGCCCGCCGTCGCCGCTATAACCGCGGGCGCCGGTGCCGGCCATGGTGATGATAATGCTGTTACGGGGGTCGACCACCCGCAGTGTGCTGCCTTGGCGCTCTAGAATGTAGACGGTTCCGTCGGTTGCCACCTTGACCGCGCGGGCGCCGAACACGCCGGCCGCCATCGCGGGTCCGCCGTCGCCGCTGTGCTGCGCCTCGCCGGTTCCGGCGAAGGTCGAGATCGTCCCCGTGGCGAGGTCGACGACGCGAACCCGGTGGTCGGCGACATCGGCAATGAACAGCCGGCCCCGCACAGGATCAAGCGCCAAGCCGTTCGGCTCGACCATTCTCGCCCGTGAAGCCGGGCCGCCATCGCCGCTGAACCCTGCAGCGCCGTTGCCGGCGAATGTCGCGATCACGCCCGAGGCGCCCTCGACCCGGCGGACGCAATGATTGTGGCGATCGGCGATGTAGACGTTTGCCCCCTTGTCGATCGCGATGCCGTAAGGTTCGTTGAGCCGGGCGCGGGTGGCCGGACCGCCATCGCCGGAATAGCCGGCCTCACCCGATCCGGCGCAGGTCGTGATGATGCCGGTCCGCACATCGACGCGCCGGATGCGATGGTTAAAGGTGTCGGAAAAATAGAGATTGCCGTCCGCGTCGAAGCCAACATCGAACGGCCCGTTCAGAAGGGCTCTTTCGGCCGGTCCGCCATCCCCCGCGAAGCCCCGCTCGCCGGTGCCGACTGCCGTCGTGATAATCCAGGACTGACTTGGCATGAGCGGCCCCTCGGTTGAGGAGAACGATCTTAGCATCGCTTTCCGAGCCGGGGACCGCCGATGTAAGCTACCCTGTTTCCCCCGCACGAGTGACGCCATGTCCTCCCTGCGCATCTCGACCCTTTGCTCACTCCCAGCCGCCGGGCTCCTCGCGGCGATGCTGCTCGGCCCGGCGGCGGCCGATCCTCCCGAGATCGCTTCGCTGACCGGGCAGCTGCTGATCGCGTCACCCAATATCGGCGACCCGCGCTTTGCCCACACCGTTATCCTGATGGTGAAACACGATAAGGACGGGGCGCTCGGCATCACCATCAATCGGCCGGTCGGCGAGCGCTCGATCGTGAGCCTGCTGGAAGCACCCGGCGAAGACGTCTCGGGTATCGAGGGTACTCTGCAGGTCTTCGCCGGCGGTCCGGTGCAACCCGAGCTCGGCTTTGTCATCCACAGCGCCGAATACCGGCGCGACGAGACTCTCGAGGTCGACGGACACGTGGCAATGACTGCGAGCCGTCAGGTCTTGCGTGACATCGGTCACCATCGCGGCCCTCAGAAGAGCCTGTTTGCGCTCGGCTACGCGGGCTGGGGACCAGGCCAGCTCGAAGGCGAACTGGCCCGCCACGACTGGTTCACCGCGCCCGAAGAACCCAAGCTGATCTTCGACGACAATCGCGCCAGTCTGTGGGAGGACGCGATGGCGCACCGCACTCGTGAGCTTTAATGCGACATCAGCACCGGCAATGTCATGCTCCGCAGGATCGAGCGGGTGGCGCCGCCGAGCAATAGCTCGCGCACACGGGAGTGCCCATAGGCACCGATCACGAGGAGATCAGCGCCGAGATCGGCGGCACGCGACAACAGCACGTCGCCGGCCGGAATGCCGGCCGAGACGGTGCGCTCGATCGTGGCCTTGACGCCGTGGCGCGCCAGATGCAGCGAGATGTCGGCGCCGGGAAGCTCGCCGTGCGCATCCGGTCCTTCGCGCGCATCGATCGTCAGCACGGTCACGACGTCTGCCGCCGTCAGCAGCGGCATCGCGTCATTGACGGCGCGGGTCGCCTCGCGGGTCGCATTCCAGCCGATCAGCACGCGGCGGCCGACGGTTTCGAAATGCCCGGCATAGGGCACGACAAGGACCGGCCGCCCCGAGGAGAAGGTCACGTGCTCGGGGCGCGGCCGGATCAAATCCGCGTCGCCGCGGTCGGGATCGAGCTGACCGAGGATTGTCAGATCGACATAGCGGGCGTGCAGCTCGGGGTCGGATTCGGCACCCGCGGCAGCCACGCGCCACTCGGCCGAAAGGCCGCGCAGGCTCGCGGCGTGCTCGAACGCTTGGCGCTCTTTCTCGCATACCTCTTGCGCCTTCTCGCGCAACTCGTGGAAGAACGGGTCGAGCAGTGCGGGGTCGTAATAACCGAAGTGCCTCGGCGCCTCGGGAATCGGGAGCGGGTAGAGCCCGACCAGATGCGCGGCAAAACGCTCCGCAAGCGCTGCCGCGAGGTCCATGCGCCCACGCGATGCCGTCTCGGAATCGAGGACGACCAGCAGGTCCTTGTAGCTCATATGTCGATCTCCTGATCTCGGTCGACAAAGATAGCGGGCCGCGGCGGCCGACCGCAATGTGGCGGCGTCGGCCGAGTGTGCTATGACCAGAGACGATGACCGATCTGGCCTTCACCCCGGCCGCCGAGCTCGCTCGGCTGATCGCCTCGCTGTCGCCGGTCGAGCTCGTCGACGGGGTTCTCGCCCGCATCGAGCGCGCGCAGCCAACCCTTAATCCCTTCATCACCGTGACCGCGGAGTCGGCCCGCGCGGAGGCGCGCGCGGCCGAGGCGGTTCTGATGCGGGGTGACACTCTGGGGCCGCTCTGCGGCGTGCCGTTCTCGGTCAAGGACCTCGTCAACACCGCAGGGGTGCGGACGACCTTCGGCTCAGTGGCGCTCGCCGACAATGTCCCTGCGGCCGACTCGGTCGCGGTGGCGCGGCTGAAGCGCGCGGGCGCCATCCTGATCGGCAAGACGACGACCCCGGAATTCGGCCACAAGCCCTTCACCGAGGCGCCGCTCTTCGGCCGCACCGCCAATGCCTGGGACCAAAGCCGCACCGCGGGCGGCTCGAGCGGCGGTGCCGCGGTCGCGGTCGCCGCCGGTCTCGGTCCGCTCGCGGTCGGCACCGACGGCGGCGGATCGGGCCGCATCCCGGCCGCCTGCAACGGTGTGGTCGGCTTTAAGCAGACCCTGGGTCTGATCCCGCACGACCTGACTCCCGACGGGTTCGGCAACCAGTCCTACATCATGCCGATCACCCGCACGGTGATGGACAGCGCCTTGATGCTGCAGGCGATGGCCGATCCCGACCCGTGCGACCCGCATTCGCTCGGGCTGCCGGTCGAAGATTTTATCGCCGCGGCTCGCCCCGAGGGTGAGCTCAGGGGTCTGCGCATCGCCTGGCGGCCCTACCTCGGCAACCGCAAGGTGGCGCGCGAGGTCATGGCCCTGTGCGAGGCGGCCGTCGCCGTGCTCGCCGAGCTGGGTGCCGTCGTAGAGCCGATGGAGGACGACTTCGAAAATACCGAGCCCGTGTGGCTGGTGCTGACCCAATCGTTCTGGAATGCCCGGTTCCGCCGCTATGTGCCCGAATTCGGCGCACGGATGAGCTCGACTCTGCTGCGCCAGATGGATGACGGCGCCCACTACAGCGCAACGGAATTGCAGGAGGCGATGTTCGCGCGCACCCGGATCTATCGCGAAATCCAGGGCTGGTTCCAGCAATATGACATGATCGCAACGCCGACCTTGGCGCGCACCGCGCTTGCGATCGACCACGATTTCTTCGCCCCGATCGAGATCGACGGCGAGCCGGCCGACACCGTGCGCAAGGCCTGGTATCCCTACACGCACCCGTTCAACCTGTCCGGCAATCCGGCGGTGACCCTGCCGTGCGGCTGGGCGGGCGACAGCCTCTCGGTCGGGCTGCAGCTCGTCGGTCCGCATCTCGGCGATGCGCGGCTGCTGCGCGCCGCCGCTTTGTTCGAGATGGCGCGGCCTTGGGTGCATCGCACGCCGCCGCTGTCTTGGTAGCCGATGGGGTTGTTGTTCCGTTCCACGGTCGATTCCGCGGCGCGCTGGCAGGCGCAGCTCACCCGGCTGACCCAAGAGCTCGACATCCGGGTTTGGCCGGAGATCGGCGACCCGGCGGAAATCGACTATGCACTGGTGTGGCGGCCGGAGCCCGGCTTCCTGGCGTCATTGCCGAACCTCACGCTGATCCTGTCGCTCGGCGCCGGGGTCGACCACCTGCTCGGCGACCCGCGATTGCCGCTCCACCTGCCAATCGTCCGGCTCGTCGACCCCCATATGACGGATGCGATGAGCGAATACGTCGTCCTGCAGGTGCTGCGCCTGCACCGCCGGGACCTCGACTACCGCGCCCAGCAGGAGGCCGGGCTTTGGCATGAGCTTGATCAGCAAAACGCTGTCGAGCGCCGGGTCGGGATCCTCGGCCTCGGCGAGCTCGGGCAGGATGCCGCAAAGAAACTGAAGGCGCTCGGGTTCGATGTTGCCGGCTGGAGCCGCAGCGCAAGGACTGTCGCGGGCGTTAGGTGCCACGCCGGTGCGGCGGGTCTGCCGCTGCTCCTCGGCCGCAGCGAGATCCTCGTCTGCCTGTTGCCGCTGACCACCGAGACCGAGGGGATATTGAATGCCCACAACCTGGCGCTGCTGCCGAAGGGTGCGGCGCTGGTCAACGCTGCCCGCGGCGCCCATCTCGTCGAAGAGGACTTGCTCGCGGCGCTAGCCTCGGGCCAGATCTCGGCGGCGGTTCTCGACGTCTTTCGCGACGAGCCGCTGCCCGCCGATCACCCGTTCTGGCGCCACCCGCGCATCGTCGTGACGCCGCACGTCGCCGCCTTTACCAACCCGGCGACCGCGGCGCCGATCATCCTCGACAACATCCGCCGCTTCGAGGAAGGCCGGCCGCTTCTCAAACGGGTCGATCCGGCGCGCGGCTATTGACGGACCGCGTCGCTTAGGCCGGACGCGCAGGCGCAAATTCCCGGTTACCAAACAAATACCGGGTAACATCAAATTCCCGGACCCAACGGGTGAATCGGGGACTCGGTTTTTCGTAAAATCAACAAGTTGCGTATAAATTTCCCGAGATCAGCGAGCCGGGAATTTACTCCGGCCGAACCGGGAAATTTTTCGCCCGATCGGCGACAATTTTCCCGGTTTTCGGAGATATCGGGGAATTATCTGGGAATCGGCGAGCCCCCGCTGCTACCACGCAGGGGGCTGGTAATAGGGCGGCGGATAATAATTGTAGGGGGGTGCCGCATAGGCCGCCGAAGTGGCCACAGCACCGACCGCCGCACCAGCCACCGCTGCCCCGGCAACGGCACCGGCGCCATAGCCATAACCGCCGTAATGGTACCCGCCGCCGTAATACGCACCGTGGTACCCGCCGCCATAGTAGCCGCCGTGATAGCCGCCATAATAGGTACCGCCCCCCGGCGGGCGGTAGGCGGTGCCGCCATAGGGGCCGCGAGCCGCGGCACCGCCATAGGGGCCGCGCACCGCGGCGCCGCCCATCGGACCGCGGTAGGCGGCACCGCCGTAGGCGCCGTGGTAGACCCCCCAACCCCAGGCGTTCGGCGCGGCCGATGTCGCCAACACCGCGCCGAGAGCGAGGATCGTCAGTCGTTTCATCACTTAGTTCCCTTCCGCCTGCCTGCCGGCGGCGCAGCTGCCGCTACCGGCTTCAGCTCCACTTGCGTTGCTCCGGCAGGCGGCTGGAAAGCGAAATCGGCATCGGGCGTCTGGACATTGAAGTTCCAATCGGAGAACTGCGCGATGAAGTTCGGTTGGCCGGGCAGCGTGCGGTAGGTCACGATCAACCGGCGCGGCAAGGATTGCTCATTCCTCGCCACCCACAGCTCGAGCTCGATGCCGGGCGGCTGAAAAAAGAACAGATGATCATAGGGAGTGCCGTCGATCGTCACGGTGTTGACGAGCCGGCCCGAGGTGACGCCGGTCAAAAACGCCTTCCCCGGCTCCTCGGACAGGAAATCGGCGAGCGGGAAATCGACGCCGAGACGGCCGACCGCCTCTTTCAGCATGCCCGCGATCGTGCCCTCCGGCACGGCAATGCTGGCATATTTGTTCTGCGCGGCCGAGTAGATGATTGCGGTCTTGCCGTCGAAGACGAGCTTGCTCGACCCGTCGTCGCCGCCCACCTCGGCCAACAGCCGGTTCGGTCGGTGCATCGTGACCTTCAACGTGTGGAAGATGTGTAGCGGCTCGCCGTTCGGCTCCGCGTAGACTCTGATCGTCTGCGCCTGAAACGACATTTGCTCGGCGCGCAAGGTCTGACCCATGCGCTGGAGCGCAGCGCTCGCCTCCTCGCTGATCGCCGGTTGCGCCTGCTTGGCGGGCTCGGCCGCATGCACCATGACCGGGACAAAGCCGATGACGCCGCCGGCAAGCAATCCGCCGAGAATCGCGATGTGTCGAAGCTTCACCATTCTATCTTCCTCGAAATCTGACCCCGCAAGTTCGCTGAGCGTGACCTGCGGCGGCGCTGCCTATGCACCTTTAAAAATCTTGCCGCAAGGACGAACGCGAAGTTTTGCTAACCGCTGATCCGGATCCCAGCCGAAATTACCAACCGCTATTCCGGCGGGGTCAGCCGCTTGCGTATGAAACGCCGGTGATGGTCGGGCGGGTAGTCGAGCCGCCCGAACTCCTGATAACCCAAATTTTCGTAGAAGCCGGGCGCCTGAAAGCTGAACGTGTCCAGCCATGCCGAGTGACAGCCGCGTTCGCGGGCGAGGACTTCCGCCCGAGCCATCAGCTCGCGCCCGACGCCGCGGCCGCGCAGTTCCTCGGACACCCAGAGATATTTTACGAACAGCCACCCGCAATAGGTTTCACCCGCAAGCCCTGCGACGATCCGTGTCTCGTCTCGCAAGAAAATGGCGAGCGGAAGCCAAGGCGGATGCTGCGGCCATCGCCCTTCATTATAGGTCTCCAACGCATGCGGCAGCACATCGACATCGGCGTCGGCGGGTGCATCTTCTACCGTCAGCCGATAGCCTGGACCGAGCCCGGGAACGGAAGGGTCGCTCATACCCCACCACCGGAAACGAGATTAACCGGCCCCACGAATTCTCCCAAATCTGCATCGTCGGCGAGCGAAACCCGGAGTATAGGCTATCCATACCCTGCCCGGGCTAGAATCTAAGACATATCGGTGCTCGGTTATACGGCAAGCTCCCACAGGCGGCCGGGGTCGAGCGGTATCTCGAGGATGTCGATGCCGCGCGCGGGCAGCTCCAGAGCGTCCTCGATGGCTTGGGTGAACAGCGCGCCTACAGGAATCGCTCCGGCCTCACCCACCCCCTTGACGCCCAGCTCGTTGTAGGGCGAGGGCGTGACGTTGTGGAGGATTTCGACCCTCGGCACTTCCGTCGCGGTCGGCAACAGATAATCGGCAAGGGTGCCGTTGATGAGCTGGCCTTGTTCGTCGAACGCCAGCCGCTCGTAAAAGGCGTTGCCGATCCCTTGGGCGACGCCGCCCTGGATCTGGCCGGTGACGATCAGCGGATTGATCACCGTGCCGCAATCATGCACCACCACGTATTTTAGGATGCGCAGCTTCATGGTCGCCGGATCGATCTCGACGATCATTGCGTGCGCCCCCGCCGCAGTAGCGCCTTTGGCCGGGCCGAAATAGGCGGTCGCCTCCAGCCCCGGCTCGGTCCCTGGCCGGACCGCGCCACGTAGCGGGTTGGCCAGCGCTGCCAACGCCCCGAGCCTGATGTTGCGCCGCGGCACCCCTTTGATCGCGACCTGTCCGTCCGCCAGCAACAGATCGGCCTCGGCGCATTCGAAATGCTCGGCGGCGGTTCGCAGGATCTTGGCGCGCACCTGCTTCGCCGCAGCATGGGCAGCGTTGCCGGCCACCACCGCGCCGCGGCTGGCGAAGGTGCCAACGCCCCAATGGAACTGGTCGGTGTCGCCGGTCACCACATCGATGTTGGAGACTGCGACGCCGATCTCGTCGGCGACGATCTGGGCGAAGCTGGTGAAATGGCCCTGACCCTGGGTGCCGATGCCGGTTGCGAGCAGCACCCGGCCGCTGGCCTGGACCTGGATTCTGGCGCCCTCATAGGGGCCGATGCCGGTGCCTTCGACGTAGAACACCACGCCGATGCCCACCCGCCTTCCCGCGGCCCGCAGCTGCGGCTGCTCCTCGGCGATGAATGCGCGATACCCGATCGCGTCGAGCGCCTTGTCGAGAACTGGGCCGTAATCGCCGCTGTCGTAATGCAACGGCGCGAAGTCCTGGTAGATGATGTGGTTGTCGTAGGGGAACGCGTCAGGCGCGATGAAGTTGCGCCGGCGAATCTCGGTGCGATCGACCCCAAGCTCGCGCGCGGCGATGTCCAGCAGCCTCTCGATGACGAATACCCCGTGCTGTCGGCCGGCGCCGCGATAGGGCGAGACGATCGGAAGCGTGGTGAAGACCGCGGTGAACCGGCTGTCATAGGCGGGCACGACGTAGGGGCCGAGCAGCGTGCACTGGCTGTTGAGCGGTACAGTTAGGCCGTAGGGATCGTATGCGCCGCTGTCGTGCAGGAACTCGTCCCTGACTCCGAGGATGCGACCGTCACCGGCCAAGGCGATCTCCGCGTCGTGGATTTGCGAGCGTTCCTGCGTGGTGGCGAGGAAATGCTCGGCGCGATCCTCGATCCATTTGACCGGCCGCTCCAATCGTATCGCCAGCCAGGGCAGCAGCACCTCCTCGGGATAGAACATCATGATCTTGGGGCCGAAGCCGCCGCCAATGAATGGCGCCACCACTCGCACCTGGCGCTCGGACAACTCCAGCATGGCGGCCAGGCCATTGCGGACCACCACCGGCGCCTGGGTGGTGTCCCATACTGTGAGCCGCTCGGCCTTGGCGTCCCAATCGGCAACGACGCCGCGCGTCTCGATCGGTGCCGAGCAGCCGCGGTCGTAGCGGAAGCGGCGGCGCAGCACCAGGGCGGCGGCTTGTCGAGCGGTGTCGTAGTCGCCCTTTCTTTGGCGTACGCGGGCGGCGACATTGCCGGTGACGTCGTCGTGGACCGGCGCCGAGTCGGGCTCCAACGCGCGCTCGAGGTCGGTCACCGCCGGCAGCGGCTGGTATTCGACCGTGATGTCGGCCAGCGCGTCCTCGGCAATGTAGCGGCTCTCGGCCACCACCACGGCAACCGGCTCGCCGACATGGCGAACCTTGCCGCGCGCCAGCGGTACCTGGGTTCGCTGGTTGAAGATCATGCCCTCGATGGGCGGCGGCGGCACTAGCAGCGGGCCCGGTTTCCAATAGCCGCCGAGATCATCGGCGGCGTAGGCGGCAACCACGCCGGGCCGCTTCCGGACCCGCGACAGATCAACTGCACCCAGCCTGGCATGAGCGTGCGGGCTGCGCAGGAAGGCGACGTGCAGCATCCCTGGCCGTTCGACATCGTTCACAAACAGCGCCCGGCCGGTAAGCAGGCGGCGGTCCTCATTGCGCGTGATCGGGGCACCGAGATAACGGGTGGTCATCGCATAGCCATTTGCCGCGCCGCGAGAAGGATGCCGTCGACGATGTGCTGGCAGCCGATGCAACGACACAGATTGCCCGACAACGCCTCGCGGACCGGCGCCTCGTCCGGCTCCGGCGTTTCGGCCAGGAATGCCACCATGGTGATCGGGATATGGGGTGTGGCGAAGCCGCATTGCAGAGAATGAGTGGCGGCAAAAGCCTCCTGGAGCGGATGCAGCCCGTCGCCCGCGGCTTCGCTGCGGCAGCGGACTGCTCGAACGGCAAGCACATCAGCAGGAAATTCCGGTTTAGTATACCGGCAACGGGGGTCACGCCGCTCAATTTTGACGGCGAGCGCGCGACCGCGACGATACTGACCAATCCTAGGACAATCACGACGTGCAACGACCTTTCGACAATGGCACAGCTTCAGTTCAATTGAGATGGGGGAACAATGATTATTTTCGGCGGTGCGTTGGTGGTTCTGTATTTGGTTTTTTGGTCCTGGCATTCGCCTTGGGTAGGCAAGCTCACCGAGGCGGAGATCGATCGTTACCTGGCGATCATCGAAAAGCGGCTGCTGCCGGCGGAGGAGATCAAGGCGTTTACCTCGCGTATCCGCTCGTGGGCCGAGGCTGACGATGGCAGGCCAGTCTACATGTTCAATCTCATCCACTTCCTGCCGCAGTTGCGTACATTCCGGCGCTCCGGAGTTCAAGGGAACACCTCAGGAGGCCAACGCCTACTATGAAAAGAGCATCATGTGGCTATGGCTCCGTCATGCAGCCTACCCGATTTTTAGCGGGGTCCCTCAGGCCAAGAACCTGATCAACATGCAGCCGGAAAAGGACCTGGAGCGAGGCGGCTGTCGCCTGTTATCGCAACCGTCGCACGTTTCTGAAACTGTTGTCCGACCCTTCTTACGCGCCAATGGAACCCTATAAATTCATAGCCTTGCAGATCGACCTTGTTCCGGTCTCGGGCAAGAAGGTGATACCGGACCTGCGCTTGGTGGTAGGCGTTGGATTTATCATCATTTTCCTGCTGGTCGGGTGGATAAGCGCCCCTTGATCGTGGGTTTTGGGGGCGATCCCTATCCGTACTGGGAATTTGATCCGAAATGAACTAATTCGTCTGAGGGCGGATTCTTATTCGGCGTCGTTTTGGTGATGTACAACAGCTTGACCGGCAAATGGGGGATCATCGGTGTGGCGCTGCTGGCGGCGGGCGTCTGGTTCGGTTGGGACGGGGTGAAAAAACTCTGCGCATAAGCACAAGGCCAATCAGCGTATCTTTCTCCCAATCGGTATTTAAGTCGGGTCAAACTTGGGCGTAGCATCCTCGACCGATATTTTCGCCTGACGGTTAACCAGTCGCATTGCTTCCAAGGTCAGCCGCCAGCTAGATGTCGCAAATGGGTTGATACGGCAATATGTGAACAGACTGCAAGACCATCGCGAGTGGCCGTTGCTCAGCGGCGTCAGGTTCGCGCCATTTGTCGAAACTAATTTCTAACCTATTCCGGGTTTGGCCGAGCTCCACGATCAAGTCAACTAGGAAGCCATCACCGTTGCTGCGGTGCGGGAGGCTCACCTGTGCCACAGGGCGACCATCCATCGATAATGTCACGACCTGATTGTCGAACATGCGGTTCATACAATCGAGCAGGACCAGATACCGGCCTGGCCGCTGAACCAACAAATCGATCTCGGCCTTTGGTCCGAGACACCAATGGTATTGCCTTGGTAAACCGTGCTCCGGAAGTGCGCCCTCGCGAACGCCCATACCGCTTATCGGCCTCCAGGAATCCGTCGGTTGATATAGGTGTTCGACAGCTTCCGGCTCGGAGGGGCCGCGCCGAAGTTCGATCCTATGGGGCAATCCGAGGCCATCGACCAGACCGAGGCGGCGCAGAGCTGCGAAGAAGTGCTGGGCGCACGCCTCCAACGACCACTCATTCTCGACATGCACGCGCCCCCAAAATGCCATCGCATCTCGACGCGTGCGGTCGCGGTACAGCGCCGTCACCGCGGTCTCAAGAGACTCGGCATCCGGTCCGATTGTCGTTAGTCCGGTCATCCCGTCGAGTAACGCGTCGGCCGTTCCTGTAAGCCCGTGGCCGATCGCCGGCGTGCCGCTGGCGATTGCTTCGATGTAGATCTGGCCGAAAGTCTCCTCCCGGCTGGGAGCCACAATA
>Ga0306926_10003051_pt1 | contig 17240 bp, 15 predicted proteins | sample flu12Cox44000178_FD_203759 | JGI IMG/M metagenome (GOLD analysis project Ga0306926, IMG submission 203759) | Lab enrichment of tropical soil microbial communities from Luquillo Experimental Forest, Puerto Rico - flux8day.12C.oxic.44.000.178 (v2)... | ecosystem: Environmental > Terrestrial >... | reverse complement strand
CCGCATCTGACATTGGCGCGCCGGCTTCTCGGCTTGAGGCCCGAGTGAGCGGGTAAGAGTCGCGCGCTCACGGGCGGATAAATTCGTTGCCGGGCCGGCTCTGCAAAATCGCGCGTGAACACCCTCTGGGCTGGTCTAATAGACCGCCCGCGGTGGCAAGCGGTCGACGAGACTATGGCGCCGGGCCGTTTATCGGTGGTATAGATAAGCATCCTAAGGTTGAAGCGAATGAGCATTAAGTCGGTTATTGGGACACTCGCTGCGGCACTGCTGTTGGCTGCGTGCACGCAAACGCCGCCATTATATTTCGGGCCACAGCTGGCATCACTTCGCGGGGAAGTCGATCCGGAGGCGATCAACTCTCCCGCGTTTGCCGTACGGCCGCCACCGCCCGGCCGGCCCAGCTATCTCGACACGATCCGCTATATCGACAACGGGGTTAAATACATCGACCCGTTCGCCGAGTTTTTTGTCTCTTTCGATGGGCAAATGTGTTTTCGCGGATTGGTCAATCGTCAAGAAGCCTATTTCGAAAATTATCAAAATTACTGGTGTATGTACCCAACTGCGGTGAATAACGTGGAAGCACTCGAGAACAACATCAGTTACGTGAATAATATCCGCCTATGGTGCGTACTGGAAGCGCCGCAATGTGCCCGACGGACCGGGATTCCGAATTTTTTGGATGATAGCGGCTGGATCGGGAACAGCATAACGGCGCAGACTCGGCCGTTTAACGAGCAGCGTCATGCGATCCAATACCTAATTTTTTTGATGGGCGGAAATGTCAGGGAACCTTAGCCGCCGATCAGATAAGTCTCGGCCGAAAGCCTGCTTGACACCGAGGCCCGAGGGTCTAGCGTCCCTACGCTGACTCGAAACGGAGGAAGTCCGATGATCATCGAAATGCGCACTTATACGCTGCAGCCCGGCACAGTCGCCACTTTCGAGGAGAGGTTTGCGGAAGCGCTGCCGGTGCGGGCGAAAGTGTCGCCGCTCGCCGCCTTCTGGCACACCGAGGTGGGGCCGCTCAATCGTGTGATCCATGTCTGGCCCTACGAGACCCTGGAAGAGCGCACCCGCTTGCGCGCGGAGGCGACCAAGCTTCAGGGGTGGCCGCCCAATACCCGCGAATTCGTCGTCGAGCAGCAGAGCGAGATCTATCTGCCCGCGCCGTTCTCGCCAAAGCTCGAACCGCGCCAGCTCGGCAATCTCTACGAAATCCGCATCTACACCTTCAAGCCGGGCGGCATTCCGGCCACGATCGACCGCTGGAGCACGCAGATCGCCGAACGCACCAAACTATCGCCATTGGTCGGCGCCTGGTATTCGGAGCTCGGCGGTCTCAACAAATGGTGTCACATCTGGGCCTACAAGGATGCCGGCGAGCGTTTCCGCATCCGTGAGGAGGCGAGATCCAAGGGCATTTGGCCGCCCAGGGGAGGCCAGCCCGGAATGATGCTCAAGCAGGAAAACATGCTCGTCGTCCCGGCGGCCTTCTCGCCGCTGCGCTGAGCCCGGGGCCTGGGGTGGGTCACCCACCCTCAGGAACCCGGTTGAGCACGATCATCTGAGGAGAACAGTTCAATGCGCCGCCTGTGGATCGCGGTTGCCTTGCTGGCGTTCGGCTACACGCTGCTGCCGGCAATCCCGGCTTCCGCCGGCTATGGAGCCATTGCGTGGGACAAGGGCACCGGCAAATATGGCGTGAGCTGGAACCAGCCGACCGGCAAACGTGCCGAGGAAGTGGCGCTCGGCGAGTGTGGCGCCAGCGGCTGCGAAGTAGTGCAAAGGATCACCCCAAGAATGTGCGGCGCTTTGGCCACGACCCAGGACGGCAGGAACGCCGGCACCGCCAGGCGCAAAGACCGTGAGGGTGCCCGCCTTGCCGCCCTTAAAAACTGCGATAAAGACCAGGCTGGCGAGTGCACCGTCCGGGCTGCTGACTGCAACAAGTAGCGGCTGCCCTCACCCGGTCCCCTCCGCGTTCAAGCGAGGAGAGGGCAGGGGTGAGGGGTTACCTGCTATGACCGCATAAACCCTTCGATTTCGTCTTCGGCCCAGCTCATCGCATTGTCGAAGGATTGGCCCTGCTGCGTCACCTTGGCGATCATCTTCGTCAGGGTCGCCTGGGCAAACATCTGTGTTCCGATCTTCAAGGGCGCCGGATAGCCGGCGAGGCTGGGAGTGGCATCGTGCCGCGGCGGGTAATTATAGTTGGTTCCCTTTGGTGGGCCTTCTTCTTCCCAGATCTTAAAATCCATCCACTTGTCGTACGGCGGAATATCGAAGCCGACGCTTGCGGTGACGAGCTTTTCCTGCACCGGGCGGGTCATCAGATGAGCCAGCAGGCTTTTCGCTGCCGGGATGTTCTGTGAGAAATTCCAGATCGCCCAGAAATACGGGTTGCATGGGTCGAAGCGGCCTTGAGGTCCTTTCGGTGAGTGGAAGGTCCACAGCTGCTCGGCGACCTTTGGTTGGTCGCGCTTCGCCACCGCATAGGCGCTGGGCGGGTTGAAGATCAGCGCGCTCTTGCCAGAGACTAACGCCTTGTTGTTCGACGCGTTGTCATAGGCATAAACATCACTCTCGAGGGACTGCGCGAGCCGTTTGAAGAACTCAAGCACCTGGCGGGTGGCGTCGGTCTTGACCGTGATGTTGCCTTTGGCGTCGACGAGATCGGCGCCGAAGCTGTGGAACACCGCACCGGCCATGTTGATCGCGTCGGTGCAGGTGCTGAGCCCGAGGGCAAAGGGGTGCCCCGCCCTGAAGCACTTCTCGGCAGCTTTGAGAAAGTTGCTCCACTCCCATGTCTCGACCAGCTCCTTGTCGGGCGGAGCGCCTGCCGGATACATTTTTTGCACATCGAGCCCGACATATTCCTTCATGTAGTCGATACGCGCGCAAGGCGGCAGCGAACCGTTGCCGTAGCTGGTCGGCACAGCCATCCAATGGCCGTCGATCTTGCCGGTGTACTCGGAGGCCTGCGCGATCGGCCCATATTCCTTGATGACCGGCAGCACGATATCGTCGACTGGCACGAAATTGTCGGCCTGCGCCGAGACGTACCAGGTCCGCAACCCCATCATATCGTGGCCCGCCTTGGCCTGGCCTTCCGCCATCAGGGTAATCAGGTCCTTGTCGCCGTTCGAGGTGATCAGGTCGACATTGAGGTCGACCTTTTCTTTTGCAGCCCACTCGCCGCAAATCTTCTTCAATTCCTCGGCCGCGCCAGGAACCCAATGGTCCCAGACACCGAAAGACAGCTTGCCGGCAGCGTGGGCACCGCGCACAAAGGGGGCGGCGAGCGCTGTTGCCGCTGCCGTCTGCAGCACCGTGCGCCGAGTCAGCAAATTCCGGATCATAAATTCCTCGCTAGGGTTGGTCTCGTGTGTGCCCGTCGTTTCTTTGTATTACCCCAGGTATTAGTAGATATGCTGGCCGCCGTTGACGAAGATCTCCGTCGCGGTGACGTATGCGGCGTCCTCGCTGCACAGGAAGAAGATCGTCCCCGCGACGTCTTCGGGGTCGCCGAGCCGGTGGAGGGGAATGCGCGGCAGCAGCAGTGTCGTTTCAGGGGACAGCATCGCCGTTTTAATTTCGCCGGGCGCGACGGCGTTGACCCGGACCCCGAGCCGAGCGAATTCGGCCGCCATCTCACGCGTCAAAGCCGATAGCGCCGCCTTGGACGTCGCGTAAGCGGACCCCGCGAACGGGTGCACGACGTGACCGGCGATCGAGGTCACATTGACGATCGCACCCTCTCCCTGCGCCAACGCCGCGGAAAAGGCGCGCGCTAAGATCAGCGGCACAAAAAAATTAAGGTGAAACACCGCATGCCAGGCATCGAGATCGCTGTTGAGGCACTCGAGCCGTTCTTTGCTCGGTGATTTGGGCGACACCCCGGCATTGTTGACAAGGGCGTGCAGAGGGCCGTCGAGCAACGCACCCGCCTCGGCGACGAAGCGATCAAGATCCCGGGCATCGCCGAGATCGGCGGTGATGTGGTGGGTCCAGTTCGGGTCGCGCTTGCATTCCTCCGGCACCGCCTCGCGCGAGCAGGTGATGATCCGCCACTCGGCATCACTGAAGCGCTTGACCGTTGCGTGGCCGATCCCGCGGCTCGCCCCGGTCAACAGCAGGACCTTCCTTTCCGTGCTCACCGCGCGACCGCTCGTCGCGGGAAGCTGGAGCGCGGTTCTTCGATCCCCTCCGGGTCCTGGTGAATGATGACTTCCGCATGAGGATAGGCGGCGCGCAGCTCGGCCTCCACCTCGTCGGAGATCTCATGCGCGCGGACGAGGCTCATCGCGCCGTCCATCTCGATATGGATCTGGATGAAGGCGGTCGGTCCCGCGACCCGGGTACGTAGGTCGTGCGCGGCGACCACATCGGGATGCGATTGCGCGATTTCCCGGATTTTTTCGCGCTCGTCGTCTGGGAGTTCATGGTCCATCAGCTGAAACAGCGAGAGCCGCGCCAGCCGCACCGCGGAGTAAACGATCCAGATCCCGATCGCGCCCCCGAACAGCGGGTCGAGGAGCGGAAGATCGAAAGCGCTGCCCAAGACGAGCGCCGCGATAACGCTCAGGTTCAACACGAGATCGCTTCGGTAATGCAACTCGTCGGCGCTGATCGCGATCGACCCGGTCCGCCGTACAACATACCGCTGATAGGCAACCAAGCCGATTGTCACGACAATAGAGAAGACAACGACGGCAATGCCGGCCGCTGCATTCTCGATCGGGGAAGGTGAGATCAACCTTCTTACCGCTTCGGCGAGCAGCAAGATCGCGCTGCCGGTGATGAAAGCCGATTGGCCGAGGACCGCGAGCGGCTCGGCCTTGCCGTGGCCAAAACGATGCTCGCGATCGGCCGGTGTCATCGCGTGCCGCACCGCGAGCAAATTCACGAGCGACGCGGCGGCGTCGAGCAATGAGTCGACGAGGCTCGACAGCAGCGCGACCGACCCCGTTTCGAGCCAAGCGGCAAATTTTGCGGCGATCAGGACCGCCGCGACCGTTACAGAGGCATAGGTCGCCATGCGCCGCAGGCGTTGCGCCGGCGGCCCATGCATCAAGGGAATAGTCGTTCCCGTCGCCATCCCGCGCCTTTGCGAACGAACAACAGCCTATCATGCAACCGAAACGGCCGCTCCTGCCAGAACTCGATCGAGTGCGGCACGACCCGAAAGCCGGACCAATGCGGCGGCCGCGGCACCACGCCTCCGGGAAACCGCCGGGAGAACTCTTCGACCCTCCGTTCGAGCTCGGCGCGGCTGGCGAGCGGCTGCGACTGGTCGGAGGCCCAGGCGCCGATTTGGCTGTCTCGCGGACGACTGGCGAAATAAGCGTCGGCTTCCTCGTCGGAGACCATTTCCACCGCACCCTCGACGCGTACCTGCCGGTTTAACGACTTCCACAGAAAACACAGCGCCGCATGAGGGTTGCCGAGCACCTCCTTCGACTTCCGGCTTTCGAGGTTCGTGTAAAACACAAACCCCCGGTCATCGAGCCCTTTCAACAGCACCGCACGTGCCGATGGTCTGCCCTCGGGTGTTGTTGTCGCCAAGGTCATCGCGTGCGCGTTCGCCTCGCTTTGCCAAGCGTCGTCGAGCCATCGCCCAAAAGGTGCGAACGGCTCGATCTCGTCGATCCCGTCAATCATCCCACTTCCTCGGCTCGGAGTGCTGATCCGCTCACTCCGACGCCATTTCTTCGGCAACCAAGCCGGAGCGCCAGCGCCGCCGGCGTCGTGGCCCGGGTTCGAGAGTTTCGGCGAGCAGGGAAGCAATTGTCACGCCCATGGCCGCACTCTCCGCCTTGACAATGCGGTCCATCGCCGGAGCCACTTGCCGTTGCCAGGGCGCGACCGTCTGTCCCATCCAACGGCCGGCGAGCGGCAGCTGCAACGCCTCGTATAGGTCATGCAACGTGGCGGTCTCGGGAGCCCAGGACAAGACCCAGCACCCCTCCTGGGTATGAGCTACGAAACCGGCCTCGGCGAGCGGCCTCATGTGCTCGTCTATGACTGTCGTCGCGACGCCGAGTTCGGCGGCGAGCTCCGGCGTGGATTTCGATCTTCCGCGCCGCTGCGCCCGCGCCAACGACGCGATCAACGATAGGCTGAAGCCGAGCCGCACGCCGCCCGAGGGTATCGGGCCGACGCGCTCGTCGATCCGCCAGTTCGGCAGTGCCGCCGCAGTCACCGCGCCAAGCAGCACCGCCATCCAGGAGATATACATCCACAACAGAAAGATCGGGATGATCGCAAGCGCACCGTACACCGTCTGATAAAAGGACGAGATGCCGATGTAGATCGAAAACCCGACCTTGAGGATTTCGATTGCGATCGTGGCGATAAATGCGCCGAGTGCGGCGTCACGCCAGCGCACCGCACAATTCGGGATAAGGCAGTAAAGCAGCGTCAGAGCGATAAATTCGAGTACGGCGGGGACCGCGCGTGCGAGCGAGTGCAGCCAGCTGCTCGCGAACCACGCCACCGCCTCCTGCCCAAGGCCGACTTGGCGCGCCGCGATCTCGAAATAGGTCGAGAGAGAGAAGCTGATCCCAATGAGCAGCGGACCGAGCGTTATCAAGGTCCAATACGCGAGGACGCGCTGAACCCAGGGGCGGGGCGACGTAACTCGCCAGATCAGGTTTAGCTGATCCTCGACCGTGACCAGAAGTAGAATACCGGTGGCAGAGATTCCAGCAATTCCGATAGCGGTGGTCTGCGCCGCCGAATCGGCGAAGGCGCGGAACCACCACGCCGCCTGCTCGCCGATCGACGGCACCAGAGCGCTGAAGGCCAGCGCTACAAGTTCGTCATGTACCTGCGCGAAGATCGGAAAGGCGGAAAGCGTGCCAAAGGCTATAACAGCGAGCGGCACCAGCGAGATGAGCGTCGTATAGCTGAGAGCACCCGAGGCAGAAAAACAGCCATCCGCCAGAAAGCGCCGAAGCGCGTACATTACAAACGCTGCAAGAGTCGCGCATATCTGCCGCAACTTTCCGGGTCGCGGCAGGCTTTGTTCCTCGACAGAGGTCATCACAAGAAGCTTAGGTCCTCGTCGCTGATAAACAAGAAGCGGTCAGCGATTGTCTCACCCTTAGGCGACCTGGATGGCCGGAGGGTTTGCGTTCGTGTAGGATCGCCGGAATTTGGAAAGTGGGGAAGACAATGCCGCTGATGGCGGGCAGGCAAGGCCTGATCATGGGTGTCGCCAACGAGCGGTCGATCGCCTGGGGGATAGCCAAGGCATTGCGCGCTCACGGCGCCGAACTCGCCTTCACCTATCAGGGCGAGGCGTTGGAGAAGCGGGTGAGGCCGCTTGCTCTCAGCCTCCACAGCGATTTTGTGTTCGAGGCCGATGTCTCTTCCGCAGATAGCCTCGACGCGGTTTTTGCCGCGCTGGCACAACGCTGGGGTCGGCTCGATTTCGTCGTCCATGCGATCGCCTTTTCGGACAAAGACGAGTTGAAGGGCAAATACCTTGAGACGACGCGCGCCAACTTCCTGCGCACTCTGGAGATTTCCTGCTTTTCGTTCACCGATGTGTGCCGCCGTGCAGCGCCATTGATGACGGCGGGAGGTTCACTGCTGACGCTCACCTACTCCGGGGCTGAGCGGGTGATGCCACACTACAATGTGATGGGCGTGGCAAAAGCCGCGCTCGAAGCCAGCGTGCGCTATCTCGCCGTCGATCTCGGTAGCGACAACATCCGCGTCAACGCGATTTCGGCCGGCCCAATCAAGACATTGGCTGCCTCGGGGATCGGCGACTTCCGTTATATCTTGAAATGGAACCAGCTGAATTCGCCGCTGAAGCGGAACGTCACGATCGAGGATGTCGGTGGCGCCGGTCTTTATCTTTTGAGTGACCTTTCCGCCGGCGTTAGCGGCGAGGTCCATCACGTCGACTGCGGCTACCACGTGGTCGGCATGAAAGCGGTCGACGCTCCCGACATCTGCGTGGTGTGAGCGCGGTGTGGGCGGCTCGGCGCGCTGTCTTGGCGCTTTGCATCGCCGGTCTGGTGCCCTGCGCAGCGGCCCGCGCAGCCTCGGCCGAGGACGATACGGAGATTGCACAAAATCTGGCGCAGATGTTGCGCGATGCCCGTACCGTCATCTCCGACCAACAGGACCTGATCAACAATCCGCAGCTCGGCGACAAGCATCTCACCGGGCAGGTCGTGCTCGAGCAAGCAATCGCGAAATACCAGAAGGATACCGGCGTAGACCCCAAGAAGGTCGACCCAGCCTCACGCCAGGGGCGCTTGCTGCGAGCGATGATGGCCGCGATCGTCGAGGTCGTCGACGACAATCAGCCTACGATCAATGAGCAGGGGACCGGGTTCAAGGGCTTTATCCCGGCCGTCTTTGCGCGGATGGTTGCCGAAAGCTTTGTCCACATCGCAAAAGGCGAGGCAGAGATCAAGGTTACCGCGCCGGCGGAGCTGATCCGCAATCGCAGAGCGCGCCCTGACCCTTGGGAGACCGAGATTATCGAGAAGAAGTTGCTTGATCCGGCGTGGCCTGCCGGCCAACCGTTCTCCGCTACGGTCGAGACCAAAGGACGGCCCGCGTTCCGGTTTATGGTCCCCGAGTATTACGCGGAGTCCTGCCTTGCCTGTCATGGTTCGCCGAAGGGGAGAATGGACATCACCGGCTATCCAAAGGAGGGCGGAAAGCTCAACGACCTCGGCGCGGTGATCAGCGTCACGCTCTATCGTTGAGCAGGCCGGAGGAAGGGACCCGACGATGGCCCGGCTGACGATCCGGACGCGTCTGATCCTACTGACCTGCGCCGGTCTGTTTGTCCTAATCGCTACAAACGCTTACCTGACAAAAAAGCTGGCCGAGAATTCGGCGGGGATGGTCACAGCAGCCGACCTCCTCAAAAGCATCGAAGAAGCGAACAGTGCGCAAATCGCCTTCGGCGAGTTGCGCTATTGGATGACCGACCTCGCTGTCAGTCAGCTGACGATGGCCGAGCGCAAAGCCGCGGCGGCTCGCGCGAGAGTGGAACGCCATCTCGACGAACTGCAGCCTTGGAACCCCGGGCGCATCGCGGCGGTGCGCAACGAACTCGCGCAGTACGCGGATTTATCCGGTAAGGCGGTCGAGGAATACACGGAGGATCGCCGGGTGATCGGCAACTCGTTGCTGGCGCAGGCACGACAGCACAGCCTAGTTGCCGAACAACTTATCGCTGCGATCGTTCAGGAATTGACCGGGGCTGCTATCGCTGCCCGGCAACGGGTAGTCGCCGAAGCCGAAAAGGCAACGCGGCTCTCACAAATCGTCGTGGCGGCGGCCGTCGTTCTCGGTGCGCTGCTGACTTTCCTGATCCTGCGCTCGATCGTCGTGCCATTACGCCACCTGACGGTGGCAATGGACGGCCTCAACGCAGGCAATGTTGCGGTGGCGATACCCGAGGCCGGGCGCGACGAGATCGGTGCCATGGCGCAGACCTTGGCAATGTTTCGCGACACGCTGAGGGAATTGCGTGAGACGTTGGCGCAGCTCGAGGCATTGCGCGCAGTGGGACGGGCCGTCAGCTCAACGCTCGATCTCGAGCGCGTGCTTTCGCTCGTCGCCGCGCGGGCGGTCGAGCTCGCCCATGCGCAAGCGGGTATGATCTACGAATTCGACGAGGCGGCCAGGGAATTCCGGTTCCGCACCAGCCACGGCGCCGAAACCGTGCTGACAGAGCAATTGCGCGGGACGCCGATCCGCTTCGGCGAAGGCGCGATCAGCGCTGCAGCAATTGCCGGCTCGCCGGCGCAGATCCCCGACCTGCTACGGGAGCAAAAACTTGCTCTGCCAATACTGTCGGATGCCCTTTCGCGACTGGGGTACCGTTCGCTGATCGCCGCGCCATTGTTGCACGAGCAAGATGTCTTGGGGGGACTCGTCATCGCGCGCCGCGAGGCGGGCGAATTTTCCAAAGAGATCGTCAGCCTGATCGAGTCGTTCGCCACTCAGTCTGCGCTTGCCGTGCGCAATGCCAAGCTGTTCGATGAGCAGCGCCGACGCGAGCGCGAGTTACGGATAGCCCACGAACAACTGAAGCAAGCCCAGGCCAGTCTCGTCCATGCCGAAAAGATGGCGTCCTTGGGCCAGCTCACTGCCGGCATCGCCCACGAGATCAAAAACCCGCTTAACTTTGTTAACAACTTTGCCGAGCTATCGGGCGATCTGCTGCGCGAGTTGCGGGATGCGATGGTTTCACCGGACGCGGAACAGGACGAGCTGATTACGACCTTAAGCGCTAATTTGGCTAAAATCGCCGAGCATGGGCGTCGCGCCGACGGCATCGTGACCAGCATGCTGCTGCACTCGCGCGGTGGCACCGGGGAGCGCCGTGCCACCAGCCTCGACGCGCTAGTTGAAGAGGCGCTAAATCTCGCTTTTCATGGTGCCCGCGCACAGGACAAGAGCTTCAACATCACGGTCGATCGCGATTTCGACCCCGCACTGCGTCCGATCGAACTCGTCCCGCAGGACATCACTCGGGTGCTCCTCAACCTCTTCGGCAATGCCTTTTACGCGGCGAACAAGCGCCTAAAGGAGGGGTCGGACCCAAACTTCCAACCGTTGTTGCGAGTGACGACGCGCGATCTCGGCGACCGGGTCGAGATCAGGGTGCGCGACAACGGTGTCGGGATGCCACCCGAGGTGCAGGCAAAGCTGTTCACGCCTTTCTTTACAACGAAACCGACGGGCGAAGGCACCGGCCTCGGCCTGTCGATCAGCTATGACATCGTTACCCAGCAGCATAGCGGCACAATCACGGTCGACAGCCGCCCGGGAGAATTTACGGAATTCACCGTGCGCCTGCCGCGGAGCCAACAGACTGCCGAACCGGTTGCGGCGAGCGGAGCAGCGGCGTGAACCGTCTGCCGCCGGCACATCCGGATATCGAGATCGTCGAAGCGACGAAGGCGTTCGAGCACTTTCTGCGGGTCGACGTCATCCGTTTCCGGCATCGCCTGTTTTCCGGCGAGTGGAGCGCTTTGCGCAGCTACGATGTGCTACGGCGGGGTCAGGCGGCCGCGATTGTGCTGTACGACCCCGACCGCGAGAGCGTCGTGTTGGTCGAGCAGCTCCGCCTGCCGGCGCTGCTCGCCGGCCGCTCGCCGTGGCAGCTGGAGGCGGCTGCGGGCCTCGTCGACAGCGAGGAGAGCCCCGAAGAGGTCGCGATCCGCGAGACGCGCGAAGAAACCGGGCTCGCGCTGTTGAGCGAGCCGGTTCCGATCCACCGCTACCTGCCCTCGGCCGGAGGCTCGGACGAAAGCGTTTTCCTATTTTGTGGACACGTCGACTGCACTGCCGCTTCCGGCGTGCACGGGCTGCCGGAGGAGCACGAGGACATCCGCGTCGTCGTCAAAACCCTCGCGGAAATCGAGACCTTACTCGACGAGGGCGCAATCGAAAGCGGCCACACCCTACTTGGTCTGTTTTGGCTGCTCCGCCATCGGCATCGCCTCCGCCGGCTATGGAGTGGGCCGACGGGATAGCCCCCGCTCACGGCGGCGCGAATGGCTTGAAATGTTTCGACAGGGCCAGCCCTTGGCGCTGATAAGATGAACCGATCATCGCGCCGTAGAGCTTGTCGGGGCGGGTGATCAGGCGCTCGTAGATGAGGCGCCCGACGATTTGGCCGTGCTCGATCAGAAACGGGACTTCGTGCGAGCGCACCTCGAGGACTGCACGGCTACCGGCGCCACCGCTTTCGGCGGCGCCGAAACCCGGGTCGAAGAACCCGGCGTAGTGCACCCGGAACTCGCCGACAAAGGTGTCGTAGGGCAGCATCTCGGCGGCGTGGTCGGGCGGCACGACGACCGCCTCACGCGACGCCAGGATGTGGAAGTCGTTGGGATCGAGAACGACTCCGTCGCCCCGGTGCGAGTGCACCGGCTCCCAGAAGTCGCGCGGGTCGTAATGAAAGCTGCGGTCGATATCGATCACGTCGGTATGCCGCCGTGCCTTGTACCCGACGATCCCGGTCGCCTCGTCGCCCGCGACGTCGACCGTGAAGGCGAGCCCATTGCGGATGGCTTTGGGCCCAGCCGGCCCCTCGACGAGGCCGACCTCCTCTTGCAGACGGCGCAGCGCAGTGTCGCTGAACCCGGGTGAGCCGCGCCGAATGCGCAACTGAACGAGCCGTGAGCCGGTGCGCACCAGGATGCTAAAGGCGCGCGGCGAGACCTCGGCAAAGAGCGGACCCTTGTATCCTTCACGGACACGGTCGAACTCGGTGCCGTAATCGGTGATGACCCGCGCGAAGATGTCGAGCCGGCCGGTCGAGCTCTTCGGGTTCGCGGCGGCCGAAGTGCGCTTCCTGAGCGACACATACTCGAGCAGCGGCACGATATAGACGCAGTCCCTTTCGAGGACGGCACCCTGCGTCAGATCGATGCGGTGCATCGAGAGGAGATCGAGCTTGTCGCGCACGCTCCCTCGCGCGCCGGGCAAGAAGCTCGCGCGCACCCTGTAGGCGACCTCGCCCAGCCGCAGATCGAGGCTTGCCGGCTGGATCTGGTCGTCGCCGATCGGCTGGGTCGACAGGATCTCCCGGCCCTGCGCCACGGCCTCACGCAGCAGCTGTGACGGCAACAGCCCGGTCTTCAGATCTCTTTGACGTTCGCCCTCGACCACGCCCGGCGTCGGAAACAGCTCGCTGCCCTCCCGACCACTCATTCGGAGGCCCGGTCTCCAAAGCCGATATTCAGCAACGTTTAAACTACCTCGCCACCGGCCGCGTCGCTTCGGCGAGCCAGTGCGCCGTGTCGGGGTCGACAAACGGGGTCAAGGTTTCGCGGACGCGCTCATGATATGCATCGAGCCAGGCGCTCTCCTCCTCATCGAGCAGCGACGGCTCGATGAGGTTTCGGTCGATTGGAGCCAGGGTCAGCGTCTCGAAGCCGAACATCTCGCGCTCGGCGGCTCCGTCGGCCGGCTGCACCAAGACCAAATTTTCGATGCGGATGCCGTAGGCGCCGGTCTTGTAGTAGCCGGGCTCGTTCGAGACGATCATGCCGGGTAGCAGGGCCTGCGAGTTCGGCGCCTTCGAGATCCGCTGCGGGCCTTCGTGCACACCGAGATAGCTGCCGACACCGTGCCCGGTGCCGTGGTCATAGTCGAGCCCGACTTGCCAAAGTGCGCGGCGCGCAAAGCCATCGAGCTGCGTTCCCGTCGTGCCCTTCGGGAAGCGCGCCAGTGCGAGAGCGATGTGCCCCTTGAGCACGCGGGTAAAACGGTCGCGCATCTCGTCTGAAGGCTGGCCGACCGCGACCGTGCGCGTCACGTCGGTGGTGCCGTCGAGATACTGGGCGCCGGAATCGAGCAGATAGAGAGTGCCCGGTTCGAGGCGCTTCTCGGTCTCGGGCGTCGCCCGGTAGTGGACGATGGCGCCGTTCGACCCGGCACCGGAGATCGTCGGGAAACTGAGATCCCGGAAGTGCTCCCCCTCGCGGCGAAAGGCTTCGAGCCGGTCGCTGGCGGCGATCTCACGAAGCTCGCCTTTCGGCGCCTCGCGGGCCAGCCAAGCGAGAAACCGTGTCAGCGCAGCGCCGTCGCGGCGGTGCGCCGCTCGCGTGCCGTCGATCTCCGCCGCATTTTTGGATGCTTTCGGCAAGAGGCACGGGTCGGCGGCGCGATGGATTTTCGCTCCCGCCGCGGCCAGCCGGTCGAAAACCCAGGAAGCAGCGGTGGCCGGATCCGCCTGCACAGTGCCGCCTTGCACCGCGAGTTCGTCGAGCGCAGGTCCGAGTTGCTTTGGGGGCAGGACGGTAACCGCGTTGCCAAGATGGCGCTCGATACCGGGGACGAGCTTGCGCCGGTCGATAAAGAGGCTCACCGAGCCGTCCTGACGAAGGATCGCAAACGACAACGGCAGCGGCGTGTGCGGCACATCGCCGCCGCGGATGTTGAGCAGCCAGGCAATCGATTCCGGCATCGTCAGGACGACCGCCGCGACTCCGTCCTCCTGCAGGGCTCGCCCCAACCGCGTTCGCTTCGCCGCCGCGCTCTCGCCGGCGAATAGCTCCGGCTGTGGGACCACCGGGGCGATCGGCGCCGCCGGTTGCCCGGCCCAAACGCGATCGAGGGGGTTCTCGGCAATCCCGCGAAGCGAGGCGCCAGCCTTTTCTGCGGCGCTGCGGAAGCGCTCCACCTCATGCGGCGTGTGCAGCCAGGGATCGTAGGCGAGGACTTCACCTTTTCTCAGCACCGAAGTGATCCACTGCGCCGGTGGTTCCTCTATGAGGTGATGGATCTCGAACGAATCCGTGTCGACCTGAGCGGCCGCCTGCAATGTGTAACGCCCGTCGACGAACAGCGCCGCGCGATCGCGCAACACGATTGCAAGGCCGGCCGAGCCCGAGAAGCCGGTCAGCCAAGCGAGGCGCTGGCCACGCGGTGGCACGTATTCGCCCTGATGCTCGTCGCCGCGCGGCACAATGAACCCGTCCAAATGGCGGGCGGCCAACTCGGTTCGCAGCCTGGCGAGACGCTCCGATCGCGGCAGGCGCGTGAAATCGTCGGCACCCAAACCATCATGATAACCGGCCGCCATGGCGTCCCGCAGCGCCTCGAGCCGATCAGCGAGCGGTTGCGGCGTCGGGTCGGCCACGAGCACGTGCCAGCCGATGCCGATTTCGGCCGGTGCGGCAAGCACGCCCGCGATCAGCGCCCCGACACCCTCGGGGTCGTAGACCGAACCCGCGGCGTCCAGCATTTGCCCGAGTTCGTCCCGCTTCGGTTGCGTGAGGATCGATGTCATCTACCGTACCCTTTTTATCTGCATGGCAGGCTTGCAGAGCTGCCGTTGGCCTTTTCGCAGTGCAGCACCAAGTCCTTGTGCGGCGCAGCATGCGCAGCGCCCAGGAGTACAAACCATGCCTGTGATCAATCTCCTCTTTTCGGCGGGAAGGCGGTTCTCTGACTGGCGCCGTCGGCAACAGGCCTATGCCGAGCTGATGGCCCTCGATGATCATTCGCTCGCCGATATCGGGCTTCGCCGCTCGCAAATCGCCAGCCTTGTCGAGGGCTACCGGATGCCGACCGCGCCGTCCGCGCCAACGGCCTTCCCGAAGCCGGAAAAGCTCGGCCGGCCCAAGGAGGCCTGACGGGCCGTCGGGCCGAGCCGAATTCACAGATGGGGGCTTCGGCCCCGATCTTCATATCTGCCCTAGAGCGTCGGCGCATCACCAGGGTCGACCAGCCATCGATCACCAGCCGATGATCGAGCACGATGCCGCAGCCGCGGTGCGGCGCGAGCACGATCGGTTCCTGCGAGCGCAGCAAGCCGGACAAGACGGCGCGGCCGCCCGGCGCCAGCTGGCGGGCGAGATCGGCGGCCATCACCGCCAAAGGGCGTGCGAGGATATTCGACAAAACCAAATCGTAACGTGATCGGCGGATGACTCGATCTCGATAGCCCGGTGCTCTGCGGTTTTGCACGAGGCGGCCGACGCCGTTGCACGCGGCGTTGCAGCGGGCGACCGAAATCGCGTTCGGATCGATATCGCCGGCCAGCACTTTGCGGCGCAGCAGCTTCGCTGCAGCGATTGATAGGATTCCCGTCCCGGTTCCGATGTCGAGCGGCCGCCCGAACCGCCGCTGCCGCACTAGATGTCCGAGAGCAAGCAGACAACCGCGGGTCGATGGATGCTCTCCGGTGCCGAACGCGATCGCAGCATCAAGTGCGATCCCGATCGCCCCGGGAGGCAACTTGCCGCGATGATGTGAGCCGTGAATGAAAAACCGGCCGACCCGCAACGGCGGAAAAGACAGCTGGTTGTCAGCCAGCCAGTCGCGAGCGGGCAATTTCTCTTCGGCAAGTCCGGCCAGCGTTCCGCCTGCCGCAACCGCCGCGAGCGCGAGCTGCGCCGCAAGCTCGGCACTCAGTAGGGACGATTGCCGGTACGCCTCCACCCGCCACTCGTCGGGCGAAGTCTCGAACGCCGATACCGCATCGGCGCTTCTATCGAGGCGCGCAAATATAGCATTGGCCGCGTCCATGCCCTGAACCCGCGCGCATATGCGCCAGATTGTGTTCACGGATAATCTCGACGTCACGCGTGCTCGACGAAGGCGTCCATGACTTTTTTGTCGCCGGAGACGTCGAAATGGATTGCAAGCTTGTTGTCTTCGACCGCAGTGATCGTGCCGTAGCCAAATTTCTGGTGAAAAATCCTGCCGCCGACAGAAAAACCGCCAACCCGTCGCACTTCCTCACCCCGCCGCGGAGCCGGATCGGCGCTGGCCAGCAAGGGGCGGCGCTGAGGGGCGGCCGGTCGCCAGGGTGCGTTAGACGGGACTTCTATCGTGGCCGTCCACTCCGTATCCCATGACGCTGCCGGCTGGAGGCCGAGTTCCGCGATGACTTCGACATGCTCGAGCGGCAGCTCGTCGACGAAGCGGGAGCGGATCGTATTCTGCCATTGACCGTGAATCCGGCGATTGGCGGCGAAGGAAACATAAGCGCGGTGCCGCGCCCGCGTCAGCCCGACATAGGCGAGCCGGCGTTCTTCCTCAAGCGCGGCGAGCCCGTTCTCCTCCATCGCCCGCTGGTTCGGGAATAATCCCTCCTCCCAGCCCGGCAGGAAAACGGTATCGAATTCGAGCCCTTTGGCGCTGTGCAACGTCATCAGATTGACCATGTCGCCGCCGGCCTCGGCGGCGTTGTCCATTACCAGGCTGACATGTTCGAGAAAGCCGCCCAGGTTCTCGAACTCGGCCATCGCGACGACCAGCTCTTTGAGGTTTTCGAGCCGCCCCGCCGCGTCGGGCGAGCGGTCGGCTTGCCACATCGCGGTGTAGCCCGCTTCGTCCAGCACGATTTGCACGAGGTCCGTGTGCGAGATCTGCTGGGCCCGCGCTCGCCAGCGATCTACCGCGCCGATGAATGCCGCGAGCGCGTTGCGGGCAGCAGGCCTGAGACGTTCGCCTGTGATCACCGTCCGGGCCGCTTCGATGAGCGGCAGCCTTTCCGTCCTGGCAACGGAGTGCAATTCCTGCACCGTCGCGCTGCCGATGCCGCGGCGCGGCGTGTTCAGAATGCGCTCGAAGGCGAGATCATCGGCCGGTTGGTTGAGGAGGCGCAGATAGGCGAGCGCGTCGCGGATCTCTTGCCGCTCGTAAAACCGCGGCCCGCCGATGACGCGATAGGGTAGCGCCAGCGAGATGAAGCGATCTTCGAACTCCCGCGTCTGGAAGCTGGCGCGCAC